>Ga0164310_10001604_pt1 | contig 12944 bp, 4 predicted proteins | sample GuaBasSedimGuay1_FD_121795 | JGI IMG/M metagenome (GOLD analysis project Ga0164310, IMG submission 121795) | Subseafloor sediment microbial communities from Guaymas Basin, Gulf of California, Mexico - Guay1, Core 4569-9, 0-3 cm | ecosystem: Environmental > Aquatic > Marine > Hydrothermal vents >... | reverse complement strand
TATCTTTTATATTATCATTTATGATACGTAATATTTTGAGATTATTTATAAATTATTACATAAGACCATAGCTATGAAACGTAAACTCATACATACTTGGAATATCTCGCCATAACCCTCCACCATCACGGGTGAACCAGAATGCTCCATCAGTGTATTGATTTCCAAATGCATAACCCCATTCATAACCAAAGTTTGTAGTTACACCACTAGGTGCAGGAGGAATTACAATAAAGTAATCAATACCTGGCATCACAGCTGTATCTATAAAATCAACAGATAACCAGTAAAATGAGCTATCAATTTCAGCAGGAGTAAATACGACAGTATCAATTAATGTTCCTTTAGGATTATTAGTACGCAGCTCTATCGTAAGATTAAAATCAGGTACTCCAAACTTACGTAGATATAAATCAACACGAGTTAATGTACTCATACCTGGTGTAAAGCTTTGTGCACCCGCCCAGTCTCCATCAACAGCATGTCGAATTGGGAAACCACGTTCAAACACTTCTTGAGTTACATCCAATATATCCTCAATTACATGAACTGTTACCATGGCTATATTTGAGCTTAACCCTAAATCATCATCCACCGTATAATTAAAGAAATTAATACCAATAAAACCAGGATCAGGAGTATAATTTACATTACCTGTAATTAGATCAACATTAATTGTTCCATTTGTTGGACCTGACCCAACAATAACAACCGTTGCAGGATCTATAATTCCATCAATATCATAGTCATTATCTAAAATATCAATAATTATTGAATTATTAACAAGAGTATTAACTTCATCATCAACAGCAACTGGTGGATCATTAATATCTGTTATATTTATGTTTACAAATGTAAGGTCTGAATATTCATAACCATCGAATGCCTGATAGGTAAAAAAATCCATGCCACTATAATTTTCATTTGGAATATAGATAAATGAACCATCAATATTGAGGGTCACATCTCCATAATTTGGATTATCAACAATTACAGCAGTTATTGGACTGGGACTGCTATCAGGATCAGAATCATTTAGAAGAACACCTGGTGCTGAAACATTTAAGGTTCCATCCTCTGCAACTATGTAGCTATCATTTTGTCCAATGGGCTGAATATTTCCGTTTAAAACAAAAATAGTAACTGTTGCATTATTTGAATAATCAACTCCATCAAATGCCCGATATGTAAATGAATCAATTCCAAAGAAGTCAGTATCTGGCATATAAATAAATGACCCATTGACTTGGAGAATAACAGATCCATCTGTTGGATCTGAGGTTTTAAATGCCTGCAACAGACTTGAATTTGTTTCAGCATCACTATCATTGCTTAATACACCAAATGCAGGAACAAATAAAGTAGTATCTTCAATTGTAATGTAGCTGTCATTATATGCAATAGGTGGATCGTTTTCAGGGTTTACTGAAATGTTCACTGTTGCTATATTTGAATAGTTTAAACCATCATATACATGATATGTAAATGAATCAATACCCACCCAATCATCAAATGGCTCATAAATAAATGAACCATTACCATAGACCGTTAGATACCCATAAGATGGATCAGTTACCTTTGATGCAGTTAAATTGCTTGGGCCGCTATCTGGATCTGAATCATTTATAAGAATTCCAGGTGCTGCAATCGTTAATATTGTATCTTCAATCGTGATGTAGCTGTCGTTTTCAGCAATCGGCACTATATTTTCAGTAAAAACATTGATAGTTACAGTTGCAGCATTTGAATAGTTTAACCCATCAAATATGTTATAATCAAAGGTGTCAACACCTGACCAATTTGTATTTGGTGTATAGCTAAATGAACCATTTTCAAATAAAGTCAAATATCCATTTGATACGTCGTTAAGAAGCTGTGTTTCTAAAACGGCAGGTCCGCTATCAGAATCATTATCGTTGATTAAAACGCCAGGCACAGTAACATTTAATGTCTGACTAATGTTTGTATTATAACTATCATCATAAGCAATTGGTAGAGCATTACTTGACACAACGATAAGATCAACAGAAGCAATATTTGAATTATTAATTCCATCAAATGCCCGATATGTAAATGAATCATTTCCCAAGTAACCTATATTTGGAGTATAAACAAATGAACCCGACGGGTGAAGATCTAATGTCCCATTTGTTGTATTTACCATAACAACCGCAGATAAAATATCTGGTCCTGAGTCATTATCTAAATCATTTTCTAATATACCCGGAGCAGCAATTGAAATTGAATCATTTTGTAAAAGATAATAAACATCATCATAAGCAACAGGCACCTCATTATCATGTAAAATTGTGATGGTAACTGTTGTAATATTTGAGTAATCCTCTCCATCATATGCCCGATATTTGAACGAATCGTTTCCAACAAAAACATGTGAAGGAGTATAATTAAATGAGCCGCTTGAATTGAATCTCAATGAGCCATTTGAGGTGGATTCAACAAGATGAGCAGTTAATGGTTGTGGCCCACTATCTGGATCGCTGTCGTTTAGCAAAACACCAGGGGATGATATCATAAGTGTTAAATTATCAATAGTTGTATATGAATCATTTTGTCCTACTGGCATATCATTGACACTATCAACTATGATAGTTACTGTTGCAATGTTTGAATATAGTAATCCATCATATGCTTGATAAGTGAAAGAATCAATCCCATTAAAATTACTATCAGGCATGTAAATAAATGAGCCATTTGTATGAAAAACTAAAGAACCATTTGTAACATTTGATATGAGTACGGCAGATAGATATTCTACCGCAGATTCTGCATCGACATCATTGCTGAGAATTCCCGGTGAAATTATTGAAAGTAATGTATCTTCATTAATTGTATACATGTTATCATATGCATGAGGCGGATCGTTAAATCCATTTATTGTTATTGTAACTGTTGCATTATTTGAATAATCACGTCCATCATATGCTTGATAAGTAAATGTGTCAATACCTGTATAGTTATCATCAGGCATGTATTCAAATGATCCATCACTATTAAGCAATACAGACCCATGAACTGCATCCATTGAAATAACAGATGTAAGTGCTAGTGGGCTGCTATCGGGGTCTGAGTCATTAATGAGAACTCCTGATGAACTTATGGAAAGTAGTGTATCTTCATTTACTGTATAACTATCATTTCCTGCAATTGGTATTTCATTAGTATTTAAAACAAAAATGCTGACTGTTGCAATGTTTGAGCTGTTAATTCCATCAAATGCCTGATAGGTAAATGAATCATACCCATGGAAATCTGGGTTAGGAATGTAAGTAAATGATCCATCACTTACAAAATTAATATCCCCAAAAGTTGTATTTGATAAAAGTATCCCAGTAAGAACAGATGAATCAATATCTGTATCATTTTCAAGAACCCCAATCGGATATACTGTTAGAATGTTGTCTTCAATTGTATAATATGTATCATTAAATGCAATTGGTGGATCGTTTACGTTAAGTATATTTAATGTAACCGTTGCGTTATCTGAGTAATCCACTCCATTGAATGCTTTATAAATAAATGAATCAATACCTGTGTAGTTTTCATTAGGGATGTAAACAAATGATCCATTTGAATGAACTGTTACATTACCGTGAGTTGTATTTGTTATTTGTACTGCTGTAAGACTACTAAACAGACCATCAGGGTTGCTATCATTAGATAATATCCCCGGACTATTTTCAATAAAAACAGTATCTTCAATAACAAAATAGTTATCATTTTGTGCAAAAGGCGGATCAATAATTTGATTTATGATTATAGTTACCGTTGCATTGTTTGAATAGTTCATTCCATCATAAGCACGATAAGTAAACAAATCATTTCCATAGAAATTAAAATCAGGTTCGTAGCTAAATGATCCATTTCCATTTAAAATAATTGTTCCATTTGTTGTATTAGAAACGATTACAGCATTTATTGGCAATGGTCCATCATCAGGATCATAATCATTTGATAAAACTCCAGGAATACTTACTGTTAAAAGTGTATCTTCATCAGTTGCATAAGAATCAACTAAAGCAACCGGTGGGTCATTGTTATGTCCAATCGTGATGCTTACATATGCATGTGATGTTGCATTGTCATCATCAGAAATTTGATATTGGAAAAAATCAGATCCATGATACCCCATATTAGGAGTATAAGAAATTTCACCAGTTGTAGAATTTACAGTTGCATTTCCATGTTCTGGTGGAATAGAGACATTTACTGATGAATTGATAATATAACCATCTGTATCAGAATCATTGGCTAATACATTAATCCATCGAGTTGTATTTTCCATCATAATCAATAAATCACCATTTGCAATAGGTGGAAGATTTGATACATGAACTGGTTTTATAATAGAGTCAACCGCTCCATCACTATCCCCTACACGAAGTTTTACATTATATGTCCCATTATCTGCATATGAATGTGTTGGATTTTCTATTGTACTGGTATTTCCATCATCAAAATCCCAAAGCCATGAACTGATATTTCCATTATCATCTGTGGAGGTATCATTGAACTGGATTATATCTGAGGTGTCCGGGTAAAATGGATCAAACCTAAAATTTGCAACGGGTGGTGTAGCACTCACAGTTACTGTTTTTGTAATAGAATCAATATATCCATCATCATCAGTTATTGTAAGAGTAACATTATAATGACCGATATGTCCATATTGATGGATGACATTTGTAGATTCATCTGTTACATGAGAGCTATTTCCATCTCCAAAATCCCAATCCCATATCTCAATAACTCCATAATCTGGATCAATAGACATATCAGTAAACAAAATACGAAGATCTGTTGCTGGACTTAATGGAATCCACGAAAAATTAGCGGTGGGCTCATAATCTATATAAAAATGTGCAAGGGGATAATGATCCGTATTTGATCCACCATAGATCATGTATGGCTCATCATATATTTCATTAAGATCTAAATCAAATGCATTTTCGGATGGTTCATTAAAATTTGACCAGTAATTACCACCATACGAAGTATGGGATGTATTATCCCATATGTTATTATTTTCATCAAATACAAATGGGTTTGCAGTTCCTGAAATAAAATTATTATGATAAAAATAATTATTAATAGATGGTGAAATTGGATTCTGCACTTTAACACAATATCGTTTCATGCTTGTAACATTAATTGTCACTGTATGAGGGATTGTATTAAATTCCCCATCTGTTGTAATATATGTAAATTCATCATCTCCAATGAAATCATAGACGGGTACATAGTTAAAAGAGCCATCAGATTGTAAAGATAAGGTTCCATTTGAAACATCACTTTGAAGAACTGCTGAAATGTGATGTGGTGCTTGATCATGATCATGATCATTTTCAAGTACACCAGGCATAGGAATTGATAAAGATGTTCCAATTGTTGTCCTATAAGTATCATTAGCTGCAACGGGCATGATCCCTGCTGTTTTGTAGATTTTAAAACAGAAATCCGAATCATTTACCATATCCCATCCCACTCCGCCATCAATTGACATATAAATAGTTCCAGGACCATAAGTATCTGTCTCACTGTGACCCCAGTGATAAGCATTCATTGAATTTCCACTGTTTGTATGAACAACAATATAATATTGAACAGATGAATCAGATATAAAATCAGCTGCATCAAAAAGGATCCAATCATAGGTTGTATTTATCATACTAGCTGGTTGTGATGAACTGTATACAATAGCACCTGTTGCATTATTTTCATGAATATCCATTTGAATTGAACTTGTAGGATTTCCAATTCTTTTCAGGTAGAGATAAACTTTTGTAAGTGTTCCTGCTTGAATACGAACAGATTGGCTACCCCAAGTATCTGCATAAATTGATAGAAATCGATCACAGGTTGTTTGTTCTTGATTTATTGCATCGCCCGTGTCATCACTTATAACTAATATGTTAACATCACACTGATTTGAAATTAAACTTTGCTCATCCTCAACAGTATATGTAAAAAAATCAGTCCCATTATATCCTAACGTTGGTTGATATGTAACAACACCATTTGAGATGCCTGTTATGATTCCATGGCTTGGACTGGTTATAATAACTACAGATGTTTTATCTATACATCCATCTTGATCATAATCATTATCAGTTACATTTATTTCAGTAGATATATCCATAGGCAAACTAATAGAGTCATCAATAGCAATTGGGTTGATTTCTTGTAAAGTTCTTATTGTATTTCCAACTATTTCATTATCCTCAGAGTTATCCCATATATGAATACCTTCATCATTATAGAAAATATTATTTGATATAATTGTATTTAATGCTGCTTCTTGTAGTCGTATCCCATATCCTGAATTATTAATAATTGTATTATTTGAAATAACAATATCATGAACATCCATTAGAAGTATCCCATTGTAATTTTCATATATGCTACAATTTTGAATGCTGTTATTATATGATGTTTTTACAAAGATTCCTTGAGAGCTATGATTAAAAACAATATTATTTTCAATAATGCAATCTCTACTACTATGATCAAGTTGAATACCTACAATATTATCAAATATGGTATTATTTTTTATGACACACTCAATAGCAGAATTTGCGTAAATTCCCTTTTCAACACAATTTTGAATAGTTATATTTGCAATAGTTGTATTATGTGCATTATCTAGATATAACCCATAATAATCACCATTTTGAATTGTAAAATATCTAAAATTTACGGAGGCGCTATCAATAATTACCGTTGAATCAATATTATTTCCATCAATAATTGTTGCAGCCTGACTTTCTCCAATAATTGCAAGTTGTTTATTTGTTACAATATTTTCTGTATAAAGTCCACTATACACAAAGATAATATCGCCATTGCTTGCATTGTCAATTGCATCCTGAATAGTACTATAATTTCCGGGACCCACACCACCAACAAATAATGTTACACCCCGATGATCACTTTTATCTAATGTATTCAAATATTTATAACCTAGATTATCGCCTGCTGAAACAAAATAAACATTTGATAAAAGAAGAATCATAATACAAATAATCGAACGGATACTTGACATCATATGGTTTTTCTTTCTATAATTCATTAACATCATCCATGATTAGCTTTATGAATATATTTAAGAAACATATTGAAAATTTCTAGCTTCAAATAATATATATCAAATTATTAGAGGTCTTACTATATTATAAATATTTCGTTATATATATTACCCAATATATTATGGCTAATGTCAAATTGTTTTAATCAATTCACCCCATAACTACGGAAAGTGAATTCATACATAGATGGAAGATCACGCCATAATACTCCACCATCTCTGGTGAACCAGAATGCTCCATCATTATAGTGATTTCCAAAAGCATAACCCCATTCATAACCAAAACTTGTTGTAACACCACTAGGAGCAGGAGGAATAACAATAAAGTACTCAGTTCCTGATATTACAGTGGTATTAATGAAATCAACAAACAGCCAATTAAAACTTGTATCTACCTCCACAGGTGTAAATACAATAGTATCAATCAATGTACCCTGTGGATCATCCATTCTTAATTCAACATTTAGATCGAATTCAGGAGTTCCAAACTTACGTAAATACACATCAACACCAATTATTTTATTAAGAGTTGGAGTGAAACTTTGTGCACCTGCCCAATCTCCATCATCTGCATGACGGATTGGAAAACCACGATCAAACACGTTCTGATTTACATCAACTTGGCTGAAAGGATCATTCATTCTAAGATTAGGGTTTCCAAGGTATGCACCCCATTCAAAAGTCTCATATTTATCAAAGTACCAAAGTCCATTTGTATACATTTCAACTAATGCCAATTGATGTGCTTGACCAACTGTATAATTCCCAGAAGTCACACTTGAAGTAAAAAAGTAATCAAATGATTGACTTGAACCATCATATGGATCATTCCATCCATGATTTCCATATGCAACTTTCGTAGAACCTAGAAAACCTATTGCACCTTGTTTCATCATAGCTTGACCCAGGTTAAAAAAACTAGTATCTTGATTACTACAAGCATCTGCAAAAACAATTGCTGGATAATCATCATTTAAGGTATCGCATGTAAATATGTTAACAAATGGTTCCGAAGAGGGATATGCCTCATAACATGCATGATAACTGCCATGTCCTGCCCAATTTACAAAACCATAAGTTCCTTCTGACCAAACAGTTTCAACATTATCATAATCCAAATTATAATCCATAGCAAAAGTAGAATCACCTTGTTCATACATTCGTGTTTTAGTCCAATCAGACATCCAAGAATTATTTGCGATTTCTTCCATTAATTCAGCATTGTCCGTATCAGCCCAAAAAAAAGCACCTAATAAAAGAATGTTTTTCTTAAAACTTGGATCATTATTTTGTTCATAAACAACAGATTTATTACAAATGTCGCTTACAATACTTGGATCGCTCCAAGGTATACGTCCAACATTTATTTCAGCATAAAAATCAATTGTGTCACTGCTTTCACCATAAAGATGATCCTCATCAGAATCCCATGATTGATTATCAGGCAAAGATAATTCTGCATAATAAAAATCAGTTTCAGGTTGCCCATATCCAATGTCCTGAGAACACATCCGCATTGGAACATCATCATAATGACCAATGAATAATACATCTTCAATGCCCCATTGATCAGAAGGATATTTTTCTCTTAAAAAATTTCTCATTTTCTCTTGAAGATCATAACCACCATAATTTCCATCAATCCAAGAGGTTGTAACAACATGTACGTTTCTTCCTTTTGATGTTTCCCAATTAACTAAGGGGGTTATAAAAGATGTTAATGAATCAAGAGTTATGATCACATAATCATGAACACCACGACTCATCTGTTTTGATGGTTTATAATAACCCTGAATCTGATTATAGTTAGAAATTATTTTTTCTGCAAATGTTTCTGTTCGTTTAAGATTATCATCAAATACTAACAAAGATTCATCCACAGCATAATGAATGAAAATTTTAATTTCAGGATAATACATTAATTCATTTGAAATTGGATAATAAGTAAACGGTGTAACTTGAATATCAACAAGGGAATATTTTCTATAATTAGAGTTACGTGCTACAATTGCATTTTCACTTGGATAAGGATCATTGCTATTGTAAACCTCACCATAATTAATATCAAATATGGTAGTATCCTTTATTGAATCATATTTATCAATGGTTTCAGCTGGTGGACAAGGTAATATAGAATAATTACCCGATAGAAAAATACCATTACTGATATCAAATTCAACCTTTGTGATCTCTGCATTAGGTGGAATCGCAATTGAAAATATTTTAGAAGGGAGATTTGGTTTTCCTTGGACCAATAATCGACCAAAATCTTCTGCCATTATTTTGTGCCCCAATTCCGTTTCGATAATTTCAAACGAATTTAAATAAACTGAATATTCAATTTTATTCTCTGGTTCTCCATTAACAGAAATAATTGATATTGTACTACCTAAAAAAATAATTATCATAAATGATGCTAATAATTTTTTATTTTTATTATTCATATTTTTGTCCCATATAATATCAATTTATACATATAAAAAGACTCCGATTGAAATTATAATTTTATATTACTTTAATATCATTCATTTGGTAATAATAATAAATTTTCAAAATAATACAAGATATTGGGTGTTAAATAATTACACCATACAATAATTTGTATGATAGTATTTTTAAAAAATAATTAAAAATATTTATTATTGTATTTTTCTTTTTTTCAATAATAAAAATTGTATAGATAAAACAGCCAATACTACAAATAATAATTCAAACCCTGGACTTTCAGATTCATCATTAGATTCCTCTTCTGATACATCTCCACCATACACCTGCAACCCTTTTTGAATGCTATACAAATAATCCCATTGATCATCTCCATCTTCATCAATAAGATATTCACCAGGTTCTTGTTGTTTAACCATAGTTTCAACACCAGTATCCTCATTATAAAACATAGTATAGGTTTTTGTTTTATGGTAATCAATAAGATACCCAGTTATTTCATCATCAATTTGAAGTATATTTACATCCACCAGTACGGTTTTATGAGTTTTTGTAGAACGAGCAAAAAATTCATCTTTTGAATATACAACTACATCATACATCCCGGCTGTATCCCAAGAATGATAAATATTAATGGTTTTATTACCAATATAAAAATCTGTAACATTAGAAGTATTATCACCCCAGTCAAAATAATAACAAACTGTATCGTTATCTTCATCTGTTGAAGACACATAAAAAATTGCAGCTTCATTAACATCAATAGATTCTACACCATCGATTATTGGTTTAATTGGTGGGATGTTATCTTGTTGAAATACAGCAGCAATTGTTTCACAGGAATCCTTTGAGTTTTGATTATCAGTTACTGTACAAATAACAGCATATTCTCCACTAGCTAAATATTCATGGCTAATTGTTTCACCCTCCCCCGTCGTATTATCACCAAATTCCCAACTCCATTTTACAATAGTTCCATCATCGCTACTTGATGATGCATCAAAAAGAATTGTTTCACCAAGAACACATTGATATGGTTCTTGTGCATCACAATCTGCAATAGGCGCCTGATTTTCAACAGGGGGTGGTGTTGTTCCCCCATTTCCACCAGAGTCATCATCACTAACTGGAGTATCATCTGAATTTTTTATTGTAGTAACAATTATATCATCAAGTATCTGACCATTAATATCACTAATTAAACCAACGAAACTTACCGTGTGTTCACCATTGTCATATGTACTAAGGTCCACTACTGCCTCAACATATTCAGTATGATTAAATCCTTCTGTTGGCCCTGGAGGATATGGTCCTTGTAAACCATCAGATCCATAATCATACCAGACAACAGTACTATCAACAAGTACATGCATTTCCATTGGATGCCCAAATACTTCTGCTGCATACCAGAATTTTAACTCAGTATTATCATAAAATGTTAACAAAGGAGTTGTTAATGTATCATTCATTGCCCAGCTGAATGACCAATTATTTCCAGAATGAGCACTACCATAAAGACTGTCAGTCCAACCAGTGTTTGTCCAATTTAATGGCATTCCTTCCTCAAATCCTTCATCTATTAATGTTAAAGTTGTACTTTCAGACTTAACGATTATCATTGAAGTAAAAATCGAGCCAAGAAGTAAACAAGCAATACTAAATAAAACAATTTTTCTCTTTTCATCTAACATTCATAATACCTCATAACTTTTTTTTGGGTATTGACAACAATTTATATCAATCTTTTTATGTTCGATTCATTTTTAACTTAGAACTTTCAATTATATCAACTTCAATAAAGGAAATATTATAAAAACACTTCTAGACCTGTTTCTCAGTATGGTGGTCACAGATTATCCAATACAACCAAACAAAATAAAGTATTAACCGACAAACAACCATTTAGTTAATTAATTGGAAGGGTTGGGGACATCGGTAACACTTTTTTCTGTGATTTCTTTGAAAAATTAGGTTGAGCACATCGTTAACAAAATCGTAAATTTGGTATGATATTTAACTATGCCAAATGACTCAAAAAGAACTTTCAAGTGAAGAACAAAAACGTATTGATGCGATAAATTTGTATCTTGATGGTGAAAAACCATCAGATATATGTAAACAAATTCAACGTTCTCGTAAATGGTTTTACAAATGGAAGAGACGTTTTCAGATTGAGAAGGATGAATGGTATAAGGGGAGATCTAAAAAACCAAAAGTTATAGCGAACAAAACCAAACCAGATCTTGAATCAAAGATCGTAACGATTCGGAAAGAATTGATGTCTGGTGAAAAAGAAGGATATGAATATAGCTGCGTTGGAGTACTGGCCATCCAACATAAATTCAGTGAACTGAATTACTCCGAGAATCAGATTCCCAAGGCATCTGTAATCAAACGTGTAATTCGTGAGAATAAGTTACGAGTGCGAAAGAAAAAAAGATACAAGAGGATTAAATCGAAACAGCGATATAGAAAAATCTTTCCAACAAAGATCAATGAATTATATTACTTTGATTTCAAAGGACCATTATATCTTAGAGGGGATAATAAACCCATATATGGAGCTTGCCTTAAAGATGCAATAAGTCAAGAGGTTGTTGTTGATATTACCACTACAAAATCAATGGATTACGTACTTTCATTTTTTATTGAACTATTCAAAAAACGAGACATTCCAAAATATCTTCAAATGGATAATGCAACATCATTTATCGGTAACTGGCGACATAAAAGATTTGCTAGTAGATTTATCCGATTCCTATTGCACATTGGCGTAGAACCAATTTTTGTTGCACCAAGGAAACCCTGGATGAATGGAGGCATTGAAGAGTTTGTCAAACTATTTTCAGAAAAATTCTGGGTAAAAAAAGAATTCGGATCGGAAGAAGATGTTAAAAAAGAATCAAAAAAATTTGAAAATAATCATAATAAATTACAGAAATGGAAATTAAGAAACAAGAATCTGCAAAGAATACAATCAAAGAAACTCAATAAAAAATTTCATTTCAATCCAAAAAGCCATGAAGTAACTGCAAGTAAAATACACTTTATCAGAGAGGTAAAAAACAATGGAAAAATACGAGTGTTTAATGAAGAAATCATGATTGGTAAAGGCTATTCAAATGAAAGAATCTGGGTGACCATTGATGTGATTGAACAAACTCTTAGAGCGTTCCATAAAGCAAAAAGAGCCGACAAATTCAAAGAAGTGAAAACAATGAAATATAAAATCAAAAATTTGTGAAAAGTGTAACCTATGTCCTCGACCTTTCCAAATAACTAATAAGAATCTTATCACCAAGTTATCCCAATTATGTACCAAGTTAGAAAACTTTATAACAAAGTTTCGTCACAGGTCATCACAGAAAAATATTTATCAACCTTATATATTGTATGG
>Ga0164310_10001602_pt1 | contig 12947 bp, 16 predicted proteins | sample GuaBasSedimGuay1_FD_121795 | JGI IMG/M metagenome (GOLD analysis project Ga0164310, IMG submission 121795) | Subseafloor sediment microbial communities from Guaymas Basin, Gulf of California, Mexico - Guay1, Core 4569-9, 0-3 cm | ecosystem: Environmental > Aquatic > Marine > Hydrothermal vents... | reverse complement strand
CCATACAATATATAAGGTTGATAAATATTTTTCTGTGATGACCTGTGACGAAACTTTGTTATAAAGTTTTCTAACTTGGTACATAATTGGGATAACTTGGTGATAAGATTCTTATTAGTTATTGTACTAAAAAATTTTGTTATAACTTGAAAAAAAGATTATTTGTTCTTACATAAATTTTTTATATTATTTAAATTTTATAGCAAATGTTTTTATACAACATAACATATGTGTAACTAAAATGGTTAGTTTATATGCCTGAATGCAGACGCAATAGAGGGCGATGTCGAGGTAGACGATGGATAAGCCAACTACCTGAAAATCACCCTGAAAATCAACCATATGAAAAACTTGAACCTAATTCAATACGTTTAACCATTGAAGAAATCGAAATCATACGACTCATTGACTTAGAAAATATGACCCAACAAGAGGCAGCAGCACAACTAGGCGTATCAAGAAAAACATTATGGAATGATTTACAGCGAGTAAGAAGAAAAGTAGCTCATGCACTTGTTCATGGTCACCCAATTTGTGTTGCAGGTGGAGCATATAAACTAAGAATAAATGAATAGGAGATAAAAAAAATGGCAAGAGGCGATAAAACAGGACCTGAAGGTTATGGCCCTCGCAGTGGGAGAGGCTTAGGATATTGCAATGATTATGATAGCCCAGGTTACACAAAAAACCTTCCTCGTGGTGGCCGTGGTTTCAGGCAGAGAGATGGCAGAGGTTTTAGATGTGGAAGAGGCTTTGGATATCATAGGATGAATTATCCAAAATATCCCACCAATTATTCATATGAACCAGAACATACCATAAACAATGATGAAGAAAAAAGCTATCTTAAACAAGCAATTAACCATCTTGAATCTGAACTTTTATCACTTAGAGATCGGTTAAAACAACTTGGAAAAAACAAAGAAGAATCTCCATAAAATTATATTATGAGGATTTCTTTATAGGCCTCAAATAGGCCAATTTGGAGAGACTCTGAATGAATCAGAAAACAATGCAAGATGATAACGTTGATAAAAACCTTAATCAAATCAAAAATATAATTGCGGTTCTAAGCGGTAAGGTGGAGTTGGAAAAAGTACTGTTGCAACAAATCTAGCGCTAACCTTGGCTGAACAAGGATATCAAGTAGGCATATTAGACAGTGACATCCATGGTCCAACAATTCCAACAATGCTAGGTTTAGAATCAGAACGGATAACACAATCAGAAGATGGTTTAAAACCAATTCAAGCAAGCAAAAACCTCAAAGTTCTTTCTATGGGATTTCTCATCAACAACAAAGATGATCCAATTATCTGGAGAGGCCCTATGAAGATGGGTGCAATAAAACAACTACTTGGAGATTTCAACTGGGGAACTCTTGACTATCTCATCATTGATCTGCCACCTGGAACCGGCGATGAACCATTAAGTATTGCTCAACTCATCCCAAAAATGACTGGGGCAATCATTGTAACAACACCCCAAGACGTGGCTCTTGTCAGTGTAAGAAAATCAATAATGTTTGTTAAAAAAATAAACATCCCCCTTATTGGTATTATTGAAAATATGAGTGGTTTTTCTTGCCCACATTGTGGAAAAGAAATCAACATTTTTAAATCAGGTGGGGGGAAAAAAGCTGCCTTGAACCTTAATGTTCCATTTTTAGGAACAATTCCCCTTGATCCCCATATTGTTGAAGCAGGTGATGCAGGGAGTACTATTCTTGAAAAAGATGCGCAAATCACAAAATCATTATATAAAATAAGTGAAAACATGAAAAAACAATTAAAAAACAAGGGAGATTGAATAATTATGCCTGGTGGAGATGGTACCGGTCCTATTGGCGGCGGCCTTGGTCGCGGCGGTGGCGGTCGTGGTAGAGGTAGTGGTTTTGGACAATGTCATGATGGTGAATGCCGTTGTCCAAATTGTGGTCATCATGAACCTCATCAACTGAGTGTCCCCTGTTATAACAGAAAATGTTCTAAATGTGGAGCACCTATGACTCGTGCTTAATAGATAAAGATAAAATGAAAAGTGAATAATAGAAAAAATGGAGATGAAAATATGAAAATTGCAGTATCAGCAACAAGTAATGATTTAGATGGAGAGGTAGATCAGCGATTTGGACGCTGTAAATATTTTTTATTAATTGATTCTGAAAACATGGATTTCAAAGTAATAGAAAATGAAAGCATCATGGCATCTGGAGGGGCAGGAATAAAAGCGGCAGAAACAATAGTAAACAACGGAGCTGAAATTCTTATAACTGGAAATGTTGGACCTAATGCATTTCAAACGCTTTCTGCGGGAGGAATCAGAATATTTACTGGGGCAAGTGGAGCAATAAAAGAATCAATTGACCAATATAAAAATGGTGAACTAAAAGAGACAGGGGGCGCTAATGTTAGTAGTCACTCTGGGATGAAGAGGTAAAAGAATATGAGAATTTGTATACCAACCATGGGAGAAAACGGGCTTGATAACCCAATTGGTGAACATTTTGGCAGAGTACCAACATATACAGTTGTTGATCTTGAAACAAATGAAGTGAAAGTAATTGCTAACACAAGTGAACATGCAGGTGGCACAGGTTATCCCCCTGAAATAATGAAAAGAGAAGGAGTAGATATTATGATTTGCAGAGGTCTAGGAAGACGGGCAATTACGATGTTTGAACAGATGGGAATTGAGGTTTATATTGGTGCTTCTGGAACAGTAAAAGACGCAGTAGATGCATTCAAACAGGGAACTCTTCAAAAAGCTAGTGAAGGTGATGCCTGTGGACAACATGCATTTAGAGATGAACATCATCATGAACATAATAAGGGCAATTGTCAATAAACAAAGAATGTAGTTTATCATAAAAATTATAAACTTTATAATGAAAATTTATTAAAAGATTTATATGGAGATGTTATGTCAATATATGCATTTGAAAATAAGCAACCAACAATCGGAGAGGGCTCTTTCATATATGAATCAGCAGATGTAATTGGTAATGTGAAACTTGGAAAAAACTGTTATATTGGCCCTGGTGCTAGAATCCGAGGAGACTATGGAACAATAACTATTGGTGATAACACAGCAATTGAAGAAAATGTTGTGATTCATGCTAGACCCAATGACATCACAGTTATTGGAAGTTATGTAACAATAGGCCATGCAGCAATTATTCATAATGCAACAATAAATGACTGGGCAGTGATTGGTATGGGATCAATTGTTAGTGACTGGGCTGAAATTGGGCAATGGGCCGTTGTTGCAGAAGGGGCAGTTGTGAAAAATAAACAGAAAATTCCAGATAAATCAATCGCTGTTGGTATCCCTGCAAAAATTATTTCAGAAACAACGCCAGAATATGAAAAACAATGGACAGAATTCAAAAATGTATATGTAGATCTTGCCCGGGAAAGATTGCCTAATTCACTTAAAAAAATTAAATAAGAGGGAAAAATTAAGATGAAAACGTATCTTGAATGTATCCCGTGTTTTATCCGTCAGTCGTTGGAAGCTGCGCGAATGGCAACAGATGATGAGGCAATTCATGAAGAAATCATAAAGGATGTCATGAAATATCTTCAATCTATTTCTTTTAGCAATTCTCCACCTGAAATTTCAAGAGAGGTACATAATATAATTAAAATCAAATCCAATTCATCAGACCCATATAAAAAAGTTAAAGACCAATCAAATAAAATGGCTGAAAATCTATATCCTCGCCTTAAAGAACTGATAGAAGAATCTGATGATTCACTACTTATGGCAATTAAACTATCCATTGTTGGTAATGTCATTGATTTTGGTACAAGCAACCGATTCAATGTTGAAGATATGCTTGATAAAGCAATAAATCAAGACTTTAATGATAATGCATATCCTCAATTCAAAGAATCATTAACGCGTGCAAAAACCATCCTTTATTTAGCAGATAACACAGGAGAAATCTTCTTTGATAAGCCACTACTTGAAGAACTTGTAAAAAGAAATAAAAAAATTACATATGTAATAAAAGCCAATCCAATTATTAATGATGCGACAATTGATGATGCGAAATTTGCAGGTATTGACAAACTTGCAAAAATCCTTGAGGGAGACAAAGGACAAAACAAGTCAACACCAGGGATATTGCTGAAATATGCATCAAATGAGTTTTTAGATCTATTTAATTCCGTTGATATGGTGATAAGTAAAGGTCAGGGTAACTATGAATCATTGAATGAGAGTTCAAGAAAGATTTTTTTCCTTTTAATGGTTAAATGTCCTCTTGTTGCAAGAGATATGGGAACTGAACTGGCTCGTCTAGTTTTAGAGGTGAAAGAATGATTATATCAGTTGCGAGTGGAAAAGGTGGAACCGGAAAAACAACTATTGCAACAAATCTTGCATTGAGTCTTAAACAAACTCAGTTTATTGATTGTGATGTTGAAGAACCTAATGCTAATATTTTCTTTAAGGCAAAAATTGATGAAAGAAAAGATGTAACTGTTGAAATACCCATAATTGATGATGAAAAATGTGATTATTGTGGTAAATGTTCCCAGTTTTGCACATATAATGCTCTTGCGGTTGTCCCTTCAAAAGTCCTTGTTTTCCCAGAGTTATGTCATTCCTGCAGAGGATGTGGACTTGTATGCCCAAAATCTGCAATTTCTTGGGGGAAACGATCGGTGGGAACAATTGAACATGGTGTTGTTGATGGAGTTGATTTCTATCATGGTTTACTACATGTTGGTGAAATCCAAACAATCCCTGTGATAAAAGCTTTGAAGAAAAAGATTGATAAAACAAAAAATGTCATACTAGACGCGCCTCCTGGAACGTCATGCCCAGTTATTGAAACAGTAGGGATATCAGATTACTGTATCCTTGTCACAGAGCCAACACCCTTTGGCCTTCATGATTTAAAACTTGCGGTCGAGGTTGTAAAACAATTAAAGATTCCTTTTGGAGTTATAATCAATCGTGATGGTGTTGGCGATAAAAAAGTAGAACATTTTTGCCAAAGTGAAAAAATAACTATCCTCTTAAAAATTCCACATAGCACAGAAATTGCACATTTATACTCAAAAGGGATTGCTTTTGCATGCGAGTTAAAAGAATGGGATGACGAATTTAAAAACCTTTTTCATAAAATACAAGAGGAGATTAAAAAATGAAACAGATAACGGTGATCAGTGGAAAAGGAGGCACAGGAAAAACCTCTGTGACAGCAGCATTTGCATCATTATCTACTAACGCGGTCCTTGCAGATTGTGACGTTGATGCAGCAGATCTTCATTTAATCCTAAAACCCAAGATCAAAAAAACCATAGGTTTTCATGGTCTAAAAATCGCTTCTATTGACAAAGAAACATGTATTGACTGTAAAAAATGTTATACAAATTGTAGGTTTGACGCAATTGATGAAGACATCAATTTAATTAAAGAATCTTGTGAAGGATGTGGTGTCTGTGAATATGTCTGCCCTGTTGATGCCATTAAGATGGTTGATAGAGATTCTGGTTTTTCTTATATTTCTGAGACACGTTTTGGACCTATGGCCCATGCAAAATTAAACACAAGTGAAGAGGCCTCCGGAAAGCTAGTTACAGAGGTAAGAGAACAAGCAAAAAAAATTGCAGAAGAAAAAAATAAAGATCTAATCATTATTGATGGACCGCCTGGAATTGGATGTCCTGTGATTTCAGCAATTTCTGGTGTTGACCTAGTATTGATTGTTACTGAGCCGACATTATCTGCAATTCACGATCTTGAACGAATACTTGGAGTAACAGAGCATTTCAACATTCCCTCAATTGTTTGTATAAACAAATTTGATATTAACAGCGAAAATACCCAAAAAATCAAGGATTATTGTAAAGATAATGATATTTCGGTTGTAGGTTTGCTTCCATATGATACAGTTGTGACTGATGCCATGGTTCAAGAAAAAACCGTGATTGAATACTCAAAAGGAGTTCTATCAGATAACCTACTCAATATGTGGAATAAGATAAAAAAGAAGATGGATCTATGATCAAAGATAAAGATTTCAACAAAATGGTTAATGATATTCAAAAAAAAATAGAACATTATGAGGAAACAGATTTCTCAAAGAAAGTGATTGACGAATACAGAAATCCCAACAATTTTTACGCTATTGAAAATCCTGATGTTACAGGAGAAATTAAGGGTCCCTGTGGAGATACAATGAAAATTATGTTAAATGTTGAAAATGACATAGTTGTTGATATTGGTTTTTTAACAGATGGTTGTTGTACAAGTATTGCATGTGGCAGTATGCTTACTAAGATGGTACAAGGGAAAACTTTGAAAGAAGTCTCCATAATTACAAGTGAAAAATTAAACGATGCATTGGATGGCCTACCTGAAAACCATGTGCATTGTACCGTTCTTGCAGTAAATACATTAAAAAAAGCTCTTAACAAATTTGATAGAAGATGATTATTGTAAAATGAAACTAACCATAGTTTATGATAATGATATATACAAGAAAAACATTGATTTAAAATCAGATTGGGGTTTCTCGTGTTTAATTGAAACAGAAGGTAAAACTATTTTATTTGACACAGGAGCAAATGGCGAGATACTTTTGAATAATATGCGACTTCTTGGCATAGATCCTTATATTATTGATATAATTGTGATATCTCATGAACATTGGGATCACAATGGAGGATTGAAAGCATTAGGGTTAATTGTTGATGATATTGAATTGTATCGACTGGAAGATAAACCATGTGGAAACATGAACCTTAAAAATATTGGAATGTCTCAGAAGATTACAAAAGGAGTATATACAACAGGAAAATTAACGGGCACTCCAAAAGATGAACAATCACTAATTCTCCAAGGAAAAGATGGTTGGTATGTTCTCGCAGGGTGTTCGCATTCAAGTGTGGAAAAAATATTAAATGTTGCCAGAACTTATGGCGATGTAGTTGGTTTGATTGGTGGATTACATGGTTTTAATAACTTTCATGTTTTAAATGATTTAAAACTTGTTTGCCCAGTTCATTGTAGCAAATATAAAAAAAAGATACATGAATTATTTCCAGATGCTAGTATTAATGCAGGCGTAGGTAAAATAATCGAGATTTAAGGAAAAGTTTTGGAAAAAACTGCATCCTCTAAAAAAATATCTACAAATATTCATTTATTCACTGTCAAATCAGTTAAACCTTAAATATACATGTAAACAGGAAAAAATACCATAAAAAAGAAGGAAATAAAAATGAAAGATGATTGGAGAATATCAGATAGAGTTCTGCAGATACAAAAATCTGCAATCCATGAAATGACAAGATTATCAAAAGAAGTAGAGGATGTTGCATTCTTATCCTGGGCAAAACCTACTTCCGATACACCTGAACATATAAAAAACGCAGCTATTGAAGCAATAAAAAAAGGATTAGTAGGTGGGTATTCGGAGAACGCAGGTCTTTTAAATTTGCGAAAAGAGATAGTTAAGAAACTAAAGAAAGATAACAATATTGATGCAGAAGTATCACAGTTACTGGTAACCATTGGTGCTATTGAAGGATTATCTTCTGCCATTATGACCCTGGTTAACCCTGGCGATGAAGTAATTCTTCCATCTCCAACATATTCCACCCATATTCAACAGGTTATTCTTGCATCAGGTAAACCTATTCTTGTTCCCACAATTGAAGAACAAGGATTTTCCTTAGATATTGAAGGTATAAGAAATGCAGTAACTTCTAAGACAAAAGCAATTATTTATTGCTCCCCTAGCAACCCAGCTGGTGCTGTTTTTTCAGAAAAACAACTTCGCCAGTTAGCAGATATTGCCCTTGAGCACAACTTGATGGTAATTACAGATGAAGCATATGAATATTTTACGTATGATGATCATAAACATTTTAGTATCGCTTCGATTCCAGAAATGAAAAAGAATGTAGTTAGTTGTTTTACTTTTACAAAAAGCTATGCGATGACCGGTTGGAGAATTGGATATCTACATGCAGATGAAACACTGATTCCCCAGATAACCAAAGCACATATTCCTTTTGCCATTTGTGCCACCGTAGTTTCTCAATATGCGGCACTTGCAGCATTACAAGGTTCTCAAGAATGTATTGTAAAATTCAGAGAAAAATATCTTTCTGCTCGTGATTTAATGTGTAAGAGACTTGATAATCTTAGCTCAGTTTTTGAATATAAAAAGCCAAGAGGTTCATATCTAATGTTCCCTAAAATATTATTGAAAGAAGGAAAAGATTCAACAATGTTTTGTAAGAAACTATTAAGAGAAGCAAAAGTTTCAACGACTCCCGGAATTGCATTTGGACCAACAGGTGAAAGTCATCTAAGACTGTCTTTTTGTGTTAACGAAGAAACGATAAATAAAGCATTTGATAGAATGGAGATATATTTTAAATAATAATTTTACAATGAAAGGAAAATGAAATGAACAATGGTTAATTATACTATTTTACGTAAGAAAAAACATTGATTTGAAATATTGATTGAACCATAAAAAATAGTGAGATAGTATGAACAGTAAAAAAGAGATCTACCTAATATTTCTTTGGCATGCTTTTTTTTTGGCTATTACTATGTCAATGATTGATTTTAATACGGTTTTCCCCGCTTTAATTTCTTCTTTAACAGGTTCTAAAATTGTTTTTGGTGCTATTTATTCAGTTATCTTTGGTGTTCCCCTTATTTTCAATGTAATCTTTGGCCACTATCTTTCTTCAAAAGAATACAAGAAAAAATATCTGCTATTTGGTATAACTCTTAGAGCATTTTCCTTTTTGGGAATGGCCTTTTTTACCCACAAATATGGAAATCAAAACCCTACATTGGTAGTTATAAGTTTATTTTTCTTGGTGTTTTTATTTTCATTTAGCGGTGGATTTGCAGGTATTGTTTATACTGATTTAATTGGCAAGTTTTTAAAGAAAGGAGAAAGAGGGAAATTGTATTCATTTAAACAGTTTTTTAGCAGTGTAGGTTTCTTAATCGGTGGACTGATCATTGCATATGCTTTCAATGTTTCAAATATTACTTATCCAAATAATTATGCTCTAATTTTGTTTATGGGTTTCATCGGACTTCTTATTGCATCTGGCCCCTTTTGGTATATCAAAGAGCCTGCTTCTAAAACAGAGAATCAAGAGTCATTTTTTGTTTTTATTAGAAAAATCCCATCGATACTAAAATCAGACAGAAGTTTTTCAAGATTTATTCTTGTTGAAAATCTTACAAGTTTTAGTTTAATGATTTTGCCTTTTTACATCATATATGCTCAGGAAATCTTTGATAAAACACTTCTCAGTTTCTATCTTTTTGCAATTATTGGCGGTTCCATTGTTTCAAATATTTTTTGGGGTATGATTTCAGAGAAATTCAGTTCAAAAAAAATTATGAAAGTATGTATTTTTTTGGGTGCTTTAATACCTATTCTCTCTTTATTGATAGTGCCATTAGGTCCATATTATTTTTCGATAATATTTATTTTGGTTGGTTTCATTAAAAGTGGCAGAGTCGTTGGATTTAATCCATATCTTCTTGATATTGCTCCTGAAAAACAAAGAACCTGTTACCTGGGGATACGTGGAACGTTAAGCATTCTAACTATTGTTCTTCCAATGCTTGGCGGCTTGTTTATTGAGTTAATGGGATATTCTTTTACATTTGTTATTGTTAGCCTAGTAATGTTTATTTCATTGCTTTTATTGAAAGATAAAAATGTTTTAAAGTCAGATATGATGTCCCATGGAAGATAATAGGATTAATTAGGAGTATCTAAAAATGAAAAGATACAAAGTATCCAAAGAATGTATAGGCTGTAGAGCATGTGCAGAAGTTGCAGATTACAATTTTGAAATAAATGAAAATAATCAAGCGTATCTGAAAAAGCAACCTGAAAATAAAAACGAGGTGGACAAATGCCAAAAAGCTCTGGATGTTTGCCCTGTTAATGCAATTTCAGTAACCGATGGTAAAAACCAAGATGTTGTAAAAGCAATATTGGCAACATCTAATGTTAAAACAACGTTAGATAAACATCCTGAATTAAAAGATGTATTACTTGACCTTTCACCCAAGTTTAAAAGAATGCAAAATCCTTTGGTATATAATACACTAGCACGTTTTGCTAATTTTAATGATGCTGCAAATGTTACTGGTGTTTCGATTTGTGAAATTCTTCATATAATTAACAAACATCTTGGCGTTGAAAAAAAGTTATTAAAGAGTATGCCAGAATGCATTAAAGAAACAAAAGAAAGACCCGAAAGTAAAAGTGTTGATGTGTCGTGGGAAGAAAGCGATGAGCGTTATATCTATAATGATGGCACAATCGAGGATTTGATCCAAAAGGTATCCAACCTTCCACCACAAAATAACATAGTGATTATATCAACAGTAAAACCTGATGAATTACTTAAGGTAATAAATGGTCTAAATTTAATTTTTAATATTGAAAAAAACAGAGAATATAGAATATCAATTTTTAATCCTCAAAAGAAAGAAAAAATGGTTCCATGGCAGAAACGAAAGGAACATTTTGAAATTCTTGATGTTAGAACAATGACAACAGATCCATTTGATGTTATCATAAAAAAGGCATATGACGTTGAAGAAGATAGTGGAATTACCCTAGTCCAAAGTTTTGAGCCATATCCAATGATTAACATGCTTTCAGAAATGGGATTTGAACATCTCACTGAGCAGAAAGAACCAGGGGAATTTTGGATATATCTTCACAAAAAAATAAGTGAAAAGCAAAAGGATGAAACATCTTCTACGAAAGTTGATGTAGTAATACAGTCTGCAACACCAGTTGCATATCCTGTTATTATGCGTTTGCTTCAATCAGAAAAAATTAGGAATAACATTAACATTAAAGAACTTAAAGTATGGGAAGAAACCGAAAAGCATCTTGCTTGGATTACAAGCAGTAAAGCTGATATTAGTTTCTCTTCGCTTATCACATCAGTAAAATTACGAAATAATGACATTAAAATACCTGCTCTTTTTGTTTGGGATAATTTTGTGTTGTTAAGTCGTTTTAAAGCAGAAAGTTTAAAAGATTTTAAGGGGAAAGAAATTTACACGCCTTTGTTTGAAGAAGCCCCACCTGCAAAAATTACTAAATATCTAATTAAGGCAAGTGGTTTGAATCCTGATGATTTTAAATTTGTTTTTGGAAAACCTTTTGGTAGACCCGAAGAGATTTACAAAGATTTTGTTACGGGGAAAGCTGATACTGTAATTCTTCGTGAACCTGAGGCAAGTTATGCTATAAAAATAATGCAAGATAGAAATGAAGAAATCGCAATATTATCATTTAATAAAATTTGGAATGAGATTAATCCAGGTTTTGGAAGTTTTCCTAATGCAGGTTTGGTATTAAAGGGTGAATTTGCAAGAAAATATCCTGAATTGACCAAAGTATTTTTAGAAGAGCTTGAATCAGCTATTAATTGGGTTAATATGAATAGAGAAGTTGCTGCTAAACTTTCTTTTGATATGATGCGTCAGCCTGTTGACAGGGTTGAATTATTTTTAGCTCGTGTCAATTTTGATTATATGAGTGGGAAACCTTTAATTGAAAAAGTGAAGCAATATTTTGATATCTTAAATCAACATGATGTTGTAAATATGAAAATTGATAAAGAATTTCTTGATATTTTCAGGATGGATTAAAATTACTGTGCATCATGAGTTTAATCATATTATTTCTTTCAACATTTAGAAAACTTTCGTTGAATATTTTAGTGATTTATCGTTGATTGTGTTATTATTTTACACAACCATTATATAGTTGAAAACATTCGCAATAATTAGAAAAAAATCATCTGGAGGAAAGACAAAAATGATCAAAGACATAAATGAATTAATAAAAACTCTGGAATGTGATGAATTAAAATTTTTAGAATTCATAGAGCCCAAATATGAAAAAGAAATTAAGATTAATATGTCAAAAAAAAATTGTGCATTATGAAATCTAGAAAAATCGGGCAATAATTCAAAATATCATAGATTAACACTACGAAATAATTGTATTAAAGAAACTTGTTTAAAACTAAATAATGGAGATTATAAAATATGGAAGAAAGAATAGATAAAAAAATGCGTTACAGCTGGATTAAAAATTTTGGCCCTCAATGGTTTTCAGCAGTAATGGGTACAGGCGCACTTTCCATATCAATGAATATTGCATCAGATTATTATTCACCATTTTCATATATTTCACAGTTTTTTTTGTTGTTTTCAATTATCATGTTTTTGGTTTTTATTGTACCTTGGACAAGTAGATTTATTACTAATTATAACGATGTAAAAAAAGATTTATTTCATCCAGTTCTTGGAAATTTTTTTCCAACAATGCCAATAAGCCTGGTTATTATTGGAATAGCACTCGATCGTGTTGGTCCAAGTATCATAGATATCTCTGTTGTTAACACGATTTCATTATATTTATTTATTATTGGATCAATTGGTATCTTTATTTTTGGATGGATGATTTTATCAATAATATTTACACATAAAAAAATCAAGTTAGAACATGCAAATTATGGATGGTTTATACCACCCGTCTCTCACCTTATCATACCTGTTTTAGGTTTTTCATTAATGAAACATTATACAGATGCTTTGGTTGATAATATTTTATTTTTTATATCTATGATTGGTTTTAGCGTTGGATTACTTCTGTTTATATTCGTAGGTTCAATTGTTTACCACCGCTATATCTTCCATGAGTTACCACCATCTCATTTAGCTCCAACTTTTTTAATAGGAATTGCACCTACCTCAATTATTACGATTATTTTAGTAAAAATCCTTGGGGCGCTATCTGGTTTTTCTATTCTTGGTATAGATTCATCTTCTATTTCTGCAGAAATAAAATTATTATCTGTAATGACTTGGGGTTTTTCATTGTGGTGGTTTGCGTTCTTTTTAAT
>Ga0164310_10001601_pt1 | contig 12948 bp, 15 predicted proteins | sample GuaBasSedimGuay1_FD_121795 | JGI IMG/M metagenome (GOLD analysis project Ga0164310, IMG submission 121795) | Subseafloor sediment microbial communities from Guaymas Basin, Gulf of California, Mexico - Guay1, Core 4569-9, 0-3 cm | ecosystem: Environmental > Aquatic > Marine > Hydrothermal vents... | reverse complement strand
TCATAACCACGAATCTCTGCGTAAGTCCCAAAAGAGTCATCTATATAAATATAAAAACCGGTGCCATCCGTAGGATCAATACGATATGCAGCCTCGTTTGTATCAGAATAAGGTTTTGTCCAGCCAAGAGCTGCTTTATCTCCGTAGCCATCCACGAGCACAGCATCTAATAACGATATAAGAGACCCGCTTTGCCCTGTCAACACAGGTGCGGAGGTGTCGTCCGATCTTCTTACAAGCGCAGCAGGCATTATACGTGCTCCCTGAATCCATACACGGTATTGAACAATGCAGCTCCTGTACTATCACTATTCGTACCAAATCCAATTTTATGATACCTAAGATGATCATGCTGCACATCATCTGTCATGTAGTCACGATCATGCAAGCAATAAAATATGCCCGGCATGAATCCACGATATGTATAATCATCTCCGTCATCAACCCCACCGAATGAGCTGTACAACAGCTGGTTATTCCACGATCCTGCTTGTAATCCACGTTCCCCTGGATAACCATATACCATACAGCTAGCGCCTTCTATCATCTTTATGTAGTTATCTCCATCAGCACCAGTACCATCACTCATACGGGCAACAAACAGCGAATTGCTGGAATATCCATCCACAGGTTTAGTATCTATGGTATAAGGATAACTTGAACCATCGCTAGACCCGCCGATTACACAATTATACGTATCTCCTGAAACTTTTGTCTCAAAATCACCAAAAAAATGCACGGCGGCATAATTAGAACCGCCGGTGCTTGTATAAGCACGGTATATGAGTAACCAGAAACCACCGCTATCACCATAAACCACCCACGGTCGTGCAGTGCTATCCGTAGTAGCTGATTTGGCCACATACCGTGCTGTTGTGGACGGAAACCCGTTTGTACCAAAATCAATTCCCGTCATTGCTTCGTAACCTTTTACTGCTGCGTAAGATGATGTTGCCTGGTCGTCCCCAAATCTTATATAGAATCCTGTAAAATAATTTGAATCATTTCGGTAGGCAGCCTTGTTTGTGCCAGAGTATACCTTTGTCCAGCCTAACGCTGTTTTGTCTCCATACCCATTCACAAGTACAGCGTCAAGAACAGTAATCAGTGACCCGTTTTGTCCAGTCAATGAGGGCGCAGAGGTGTCATCCCATCTACGCACCTTAACAGGTTCATATAGATCAGTTAATGTGAGCGATGACTGTTTTGTGAACTCATCGACAGATACAATCGCCATTACTCATATCCCCCATGTGATCCCTCTCGATGTATTACCGGCCCTTGCCCGAAAAACTCGTAGACAGGAGCAAGTTCATCCGTTCCTATTGTTGTCTTGAATACCCATTCCTTTTGTACATAATCGGAATCAATTAACTCATTCTCAACAGCCCACGCAGGGTTCAAAGCAGCCATACTCAACCTATTCCCAATCCCCCACGCAGCATAAACTGGTGAGGCTGATAATTCGTTAAAAAACACCCAGTCTCTGTTCAACCCTATATTTACTGGTATAGCAAAATGTTTTCCAGTGTTCAAGGATGATATAAATCCCCATGATGGTCGGATAGTCCTGACCACACGACTTATGCTCAGCTCGGTGGCAGGGGAGAATACAGGCACCCACACAATTTGGGGTGCCCACATTGATAGCCTTTGTGTGCGGGTGCCGAGGGGAGGCATATCAACTATCTTAGCATCCGTAGCTTCCATACTAAGATGTGTCTCGCAGCATAGGGGATTTAATAGAATAGATAACCCTGTGCTGTAAAAGGATAGACCAACTTCAACACTGAATGACTCGATGTCAATAGTGATATCGTTTGGATTTGCTGTTGTAGTAGTCGTTGAACTTGTTGTTGTAGTTGTACTGACAGGGGGCGGAGCAGTTGTACTCGTGGTTGTGCTTGAGCTGGTTGATGTTGTAGTGGTGGACTCAGTTACCGTTGTTGTGGTTGTGCTGGACCCAGTTACTGTTACGGTAGTCGTACTTGTAGTTGTGGTAGTGCTGCTTGATGTTGTAGTCCCGCTAAATGTAGTTGTGGTAGTTGTGGTAGTTGTGGTAGTTGTGGTAGACCCTGTTACAGTTGTTGTAGTTGTGCTTGAGCTGGTTGATGTTGTAGTGGTTCCGGAGTCGCCTAAATTTACATCAACGTCATCCCCCGCTGGCGGGGAATATGCCCCCGATAAGTCGATGTCAATATTAAGTCCGTTTGGGGGTGTATAGGCCATAGCATAATATTATACAGTTGTGCTCGTCGTAGTTGTGGTCGTCGTTGTAGTAGTAGTCATCAACACAGGAGTCACAAAATCACGAATGCCTGCGTTTCTGGCACCTGCCTCAGTATCTTGGGCAATTACCATTATGTTCTGCGAACCATACTGGGGAATACCGGTTATTTCCCAGACACCTGTGTTTGCTGACATTGTACTGCCGACGTATTCCCCGGTTTCTCGGTGATACGCCAAAACTCTGCGAATAGCGGCAGAAGAATCAACAGTGACTTCTCCTGCTAATTTATATAAATCAGGATTATTATGCCTCCCGGCCCGTGCAAGAGCATTGCATATGTTCTTTGGAGTTGCCACTTATCTGAAATCGCTGCCAGTATCTATCATAAAACCCCCATAATTAGCACCATTATAGCGATATTTATGATATTGAAAATTTCCATGCGTAGTATCATCTGTCATAAATTCGTAATCATGCAAGCAGCCTTTTAAGGCCGGTAACTGTCCCCTGTACGTGCGAGCAGCGCAATCACATACCCCACCAAGATTAGTGTATAACACTTGGCCATTCCATGTAGCTGCCTGAATCCCCTCACCACCCAAACGAGTTTGCCCTGTCTTAACTCCATTCAATACTTTAAATAAATTATCCCCATTAGCTCCAGTACCATCTGATAATCTTGCGGCATACCACGCCCCCCACGAAGTACCGGGAGTATCATTTAGCTCCGCAGCTAAAACAAGATAAGCTCCTGAATCGGTTCCCTCTGAGACGCAACCAGCAACAGCACTTGCGTAACTGTCGCCAGACACCTCTGTTATAAAATCCCCAACCCAATGCATAGTACAATAAGTTGTTCCACCCGTAGCTGTATAAGCAGCATACGTAAAAAGCCAAAACCCGCAATCATCTCCATAGATTACCCAAGGCCGTTGGGTACTATTCTGAGTACTTGACTTCCATATATACACATCATCAGTAGTGGGGAAAGTTCCAGAACCTGAGTCCACGTCCGTCATAGTTTCATAGCCCCGGACATGAGCACTCTCTTTGTTGGATCGATTATCATCAAACCGGAAATAGAATCCAGTCCCATTTGTGGGACTGTTCCTGTACGCCGCTTTACTTGTCCCTGAATAAGCCTTGGTCCAACCTAGTGCGGATTGAGACCCATACCCGTCCACAAGTACCGCATCAAGCAACGTGATCAATGATCCGGCCTCCCCAGTAAGGGATGGCGCTGATGTGTCGTCCCACCGTCTCACTTGTGGTGCTGCCATGTAATAACCATCCTTATTTCATTATACTGTTGTTGTAGTACTACTAGTCGTTGTCGTAGTCGTAAATCTATCTTCGTTCGGTTTTCTGTATACCGTAACTTTTGGATACCGTATCGTTAATATTGCCCCGTCTGTTAATAAAAGAGATTTCCCTAACCGAGCACATCCTACGACACGATCCGAAGAGTCAGTATCATTATATAAAGCCAGCCAACCGAACGGTCCGATAGACCCGCCAGAAGCAGTCCATGAAATATCATCCCAGATAACATAGCTTGTATTCTCGTTTAAATTACCACCGCTGGTAGCTCCTGTCAGTGTTTTATCGTTCTGCACATAACCATTCCCTGTGGATAGTTGGTATGACGTTATAGTAGATAGATTACTATGGTTATCACCATCGAATTCATAATCCGGAGATAACAAAATGGCTTTGATGGTGTCATTCATCAAATCCATGTCCCCACTGAGAAGTGCAACAGTGAAACCGTGTGTGACTAACGCCTTCGTCATATATTACACTGTCGTTGTTGTCGTGGTAGTTGTAGTAGTTGTTGTGAACGTATCTCTATCGGGAATACGACCGGATACCAATTTTATATCCCGCAATTCAAAATCTTGCCCGTCCGGAATCGTGTAATCTGTCCCGAAATCGCAACACCCTACGATAATATCATTTGCATGGGAATCATCATAAATGATTGTTGATCCAGTAGGGCCAATGGACCCACCCGAAGCAGTCCATACAACGTCATCCCACTCAACAACAGACTGGTTCAACGAGTCGCTGCGTGTAACCGTTACATTTGTCAGTGTTTTACTGTTCTGTGTATACCCATTACCCGTAGAAAGCTGATTTGCTGTGACATCGGATAATGTATCGTGGGTATCAGGATCGTATTTGAACGATGAATTCATCAGGATCACTATGAATGTGTCCCCATCCATATCCACTGTTCCGAGATTCTGCTCATGTATAAATCTATTGGATAACAAACTTACAGCAGCCATAGTTACCTCCTGTCTACTTATTCTACATAGACACTATATATAAAAATGTTTTCGCTTTCTGCTGATGTACTAGCGGGTACGACTTCCTTGAACCAACGCGGCAGCTTGGCTGGATGAGTATGAAAAGTAACTGTATCCCCGTTTGCCCAAGTACCTCCCCAACCACGATAATCTATCTTAAAATAGGACACGCTTGTGTCCGGATTGGTAGGCTCGAAATCAGCCGAAGTTGAACCAGTACCATATGATCCTTGGTACAACCCACTAACAGTAAATGCCGAAGCAGATGTGAATGTCAGAGTGACCTGATCTTCCACTGTTCCTTTATTGTAGACAACAACAGGATAACTGGATTCATCATACGTCCCGGCAGTGCTAGTTTCTGCCCAATTATCCGTTGTTGGTTTTATCTCATCCCCGGATGATCCTAAACACATTGCTCCATAAGTATTTGCCACAGCATATGATCCGCTGACAGTATCTTGTAGCTGCACAGTCGCCACATTACCCGTGTATGAATACGGCGAGGAGCTGGCAATTTGAAGGTATTCGATGGTGGATACCCCAGCCTCGTGACTAAGTACAGTGTTACTGCCGAGATAAATCCCTTTCGGGTATACTGTATTATTGGTAGCTGCAATCAATCCCCACGTTCCACCGCTATATTCAACCGAATCCCCAGGGGACACGCCGGAGGCAATAGTTTGGCTGGTCTTGTAAGTATTAGCCAAGTACAAATAGCCATCCGCTATAAACTCGTAATCGTTGTTTGCCATCAACAGATCAACAGATGACTCTCCGCCTGATAGTGATGTGTTGAGCTGTCCACATCCGACCCACGTAGGAGGGGAAGCAATAACGTCAGATTGCGTATTCACCTGAGTACCGACACCCAAGTAAAACCGATCACCAGCAATAGACGGAAACCGAATACAATCCAGCGGATCATAGGCTATCTCCTCAGATGCATTCATATTAGCCACAAACAATTTACGGTATCGCGTCAACCCAGCGGTGCGTTGTTCTTCGGACACCCGAGGGAAAAAAGCGTGGCGCACGCCCGAGATGATCTCATTGTATGCCGCTCTGCCTCCATTAGTACTCCCATCAGATACCGTTGCGCTCTTATACAATTTAAGGTCGTCAATCGCTAGTGTCATTGTGCCTGTCCTTCTATACTGTTGTTGTAGTCGTAGCCGTTGCTGCGGAGCCACCCACATCCATCAGCTTAATTCTCACATTTGCATACCAATCATCAACTTCTTGGTTAGGGCGCGGCAGCACAGGCTCTGCTTCAATTACTGGTTGTGATTCATTGCGGAATCTGACTGTATAATTAGTATTTTCATAGGACAATAAATATGTAGCACGGGGGACGGAGGCCATAGCCCGTAAAGACAAAAGGGTAGCTTTTGTTATCCAGCCACTGTCTGCCGTGCCTACAAGATCAAGCGGCTTTCCTCCACGTTCTTGCTCGAAGATCAAAGGGGTACCGCCTAATGAAAATTTCACCACCGCCTGTATGCCCGACAGCCCAAATTCATTGTCTATGATTAGATCAGGTAATGCCACTGCCCCAAGAGTAATAGCCATTAATTGCTCCTCGTCATTGCTTCTCGCTTTATAAGCACTTTAAGTTCATCTGCCACCGATCTGCTGGCCATAATCGGAAATGTTTGTGTCCCAATCCTCAAATCCAATTGTCCTAAATGCGCCACAGGAAATGATGCCGGAGTGGGTATAACACCACCAGTCTTACGACGTACCGCTTGCGATGCGCCGACGATTCGATTAGTAGCTCTGCTTGACAATCCCGATAATGAGGACCCGACTGAATTTATCATCGCCATGAACGATCCGCCCAGCGCACGCACAGCCTCTTTTCGTATCACCCATTCTCCCGGCTCAGCCCACAAGGGAATCTTATCACCGCCTCCGTATCCTCCAGGAATAGGACCACCCAACGCCCGCGCCACACTGTTTTCCGGAACAGATTCAACTACCTCGCGCTTTTCCCGAACAATCAAAGTGACTATTTTAACACCATTCTCAAACTCATCATTGATCGTATCTATTATCTCCAATACCTGATCGTTTTTAGAGTTAATAGTAAGAGTGTGGGGCGTGCTGAGCTGGTTCGTTATCGTCGTAATCCCTGTATCCACATTCTTGATTACTGTGATCGTCTCGTCCGGTACAGAAATTTTCAAGTCCATGCCGTCTATTTTCTTTTCGATAGCAGCAAGTTCTTTATCCAGCGTTTTCGTATCCAAGACCAAACTTACTTTGTTATCCGTCTCCGTCGTAATTTGATCAATTGCCCTCTGCACTTCCATAGCATTCGACAACACCAAATCCAGCCGCACTTCCTTCGGGTCGGCGATAAAATCAGTGATGGCTTGCATGATATCATCCACTGATTGCTTTGTAGCCTCCGCCCCAAACAAGGATAAATCCTTTCCTTTTTCATATACACTTTTCTGAAAATCTTCGATTTCCTGAATCTGGCGTATGATATCCTCCTGTGCCGACTTATCATCAGTCCCCAAAGCTATTGATGCCATTATATCTTTTGCTGATTCAGCCTGTTTGACCACTTCCTCCAGCCGTTTCTGGAATTCTTTTGTGGCTTTTATAGCCTCTGCTGGTTCCAAGTACTGATTCATTGCCTTTAATTTAGGAACATCTGCGACCAACAATTGAGAATATTCTTTTTTGGCTGCTGTAAGTTTCTCTTGCGCTTCCCTGGCCATATCCGCCTGCTTCTCTGCCTCACTCATGGATTTACGACGAATATTTTTAATCTGGTCCGCTGTAGTTTGCTCAATACCTTGTATTTTTGCATGAAGCGACTCAACAATACTCATATAATCCTGAAATGCGGATTTGGCATCTGTTAATTTCCCTTTCAACGCTTCCAGATATGCTTCCCCGAATTTTGCGCCTGCTTCTGTTGCTGAATCGGTTAGTTGATTGGCTGCCGCTTCGACTTTATCGAATGCTTCTTTTACGTGGGTGGGAGCATCGGTCACTAATACTTTACGCATATCTGCCACGCGCTGTCGAGCATACTCTGCTGTCTTATCTGCCGTATCCTTCGCAATAGCTAACTCTAGCAGCTGCCCCTCACGCTGCGCTCTTAGTCCTAACGCAACTGCCAGCTTGATGCTCTGCACTCGCTGATTCGCTGCTTCATTATATAGCTTCTGTTCCTCCGTAATAAGAATCTTTGCCTGAGCCGCAGCAGTCTTGAAGCTATTCCCGTAAGCAACCATCGCCTCCCCTTTTTTCTTGATAAAGGTGATAGTCGCAGGATCATCCATAGACTGCCTACGCATTTCCGCAATAGTAGCTGATAATTCGGACACACGATCTATCTCCTGGTCATACAAAGCCATTCGTCTAAGCTGAGCACTCTCTATGTCCTTATCGGCTGTGTCCCCAATAGCACGCGTAGAATCCCGCATCGTCTCTTGTAATTGTCTATAATTATCAATGATAGACTTTATCACATTCTCATTAGTAACTCCCATATTCTTCAGTATTACCATCAGTTCCTTCACACCACCAGCAAGATCAATAGAACCAATCTTAACCATATCAGCAATACGAGCAGATATGGTTTTGGCAAGCTCTCCTTCCATCTTCTTGCGTAACTGTTCCGCCTTATCCTTTATTTTTTTATCAAACGCATCAAAAGATGCCTCATACGCATTGAACTCCTTCCCTGTAAAAAAACTGGTGAACAGATTTCCGTAAAATGTAGTAATAGAATGATATAGCGACCCAAACCCACGCTCAATTCTGCCCCCAAGCAACTGATACTTATTCAGCAACAGGTCTATTTCCTCCTGCGCCGCTTGTGTATGCTTCTGGATGGCCGCCAACGATATATTATTAAGTTCGTCTGCCAACCCACGGACAGCCTCTCGTTGCTCTGATAGCGTAGAATTCTGGTCACGTAAAATTTTTAATGTCTTGGACGCGGCTTCTCCGACAGCATCATTCCGCTTAGCCAGCACCGTCAACTCGGCAGTTGCTTTCTTGACAGCAGCTTCCTGCGCCTTGCTGTTTTCTGTCACACGAGAAAACTTAGCTGCTAAATTTTCAGCAGAAACGGACAGACCGTGTATACTTTCCGCATAACCTCTTGTCTCTACTGTTCCTTGACGAAGTGTCTGGAATAACTTCCGCATCTTGAGCACCAATGCGCCTGCTGTTGTAATTAACAATCCAAAAGCAGCCAATAGAGGATGTGCCACCACTAATCTTCCCATAGCCCCGACAGTACCCAATATAACTGTTTTCAATTTGGCGAACCCTGCCACCATAGCCTCTAATGCTGACGTCATGCCAAAAGCACGTACTCGTGTCATGGCAATAACAAGAGCATCATACGCCTTCTTGGTGCCAATCACAGCACTGGAATTTCCTTCCAACAGAATAGTTAGAGTGGTAATTGCCCGTCCGTAAGTACCGACCGCAAGGGCAACCAAACCCAAAGAAGTGATCAGCACTCCAAGTGTTGCTACAATTGACAATAGGATACCGGCAAACGGTCCGATGGCGTCCAACGCAGACGCAAAGGCGGACACGACACCAGTAAGAACGGTCACCAATGCCTTGAACGGACCCATGACACCAGACGCTATGGCACGCATCAGCCCGTCAAAGGCTGATTTTAGTCTGATCAGCGCACCATGTACATTGTCCTCCATAATCCTTGCCATCTGATCCGCAGCACCGGATGCATTACGATTGGCGTCCGCAAGCTCACGAATACGATCAACACTTTTAGAGATGATTAAAGCAGAAGCTGCCGCACGTCGTTGGAATATGGCCGTCGCATCTGCAAGTGAAAAGTTGGCGTCTCTTAATGCCTCCATTGTTGCAAGCACATCCACCATTCCCTCATCAGTGTACTGAATCGTGACACCGAGACGTTTCATGGCGTCCTGTGCCTTCTTGCTGGGAGATGCAAGTGATATTAAAATAGTACGCAGATTTACAGCGGAAAGCGAACCCTGGATTCCGGCGTCTCCCAAAGCACCAATTGTAGCAGTCACTTCAGCAAGATCAATACCGAGAGCAGCTGCGGGTGCCGCCACGTATTTCAGAGATTCGGCGAGCTGCTCCATGTTTACATTGGATGATGTAATCGTATTTGCTAGTATGTCTGTTGCCATACCAAGGTCATTTATAGATAATCCCATCGCTTTGACAACATTAGTAACAATATCAGCAGAACGACCTAGCTCTATCCCCCCAGCAATAGCCAGATTTAATGTGTCAGGCAATGCTGATATGGCCTCGGCGGCATTAAAACCAGCCATCCCGAGAAAAGTCAGCCCCTGCGCCGCTTCCGTAGCCGTAAACTTGGTAGTACGTCCAAGCTCGCTGGCAACAGCATTCAATTCAGCGAATTGGTCAGCGGCGCCCGCAGTCACGGCCAGTACTTTTGACATCTCTGCTTCAAATTCGGCCGCAGAAGCGACAGGGAATGCCGACAATCCAGTGATAACGCCGCCGATTAAGGATAAATGCAGACCCGCAAAATAGACACGCTCCATCGTCTTACGTAATTCTTCAAACTCTTTGCGCGCCTGTTCTGCCGCCTTGTCTATCTTTTTTATCCCTGCCGACGTTTTATCAGCCACCAATTGACCAGTCTTGGCGACACCGGCAAGAGTGCGATTTAGACGACGTATCGTAGAATCTGCTTTTGCTGCGGCACGATCCACAGAAGGATCAGTACGCATCCCGATACTATATTGAAGATCGTTATCACCCATTATTTTTTCCGTAATAGGAGGTTTTACGCTTTATTCGGCCATCCCTGCCTTTTTCAGCCTCCGCTGTATCCGGTAATTGATCAATTATCAGATTGCCAAAAAATATAGTCTGAGCGAATGTGTATCTTTTCACATCCATAAAATTATGCCCGTTTGCTACAAGCAACGATACATAGGTTGCTGATAACTTGGTCAGCTCTGACCGCCATTGGTCTTTTTGGAATCCATCATAGCGGCCCCTTTTGCGTACAGGCCGTTTAGACCTATCTCGTCGGCCAGAGCTTTCCAGTTTTTTAACACATCCAGCACATTCTGACGTATAAACACACGAATAATATCAGGAGTTGCCGCTGTGGGAATGTCGTCTAGATTACGATCAATGCAATAGGGGAGCAATTCTAAAATATCAACAAATAATCGCTTACCTGCCATTGCCATTTTAGACACAGAAAATTCCAAGGCACCGGCGCTGTCCTGATACAATTCCTCGAATAAATTGGCAAACGTATCAATAGCGTCAGGAAGACGACTCATAGGAAGGGGGGAGATAGTTACATAATCCATCTCCCCTTCACCGAACTTAATTTTTTCTTCAGGGAAAAGAGTTTTTATCTTGTCTGTGCTTTCCTTCATAAGACCTCCTTGGTTACTTATACAAGCGATTAAGCACACATAAAAATAATATTACAGCTTATGTGGTCGTAGTGGTAGTAGTTGCAAACGTCACGGTAAAGAATGGAGACGTAGCATGATTTTCACTGTCCGACAAACCCTCCGCAGCAAATGAGAGAGTAAGCCACTCATCTCCTATGAGAGAAAACGGCCCCCCAGGAGAAATCTTGCACCGCCAGAATTCCCACGTTTCGTTTGGTCCGGCAGCATTGTCGGACACAAACTTCAAAGCATATTCCTTGTCCACCGCAGTGTTAGCCAGAAGCACATTACTTCCGGACAAGGTGGCCTTCAAATACACTTGGAGATTTTTCACGGATAATTCATCCAACTCAAAATTCACCATGTAGCCGGATTCAAGAACGACGCTTTTGTCCTTTAGCTTCAAACCAGTACGGGAACTGAAATGATCCAGGGTTTCCTCTGTTACCTCTACTTCCACGGACGGGGCATTGCCCAAATCCTGAAAACTGCTGGGTGGGGTAGTCCCGACCCAATCCCCTATGGACAGAACCCCTCGGCCTAGTGTATAAAGCGTTGTGCTGTGAGAAGTTGCAATAGCCATAATCTAACCTCCTATTGTTGTTATGTGAAATAAGTACGAATATCTTCTTTGTACGTTATATTAAAAGACATCCCGATAGCAGCCACATTTTCTCCCAATGGGGGACGTATAATCGAGCTAGTATCCACTTCAACTATCTGATCGCATGTCCCCCCTAGTGTTGGACCGCCCTCGTATATCTTCTGCTTAACCTGTTTAACATAGGCAATTAGCTCGGGCGTAGATTTTCCTTCTGTTGTGCCCTTGATCATCGGTTCAACTATTAGATTAAATTGCCGCAAATAATAAGGAACACCGCCACGCATACTTACTTTTATTACTCTATCCCCTAACTCGAAAAAACTGATGCACGGAATATCATCAATTGTCGGTTCTATCTTGGGATTACGAAAAACAATCAGCGTACCAGAAACTGAGTTTAATCTGGAATGAATCTCTTTTGCTATAATTTCTCTGGATTCCACTTATTTCTTACCTCTGAATTCCCGATAGAATTCATTGAATTTACGTTTCACAACCGAATCAATCCAATCTGCATCTGTTCCTTGTTCTTCGCCATACGGATACGTTATACCTCTAGGTGCCTGGCTGGAAAATATACCTCTCCCATCCGGAGGATAAACTGGGCCACGGACAGTTCTGGGGCCTATTCCCCGAAATCTACCCTCATCCACAATATAGGCATAAGACATGGGATTGATGAAACTGTACTTGTACGCTCCTCTTTGCTTCGTTCTCCATGCTGGTCGTAATTTTGGTGATGTAGTAGCAATCCCAACAGGAGTAGAAGCTCGTAACGCAGCAAGGAATACCTTATGTACCTCCTTCATCGTTGCGGCCATAGACTTCTTTATAACCCCCTTGTCAACCAGATCACCCTTAAAATTCTTGTCAAGATGTACATATAACCGGATCATGTCATCGTGCTCCCTTCACCAACGATCAGAAAAGCGACATTAAATACGTTGTTGCCTTTTATCACCTTGATCATATCTCCGGTATCCACAATTTGATCTTTAGTCGAAGGCTCGAAGCCGTCAGGAAAATCCGCAACAGAGAATATATAGGTAAAATCTCCTGTTTGTATCGCCCCGGATGCCTGTGACCGGTAATTCTTTATACCCAACCACAAAGGGCCGAGATTAACTTCGGCTCCCGCATCGACCTTGATTCCGCGCACAGTCATATCGGTGTATACAAATTCCTGCTCTCTGGTACCCTCGTTAAAATCGCTGTGCTCGAATGCTTTATAGATCACAGTACGACCAATATCCTTCTCGTTCAACATCAACGAGAGATATGTCTGAATCTCATCCTTATAAGACTGGAACCATGTTGTTGTCATTACACTGTCGTCGTTGTCGTACTAGTGCTTGTTGTCGTACTCGTCGTTGTCGT
>Ga0164310_10001600_pt1 | contig 12951 bp, 18 predicted proteins | sample GuaBasSedimGuay1_FD_121795 | JGI IMG/M metagenome (GOLD analysis project Ga0164310, IMG submission 121795) | Subseafloor sediment microbial communities from Guaymas Basin, Gulf of California, Mexico - Guay1, Core 4569-9, 0-3 cm | ecosystem: Environmental > Aquatic > Marine > Hydrothermal vents... | reverse complement strand
TCTTGTTATATCTTCAGGAAAAAATGCTGTTTTATGCCTTGCTGGAAAAGGAATCGGGCCGAGAACAGCAGGAAGAATCCTGGAAAAAATGCTAAAAGGCGACGACCTCCTGAGAGAAATCCTGGAAGAAGAAAAAAAATACGCCAGAACCCGAGGCTTCTGGAAGAGTTAGGGGTTTTGGATTGGTGGAAATTAAATAGTTTGCTAGGAAACATTGCGGGTAATTGGTGTTATGTCTAATTGCTCGGTCACAAAAATTTTATAAAAATAGGAAAATTAATTTATGACTATGATAAATAAGAGTAAACTAATAGAAAAATGGAAAAGAGAAACTGAGAAACGTTATGAACCTCCAATCGATTATAGAATAATCTTTAATGAATGTGTTAAAAATTGTGCTAGTAAAGAATATACTTTACTAGATATTGGCACAGGCACAGGAAAAGTTATTTTTGAAAATGAATTATTTAAATTTTATAAAAAAGTTATAGGAATTGACATAGAACCAAGAATGATTGAAATTTGTAAGGAAAAAGTAAAACAATTGGGTTTGAAAAATGTAGAATTTTACATTGCAGATTCGACCAAAAAGATAGATTTTGAAGATGAAAGTTTCAATGTTATAACAGTGATGTTTGCTCCATTTAGTTTTGAAGAAGTATCAAGATTGTTATGTAGAGGTGGATATTTTATTTGGCTTTGTGGAATAAGAGGAGATCATAAAGAAGTAGTTGAACTGTTTCCAGACAAGGTTGAATTAAAGAGTGAAAACTTCGAAGAAAAAGAAAAGAAGCTAAACAAAGTTAGATTAAAAGTTACTGGATACAATATATTGAAGTATAAATGGATTTTTCCTGATATTGATGTCCTGAAAGAGTTTTATGAAAAAATCTTCCTAAAAGAAATATTCAAAAAGGAGGGGAAGAGATTAGAGAAATTAAAAACGCATAACAAAGAAATTTCACTAACTAGACGTATTTGTACAATAATAGCAAGAAAGATATAAGTGTACCTCGCAACTCAAAATCCTTCGGATTTTGCCCTTCGGGAGACATAACAGCGGATAAACGACTTCATTCGCTCCCGCTCATTCCGTCCAAAGTTTGCTATCACAAACCTTCGTTTATCCGCAATACGATATTGGCATTTGCATTTAATAATACTACGCATCTGCGAATTAAGCCCGCAGAATTCTTGCTCCAGCATATTTAAAAAACATTTAAACCAGCAAAAACAAACTTAATTTTATGAAGCTTGAATGTTTTGGTGTTGGGATTTTGGTGTTGGCGGTGATAGGAACACTGTTTATAAGCGGCTGCATTCAGCAATCCGGACAGGAAACTTATCAGGTAACGCAGAACCAGAAAATTCAGGAACCAAAAACAGAGATCAATTTAGAAAACAACGGGCTTAAAGTGAAAATCTCGCCCACAGAAGATAAAAAGGTCAGCGGTGTAGTGACAGTAACTTTGCAAAACATTCCAAGTGAAACCACAAAAATGCTTGTTTCTATGACGCCGCAGGGATTTAAAGGTGACTTATACAATGACCCGAATGTCATTATTCAATGGATAGAGAACCCTTCTGCCGGCCAGGAAATTTTACTTGACACAACAAAAGTGGAAAACGGGGTTTATGGAATAGGTGTGGCAGCAACTTATGAAGGCGCTCCGGAATCAAGTCCTTGGATAGCTCTTGTTCAAACACAAGTGAATGTGCAGAATTAGTATCGCCTCTGCTGATTTTGTTGTTGTTCGTTTTTACCCGAAATTCAGTCCCATTTGTTTTGCGAGTCTTGCGAAAGGTCCTCTTTTGAAGGCTTTGCCTCCTTTTGTGACTTTTACAAGTTTTTTGACCTGTTTGTAGTTTTTGAGAAGTTCTCTTACATCTTTTTCTGCCACACCGGAGCCTTTTGCTATTCTTTGAATTCTTGAGAAATTCAATATCTCGGGATTTTCTCTCTCCTCTGGAGTCATGCTTTTCATTATATGCTCCCACTTCCTCATTTTATCTTCCTGCACGTCTAACATGTCTTTTGGTATTTTCATGCCAAGCCCGGGAATCATATCCATTATCTTTGAAAGAGAGCCCATCTGCCTGACCTGTGAAATCTGATCAACAAAATCCCGCAATGTGAATTTTCCTTCTAAAATCTGTTTTGCAGTGTCTTCTGTGATGCCTGCCTCTTTTGCCTTTTCCAGTAAACCCTGCAAATCGCCATATCCTATGAGCCTTGCCACAAACCTCTGCGGGTCGTACGCTTCCAAGTCCTCCGGCTTCTCTCCTGTGCCTATAAACTTGACTTTCGCTCCGGAAAGCGAAGAAGCCACGAGAGCCCCGCCGCCTTTTGCTGTTCCGTCCAGCTTTGTAACAATTATTCCTCTTATGCCAACAAGCCTTTCAAACTCTTCTGTCTGTTTTCTTGCTGCCTGACCCAAATCCGCTGGAATTACAAGAAGAATTTCATCTGGTTTTATAACACTTTTCAGTTCTTTCAGTTCCTCTGCAAGCTCTTTGTCAAGGGCGTTCCTGCCAGCAGAGTCAAAAATCAAAACATCCTCTTTTGCTGTTTTCAAGGCGTTTTTTGCTATGTCTTTTGGGTTTTTCCCTTCTTTATACACAGGAACCCCAAGAGACTTTCCTATTTGTTCAAGCTGTTCCTGGGCAGCCGGTCTGTGCGTATCGCACGCAACAAGCCCTGTTGAAAGACCTCTTGTTTTGAACCACTTTGCAAGTTTTCCGGCTGTTGTGGTTTTCCCTGAACCAAACAACCCAATGAGAAGAATCCTTTGCGGCTTTAATTCAAGGCTTTCCTTTTCTTTGCCCAAAAAAGAAACAATTTCATCATAAAGCGTTTTTATGAAATATTCCTTAAGTGTAATGCCCGCGGGCGGCTTTTCTTCCAGAACTTTTTTCTTAATTGTTTTTGAAAGCTCAGAAACAAGCGCAACATCAACGTCTGCCTGCAACAGGCTTCTCTGCAAATCTCTTACTACAGCTTCCACCGCAGCCTTATCCACAACGCCCAGACCTGTTATTTTTCTGAATGTCTGCTTCAGTGAGCTTCCGAGTTTTTCCAGGACCATAATAAATGTGAGTGTTTATAAAATAAAAACATTCCCGATTTGTTTATTTCACTATTTTAAAGCTTCCTTCCCCCTGGTTTTTGGTTATTTCTTTTATTATCTCTTTAGCTGCTTTTTCTATTTTTGCCTCTGTTGCCTTGTAATTCTTTCCTGTGGCAATTAGCAGGTATTTTGGAGCAGAAATATACTTGGGCTTCACTCCGTTTTCCTCTGAAGCCTTTAACAGCGTTTTCTTTATTACTTCAATCCCGTCTGAGCGGTAACACACAAGCTCAAGCTCTGCCTTTACCTCGTAAACCTTCTCTGTGTAGCTTTTTTTTGCTATTGTGCTCAAAGCCTCTGTCCATTTTTTTGGAACGCCTTTCTTTTCCAGAAGCGATGGATTCTTCCACGCAAACTCAAACGCCTTGTAAAGAGAACCGAACATGTCCTGAAGATGATACCCAACCTCATCATAAGCCTGGTCAAGGTTTTTCTTCAAAAGCTTTGCAGCAAGCTCCAGAAGCTTTTCCGCTCTTCTTTCCCTTTTGAACTCGTTTAATTTGCTTTTTTCCTCCTCTTTTCTGACCCTTTTCAAGGAAAGGTGAATATATTGGTCATCTGCTTCCATGACTCTGCATATCACATACTGGCCTTCTCTGACAAATTCCCTTATGTCTCTTACCCATCTTGACGCAACCTCAGAAACATGAACCATTCCTTTTAGGTTATATTCTATAAGCTGAACCAGAACAGAATTTGGATGTATTTTCAAAACCTTGCCTACAACAAGCTCGTTTCTCTCCGGCAAGCCCTTTCTTCTCATAATACACACTTAATAAATCAATATTTAAATAATTGTTCTAATTTAAACCAATGGAAAAAGTTATTCTGGTTGATGAAAAGGACAATGAAATAGGAACAGAAGAAAAAATAAAAGCGCACCAAAACGGAGGAAAGCTTCACAGGGCATTTTCCATATTTATATTCAATTCCCAAGGACAGATGCTCATTCACAGAAGAGCTGCAATAAAGTATCATTCTCCGGGATTATGGACAAATGCGTGTTGCAGCCATCCGAGACCGGGAGAAAGTCTGAAAGAAGCTGTTCACAGAAGGCTGAAAGAGGAGATGGGTTTTGACTGCGAACTTGAGGAATCCTTCAGCTTCATATACAAAGCAGATGTCGGTAACGGCCTGACAGAATGGGAGTTTGATCACGTGTTTACAGGAAGGTTTGACGGCGAGCCAGAACCGAACCCCGAGGAAGTGGATGACTGGAAATGGATGAACATAGATGAGTTAAAAAAGGATATTGAGCAAAACCCTGAAAAATACACGCCATGGTTCAGAATAGCATTTGAAAGGGTTGTAAATCATTTAAAACTCTGATTTATTTTGCTTTGCCTGTAATTTTTGCAAAAATGTTTCCTTTACCGCCTGTTGGCTCTGCCAAAACTTCTCCGCATACCAGGCACTTAACAACTGTTGAAGGCTTCTCAAAAATGTTTTGCTCGTTTCTGCATTTTTTGCACTTAACTTTGAAAAACTTTGAGACCATGCTTCACCTACACCATTTCAAACTTCTTAATTCTAAAACCTGTCTTTGTGTGCATTTTTGAGCATTCTTCGCATTTAAGCCTGAGGTCAAGCTTTTGTGTTGGTTTTTTGCCAGCCGCTGGTTTCGAATACTTCCCATGCCCGCCGTATCCTCTTTTTTTCCTCTCTTTCTGCCTGTTTGCCTTTCCCATTGGGTGAGCGGTTCCCCTGGTCCTTTTCTTTGCCTGCTTTACTGCATGCACTGTGTGTTTCTTGCATTTTGGACAATACGTTCTGATTTTTTTCGGGAATTTCATATTTAACACCTGTGAATATATGCATCAAATATGTTTAAATATTTTATTCTTTTTTCTCTTCTTCTATTTCTATTTTTCTGGCTAAACCCTTGTCTATGAGCAGTTTTGCTATATCTTCAGGGACATTCGCTATGTCCCCTTTTTTGTAAGGACCGTAGTTTTTCATATCAGTTCCCACGAAAACGGGAACATCAGAAAGCATTGCAAGGACTGTTTTTTTCTCTTCTTTTCCCTCCATTATTTCTTTTCTTTTTTTCTGGAACTCCTTTATGCAGTCCGCAACTTTTTGAAAAAACTCATTCTCTTCTGGTGTGAGGTTTTCAGGTGTTTTTCCAACAGAAACAAAATTAAACGCTGCTAAAAGTATTTTCTTTTCCCTTAGTCTCAGTATCTCCTTCAAAACAACCTTCGCGTTTTCCAGTTCCCAGGCGTCCTCTTTTTCTTTGCTTATCTCTGTTTTTTTATCAAGATATTCTTTCACGTCGTGAAAAAAGCTCTCCGGTATAGACGTTAATCCTGATGACTCTCTCTCATCATGCGCTATTCTCCTTATTGTCTCGTATGTCAACATAACAAATATTTAATATTAATATTCAAAAAGATTTCTTCTTTCTGGTTTTTCTGAACGGGTAATTAACCGGGTTTTTTACTGATTTATCGGGCCCGCACAAAGAATCAGGCTCGCAGACCCCGAAACTTTCATACCAGCCTTCTTTTTCACATCTTGGTGGGAGCAGGTTTCTTTTCTGCTGCTGATGCCATCTTAACTGGGAACGTATGTAATTTTCTCTTAAGGGCGGTTTGTTTTTTGCGTTCCATTCATAAACCATTTGCTCTGTTTCTTTCCAGTTCCACCCCAGAGACCTCAAAAGAGTAATAAGAATAAATACAGCTCTCTTTCTGCCGTCAGAAAGGCCCTTAAGAATGTTTTTGGCGCACGGCGGAAAGGCGTCTTCTGAGAATTTTCTTCCTGTTTTAACAATTGTTTGTTGTTTTTTGGTTTCTTTTGTTTTTCTTCTGCTCCACCAGTCAACCGCCTCTGAAACCAGAAGCCCTGCTTCATTCTCCTCTCCCGGTTTTAGGTAACCCGTATCGACTTTAACAATCCTGTGGTCTGCATCTTCTCTTTTAAATTCTTTTAACTGGCTTTGCTTTATTGGCAGAGAAACAAAACCTGTGTTTTTGTTCAGAGAGTAAGGCATTCTGAAGAGATGTCTTGGCGATATTAAAACAGGGTCTACATCAACTATTTTAAACGGGTTTATAATGTGAGCCGAATCATTGGCTGTTATTTCTTCCAAAGGCTTTCCCGTCCGGGAAGACAGGTCTTCAATTGTATAGGCTTTCAGGAGCCTTGATTCCAGCTCTTCTCTGACAAACTGTTTAAGGTACAAACCGATTGTTCTTGGAAGCTCGGGAAACATTTTAACAACAGGCTTGTAATCAACTGTTTTTGGAAAACATTCCCATGGCACGGCAATATGAAAGCCTGTCCCGCCTGTGAATTTAAGGGAAAAGTTTTTTATCCCGTGTTTTTTCAGCGCATTGCAGAAAACCTCTGCTGCAATTTTTCCGTGTTCAAAAACCTCGCAGTCGAGGTCCAGAACAAGATCCCAGCCTGTCCTTAATTGTTCGTAATTGTCTGTTTTCAGGCTCATCGGTTGTGACCATCTTTCCAGCGAGCAATGAAACTCTATTACGCCCTCCCTGACCATTGCTGTTATGTCATTTGGATAAATAATTACATTGGGCCTTGTGCTGTAGGAACCGTTTCTGAAAACGCCCACAACTTCCCTGTTTTTTCCAACTTCCAGAATAATGTTCTGAACGTCTTCCCTTGAATAGTATTCAAAAACTTCCCTGAGGTTCATAGATTATTTTAAATATATAAGATTAAAATGGTTTGTTATCCGTTATCTTTTCCATCACACTGTCTGTTTTTTTGCGAAGCTCCTCTATTGTTCCGTTGTTTTCTATTAAAAAATCAGCAAGTTTCATTGTTTCCGGAATCACTCTCTCTGTTGGAAGCCTGTCTATTTTAAAAAACCTGTTGAAACTCAGACTGCCTTCTCCCTTTGTTTTCCTTTTTTTTGCTCTTTCATATCTCAGCTTCGGTTCTGAATCAACTGCTATAAGAACAAAACCGTTCCCAAAAGCCTTTTTCAGAAACTCAACTTCTTCCCTAAACCTCACCCCAGCAATAACATAGTTTTTATCTCTCTCTATATGCTCTGCTATCATTCTTGTTAGTATATCATTCCCGTATTCTTCCCTGAGCTCCATTGCAAGGTTAATCAGGTTTTCTCTTGTTATGGCTTTTTTTTCTTTTTTAAGCAAGGGGGCAAGAACGTTTTTCGTATAATCCAGAACATGAAAACCATATTTAAGAGAGAGATACTCTGCTATTTCGTTTTTCCCTGTAAGCCTTTTACCAACAATGCCTATAATCATATTTATTATTCCCTGCGCCAAATTTAAATTATATGCTTCTGCCAGAACTGGTTGGCTTTACGGGAAAGATGTTTGAAATAGCGCAGACTAATACAATGTTGCTTTTGATAGTGTTTTTTATATTCATGCTTCTGGCATACAAAGTTTTCAAAATGGTTTTGAAGGCAGCAATAATAGGAATCATATCAATGTTTTTCCCGATATTCACGTATCTTATCGGTTTTACTGACAGCGTAACAATTTCTCAGGTTTTATGGTTCGGTATTGCAGGCATAAGCCTTTTCTTCGTTTACAGCGTTGTTTCAGGCGGTATAAAACTTATATCCTGGATATTCAAGCCATTCAAAGCCCTTTTCAAGGAAAAGAAAAAATAATTCAAACAATATATCCTGTGATGTTCGCGCTTTTTTTATTTGCGCACTCCTGTATGTAATTTCTGAAGTCTTCTTCCGGATTACCAGCTGACATGTTTCTCACTCCCAAACAAAAGGAATAAAAAACAGCAGAAACATACCTGTCTAAATAAGGATCAATTTTCCCTTCTTCCAGCCCCTGAGTCATTTCAGAAACTAAATCATCTATTTCCCGGGTTGAAATCGCAACCAGTGCCATTTCTTCTTTTCTGTCTTTAAGTTTTTTATAAACATGAATTTCTGCTGGCGGGTTAGTAAGAACATATTTTTCCATTTCCATGTCGCTTACGTATGAACATTCTGTCATCTCCAAAGGAGGTTTCCTGTCTGTAACCGGTTTTTCACCTGAATACATGTACAAGTAAAAATCCAATACCCTTATTTTTATTTTTTTCAGCTCTTTTGAGTTGCTCATGTTTTCTTATAAACAGTAACTTTTAAGTAGTTTACGCCTCTATCTCATTGCTCGCCGCGTTTTCGCCTCTTTCCAGAGAGAACCAGCAGTACAAACTGACTTTGTTTCTGACCCATCTCATGGTTTTTGTTTTATTACCGAAACTCAGTGTTATCTGAAATTCTTCTGGCGGGTTCGAGAAAACCGCGCTTTTTGTTTCCTCTTCATTAAGGCTTATTGTTTTTTCATCACCATTTATGTTTATTATTACTGTCCCGGGTTTCCTTATGTTTCCAACAGAGACATTCAAACCTGTTCCCAGCGGCTCAGCAATCAACCAGAAAGAATAGAACTTCACGGCCTTTTCCTGAAGCATGTTTTTAATGAATTTATTGAACTCAAAGAAATCCGAGCTGCCTTTCTTCTCTTTCAGCCCAAGGTTCAAAGCTTTTGGGAATTCGGATTTCAGGTTTTCAGAAACATAAAAAAGGTCTTTTGATGGTGTGGTTTTTATGCCTGTTTTATAAAAAACCAGTCCTGAGAAAAACAAAACACATATCAATACCGTTCCAATAATGAAGAATTGCGCCTTCATTTTTCCCACACAAACAGTTTTACAACATATGGATGGAACGAGTCACAACCTGATATGAGATATTCACCCGTCCATATATTCTCAGGGGTTTCAGGAACTTCTCCCGCGCATCCCGAACTGTCGCAAACCAGAACTGAATGATTGTAAGGGAAAAGGGAAATTTTGGAATTGATGGCAGAGAGGTTTCCTGAAACAATATCTTCTCTCAGATTTCCTGTTTTGTCCAGTTCCATAAGCGCTGTGTAGGCTTTTTCTGTGTCCTGTGTTCCCGGCAAGGTGTTTGGTTTCAGCAGAACAACAAGAAAACCAATTAATATAATGCCTGCAAAAACCGCTTCCAGTGTTCTGACATAACCCTGCATACTTTATAATTTGTTCGCTTTATAATATATCCCTCAGCTTGTCGTTTAGTTTTATTATATTAATTTTCCCCTTCTGCTCTTTAATTAGTATGTTTCTTGTTATGAGAGACTCTATAATTCTGTGGACCTTTACTTTTGAGAAACCCGTTTCCCTTCCTATAATCCTCTGCGAAACAGACCCTTTGTGGTTCAGAACAACCCTCAGAATGCTTTTCTGGTCGTCTGGAAACACTCCAAGAAACACGTCAGTGCCTATTTTTGGCTTTTCAAATTCTGGCAAAAGCAGGTAATAAACCAGAACGCCTATAAACAACCCTATAGAAGCAAGCAGTGGAATAAAGAGGTAAACAGGGATTGCACAACCGCATATATTTCCTGTTTCTATCTGCATTTGAACATAAAGAGAGGAAAAGGCAACAATAAACACAAACACTGTGATAATTAGCATGCCAAGAAGGGTTTTTTTCTCGTAGTTCATATAATTAATTTGGTTTTTATTAATTAATACCAACAACAGCGTTGTTTTCAAGCCGTTGCTTCGTCAAGGAACTGAACCTGAGCGAATATGTCACAGTTCCAAGAACCCGGGCAAACCTGACTGCGTGTTTGACCAATTAACAGAGGTTGCGAACCGGTAAAACAATATTTAAAGTTTTATATTGTTTTAATTTTTATATGGGTGTTTTTGAAATTTATAAACAGTTGCTGAAAGCTTTTGGAAACCAAAACTGGTGGCCTGTTGAAAATAATTTTCATCCAAAAGAATGGGAAATATGCGCCGGCGCGATTCTAACCCAGAACACAAACTGGAACAATGTGGAAAAGGCGCTGAACAACATGAGAAAAGCAGGTTGCGTAACGATTGAAGATGTTTTAGAAATAGATGAAAAAGATCTCAGGGAATTGATAAAACCTGCCGGTTTTTACAAGCAGAAAGCAGAGAGGCTTAAAATTTTTGCAGAAGCTGTTGGCAGTTCTGAAAACCTGAAAACGTTTTTGAGGAAAACAAGCAGGGAAAATCTTCTCAGGATAAAAGGAATTGGTCCTGAAACAGCTGACTCCATTCTTCTTTATGCAGGAAACAGAAGGTTTTTTGTGGTGGATGCTTATACAAAAAGGGTTTTCTCAAGGCTCGGGTTTTTTCCGGAGAACCAGAATTATGAAACAGTCAGAAAATTTTTTGAAAAAAACCTTCCAAAAAACATTAAAATATATAAAGAATTTCACGCATTAATTGTAAAGCTTGCAAAGGATTTTTGCAGAAAAAAGCCTTTTTGTGAGAAATGTCCTCTTAAAGAAGATTGCAGTTTCAAGGGGTGAGGAAATGAAGATGGAAACAGCGAGAAACGTAATAAAGGAATGCGTAAAAGAGGGTGGAAAGATTCTTCTGGAATATTTTAACAGGCCTTTTCAGGTATGGGAAAAATCAAAAGGAAACCTTGTGACAGAGGTGGATTTAAAATCAGAAGAGAAAATAAAATCCATCATCCAAAAAAACTTTCCGGAACACGGCATATTGGGCGAGGAGTCCGGTTTTCAGAACACAGACTCAGAGTATCTCTGGGTTATAGACCCGCTGGACGGGACAACGAATTATTCTATGAAAAACCCGTTCTTCAATGTTTCTGTTTCTCTCGCAAAAAACAACAATATCGTTCTTGCATGCACCTATGTGCCTGTAACCAATGAGTTGTTTTTTGCAGAAAAGGGAGAGGGCGCTTTTCTCAATGAAAAACCCATAAGGGTTTCAAAAGAGGCAGACATTTCAAAACTAAACATAGCCTTCTGCAACGGAGGCTTAAAGGAGGATAAAATAGAAATTGCAAAAATATTTGCAAAATTAAAACTCATTGCAAGGGATTTTGACAGATTGAAATCAGGCGCATTAGAGCTTGCATTTGTTGCTTCTGGAAGGCTTGGAGGATATCTTGCAAACAACAACAAAGCATGGGATTCAGCCGCCGGTTCCCTGCTTGTTAAAGAGGCTGGCGGAAAGGTAACGGATTTTGAGGGCAATCCATGGAATGTGGAAAGCAAGGATATTCTTGCCACGAACAAAAAAATACATCAGGAAATTCTGGATATAGTTAAAGAAATAAGGGAGCAAGACTTTAATTGACAAATTCTTAACCATATCAGAATAACAGGAAACACAGGCGTGCCTTTTTTGCCCGTTTAATTCGTGTTATGTGCAATTTTTGCTCGGGTGCTTTGTCCTTCGGACAGATTATCTTTCGCTAACGCTCAAGAAATGTTATCATACAAGGTCTAGAAATTATATTCTAACGATCTTAGAACAGAAGACTTATCTAAATATGTTTTTAATTTATTTTTGATATTTTCTCCAATTTGGTCACAATTACACAAACAAAAAAATGATACTTTTTCCTCTATTCTTATAACTTCTATGCGAATTTTAGAAATATTTGATCCGTTTTGGTCGTATAATAATATATCTAATAAATGAAGAGAGTTTATTTTTTCAAACAGCAGGTTTTCTTTTTGTTCTTCTGTTAGTGTTTTTATATCTTTTTTGGATGTTGTAGTTAAGATGGGATTAAATTTAATTTTTATAATATCTTCCGATAAAATTTCTTTTAAATCTTTACAGAATTGTTTAACTTTATTTAATTTTTCAGTCATGTCCATCCCTGCAAATTCTCCAAGAAAACGATATTGATTTATATCATAAATTTCAGCGATTTTGTTAATCTGTTTAGGTATAATTAAAATTAAGATGTAAATTATCACTACAAAGATTATAAATGTTAAAGAAAATGAACTGATTTTGTTGGGAATATAGATCCCTATAATCATTTTCATAATTTCAATGAACAAAGTAGAAGCTACTGCTATAAGAACAGACAAAATGATTAGATTAATATCTTTTTTATAACTTTTTATTCTTGTTTCCCTTGCTAGAAAAAACTCATTTAATTTATTTTTTATCCATATAATATCTTCTTTAAGTTCTTTATCTGGAGAAGAAGATGTCATTTTAACACCTTATCTTATTGTTCTATAACCACACCGTAAACAACGATATACCGTTTTTTTCCCATATGTTCTACCTTTTGATTTAATAGGTCTTATCCATCCACATTTAACCATACGTCCTCCACACATTGGACACTTCATTTTATTACCCCTAAATTAACGAGTTATTGACTAAAATTTTAAACCTGTTAATCTTTGCTTCTCTTTTCAGTAAATCTGGAATTATTTTTTGTTGTTCATTTAATCTGCTAATTTTAAATCCTTGTCCAGTCGTAAGTTTTAAAACAGGAATTGGATTATATTTCTTTCCATCAATTTTTACATCTTCCAAATTTGTAAAAAGAATCATTTTTAGTAACCCATCTTTTATATCACCAATAGAGGGAAGTTTATTCTCTTTTGTGTGTTTCGCTTCTATGAGAAAAACATTCTTCTCATTTATCTCAACCTCATCAGAAGTAAAATAATAGTAACCACCGAGATAATTTTTTATCGTTAATGTTGCCTTGATTCCGGTTACTTTCTCTTTGGGTTGTATAGTAATACTTTCTCTTATTTGTGCTTTGTGAGCTAATTCTCGTGAAAGATTCATAAATGTTTCTTTACCTTCTAATAACTTTTTAATCCTCTTTTCTGCAGATTCTCTAGAATGCATTTCAACATTTAGGGTTTTGGAAATTTTATCATATGCTTCTAATGCTTTCTTTCCAATATCTCCAACTTTCTCTATCTGCTCCAAATTCCAATGTAAAGCATCTGATTGATAAGAAAATAATTTTTTAATTTCTGATTTAATTTGTTCTATATCAAATATCTGA
>Ga0164310_10001599_pt1 | contig 12952 bp, 7 predicted proteins | sample GuaBasSedimGuay1_FD_121795 | JGI IMG/M metagenome (GOLD analysis project Ga0164310, IMG submission 121795) | Subseafloor sediment microbial communities from Guaymas Basin, Gulf of California, Mexico - Guay1, Core 4569-9, 0-3 cm | ecosystem: Environmental > Aquatic > Marine > Hydrothermal vents >... | reverse complement strand
GTGCAGGGGCTCTCTCCCCCTCCCCCACTTCCTCCCTCAGAGCCCACAGCTCCCTCTTTCTCCTCTCAATCTCCTCGGGGAGCTCAAGCTCCTCCCCGTACTTTTGGCGGTAGAGCTCTCTTATGCGGGAGAGCCTCTCCTCCTCCAAGGCATCCACCCTCTTCTCTATCTCTTCAACGGGCAGGGCATCCTCTGGCCCCATCTCCGGAGTTGAAAGTATGATAGCTTCCTTCACCCCTGAGGAGACCTCCACAGCGGCGGCTTCTCCTGCCCCGGGAGCGACGGACGGAGCTTCGGCGGGCTTTCTCTCCTCCTTCCTCTCACCTTTTATGAGCCCTAGATAGGCAAGCTCCTCCCTATACGGGGATAGGACCGCCCTCAGCTCCTCTCTGCTGATCTTGCCCTTCTTATACTTTTTGAGGTAGTATTTCTTGTAGAGCTTCTCTGCCTTCTTAAGCCTTCTGGGGTCCATATCTTCCTGCTGGTTCATCTCAAGCACGCTCCGGAGGCAGGGTCATAGCCTTCTGAGGTATGAAGCATTTTGTATAAAAATATATGTTGGTCAGAGAGAGGTAGACCTCAAAATTTATATTCCTTCCCTCTCATACACAACCGTTCCCACCCGGCGGGCCTCACAATCGTTATATATGGCATTGGAATACGCAGAACCGCCTCTGGCGGAAAAAGGTGACAGAATGGTAGAACCTCTGGTGGAGAAGGTAGTTGACACGGACACCCTTACAAGGGCCATAATAAGCAGGTACCACACAAGCGGAGAGCTGGCTGGAGAGATGGGGTTGGAGGATGCCACCGAGATCGCCTTTCACATACTGAATTTCTTTGGATTCTCTGACAGGATCATAGACAACATGCTGGAGCCGGAGGACAGGGACATCTTCTACATGATGGAGGATATGGGTCTTCTTCTGACCGAGAGGGAGGAGACCACGCTCTATGATGGGAGGGAGTGGAGGATACATTACTGGCTAATGAGGAAGGATGTGGTTTTCCGGGAGGCCGAGAAGGGGGTGGAGGTTATAAGAAGAAAGGACACCGAAGAAGACCCCTCCCAGATTTACGAGGAGATCCCGGACGAGGTATGGTTCTCGAGGGGAGAGGTAGGGGAGTAGGCACGTTTCAATTATTAACCATAAAATTATTCTCATCAGCACACTCTATAATACCCTAGCGGGGGCTAAAGAGAATGGCAAGGGTGCACCTCCACCACATGTGGATACTCGCCGCTCTCCTCTCAGCTATGCTTCTATACAGCTCCCTGAGCCCCCCCTATCACTTCAAACCCTCCCACATCCCTTTCAGTAGCATGGGGGTCGAGAAGGCTGGAGGCTCTGACAGCGACTCCGACGGGCTGAAGGACCTCGAGGAGGACGCCAACATGAACGGCCTTCTTGACCATTTTGAGATCTCTCCCACATCCCCCTTTAACTACGATACGGACTCCGATGGCATCCCTGACGGTGAGGAGTACAACTACTGGGTACACAGGAGCGAGACCGAGCCCCCGGGGACCCTAGCAGAGATCTCCGCGGCACTGGGAGAGATAGAAACCATGGAGCTTCTTGGTCCCCTTGGAGATATAGATTTCGATGGCCTCCCCAACGTCATCGACTACGACTCAGACTCCGACGGCCTGGGTGATGGAGAGGAGCTTAAGCTCGCCCTTGACCCCGCAAGCCCCGACAGCGATGGGGACACCGTGCCGGATGCTTATGAAAGGTACCCCGGGGTTGAAGACTCCGACGGGGATGGAATAGACGACGTCTGGGAGGAGTACTGGGGGACCTCCCGGGAGGACAGGGACGGGGACGGCGCTGGGGATCTGGAGGAGTATTTGAGAGGGACCTCACCCCTCCACCCCGACGGGGTGGCCACCGACATCCTACGCCCTCGGGAGGTGGCGGGAAGGGTTGTTCCTGGGGAGGGGAATGTCTTCTCTATCAGCATTGACAAGCCCCTCTACCTCCGGACGTGGGTGTTCGGCGAGCCGGAGGAGATGGGCTGGAGGGTCCTCCGCCCCTCCCCGGTGCCCCCCCAGGGAGGCATCCAGATTGAGATGGTCTTCTACTCTCCTTCCCCCGGGGTGATCCCCTATCCCTACGGTGGGGCTGAGGTGGTTGAGGCTTCAAGGCCGCCCTGGCTCTATGGAAATTCGGAGGTTCCCCTACAGAGGGTGAACACAACGCTTCTTCTGAACGTCACCATCCCTTACTCCCCCTCCGCAGTATCCTTGGAGGATATCGTAGACCTCAATACCACTCGGGAAGGGGTCTTAGAGGAGTACCTCTCAAAGCCCGACGGACTCTCGGGGATGGTCACCAGACTTGCCACAGAGGTAACCCTAGGGGTGGAGAGCGACTGCCAGAGGGCCCTTGAGCTGGCGAATTATCTCCGGCAGAACATGCGCTACTATCCCCATTCCAGGCTTGAGACGTTCACTGCTGAGGGCCTCTACAACTTTCTCTTCCTTCAGATGCGGGGTGATGACTTTGACTTCTCCTCGGCCTACGTAGTACTCTTAAGGTCGCTGGGAATACCTGCGAGGGTGGTGGAGGGTTACGCCCTTGGGGAGCCTTTCGACGGTGGGAGGCTTTTCAACTCGCTTCATCACCACTACTGGGCCGAGTTTTACCTTGAGGGAGTGGGCTGGGTCCCAATAGAGGTGACTCCCCCGTATCTGGGCAGGGAAGGGGGTTCTAGAGATATCCCTGCCCCGGGGAGCGACCCTGCGGTCCTTCTTGGGGGAGATGGCGGAGGTCTCTTCCGCGGCACCGGGAGGATGGGGGAGCTTCTCCCGGAGGGGGATGAGGACTTAGACGGCCTGAACAACTCCGAGGAGGCGGCGGTGGGAACAAGCCCATACCTCGCGGATACCGATGGGGACGGCCTGACAGATGGGGAGGAGGTAAAAGTTTACCTAACAGATCCCACCATCCGTGACACGGATTCAGATGGTTTGACGGACGGCGAGGAGGTCGGCAGGTACAGCACGGACCCCCTAAGGGTTGACACCGACGGCGGCGGTGTTGGGGATGGGATAGAGGTCATGAGAGGACTCAATCCTCTAGACGGCACAGACGATGTAAGGATGAGCGACCCCGACGGCGATCTGCTTCCAACGCCCCTTGAGGATCAGATCGGCACAGATCCCTTAAAGGCCGATACGGACTCCGACGGCCTTACCGATGGTGAGGAGTGGAGCATTTACCGCACGGACCCGCTCAGGAAGGACACCGATCTGGATGGTCTCACCGACGGTGAAGAGGTGAGGGAGACCTACACCTCCCCAACAGCGTCTGATACTGATATTGACGGACTCGCCGATGGAGACGAGGTCTCTTTAGGACTCTCGCCTAGGATCTGGGATACCGATGGAGACGGCTTAAGTGACGGTGAGGAGTGGAGCATTTACCGCACGGACCCCCTAAGGGTTGACACCGACGGGGACCTTCTGTCCGATAGCCTGGAGCTGCTGTTGGGACTTGACCCCACCACCCCGGACACAGACCGGGACGGAATATTGGACTCCATCGAGGTGATTTTTGGAGAGGATGCGGTAGACCCTTTCAGCCCCCCCCATCCCGCCCCCGCTCACAGTGACCGTGATCTTCTTCCCGACGTCTACGAGGTCTACAGGGGAACGGACCCCCTACATGGCGATACAGATGGTGATGGTCTCACCGACGGTGAGGAATTCTTGACATATATGACGGACCCCCTACATGGCGATACCGACGGCGATGGCCTCACCGATCTTGAAGAGATTAGACACCGTTCCTCTCCTCTTCTTCCCGACACAGACTCAGACGGCCTCACAGACGGCATGGAGGTTGAGATTGGAACGAGCCCCCGGGAAGCCGATACTGATCTTGACGGCCTCTCCGACAGGGATGAGCTTCTCTCCTCCCTAGACCCCCTTCTTCCTGACACGGACTCTGGAGGTGTTCCGGACTATCTTGAATACCTCATGGGGACAAATCCCCGCCAGATGTACGACGACGCCTATCTCCCCGACATCGATGGCGACGGCCTGCCGGATGTTGCTGAGGAGATAGGCGGAAGCAACTCAACTCTTGTGGATACCGATGGGGACGGCCTGAATGACGGCGAGGAGGTGCTTCTCTACCACACATCACCGCTCTCTGGCGATACAGACTCAGACGGTCTCTCTGACCGGGATGAGATAGAGAGGTGGCGCACCGATCCCCTGAGGGAGGACACAGACTTAGATGGGCTCTCAGATGGTGAGGAGGTTGAGAGTGGCCTTCTCCCCTTTCAGAGCGACACTGATTTAGACGGTCTGAAGGATGGTGAGGAGGTGAAGGGGGGCACGAATCCCCTGAGGTGGGACACAGACTTAGATGGCCTCTCAGACGGTGAGGAGGAGGATTTAAAAAGCACCTATGACGGCCTGGCCCCTGATCCGCTCAAAAACGACACTGATGGGGGGGGTGTGGGGGACCTTCAAGAGATCCTGATGGGCTCCGACCCCTCAAGCCCTGATGACGACGGAAACTTCTCCGACCTAGACGGAGATCTCCTTCCTCTCTGGCGAGAGAGGGAGATGGGCACGGACGAGGGGATGTGGGATACCGATTCAGACGGCCTCTCGGACGGAGACGAGCTTCTTCTGAGAACGGACCCTCTCATCAACGATACGGACCTGGACGGGTTAAGTGACGGCGAGGAGATAAGGTACGGGACCTCACCCCTGAAGAACGACACGGACCTAGACGGCTTAAGTGACGGCGAGGAGGTGAAAAGGGGAACGGATCCACTCTCTCCGGACACGGACCTAGATGGGCTCTCAGACGGTGAGGAGGTTGAAAGATATGGAACGGACCCACTTAAGGCAGACACGGACTTAGACGGCTTAAACGACTTCACGGAGGTGAGGCTGGGAAGCGATCCACTGCGGAAAGATACTGATCTGGGCGGGGCACTGGATGGGGACGAATATCACGGTGGGGGGGACCCCCTTGATCCCACAGACGACTGGAGGTGGATTGACAGAGACTCCGATGGTCTCCCAGACTTTGAGGAGGCCACGTACGGTACAGACCCGGAGGCGAACGATACGGACCTGGACGGGTTAAGTGACGGCGAGGAGGTGAAAAGGGGAACGGATCCCCTCTCTCCGGACACGGACCTAGATGGGCTCTCAGATGGTGAGGAGGTGTTCATCTACCGAACGGATCCCCTCATCGGTGATACCGATGGCGACGGCCTCTCCGACGGCAGAGAGGTTCAATTGGGGCTTGACCCCCTCTCTCGGGACAGCGACTCCGACGGTCTGAGTGACGGCGAGGAGGTGGATAGGTATCTGACGAATCCCCTGAAAAAGGACAGCGACTCCGACGGCCTTACCGATGGCCTTGAGGTGCTCAGGTACGGCACGGATCCCTGGGTCAAGGATACTGACAGGGGCGGAATGGAGGATGGGGAAGAGACCAAAGAGCATCTTGACCCACTTGACCCCTCCGACGACAGAATATATATGGACGATGACTCCGACGGGCTTCTCAACTGGGAGGAGCTCACCCTCACATATTTGAGGAGCGATGGGGACCTTGATGGGGACGGGGTGGAGGACTACAGGACATTCCCAAACGTGGCGGACAGCGACTCCGACGGCCTTACCGATGGTGAGGAGGTATTCTTCTACGGAACGGAGCCCCTTGTTCGGGACACAGACGGTGATGGTCTCACCGACGGTGAGGAGGTGAAGGTATACCTGACCTCCCCTGTGAAATACGATACTGATGGCGACGGGATGGGAGACGGCGCTGAGATAGATTTCGACATAAGAAGCATAAGCGGGGACTACAAGGGATATGTGGACTGGGACGGGGACGGGAGGCCGAACTTCAACACCAACCCCCTCTCCGTGGACACCGACGGTGGAGGGGAGTGGGATCGGGAGGAGATACTCCATTACAGGAACCCACTTGACCCCTCCGACGACGAGAGTACTGTCCCGGGGGGAGGGGTGCTCGAGATAAAAGTAACCCGCTACCCCAGGAGGATCGAGGTGCTCTCTCCCACACTAGGGGAGAGCGTGGAGGGAGTGGTGACTGATGATAGGGGGGAGGGTGTCCCATCGCTTCTGATCAAAGCCTTCCTGATACCCGAAAAGATCGTCGGTGAGGAGGGTCTTGAAGGACTTCTCTTCTCCCCGGAGTCCGTGCCCTACAGCGCTGGAAGCGGGAGGGCATCCCAGGACGGAAGCTTCAGAATAGGCCTTGTGGCCCCCGCCCAGGGCGAGGCCGGTGAGAACTACCTTGTGCTCTACATCTCAGGGAGGGGTGGCTCTGCGGGGAGGGTCCACGTGGTCTCCACTGTGGAGGTGGTCTCCTCAACCTACATATCCTTGAACGCCCCCGAAAGTCTTCTTTTGGGAGATAAGTTCCTGGTCAAAGGGAGCCTTACCGACTACTGGCACCAGCCCATGAGGGAAGGAGTGTGCGTATTCTATGGGGAGGGGAGGAGATTGTGATACCAACCTCTGAGGGGGGCCTTTTCTTCAGAACCCTCACTGCCACCGCTGAGGGAACCTTCAAACTGACAGCCACCTTCCGTGGAGAGGGGCTCTACCTCCCCAGCTCCTACACAGCCACCATCATCGTCTACTCGGGAGAGTTGCGGGCCACCCTCAGCTTTGAAGGGGAGAGCTTCTTTGCAGGTGACACCCTCCAGGTGGAAGTTGGAATATCCGGATACACCCCCCAGATGGGGAGGCTGGAGGGGAGCCTCTTCCTTATCGGGACTGACGGCCAGGATTATCCACTGACAACAGAGGAGGTTACCCCCCCTTCCGATACCCTGGAGGTGGTATTGAACGCTCCCCCAGGGGTTTACACCCTCTCCCTCACCTTGAAATCCCCCTCTCTTCCGTCTCCTCTGCACGTGATAGGGGGCGAGCTCACCCTCCTCGGGAGGGCACTTATTAGCATAGAATCCCTCCAGCTCCCCCGGGGGGTTCCTGTGAAGATAGATTCCGTGGTGGTGGCCTCCAGCGGAGAGCCGCTTGGAGGGGTGAGGGTGACCCTGAAGCTCCCGGAGGCTCTGGGGGGGGAGGGGTTTGTGGGAACCTCTTCCCCCAATGGAAGCGTTGTTATCTACCTCACAATTCCTCCCACGGCCCCCCTAGGTTTCTACAATGCGACGGTCTACTTAAAACCCCCACTGCCTTATTATCCCCCCCTCAACTATCTCTTTCCACTCATAGTGGCGAGCAGAGTGCAGTTTGTGAACATCACCTACCCGTCGTGGACCTCCCGGGATAGCCCCATCAAGGTTTCAGGAAGACTCCTCGATGACGCCGGGCAGCCCCTCGAGGGCGAGGATTGCATACTGCTTCACATAGGGGGCGATGTTCTGGCTAGGAGCTCACTCTACGAGGGCGGCCGCTTCACCCTTACCGCAACGCCCCCACCCCACCTCCCCCCGGGCAACATGACATTTGTGCTTCTATTCACTGGATTTGAGGACGAGAGGGCGGCCTTCTATCTGAGGGAGAGCATCCCTCTTCAGATTGAGGTCCTCCGCCAGACATATCTAACCTTCAACTACTCGATAGAGAAGAGCTACGTGAGGGGGGAGATACGTCTTCTAGATGAGGAAGGGGAGGGGATTGAAGGGGCCACACTCGAGGTGGTTGCGGGGGGTCAGAGGATGATGGTTCACACCGGCGGCGACGGCAGTGCCGTCATCTCCTATGCCCTTCCCTCCATTAGAACCCATTACGTGACCGTCACCTACCGGGGAAACTTCTCAAGGCATCTCTCCCCCGCTCAGGAGAGCTGGAGGATCACGGTCGAAGGCGGTTCCGATCTGGGCAGAAATATCCCCCTTCTATTCTATGCCCTTTCGGCGGCGATAGTGGCGTTAATAGTCGTTCAGGTCCTCCTCTACTTCAGGCGGCTGAGACCCCTCAAGGAAGCCAGGCGAGCCTTTGAGAGGGAGGAGCTCTACAGATTCGTGGCGAGAGGCAGAAGAAGGGCGGTATACGCCCTCTACAGGGAGTTCTTGAGGAGGATGAGACAGAGGGGCTTTGACAGGAGGAGGGAGGAGACCTTACGGGAGTATTTCTCCCGCCTGGAGAGGCTAGGAGTGGTGGACGGGGAGAGGCTGAAGAGAGCCCTGCCTCACCTTGAGAGGGCCTTCTACTCCACCACCCCCCTCTCCAGCAAGGCGGTTAAGGAGGTTGGAAGGCTGATGGAGGGAGGTGAGGGTTCGTGAGGCTCTCACGCTACCTCCCGCTGATTATAGTTCTTCTTGTTCTTTTCACCTCCTCGGTTTATTACATCTGGGCACGCTCCTCTGCCCCAGCGCCATTGTCCTCAGGGAACAGCGGCTGGGACGGGGCTTCAGAGGCCCTTGAGGTCATGGAGGAGAGCCGAAGCGTTGAGATCATTCTGTCCTCTCCTCTCATGCTGAGGTATGAAGAGGAGCCCCGGCAGACCCTCTACGTTGCTCTCGGCCCCCAGAGGGAATACACTCCGGAGGAGGTCTCCTCCCTTGTGGACTTCGTGGAGAGGGGGGGCAGGGTCCTTCTGGCTGATGATACTGGGGCGGTGAACCCCTTCACAGAGAGGTTCGGCATAAGAATAACGGGCTACCCTGTCTATGATCAGTACTATATTAAGAACCCCGCTTTCCTCCTGGTGGAGGTGAACGTTGCAGGCTTCTCGGGGGTTGTTCTCTTAGATGGCCCTTCAACGGCGGAGAGCCGCTATGCTGTCCCGTGGGCTAGGACCTCCGAAGAGGGCTGGATAGATTTCAACCGGAACGGGATCAGGGACCCGGACGTCTCTCCCCTTGAGGTGACGGGGTCCTACCCAATTATTATGGAGTACAATCCCCTTTTCCATCAGAACAGGAGCGCTGGAAACATTCTGGTGATCGCAGACTCCTCCATCTTCATGAACGACGTTCTCCCCAGAGCCAACAACACCCTCTTTCTCAAGGCGATTCTCTCATATATGCTCCCAGAGGGGGGGAAGGTCCTTCTAGATGAGAGCCTGCACAGCGCTACAGATCCCAACAAGGCGCTCCTTAAGGGCTTCCTTCAGGGACTGGTCTATCTTCAACAGGAGAGCATCTCCTGGATTGTAGCTCTGTTTCTCATATTCCTGCTCCCTTCCCTCTACATCCGCTTTCGGCCTCCTGAAGGGGTCTTCAGGAGAAGGTCTGTAGCGCCCCTCACCTTCAGGGAGGCCTTCCTGAGCAGAAAGGATCTGGAGAGGCTGAGAAGAGCGGCTCTTGAGATACTGAAGGAGAGGTTTGGAACGGAGGACGTGATCAATGCCCTCCCCCTCGAGCAGGCTGAGATCAAAAAGCTCCTTGAAGGGAGGAAGATGACGGAAGAGGAGGTGAACAGGTGCCTGATAATCCTGAGCAGGATGTAAGGAGGCGGGTTACGGGGAAGGGCTACCTTATCCTTCTCCTCTCCCTCACCATGATCCTCGCTGGGCTCTCCATCTCCTCCCCGTTCTTCTCCATCACCGGCTTTACCGCCCTCCTCTATGCTGTCAGCTCTTACCTCAGGTCTGCAAGCGTGAAGGGGGAGTTTGAAAGACATGCCGATCCCACTGAGCTGTTTGAGGGGGGAAGGGTGCGGGTCTCTTTTGAGGGAAGGCTCAAAGCCCCAGGGGCTAACGTGGTCCTTCAGGACGAGGTCCCCCCCACCGCCTACGTGAAAGGGGGCACCCGCTGGAGGCTTCCCGCTGGGGGTGTGGTCAGGAGGGTGGGCTACCGGGCCAAGATGAAGCTGAGGGGCATGTACCGCCTAGGGCCACTAAAGGTGGTCTCCAAGGACCCTGGGGGTCACTTCACCATCGAAAGGAGTCTGAGTGGCGAAAGTCGGATAACTGTTCTACCCAGGCCTGTACCGGCCGGGGTTCTGCCGCGCCTTCGTGCACCTCCTAGGCTTCTGCCGGGCTTCTCCCACTCCCGCAGTGTTGGCCAGGGAAAGGAGTTCCACTCCATACGTGAGTACTATCCCGAGGACCCTTTCAAGATAATAAACTGGCCCGCCACCGCCAGAAGGCGAAAGCTCATGGTAAACCAGTATGAGGCCGAGTCCCTCACTGACGTGGTGATCATCTTAGATGCGAGGGAGTGGACGGGAAGGGGTGATCTCTACAGAAACCCTCTTGAGGACTCCATAAAAGTAGCTGCGAGCCTCATAAGGCTCCTTCTCGCAGCAAGGAATCGAGTGGGTCTTGTTGTGATTGGAGAGGGGATTAAGTACATCCGACCCGCCGCCGGTGAGAAGCACTTCCGAAGCCTGTTGCATGAGCTGGCAGCGGTAAGCCCCCGGGGGGGAGGGCCACTGAAGGAGTCCTTGAAAGTGGCCGCCCAGCACCTCTCTCCTTCCTCCCCTCTTGTGCTCCTAACGCCCCTGACGGAGGGGATGGACGCCTGGGAGGGGCTGGAGTTCCTCCTCTCTTTAGGACACCCCCTCACCGTAATCTCACCCGACCCCGCAGAGAGGGAATATTACGTGACGGAGGTCAAGACCCCCCGCTACGTCCTCACAAAAATTGAGAGGAAGGCTCTGACATCGCTTCTGGTAAAAGGAGGCGCTAGGTTCTACGACATGAAGCTCTCCCACACCGTGAGGGAGGTTCTTGAGGAGGTGATGGGGTGAGGCGAGAGGGCCTTCTTCTCATATACATGATCATCCTGCTTGTTCTGCTTGAGCCTGTGAGGAAGACTCTGGGGGCACCCCTTCTCATTCTTGCCGTAGCCTCCATGGTCTCCGGGTACCTATTAGCCCTCCGCCTGCCGGAGAAGGCGTACAGGTGGCTTGATGAGAGGCGCGAGCTCCTCTTCTTCTGGAGCTCCACCCTCTTTCTCATAGCGCTCCTTGTACTCCTTCTCTACAACTTCTTCAGAGAGCCCCGGGGAATAAAGGAGATAATGTTACAGGGGGAAGGGGTCGGACCCCTCTCCTGGCTGCTCTTACTGGCCCTCTCGCTCGTGGCGGGCGCATCTCTTGGCAAGAGCTCAAGGGTGGGCCTCAAATACCCCATAGCAACCTCTCTCTTCACCTTCCTGCCGATTGTGATGGTGTGCTATCTGCTGAACCCCGCCCCCTCCGATTCATTTAACTTCTTTAAGGAGGCTGCTTTAGCGGTGCTCTTTGTGGCAGCGGTGGAGGAGACATGGAGCGGCGGGAGGCGCACCGAGAGGCTCTACAACCTCCAGAACATCCTTCTGGCCACCTTCTGCTGGATCCTCTCTTACCTTATATGGATGTGGCTTATGCCCCCCTTCTACTCCTCCAGACTCTTTGCAGGGATGTACATCTCCCTCCTTATCTCCTTCATTATGGTTGCCGTGGCCCTAACAATCTACTGGTCTTATAAAAAGCATGTGTGATTTTTATATACCACTTCCTTCATACAGTATATTCATGCCACTTAATATCAAACTTTCAAAGAACCTGATTGTGCTGATAGTCGTCACCGTGATAATAGGAACAATTATCGCAGTGGTCTTCCTCTACGGCAGGGGAGAGGTCTCAAGGATCGATATGAGCAAGCCCCAGGCTGCAGACTTCGATGGGGATTCTGTGGAGGATGGCATATCCTTCACAGTTTTCGGAGTGGCCCCGGGCGTCCAGAAGGTCACTGGCAAAGGTAGATACTCCATATATTACAACGGGGCCAAAGTATATGGCGGTGAGTATGAGTTCATCGAGGGTAGGGACATGGCGGAGGTGAGAGTCCCCTTTGAGAGATTCGTGGAAGGAAACGGCCAGTACAGGATAGTAGCCGAGGCCGGTGGAAAAAAGGCGGAGGAGACCTTTGAGGTGGGCTTCGTGGTTGAGGCCCTCAACATTAGCGTCTCTCTGGTTTATTCTGAGGGAGATTATGTGGTCCGGGTTCTGGTGATTCCGGAGACCGAGCAGGGGGACAACCTCTACCAGACCCCTCTTTATTCTACCGTTCAGATGACCTTTAAAGACCCCCGTGGAAATCCACAGACAGAGGAGATAGAGCAAAATACCTTCCCCCAGGGGGTTTTCGTATCCCACACCTTTGAGATGCGGGAGAAGGGCAATTACTCCCTAAGGGTGGTCTGGATAAACGAAAAGGTGATGGAAACCTCCCCGTGGAAGGAGGTGGAGAGCGTTACTACCCACTACTTGGACAAACCACCCTTCGCTCACCTTGATGTGCCAGAATCCGTCTCCCTCGGAGCAGATCTCTCCGAGACTGTAACCCTTGACGGCTCTGGGTCCACGGACGACGGGGAGATCATAAGCTATACCTTCACTGTCACCGGCCCCGGGACAAGTTGGACCTATTCCGAGGCTAGATGGATGGAGGAGGATGGGGAGGATAACGATGGGGACGGCACCACTGATGAGCCCGGGGAGGCCCCCGATGGAACCTTTGATGGCATCACAGAGTTCACCTTCCTAACCCCCGGTGACTATGTGGTATCTCTTTATGTGGAGGACGATAATCCCTATTTCCCCGGGGGGAACACCACAACGGCGCAGGTGCACGTGACCCTGCGCTAAAGGTAATTTTATATATGGGAAAGGGTTAAGTTGGGAGATGCCTGTGGGCCAGTGGTCTAGGTGGTTATGACGTCGCCCTGACACGGCGGAGGTCGCCGGTTCAAATCCGGCCTGGCCCACCTCTAATTATTTTATTAGAAACGAGAATTAACGTGCCGGATTTGAACCGAAGCAACGAGTTCGCAAAGGGGGGCGGGAGCGTTTCTATGTCTGAAGAGGAGGGGGGAGAGAGGAGGAAGAGGTCACCTGCAGAAGAATCTCAAGATTTTGCCTGTTCCCTCCTCTTCAGAGGTGAGGGAGAGAATCATGTAAAGTACTGCTACGTTGATAATGATAAAAGAGGACCAAAGGAGGTCGGGATAGGAGTAAGAAATAGATAAGAAACGTGCAATTATG
>Ga0164310_10001598_pt1 | contig 12959 bp, 14 predicted proteins | sample GuaBasSedimGuay1_FD_121795 | JGI IMG/M metagenome (GOLD analysis project Ga0164310, IMG submission 121795) | Subseafloor sediment microbial communities from Guaymas Basin, Gulf of California, Mexico - Guay1, Core 4569-9, 0-3 cm | ecosystem: Environmental > Aquatic > Marine > Hydrothermal vents... | reverse complement strand
GCTCCGTCAGGGACGGCCCCTCCTCCTTAAGCTCTGGAATTCCGTTCGGGACGTAGGTCTTCCCCGCCGCCACCGCCGCGCTCGCCGCAAGCAGCCGCGTGGGAGCCTCGTCCTTCGGGACGTAGCCGTGCGCCCCGGCCCGGGCCGCGTGGGCTACGTAGCCTTGATCCGCGTACATCGAGAGGACGATCACCCGCGTATCCGGCGAAATCCGCTTCAACCTCCGGATGGAGTCGATCCCGTTCAGGATCGGCATCGATATGTCGACGAGAGCGAGGTCGGGACGCTCCCTTCGGATCACCCGCAGGAGGGCGCGTCCGTCCCCCGCCTCCCCCACGACCTCGATCCCGGAGGATGAGAGGAGGGAAGCGATCCCCTCGCGCACGAGGGCATGATCATCTCCTAACACCACCCTAATTCTATTCACTCCGTAAGTTTACTGGAAATGGAGCTTCGGCGTAATGGGGAAAATGTATCAATCCCGCGCTTCGAGCCTGATCCTCCTGGCATGCGCGATCAGGCCGGCACGGGTGTGGATCCCGAGCTTCTCCATCAGCCGGGCGCAGTGGTTGGCGACCGTCCGCGGGCTGATCCCGAGGAGCGCCGCGATCTCGGCATCCTCCTTTCCCTCCCCAAGAAGGGAAAGGACGTCCTGCTCCCGCTCGGTCAACCCGAAGCTCGGCCGTTCCAGGGTCCCCTTCACCGCCGCGTCGATCGCCGCATACAGGGTGTCGGCCGAGGCTGACTTGGAGACGAGCCCACACGCCCCGGCGGCGACGGCCGCGGCGGCGTACTCCGGCTCGTCGTACATCGTGAGGACGAGGATTCTCGTGTTCGGGGAAGCAGCGATGAGGTCGGGAATCGCACTCAGTCCATCGCGGTCGGGGAGGGAGAGGTCGAGGAGGAGAAGATCGGGGGACGCACGGCGGACGAGCGCGAGCGCGGACGCGGTGTCGGCCGCCTCTCCGATCACGTCGTAGCGGGCGGAGAGGAGCCGGACCAATCCAGCGCGGACGAGGGCATGGTCATCGACGATCGCGATTCTTATCCCCGGCATACGGGACCTCCACCTCGAGCCGCGTCCCTTCCCCGGGTCGGGAGAATACCGACATCCTCCCCCCGATCCCCTCCACCCGCTCCCTGATCCCGCGCAGGCCGAGGCCGGGGACGGCGGCATGGTCGAACCCGATTCCGTCGTCGGTGACAACGAGGACGATCGCCCCCTCCCGCTGCTCCACCGCGATCTCCACCCGCCGCGCCTGCGCGTGCGCCTCGATGTTCCGGAGCGCCTCCTGGGCGGCGGAGAAGAGGAGCCCCTCGTGCTCCTGGGGAAGCCGCTCGGTGATCTCGACGCGCACCCTCACATCCACATTTCCCGCCTCCTCCACCATCCTGCCGAGCCGGCGGAGCGACGGGCCGAGCCCGAGGTCGTCGAGGAGGGGAGGGCGGAGGGAGTGGGCGAGGTCGCGCGTCTGAGAGATCGCCCGATCGATCAGTCCTTGGGCCCGAGTGACATCCTCCCCGGCAGCGAGTTCAAGCTTGACCGCAGCGAGGGTCTGGCCGAGCTCGTCGTGGAGCACACGCGCGATCCGGCGGCGCTCCTCATCCTGGGCGGAGAGGATCCGCTGGGAGAGCTTGGAGAGCTCCCGCTCGCGGGCGCGGAGGGCCCTGTTCTTCCGGGCGTAGATCTCGGTGAACGCACGCACCGTATAGGAGAGCGCCCCGTACACCCCGGCCGCCCCGGCAAGGATCGTGGTCAGGTTGTAGGCCAGGTTCCGGTACGGAGCCTCATAGGGCGGGAACAAGGAACGATGTGGAATCACGCCGAAATACTCGAGGATCACCAGGCTGGAGTAGAGGAGAACCACAAGACCGGTGATCAGGTACCCCTGCAGCTCGGGGAGGAAGAAGTTTGCGTAGATAACGGTGAATACATAGAAGATGACCCCGATCCACTCGCTCCCCCCCATCAAGTGGATCAGTGCAGTGATCAGGACGATCTCAGCGATGAAGAACCCGGCGTGCGCCCAATGAAGGCCGGTAGGGTTCGTCTGCCGCTCGATCAGGTACTTGAACGGGAAGGTGAGGAGGAACCAGACGAGGGGGGCGTAGAACAGCGGGTTCAGATAGCTGATCTTGGTCAGTAAGATGACGATGAGGGCGATCGCGGAGAATGCCCCGAGGGTGATCCTCCGCGCCATCACCGTCTTGATGACGGTCGCCTTCAGCTCGGCGAAGTCCGGATCGGAGACCATCGCGCCTTTACTTGAGGGTCGGCGGGATGACGATCTTTCCGAAGTTTTTCTCGTATTTTGCGATGTTCTCCCCGATAGCACCGTACAGCCGCTTCATGTGTCCGGGGTTGAGGATGATCCGCGACACGAGGAGGGCTTGATCGGCCTCCGGGGTCTGCGTCTGGGGATCGACGAACAGAAAGTCGATGATGAACTCCTCCTTGCGGTGAGAGATGAGGGCGAGGTTCGAATAGTTCCCCCGTCGCGTTTCGTTGTCCGCAGTAATCCGCATCTGCCTATCTACCACTTTCTACCACCTCCGTTTGTTGTCGGAAGATGGTAGCCCCTACGCGGATGGCGAACAACTACGGGATGAGGTAACGGGTGAAGAATCGCTCCACTGTCTCCCGGTGGCGCCCAGGGATCAGGATATGGTGGTTGCCGAGCGGTTCGGTCAGGATCGAAGCGATCTCCCCTTCCACCGCGATCGCAAGCTGGGTGCGGCACAGGTCCTCCCGCGGTGGGACCGCCTCGATCACTCCCTCCCGCACGAACAGGCGATCGAGTCGTTCTCCCCCGAGGCGGAAGATGGTGCACGGCCCCGGAGGGATTTTCGCGGCGATCCCGACTCCAATACCCGATTCGAAGTGGCTGCGCACCGCGTACCCTGACGCAAGGGATAACGGACAGGTGCAATGCGCAAGGTGGATCTTCCCACCGTTGAGGTCAACGGAGGTGACGTTTCCCATGAATGTCACCTGTCCGGATAAGAGGCTCCCGAGGTAGAGGGAGAACAGGGCCTGCAGATCCCCCTCGCATCCTGCCGGCACCCGCTCGTCGTTCAGACGGGATAAGGCATAGCATCCCGTGTTTTGAATCCGGGTGACCAGATCGAAGCATCGGATCGTGAACGCCGCGAGATGATATTCATCCACCAGCTCGCGGATCGCGGCGTAGATCGCCACCGCGCCCTGCAGCTCCTCCACGCTCGGCTCAGCCACCGTCTCCGCTTCCTTGGTAAACCGGGAGACGTCGCGCCGCGGGGTGCGGACCCGCTCCACCCGCGCGATCACTTCATCGATCGGGATCTTGATGAGCTCGATCCCCAGCCTCCCTTTGAGGAAGGCGCGGTCGACATCACTCGCCACCAACCACTCCGATGGTTCACCGATCAGCCCGATCCGACTGAACCGGAGCTCCTCCCACGCCGTGGCGACCCGCAGTTCGCGTGCCAGCCCAACGGCGATCTCCTCGGGGGAACCAAACAGGATCCTCCCTTCCCCTCCGTCCTGACGGATGCGCGCCAGGATCTCGAGGGCCGCTGGAAGGGAATTGTGGCCCGGATGGGCAATGAGGATCGCTGGGGGTGGGAGCTGGGATACGACCTTCAACACCTCCCGTTCCACTCCGCCGGTGAGCACGAGGACAGCGGGCAAACCGGTGCCGGTAGGGAACTCCGCCTCGGACACGGAGAACCCGCCTGCGGCCTCGATCCCGGACAGGATCTCCTGCTTCAGCCGAGCGATCTCCCGCTTCCCGTGGAGGGGAGAAGCCTGCACGATCACTTCCACCTTGTCCATGTCCTGATCCTATGCGGGAATGAACGGCCGCGGGATGTAAGGCTGGACCTGAAAACCGGACACCGATGACCCGACGACCTCCCGGTTGGGTGAAAAATACAGGAACAGATGCCGTCGCCGTTGACGCAGGGGATAGAGGTGCATATAATCGTGATGGGACGGCGGCGTAGCCAAGTGGCAAGGCAAGGGACTGCAAATCCCTCATTCCCCGGTTCGAATCCGGGCGTCGCCTCCATGGGTGGTTAGCTCAGCTGGGAGAGCGCATGCTTGACGTGCATGAGGCCAGAGGTTCGAGTCCTCTACCACCCATTTCTCTTGCATCGCATCCCTCCGCTGCGATATAGTAGCTAAAACCTACTTCTCTAATCGGATATAAGGAGGGAAAATGCGAAGGATACTGGTTTTTGCGTTCTTGGCGACCATCGGACTCGGGTGGATCGGGCTCGCCGCGCCGAAGATATCGGTCGACCAGGCGGTGTACGACTTCGGCGAGGTGGTCGCCGGAATTGCGGTTACCCATACGTTCGTCCTCACCAACGTCGGGGACGCCGCGCTCACCATCACTCGGGTGCGGACGAGCTGCGGCTGCACGACGACCGCCCTCACCAAAACGACCCTCGCGCCAGGAGAGTCGGTGGAACTGACCGCGACGTTCGACACCACCCATTACAGCGGGAAGGTGGGTAAGAGCGTCTATGTGGAATCGAACGACCCGCATACCCCGAAGCTCGTGTTGGTCTTGACCGGGACAGTGAAGCGGGGTGAACCATACAACATCTCCGTTGCTGATCTGAATTACCTGTTCTACATCCTGATCGATCTGCGCAGTCCGGATGACTACGCCGCGGCTCACCTGTTCGGGGCGATCAACATCCCGTACGATCAGCTCTCCGGCTGGTACAACCGGCTTCCAAAAGGGATCCTCATCGTCCTGTACGATCAGGACGGCTCCCTCTCCGACAAAGCAGCGCAGGAGATGATCGCCGCCGGGTTCCCACAGGCGAAGAGCCTTCTCGGCGGACTGAACGAGTGGATGCGCTTGTACAAGGCAAGGTTCGTCCTCACCGCGGAATAGGAGGCTCGGTTGCCCGCGGTGGACTCCGCGGGTATCATATGCCTAAATAGGCATACAGGAGAGGACATGAAAGATTGGAGCGAGGCGTTTCGTGCGCTCGGGAATCCTGAGCGCCTGCGCCTCTTCCTTCTTCTCGTTCACCAGGATGAAGCAGGGGGGCTCTGCGTGTGCGAATTGGTGGAGGCGCTGGGGATCCCGCAGTACCGGGTCTCCAAGCACCTGGGAGCGCTGCGCCGAGCTGGATTGATCACGAACGTCCGCACAGGAAGGTGGGCGTATTACAGCGTGGCGTGCTCGCAGCCGGCCAAGGACCTCTCGACTTTCCTCCGGGAGGCGCTCCCCGCTTCGAAGGTCGCCGCTGAACTCGAACAGCTGAGGGAGAGCCTCTCTTTGCGGGTGAACGGGCGCTGCGTCTCGGAGAAGAGGCGGGGAAGGGGCGAAGATACCTGAGGATTGTGAAGGAGGAAGAGTGAAATCGAAGCGGAGTTTGGTCCTTCTCGTCGCGTTGCTTCTCGGCGTGCTCTTCGCCTACGGCGCCTGGGGGACACAGCTTGTGATGTTCTACGAGGACGGATGTCCGCATTGCGCGCGGATAGAGGCGTTCTTGAACTCGATCGCCCCGAAGTATCCGACCCTGGAGATCACGCGCTACGAGATCCACGATCCGGCCGCGCACGACCTCCTCGACCAGCTTCTGACCGCGTACAACGCCGAGCTCGGACCGGTTCCGATCATCTTCATCGGAGATGTGGCGTTCGTCGGGGGGACGTTCTACGGTCTCTACCCGGAGCCGACGACGGTCAGTGGACGAGCGGAGGAGATGCAGCTCGAACAGGTTATCCAACAGGCGATTGAGGAAGACGCCCCCTCCCCACTCTCCCGGATCGAGGGGAAGTCGGGGAGCGGACTGGCCAAGTCCCTCACCATCCCGGCAGTAGTCCTCGCCGCCGCCGCCGACTCGGTGAACCCGTGCACGTTCGCCGTCCTCGTCCTCCTCCTCGGGACCCTCCTCGTCGCCGGGAAGCGAGGGAAGGTCCTCCAGGCCGGGCTGGCGTTCATCGCTGCGATCTACATCTCCTATTTCTTGATGGGGATCGGGATATTCTCCGCGATCCAGGCGGCCGGGGTGCAGCGTCCGTTCGTCATCGCCGTCTCCGGGCTCGCCATCCTCCTCGGGCTGTGGAACATGAAGGACTACTTCGCCTACGGGAAGTGGTTCACGATCGAGGTTCCCGATCGGTGGCGTCCGCTCGTCAAGCGGATCACGTCATCGGTCGTCTCCGTCCCTGGTGCATTCGCGGTCGGGGTGCTCGACTCCCTGTTCCTCCTTCCCTGCTCCTCCGGGCCGTACATCGCGATCCTCGCGCTCCTGTCCAAGACGACGACCAGGACGCAAGGGATCGGACTCCTCTTGTTCTACAACTTGATTTTCATCATGCCGCTGATCATCATCACCGGGGCGGTCCACTTCGGGTACACGACCACGGCCCGGGCGGAGCGGTGGCGCTCGGCGCGACTCGGGAAGCTCCACCTCGTCTCCGGGCTGATCATGTTCCTCCTCGGGGTGGGGATGATCATCGCGGTCCAGTTCGGCTATATGTAGGGAGGTGGCTTGAAAACAAGAATCGCATCGGCGTTGCTGGTCTTCCTGGTGGCGGCGGCTGCGTTGGGATTCGGTCAGGTGCAGACTCCGTCCACCGTGCAGACCGGTTCCCAGACCATCTCGCCGACGATCGTCGTATTCTATGCCGCTGGCTGCCCGAATTGCGAGCGGATGGAGGAGATCCTCGACGCCCTCCTCGTCGATCACCCCAACATGACGGTCGCCCGCTACGAGATCGATGCCCCGGGGGCAAGGTCCCTCCTGTGGAAGCTCTCCTCCCGCTACAAGGTCCTGGCGACACAGGTCCCGGTGATATTCGTCGGAGATCAGGCGATCGTCGGTGCAGGAAGGGCGCAGGAGTTCGCCTTGCGAACGGCGATCGACGATTGCGCCACCCTTGGTTGCCCCTCTCCGCTCGATTACGCCGCCGTGGGGGTCCCGAACGACTTCCTGTGGCTCGGGCTGTTCGTCGGGATGTTCCTCCTGTTTCTCCTCTTGCAGCGCTAGTTGCCCTTGTCGCCGAACGGTCCTATACTCTCCAAGATGGAGAAGGATAGATCACACCAACTCAGCAACGAGCAACTCCTCACACGTCTGAGGGAAGCGATCGATGCCGGGATCACCGGAGATGAGCTGGCCCGCCTGAAAGACGAGATCGTGAGGCGCAACGTCGGGTTGGTCAAGTCGATCGCGCTTGAGTTCACAAACTCCGGCGAGGAGCTGGAAGATCTGATCCAGGCCGGTTACATCGGGCTTCTGAACGCAGTGGCCAACTTCGACCTGTCACGCAAGGTCCGTTTCTCAACGTACGCAAGCCATCTCATCCGCGGCGAGATCCGTCACTACATCAGGGACAAGCACGCCCCGGTCCACGTTCCACAGTGGGTCCAGGCGATGAACCGTCGCGTCACCGAGGCGGAGGAGGAGTTCTTCAAGCAGGAGGGGCGCCCCCCAACCTTGCAGGAACTCGCCGCCCGTGTCGGGGTGGATGAGAAGCAGCTCGTGGAGATCCTGCGCGGGCGGGAGGCGATGACCTACGTATCGATCGACGAAAAACGGCGCGCCGAGGATCCAAATCCTGCTGTGCCAAGCATCGATCATTTCATCACAGAGAAGGAGGACGGCCTTCCGTTGGATGTGCGGATCCGGATCGTGGCGGCAATCGAACGGCTCGGAGAGCTGCAGCGGCGGGTGGTGGAGGGGATCTTCTACCAGGGGAAGAGCCAGGCCGAGGTCGGCAAGGACCTCGGGATCTCTCAGCGCCAAGTGTCGCGGATGAAGGAGGCGGCACTCCGCGCTCTGCGGGACAAGCTAGAACCGAAGAAAGATGCTGAATAACGGAACTTCTAGGCATAATAGTGACGAGAGCGGTGGTGAGAAAGAGGAGGAAATGAAGTTGGAAGACTTACTATCCCTGATCGGAAATGCGGTAGATCGACTGCAACGTAGCGTCACCCTGTTCTCCGACTCCGACCGCTCCGCTGGGCTGAAGGAGCTGCAGCACGTGGTCAACGAAATCGACCAGTACATCGCAAAGATCGATCAGGATCCCCTCCTCAAGATCGCCGGGATCGACCGCGATCAGATCGTGAGCGAGCTCGAGGGGGTGAAGCACGAGCTCACCCTGGTGATCGATGAGCTCACCGCTGCCTCAACCGGCTAGGATGAAGGACAGACCACGGGCGGTGATCACGGGGGGGACAGGGGCGATCGGCCTTGCTACCGCCAAGAGCCTCTCCCAGTCTGGGTACCTTCCAATCCTGAACTACGCCCACGACGAGGCCCGCGCCATGGCTGCGCTGCGCGCCCTCAACGGAGGCGCCGTGCTGGTGCGGGCCGATGTTACGACAGAGGCCGGAGCGACCAAGCTGGCGGAGGAGGCGACCGCCGGAGGGATCGTCCGCGTTCTCGTCAACTGCGTAGGGGATTTCCTGTATAAACCCCTCCTGGAGACGACGCTCGCGGAGTGGGATGAAATCATCCGCAGCAACCTCACCGCCGCCTTCCTGTGCGCGCGTGCATTCATCCCTCACATGAGGAAGAACAAGGGCGGGGTGATCATCAACGTGGGGATGATGCACGCCGAGACGGTGCGCGCCGTCCCTCACACCGTCCCCTATACCGCGGCCAAGGCCGGGTTGATGGTTCTCACCAAATCCCTCGCCAAGGCGGAGGGACGGTATGGAATCAGGGTAAACGCGGTAAACCCCGGTTTCATCACCGGTGTCTACCCTCCTCCCACCGGGGCAGAGATCCCCCTCGGCAGGGTGGGAAGACCGGAGGAGGTGGCCGCCGCGATCGCGTTCCTCGCCTCGGACGACGCCTCCTACATCACCGGCGCCGTCCTCGAGGTGCACGGTGGTGCTTACCTCTAAGGAGTGCTGACCTCGGCCTTGTACCCTCCATCCGCCCGTTCCACCGTGATCATCGTGGTTCTGTTCGCCGATACGATGACGTTCTCCACCACGGTCGGCGGGAGGGTATCGATCACCACGCGGTAGACACCGGCGGGGAGGTTCGGGGCCGGTTCGCGCAGGTTTCCGCTGAACACCTCCTGCCCGGCCTGATCGTAGACGTGGTAGCGGAGTTCGGTCGGAAGCTGAAGCGCTTGGCGAAGTTCGGAGCTGCTCTGGGCATCGAAGTAGATCCCTCCGGTGGCGGCGGCGATCTCCTTCAGCTGCTCCCGCGCCTTGGGCAGGCTCCCGATGTCGAACCCGACCACGTGGATCTTCAGGTCATACCCGGCGGCGAGGAGGTCCTTAGCCGCTTTTACCGGATCACCGTGACACGTCTCCATCCCATCGGTTACGAGCAGGATGAGGTCAGGACCGTATGCCCCGTCGAAGTCCTCTTTCGCCTGCTCCAAGGCGTAAGCGATCGGAGTGGGTCCGCCCGTCTCGATCGCCTGAATCCGGGCGCGCAACGCCGCGCGGTCGAGCGGCGCGAGCGGGACGAGGAGCTTACTCACCTGACAGCCGCCAAATACGCGCAGCCCAACGCGGGTCCCGTCGGGGATCGTTCCCACCAACTCATCGAGGACCCGCTTTGCCACCTCGATCTTGGTCGAATCCTCGAACGGCTCGGCCATGCTCGAGGAGGAGTCGAGGATGATGAGCAGGTTCTTCGGGGCCTCGAGCGCGGTCAAGGCGAGCTCACCGCCGGGGCGCAGCTCGAGTGCCCCCATCTCCTCGCCGGTCGCTCGCGTCGGGCCCATCGCCCCGACCGCATCTACGCACGGTCCGGAACATGCGCTTCGATCCTCGTCCGCCGGGACGTCGCTGATCCGCACAAATCTGAATTCCTCCCCCGGTTGCACATAGGGGGAGATGTCGATCCCGGTCGGCCAGGAATCGGCCTGCCCCACCGCAATGAACGAACTCCCGTCTGCGCTGATCTCGATTCGTGCCGGGTGCCCGTTGGTTATGTAGACAAACAGGTCGGGACCGGGAACGTCGACCAGCCGGTTGTCGACGAACTCCAGAACCAGGTAGGCGCGGTCGTCGAGCTCGCTCAATCGGTAGCCGAGGGAGACGGAGCACGTTCCGCACCCCGCACAGTTCGTGCACCCCGGTCCGTCGCAGTCCGGCGGTCCGAGCGCCTCCTTGGCACGGGAGAACGCCGTGCAGACACAGCTTCCCTGCACGTAAGCCGCCACCCGATCGGCGAACGCAGAGTCCCCCTGCGGGAACGTCACTCCGCCGTAGGTCGTGGGCTGGGCAGTTCCGAGCTGTCCGATCGTCCCGACAGCCCATACCAACCAGATGAGCCCGAGGATGATCCTTGCCGTCTTCATGTGGCGCGTTCTTTTCATCGGTCACCTCCGAAGGTCTTCCCGACCACCATCATAGAACGATTTGCAGGGGAAGACAAGAGGAAGGGCGAGCATTCCGGTTGACAGGGCTGTTTCGGTTCGCTAACATGGGGCAGTCGCCGAGGTGGCGGAATTGGCAGACGCGCATGGTTGAGGGCCATGTGGACATAAAACGTCCGTGCGGGTTCAAGTCCCGCCCTCGGCACCAATTCGATCATCGTAAGCAGGCCCGGTTATGCGCATTTTAGTCGACGTAATGAGTGGAGATCTCCCGCCGGAGGAGCTGGTAAGAGGCGGGGTAACAGCCGGGCGTGAGGCAGGGATCGAGATCGGGTTTGTCGGAACCCCTGACGTAATTCGTACTGCCCTCTCCCAGGTCCATGAGCGGGAAGGAGGGAGGTTCTTCATTGTCCCTGCCTCCCAAGTGATCCGGATGGACGACCCGCCGGTGCGCGCGGTGCGAGAGAAGCGCGACTCATCGCTGATAAAGGGATTAACCTCCCTGAAGCACGGTGAGGGAGATGCATTCGTCACCCCGGGGAACACTGGGGCGGCCGTCGCCGGCGCGATCTTCACCCTGGGGAGGATCCACGGGGTCCCCCGCCCGGGGATCGCTGCTACCCTTCCCACCCTGTCCGACAGGGAGATCTTGATCATCGACGTCGGAGCGACGGTCGATTGCGCCCCGCCTCATCTCCTTCACTTCGGGCTGATGGGAGGGAGCTACGCTCGCGACGTCATGGGGATATCGACACCGCGGATCGGCCTGTTGAACATCGGAGTGGAGAAGACAAAGGGGAACAAGCTCACCCAACGTACGTTCTCGTTGCTTGAGGGAAGCCCTCTCCCGTTCGTTGGAAACGTAGAAGGGCATGACCTCCTCACCGATCCCGGAGTCGACGTCGTCGTCTGCGACGGGTTTGTGGGAAACGTCTTCCTCAAGGCGCTTGAGGGCGGAATAAACGCAGTGACCAGCTTCCTGCGGAACGGAATCCGCAGCGGAGGCCCCCGGGAGAAGCTCGGCGGGCTGTTGCTGCAACCGGTCTTCGCGGCGTTGCGGGAGCGACTCTCCTACGAGCGTCATGGTGGCGCGCCCCTCCTTGGGGTAAACGGGGTGGTGGTGATCGGGCACGGGCGCTCGGACGCCGCGGCGATCGCCGGAGCGATCAACGCGGCGCGACGGGCGGTAGCAGCGAGGCTGAACGAGCGGATCGCGCAGGGAATGAAAGGATGGGGAAACATTGGGAGCTAAGATACTCGGTACAGGAAGCTACTTGCCGAAAGACGTGAGGACAAACGACGATCTCGCCCAAATCGTGGAGACGTCGGATGAATGGATCGTGAAACGCACTGGAATCCGGACGCGGCACATCCTCGAGCCGGATCAAGACCCGGCGGAGATAGGGATCGCGGCCGGAAAGGAGGCCCTCGCCGCGGCCGGCGCATCCCCGGACGATGTTGATCTCCTGATAGTGTCCACCAACTTCCCGGAGATGATCTGCCCGGGGTCGGCGCCGTTCATCGCCGTCGGGCTCGGGATGAAGCAGCAGCCGTTCTTCGACCTCAAGGCCGGTTGTTCCGGGTTTGTCTACGCGCTGACCGTAGCCAGCGGGTTGATCGACGCCGGAATTTACCAACATATCCTCGTGATTGGGGCCGAGGCCATGTCGCGGGTGATCGATTGGACCGATCGCAGGACGTGCGTCCTGTTCGGAGACGGGGCCGGAGCCACCCTGCTCGGGCCGGGGAGTCCCGGGGAAGGGGTACTGGGGATCTCACTGCACGCGGTTGGGGAACAGGCAATGCTCATCCATCTTCCCGGTGGGGGAACGCGCATCCCGGCAAGTCATGCCACTGTTGACGCCAGGGAACACTTCGTGAAAATGGAGGGGTCCGGGGTGTACCGAAGTGCCGCACCAATGATGGATACCGCGACCAGGGAGGCATTGGCCGCTGCCGGACTGGGATTGGAAGACGTCGACTGGCTGATCCCGCATCAGGCGAACATCCGCATCATCGAATCCCTCGTGCGGCGCCTTGAATTCGATCCGGATCGGGTGATCATCAATATTGACCGAGTGGCAAATACTTCTAGTGCGTCTATTCCAATCGCCCTCGATGAAGCACTGCGCGACGGCCGCATTAACCGCGGAGACGTCGTCGTCCTCACCGCGTTCGGGGCCGGGGTGACCTACGGAGCAGCGGTGGTGCGGATCTGATATGCCCGGAAAGACCGCATTCCTGTTCCCGGGGCAAGGGACGGTCCCGGAGGTCCTTCCACCTTCCTCTCCATTGGTCGACCGCCTCCTCGCCCAGGCCGCCGCGGCCGGGATCGACCTGAAAGAGCTGATTCAAGATCGCCAGCGGATAGCGCTCACCGAGTTCGCCCAGCCTGCGATCCTGATCGATTCCCTCGCCAAGGACCAGGCCCTCCGGGCCGCTGGGTTCGCTCCCGATGTCGTCGCCGGCCATTCTCTGGGGGAGTACGCCGCCCTGGCGAGCTCCGGGGTGATCTCCCCGGCCGATGCCCTGTCGGTGGTGATCGCGCGCGGGCGGTTGATGGGACACGTACCAGGAGCGATGGCCGCGATCTTGAAGCTCGATCGGGAGGAGGTGGAGGAGGTCTGCGCTGCAACCGGAACGAGCGTCGCCAACT
>Ga0164310_10001596_pt1 | contig 12962 bp, 11 predicted proteins | sample GuaBasSedimGuay1_FD_121795 | JGI IMG/M metagenome (GOLD analysis project Ga0164310, IMG submission 121795) | Subseafloor sediment microbial communities from Guaymas Basin, Gulf of California, Mexico - Guay1, Core 4569-9, 0-3 cm | ecosystem: Environmental > Aquatic > Marine > Hydrothermal vents... | reverse complement strand
GTCAGGCGCTATCAGTATCAGAAGATTGAGAAACCGAAACATGGAGATCTTTTGAATCGTCTGTATTTCATATTTCTGTTGATTTTTGTTTTGATGGCGTGCCTTGGCTGTTCGCCTGGCAAGGCAGTTGTCCTTCAGGCGGACGAAACCTCTCCCGACAGTGGTGACCGGGTTCGTTCCCACTCCGAGAGACAGCAGCAGGACCGGATTTCCCGTTGGGCTTATCGGCGATTCGTTGATGGACTCCTGTATGAGGGGGAAGGTGAGCTTGAGATCGCTGCTCAGCATTACAAAGCAGCATTTGAGGCCTATCCGGATTCGTACGAGATTGGATACTCCTACGCCGCTGTTCTCTACCGGCTTCAGAAGCCCGTTGAGGTGTTGCAGGTCATAGAAGGTTTCTCACAGAAGGAAGCTGACCTCTACCGACTTCGGGCGGCCTGCTATCGTTCTCTCGGTGACCCCGGCAAGACCAAAGATGCGTATATGCGGCTGTTGGAAATCGAACCGGCAGACCAGGGAGGCTACGCGTTCCTCGTGAGCTATTTTCAACGGCGCAATGACGTTGACTCAACTATCTGGGCCTACGAGAAAATCGCAGAGTTCCAGACCGAAAACTACAGGCTCCAGAACGAGCTTGGCAAGCTCTACGGTCTCAAAGGGGATTTCAACAATGCCAAGCGCGCGTACAAGCACTCACTGGAGATTATGAGCAATCCTCAGAATGTGCAGGCTGCGGCCAACCTTGCGGAACTCTATGAGCTTACACAGCAAGTTGATTCCGCTGAGATATGGTATGAAGCAGCTCTTGAGTTTAGTCCATCAACTGTGCTGTTGCACAGAGAGTTAGCGCGGCTGGCATTCATGCAGGACTCAATTTCAAAAGCACTTCTACACGTGCGCGCCATAGCGCAGTTATCACCCCGAGACAAGGAAGCCCAGCGGAACCTGTCTATCCTCTATTTCACGGAAGATTCACTGCAGCAGGCGGATTCGATCCTGAGTCTGCTCGTGGCATCAGGAGAGAGCCACCCAACCAATCACTACTATTTGGGCAGGATCGCTGCCCTTTCGGAAGACTACGATAGGGCTATTAGTGAGTTCACACGACTAACGGAACTGGTCGATTCGGTATATGACAGTTGGGCTGATCTGGCGTTTGTGTATCGTCAGACGGGAGACACGGCGCAGGAGATTGCTACTTATCGTAAGGGTCTGGAGCATATGCGAGATACTGAGAATCGAACGGCGCTTCTCTTTGCGCTGGGAGCCGCCCTTGAACGTGCCGGTCAGGTGGATTCGCTGGTGGTCGCGCTGGAGTCAATCCTGAAGGACAATCCGGATCACCATCAGGCTATGAACTTCCTGGGATACTCACTCGCTGACCGGGGACTACGGCTTGAATATGCCCGGGATCTTATTCTGCGCGCCATGGAGCTACAACCAAACAATCCCGCTTATCTGGACAGCTACGGATGGGCTCAATACCGGCTTGGTAACTTCGAGGACGCAGTTAATTACCTTCAGACAGCTGCAAGCCTTGACAACGACCCCGTCATTTTCGATCATCTTGGTGATGCCTGCCATTCTGCAGGCAGAACGGATGAAGCCCGTGTGTGGTGGCAAAAGGCACTGGAACAACAGCCTGATAATGATGCCATCAAGGAGAAGCTTGGTCGTTGAGAAAAACCTATAGACTTCTGGCCGGTCCTGTAGTCGCAGTTCTGGGTTCACTGCTGCTGTTGTACGGCTGTGCGGAGATAGGACGACCACCCGGGGGAGAGGTAGACCGCGTAGGCCCGTATCTGGTAGAATCTCATCCGGAGAATGGTGCTCTTTCAGTTGCGGTCGGCAACGAGATTGTCCTGCTGTTCTCTGAAAAGATAGTCAAACCAGACAAAGGCAAGGCGGTCTTTGTCTCGCCACGACCTGATACGGAGCCGGAGATCAAGTTCAAGGGGAATCGTCTTACTGTGCGACTCCGTGAGTTTTTCAGGTCCGACCAGACCTACATCGTTACTATTAGCAACGCTCTCACCGATCTTCGCAGGAACAAACTTGACAGTTCCATATCCGTGGCTTTTTCAACTGGTGAAGTAATTGACACGGGTGCCGTGTCCGGGCTCGTTGTTGAGGGCCATACACCGGCAACAGGTATGGTAGTGGGGCTGTTTGCGGAAGGTGATCTGACTGACAGTGTAGCGTATGATTCGGTGTATCCCCGCTATATAACAACAACTGACCAGAAGGGACGTTTTGTATTCCGCCACTTGCCCGACGGAAACCATCGCCTGATAGCCTTCAAAGACAATAACCATAACGAGCGATTTAACCTTGCACGTGAGACGTTCGCATTACCGGATCGCTCTGTCACAGTCGGTGGTGACCTCCCGCTTGATGAGTTAGTGATGTCAGTTACATCCTACGACACTGCTTCTATAGAGATACTGACAGTGTCGGACACAAGGGATGGTCTCGTGAGAGTTCGCTTAAGCAGGCCGGTGCGACTGGATTTGCTTGGGTCTCACCCGTCCAACCTGCTGCTTCGTTCGCTGGAAGATACGCTGAGAGTTTATCCGGCATATGCGCTTATCGAATCAGATACGACCGAATCCACAACCGTACAGGCCTGCTTTGACGAGTTGCAGTCGGGTGAATACAAAGTGGAATTGACTTACGATGCCGATATCCTTCCGCTGGTGTATGAGCACTTCACATTTGAGCGGAAACCTGATGAGAACCCGCCAGCTATCATTGGTTTCCGGCCTGACAACCAGGGGCATTTCGCCTGGCAGGTCGACATGCGAATGAAGTTCTCCGAGCCGATGGACACTATGAAACTGGCTGCTGAGACATTCGTTCTGTGGGAAGACAGCGTGGAAATATTGCCTATGCAACCAAACTGGGCAAGTCCCTTACAGGTGGAGTTTACCACGGCAGAACTGACGCCCGGACGATCGTATCGTCTTGATGTAGCCGAGTTTGACCTGGTTGATTTGGCAGGTAACGCTCTGGGTGATTCTTTGCAATCGTATGAGTTCTCCACGTTGGATGAGGACTCACTTGGGTCAATTACGGGCGAAATCACGATCCAACTGGCCGACAGGCGTGACGCACCGGTTATGCTGACGTTCAAACAGTTGGAAAGCAGCAGGAGTTTCGATCTTCCCGTGGATGGGCGCGCGTTTTCTTTGCCGTTGCCACCGGGAAAATACCTGCTGTCTGGTTACATTGACGAAAACCAAGACGGCGGGAAGTTCGACGGAATGATCGCCCCATTCCGACTGGCCGAGACGTTTGCTTTTTATCCGGACACACTCAGTGTCAGGGCACGGTTCGAAACAGCGGGCGTTCTCTTCGAATTCAAATAGTTGTGGTAGATTGTTATCTTACCCAATCAAGATTTCTACCAATGAGCAATTCAGTCATTTTTGTATGGTGTGTATTCTTCATTGCAATTGGATGCGTGTCAAAACCATATTTGTCAGCCAATTCATGAATTCCATTAGCATTATCGTATGTCATGAGGAAATCCCCGACTAATTCCTGAGCAACACGGAAGAGCTTGTTGTGGTCAATAGCATTGTACTTATAGCCCCGTTGCTTCGTCAGGTTTTAGATCATAAACTAACCAAGCAACATCAGCATCAGCTTTAGGCACTGCATTGAGACGAGGTAGAGTTTCATAGAAGCCTTTGTTTAGAGCAACGGCTATCTTCTTACCCCATGTCTTGAGTATACCGCCCTTATATATCAGTTGAGGAGCCAGTCGCTTCCGGGACGAGGAAAGATAATCCGGTCTTGGATAGTTTGGCCTTTTTGTCCAATCCATGTTGACATGTGTTATTGGGTTTTTCATGTAGTGTTCAAATGGATTCCGTATGTTACCCGAAATATAGACAGCCTGAACCTCCAAGGCGCCAAAGTCAACAATTCGTCCTTTGTTATCGTAGGAAACAAGAACTACGTCAATGTTTCCAGCAGATTTCCGATTTTTATCGACAAGCCGTACCTCGGTAAGGGTTGTCCATTGAAATTCGCCTGAAAAGAAGAAATCAGCGGCATCTTCCGCTATGATCCAGTTTTCTCTAAAACGAATGGGACAGGTGATAACGGCATCTTCACCGTTCCAGATGCTGCATACTCCCAATGGGCTATTGGCCTTATCTTTTGTGCAATTCGGAACCTTGTTTCCAAATGGACACAATCGATTCTTCCGAAAGCGAGAAGCCTCTGCTGTCAGGTTATCAAAGGGATATCCAAATATTTCTGCAAGAGGGTGTAGTGGCATCAAGTATTATCTCCATTCATAAATATATTTCACAGCGCCGCCATAACGGTGTCGCCGGGTTGGCCTTTGCCGGCTTTGTGTTGACCGCCAACTCTCAGTATTCTCATTCCTTGCTACTTTCTTGGTCGCTCAAGGTGACTTTGCATTCTGTGCCATTCCGGCTTCGGTCCGCGGGTCGGAAGGACGTTTGCGGCATTGTGCATATTCGCCACCTTTTACCTATCGCATCTTACCCTCCTCTCAGTAAATGTCAATCACAAACCTCGCTTCCGCAGAGTCGTGGACGAGTCTCCCCGCCTTCTTCAGTGCGATTGTCCCAACCACAAAAGCCAATCTCACCGGGTGCCACAAAAGAAAAGGAGCAGGACGTTAGTCCTGCTCCTTTCTGATGTCATTGTCTGAAATCGATCGACTACAGCATACCCCACACCGCCAGAGAAACACGGCGGTTCTTGGAGGCGGCATACTTCTCATCCGGTAGGGCTACCGGTTTGTTCTCACCGTAGGAAATTGTAAACATCCGGTACAGCGAAATGCCAAAGTTGTCAGCCAGGTATAGCTTGGCTGAGTTGGCGCGCTTGTCGCCAAGCAACAAGTTGTACTTGGCAGAGCCGGTGGCATCGGAATGGCCGGTCAACTCGATGATAGAACCAGCTACCTGCTCCAGCTTGACTCCGGCTTCGTCCAGTATCGAGGCTGCAACATCATCGACTTCATAGCCGTCGAAGTCGAAGTTGATCTCGCCTGACCAGATGATCTGGTAGTTCTCAAAGCCTGAGGCCTTGTCGATAGCCAGATCAGTCTTCTCGCCAAGTTCTCTGGCCAGTTGCTGTAGCCTGGTTACTTCTGCGGCGTTGATGTCAGTTTTGTCACTTACTGCGGATAGCTGGCTGTTAGTCCGAGCCTCCGAGGACGATATCTGCTCAGCCACATAAGCCTTGTTGACACCACATCCTGCGGCCAACAGGAGTACAGCAATCAGTCCTGCCACAAGCATTTTGTTCATCTGTTGGTTTCCTTCCTATCTGAAACTGTTTTATTTATTCACTCTCTAAGTCTGCAATGCTACCCACACAGGCCATTTGAAGCAAGAGAAAAATACCCAATTCCTTCTATTGCTTTATGGCACCGGCAGTTATGCCGGATACAAGCTGTCTCTGCATCAATAAAAACACTACCAAAACGGGCAAAACGGCCACAGCAGAGCCGGCCATCAGGTGCTGCCAGTCAATTGCCTGATGTCCCTGGTATAGCGCAAGAGCTACCGGTAATGTTCTCAGGGAATCGTGCGAAGTCAGAATAAACGGAAACAGGAACGAATTCCAATTGGTGAAAAAGACCTGTATAGCCAGCACCGCCAATGCCGGTTTGCACAGCGGCATAACAACCTGAAAGAGAATGCGAAACTCCCCGGCACCGTCAACTCGCGCGGCTTCCTCCATCGATTCCGGGATTGACTCAATATACTGCTTGACCAGAAAGATACCGATAGGGTTTACCAGCCAGGGGAGAATCAGCGCCCAATATGTGTCGTACAGTCCGGCTCGCAGGCAGATAAGGTAGAGTGGGACGATGACGATGTGAGCCGGGATCATCAGAACCAAAATAACCGTTGAGAACAGCAGCCGGTTGGTCATACTCCTGTATCGAGCCAGGGCATAAGCCACCATGAAACAGAATAATATGTTCCCCACCGTCACTACCGAACCGACCAGCACCGAGTTGAAAAGCGGACGGCCCAGTCCCCCTGAGGCAAACAGATCCATGAAATTGCCAAGCGTCCACCCGGAACCGACCACAGCGTGCCACGAGATACTGGAGCCGGATTCCATGAAGGCCACCCGGAACATCCATAGAAGAGGGAAGATCATCACGACCAGCACCATAATGAGAAGCAAGTAGCGAATGCTTTCTCCGACTGCTCGTTTTGAGCCTACCATGTTGTCATCCTCCTTCTCATAAGCAGGAACTGACAGACTGAGAACAAGGCGATGGTAGCGAATAGCAGGTAGGCTGCCGCTGATGCGTACCCGATTCGGAAAGCTGTTGTGAGTCCTTCCTCGTAAACGAAATAAACCGCGGTGGAAGTATCGAACGAGCCTTTGGTCATAACGAATATCTCGACGAACACCTGGAAAGACTTGATGGAGTTGATGACGATTACAAAAAGTGCCACCGGTCTTAGCAGCGGCAGCGTGATGGAAAAGAACTGACGCACGGTGGATGCCCCGCTGATCTCTGCGGCTTCATACAACTCGTCGGGAATAGCTTTCAGCCCGGCCACGAAAATGAGCATGTAGTAACCGACCGACATCCATATATCCATTGCCATGATCGAATACAGGGCGGTCGAACTGTCGAATAGAAAACCGTGCTGGGGGGGAGTGAGTCCGACCAGTTCCGCAAGGAGGGCAATGTAGCCACCCCGTTCATAGAGACTTGTGAATATGAGTGCCACAACTACCATTGACGTAATTGAGGGGATGAAAAAGGCAGAGCGGAAAATTGTCCTGCCCTTGAAACGTCGATTGACAAGCAGCGCCATTACAAGCGCCACTACTGTCGTGATCGGTATGGTCCCCAGCACAAAGATGAAAGTGTTCTTCAGGGCTCCGGTGAAATCCGGGTCGTTCAGCAACTGACGGTAGTTGTCGAGTCCGACCCACTCGTATCCCTGGACAAGGAGCCTGTAATCAGTGCAGCCTATATAGAGGGAGTAGAGAACCGGGAATACCCAGAACAGGGCGAATGTGGCTACCCAGGGTGAAGTGAGCGCAAGTCCACCAAGTCCGGACCGCCTCATTTTTCCCTGATCTTGTTTATATTGACACTGGCGTTGTATAGTGCCGTAGCCGCCGAGGTAGTTCCAAACACGAAAGCCTCGACAGCCTTCTCGATTTCCTCTTCAATGTACACCCAGTTTGGATCCACCGGTGGGTGCACAGCATATCTTAACTGTACGATGAAAGTCTGAAGATTTGGATCGGAAACAAAGTACTCATCTTCCTGTGCTGCTCGGCTGGACGGGTTGGCCGAATGATTAGCTTTACAGAAGCGCACCTGGTTCTTCGGCTGTGTGATGAAATCGACTAATTTTTTGGCCGCTTCAGGATTGTCAGAAGCGCTGTTCACCGCAAGGAATTCTCCGCCCAAGAACGATTTGCCGGCAGTGACTTTGCCATCCGTGCCGGAGCCAGGGATCAGCAAGGTAGTGAAGTTTATATCTCGTTTCTCCAGCTTAATCCGTTTGAGCAGCCAATCTCCGGAAATGATATAACCGATCTTGCCGTCCAGAAACGCGTCCTCGATATTTCGCTGACTGCCGACGTAGCCACAGGAGTCGTGGAGCAACTTGTAGAATGACATTGCTTCTATTACGTGCCGCGACGAGATCACACAGTAGTTGCCCTCATCTTCGCTGGTGAAGACATCTGCTCGATTAGACCAGACAAAAGGGAGGAACTTCTTGTAAAGACGATGTTTTTCCGGTGTGTTAGAACCCCATCCATAGATGTCATCTCCGAGCAGATGTATATCCCTGGTTCTACGGAGCAACTTAATCCAATCGGCTGGAAGGTAGTTGGTGCCATGACCTGCTCGTTCGGCAAGGTCCAAATTGACATAGAGAACTCGCGTTCCAAGAATCCAGGGTTGGCCGTACACCGCACCTTGATATGTGGCCATGCCCCACCCATCAAAATCGTTGCTGTCAGCGGCGATCTCCGATGACAGGTCTGCAAGATGGCCGTTGGCAGCAAACTGGGCGATCCAGTCGGAGCCTAACTCCACGACATCCGGGCCGGAACCGGATGCAAAAGCAATAGCGATTTTCTCATGCCCGTTCGCCCAAGTGAGATCGGTCAGTTTGACATCGATGTCAGGGTTAGCCTGCTCAAACTCTTCGACCATGGACTCCATGGTTGGTTTGATGGCGGGATCTGTCCAGAATTGCCACCACTCAATAGTGTCTTTTGCCAGAATCGCCTGGCTGGAGAGCAGTATGGCAACTATCAGTATCAGCATTGTCAAGCGCATAGAAGTACTCCTTGTTATGGTCTATCAGGTTGTTGAAAAAGTGACATTTCTCGAATGTTCATTCTGGTCCACAGTGCTGCCAGGCGTCTCTGCCTGGCAGTGGCGGCAATCAATAGGGGTGTCAGGCAGAGACACCTGACACCACCGCCTACGGACGTTCTTCCAACAGCCTGACATGAATATATCCGATGCCACGGAACGGTCAATCAAAAATCTTTTTGTTGCTCACAGGTGTCTAAGCTGCGACATACAAGAGATGTCTTTCTTAATTATTCTAATTCTCTCCGGCGTTGAGGCGGACTGGTTCGATATGACCAGGTTTCCGGTACTGGTCTCTGCCGTAATTGCATTTGCCATAGTTTTTTATACAACTTATCATCGCAAGAGCCGTGGAAAGCACAAAATGCGTCAGATTCCCGGTCTGAAAGCCGTGGAAGAGGCTATTGGTCGTGCTACCGAAATGGCCCGCCCGATACTTTTTACACCCGGCTGGGGGGGCGACATTCAGCGGCCAACAACCATTGCTTCCATGAATATCCTGAGTCACGTAGCACAGACTACAGCCGTTTACGACTGTCAGCTTGTCTATCCAACCCATGACCCGGTCATCATGTCGGTAGCCCAGGAAGTAGTTGCGGAGAGCTACGCCCGAGCCGGCTATTCTGAACGATTCAGAGAAGACAACATCCAATATGTATCTTCATCACAATTCGGCTATGCTGCCGCGGTTGATGGGCTGATCTCAAGGCTGCAACCGGCGTCGATATTCCTGCTGGGGACATTCGAGGCCGAATCGTTGATATTGGCAGAAACCGGCAACAGTATCGGCGCCATTCAGATTGCAGGAACCGACTCAACAATTCAGCTGTCGTTCTTCATAGTCGCCTGCGACTACACACTCATCGGCGAAGAGTTGTTTGCAGCTTCCGGCTATCTATCCAAAGACGAGTCCATTCTGGCGTCGGTGCGTTCGCAGGACATTATGAAAGTGCTGATTGCTGCCTTTCTGGTGGCAGCGACAATCTGGGCTACAATTGACAGCAACTCTACATGGTGGGTGTTCTGATGCGGCGGAAGGTCCCACAGTTTGTATGTGCCCTGTTCGGTATTCTTCTGTTCGCTCTTTATTTCTCGTCTCATCCATTGGCCAGAGCACTAAGTCAGTTGGTTCTTGTGGAGTACTGGCAGATAATTTTCGCATTCACATTGCTGGTCGGCGTGGTTAGTTTCCTGAAAGTAAATCTCAAATCTATTGAACGGGGCGAAGACCGCCCGTATCGTATTGTGTCGTTGATGGGACTCCTGAGCATGCCGATAGTCGCTTTTTTCTGGGGCATCAAGGGCGGAACGCCGTTCATGTGGATATTCGAGAACATTCAAGTCCCGATGCAGTCCACGGTTTTTGCGCTGCTGGCGTTCTTTGTGGTTTCGGCTTCGTTTCGGGGTTTCCGGGCACGCTCTGTGTCCGCCTCCGTATTGCTTGTATCCGCGCTTCTCACACTTCTGGCACGCTCGGATGTTGGCGGATTACTCTCTGAGCATCTGCCGGTTGTCGCTGACTGGGTCAGGAATAACCCTTCAATGTCGGCCCGGCGTGCCATCCTGATTGGCATCGGACTGGGATCGGTGACAACTTCACTCCGAGTGATCGTTGGCATTGAGCGTACGTGGTTGGGAGGGAAGCAACAGTGAAACTGGAAAGTCGCCATTGGACATTCTTCGGTCTGGCCGTCGTTGTGGTAATTGCCATGCTCTCCGGCTTTCAACCCGAAATCACCGTTTCACCGGATACCTTGCGGATGCACGAGTATATTGAATCACTACCCGAAGGATCCAAACTGATAATCTCATTTGACCACGAGGCTTCGTCTCTGCCGGAAATCAGGCCACTGGCAGTGGCTTTGCTGCGCCATGCGTTCTCGAAGAACCTGCGTCTGATCGGAATCGCCCTGCTCTCTGAGGGTACCGGCGTCGGCTACGGCCTGATGCAGCAGGTGGCGGCAGAATACAGCAAAGAATATGGCGTTGACTATGTATATCTGGGTTTCAAACCACAGTACATTGCTGCTATCCTGTCGATGGGCCAATCGATTCCGGCCACATTCCCGGAGGACTATGTCGGTCAGCCAGTTGACCAACTTCCGCTGATGACAGGCGTAGAGACGTATGATGATCTGGCCGGTGTGATCTCGGTAGCCGACGGTTCCCTCACAACTCACTGGATTGAGTACGGCGGCGGTCAGTATGGCGTCCGAGTTTCGGCGTTTGGGACAGCGGCAATGGTGACCACGTATGATCCGTATCTGAATTCAGATCAGATGTATGCCATGGTTGGCGGGTTGCGTGGTGCCGCGGAATACGAGAAACTGATTGAGATCGGCGGCAGTGGTGCTCGCGGAATGCTGGCTCAAACCTGCTCACATCTGTACGTCATTCTTCTTATCGTGATCGGAAACGTTCTATACTTTGTGTCGCGTCGCAAGGGGAGATCATCTTGATGGACATCTCAACCCTCGTAGCAGGCATTCTGACTCTGGCGATATTCACGTTTCTGTATCGTGACAATCCAATCTACAAGATGGCTGAGTCGCTTCTGATCGGTGTGTCTATTGGCTATTTCCTGGTCATTACCTGGACTAACAGCCTCATGGATTTGCTATTCAATCCGCTTTTCAGGGACGGTCGCCTGGCTCTGGTAATACCCCTGGTGCTGGGTTTGATGATGTTCGGACGTTTCCACAAGCGCACTTCGGCGCTTTCAAGAATTCCGATCGCTGTCCTGATCGGTTCCGGTGCCGGTGTGGCCATCCCGGCGATGCTGGGCGCGCGAACACTCGCACAAATGTCCGCCACTGTCTCGCCTCTGGTGACTGAAGGTGGTGGGCTGAACATATCGAGCATTGTGATTCTCTTGGGCGTTCTGTGTACGTTATCATATTTCTATTTCAGCAGGGAACACCGTGGCGTGCTGGGCCAGTCGGCCAAGGCCGGGACGTGGTTCCTGATGGTCTTCTTTGGCACGACTTTCGGATATACTGTTATGTCGCGGATGTCAACGTTCATCGGTCGCGTAGAGTTCCTGCTTTCTGATTTTCTGCGATTGGCCAACTAATACGGAGTTATCGGATTGTGACATGCCCGCGCTGCAAGTCGCCGATGAAAGAGGTCAAACGGATATTCCACAAGCGGCGCAAGTGGATCTGTCCCAAGTGCAAGTTCGTGCGTTTTCAAGAACCTAAGAAGTGATCCACAACCGGGTGGCATTCTGGCGGTGACAGAAGAGTGAGTGGTTTGTCGGCAGATGTGGACATCTGCCGGCCTAAGAGGGTGTGGGAGAGTAGCAAACCGCCGGGTCAAATCAAGAAACCCCCGGATTGTGAGAGTAGGTTTCCTGTGTCCATTGAGCTACAATCTCATCACATTCGAAAGGCCGCTACCCTCGTGACACACATATTTGTTGCCCCGCTCATTGGCAAGGTAACGAGTGATGTGTTCACAATGGCTGAGAGGTCGGGTACTATTGACAAAAGGATGATAGAATGAAACCGGAGTTGTAGGAGTGTAGTCCAGACAGCAGATGTTTCGGAACAACATAACCGCTGTCAGTCTAGTGTTCGACGGTCTACCCTTGAACTGCCAAATACCGCTGTGATGTCGCTTAATCTCGTGATCTGCGATACTAAGGTCTGAATTCAGGTGGAGGCGAACTTGCTCTCTGCCAAGTAGGGCGTCTATAACTTCCTCCATGTCCAGACCGACCTCGATTACATTGAGCGCCACAACATACGGCAGCTCGGCATGCTTGTATGACTTCTTGGCTTTGTCGCGAAGTTTCGTGGCAATCGCGTCACAAGCTCTACCCAAAGTAGCTTTCCCACCAGAGAATGGTACCGTGGGCAAGGTCTGGCCAGGTTTTCTCAAGTGCGGTTCCACACGGATAGTCATGCCCTTTTCGATTATCGTGACGGGTTCTGGTGTGTACCCTGCTGCAGCCTTGATCTCCGCGTCCCACATTTTGAGGTGTCGCCCGATCCTTCGAATTATCCGGCCAACGCTGGGGGGGCTAGTAGGTGAGCCATCAAATCGGAGCAAAATCCATACGATCTCAGAAACCAGGTCTCTCTCAGCTGTTTGGAAGATGTCAGCTCTAATACGATCTAGCTCAGCTCGTTGAGAACTCGGGAAAACGGAAGTAACTTCGAATTGACAGCGACCATCATCTGGAGTGCTTGCAAGGAAATCCGGTCCGCCTGGGGCATCTGTCGTCGATACCTCATAACCTTCTATGGTACATCCTGAACGCATGAGAAACGAATGGGAATAGAGTTCGAAGGCCGCTCCTACGTGCTGTGTGAAATCGGCAGACGAAAACCTATTCTTCATCGCTTGCCTGTGTTCGGTGGGGAATTCAAGAAAACATCTTTCCCAGAACTGGCGTGCAGCCGCGACGGAATCATCTCTACTTCTGCAGCAATACTCGTAATGTGACATACGCTGTGGCTTTGATCCAGTGAGCGTCTTGGCGCCCGGCTTGAAAAGGGTGAGTTTCTCCATTCCACAGAATGTGGGATACATTGATGAACTGTCAATCACATTGTTGCTCTCGGGCCGTGCGGACCACCGGTCAGTCTGCAAG
>Ga0164310_10001595_pt1 | contig 12963 bp, 11 predicted proteins | sample GuaBasSedimGuay1_FD_121795 | JGI IMG/M metagenome (GOLD analysis project Ga0164310, IMG submission 121795) | Subseafloor sediment microbial communities from Guaymas Basin, Gulf of California, Mexico - Guay1, Core 4569-9, 0-3 cm | ecosystem: Environmental > Aquatic > Marine > Hydrothermal vents... | reverse complement strand
TTGTACTAGGGTTAGGTCTGCTTTCATTTTCTCTAGTAGTTGTTCGTCTGCGTATATTCTGGCTGGTACTCTCATGCCTGGTTTGTAGTCTTTTGGTATTTCCCAGATGTATTTGTCTATTCTCTTTAGTGGTATTTTTGCGGATGACATGTTCTCACATTCTCTATTCTGCGTGGGCTGTTATTAGTGTTTTTGTACTTTTAGTACAAAATAGGGTGTAGGTAGTGTTTGTGGTTCTATCAATTCTTTAGTATAAGATAGACCTACCACTACTTGCAATACCACTATCCCTAGTAGGTGCATACCAGCTCTACAGGAAGAAGAAAAGGAGGAGAGCTCCACTAGTGACCGCATTTATCACACCACAACTCCAGCTAGCAGCTCCACAGCCAGGAGTCCAGCCAGAGGAGGTAGCTCCAGAACCCATACCCAGATTACCCACACACCCACTAGTACCCAAGAGAGTAGTAAAGCCACCATCAGGTGGTGTTGATAGGATTGAGATCGGAGAGGAGCCAAAATCCAAGAGGTCTACCAAGTTCAGATCTATAGCAGACGTACTGATGATAACTAAGATAGAGAAGGAATAGGGATCTCCCTAGAGTGTATCTCTTGTAGTGCTCTAGATATATACCATAAGATTGCTAATAAAATAATTGAAGTTGCACTAAAGATAAAATCAGCAATAGCCCTTGAAGACCTTGAGGAGATTAGAACGAAGATGAAGCATTCGAAAGAGCTAAACGGAAGCATTATGTATATAGCATGCGCATAAATGTACAAATTCAAATCTAGTAGACTTAGAGGACTTCTTTAGATCAAGTGGTATTAAGATAGTGATCGTAGAAGAGAAGGAGGCATAAGTAGATTCCGTCTACAGCTGTAGGAGGAGATAAAGCTAGGGAAGTCATAATAGCAAGTAGAGCTCAACTTAATTTTAGTGAGCTCACTGCTGGCAAGAGGAAGGCGCATGCTTATCGTAGAGTTTGAGAGAATAAAGGAAGTGAAGCTAGTTCTAGAGAATCTATAGCTGGTCATATCTCGCACCTAGAGTGGGACTTAGACCTACATCTAATTAGTACTCTTAGATATGTTCCTGTAATTAATTCCTTCTAAATTAGCAAAATAAGTAACCCTATTAGCTCTTCTGAAGCACTTATGTTAAAGACTATTTTCCTAATATTCCCTTACCGCATTACGGGCAGAATATAGCGTTGGGAGGAATTTTCTTTCTATGATAAGGACAATATAAAGCTAGAGACTCTACTGAAGCCTCTGGTTTACTTACTTTAGGAGTTATAGGAACTTTAGGTCTCCTTTTAGTGATTAGTATTATTATGATAATGGCGATTATAACGATAATTACAAAACTCAGGAGTTGTAACCAAGGTCCTATTGGTGGAGGTGCTTTTTTAACTCTAAAATATCCTCTCCAACCATTAACTTCAATACTATACTCACCTGGTGTTGTTTTAACTACTCTAAATACTATGGTTGTAGAAGATCCTCCCTCTAGCCTTACGCTCCTAGTAGCCTCAACTACACCATTAATCTTTAGAGTTACTGTATGCGTTCCTTCAACATCTCCTACATTTCTTACACTCACAGTAATCGTAACTGATTCACCTACGTTAACCTCAATTGGACTAACTGAGAGAACTGTTACTTCGAACTTTGCCGGTCTTAAAACCCTTACGCTAACTATGCTGGATGATGCTTCAGTAGTATAGTCACTACCTTTATGGTAGATCTTTATTTCATATTCACCAGCTTGATTAGGAGTCCACCTTATAGTAAAGCTACCATCGGGCTGTGTAGCCATGGTACTTACTATAGACCAATCGCCTCCAATCCTTCTCACTAATAGATCTACCTCTATACCCTCGGCTTCAGGTGATGCTCTCCCAGAGAACAGTACACTTTCCCCTAGTATGACCTCATTCCTACTTGCTGTCATGGAAATCATAATGGGTGTTTTTAGCTTAAGTAACTCCCTTTCAACAATTTTCTCAGTTGTAAAGGCTAATAGAGGTAATGGTGGAAACTTATATTTTATTGGGAGTTCGAGTATACCTAAGCTAACATATAGTTTACCACTAAACTTAAGTGCTACCGTATCTAGGATTACTCTAGCTCCTATACCAGTATGTTTTGTAAATGAGACTTCATGATTCATTCTGTTCTCACTAAACTCAAGTATATACTCGGGTGGATGTAGTCCTTCAGCGCTTAGAATAAAGCAGACAGTAGAGGTTATTCTCATCCTGATATATAGTACAATAGTGATTGGTATTCCAAATTTGTGGAGAGGTATAGATATTGGTATCTCTGGAGTTTCAGTACTGCTAGGGATGCTGTGTGTAATCTCTGGTAGTGGAATTTCCCTTATCATAATTTGCTCTTCTTCCTTAAAGAGTTGGAAGATTATGTATAGGCGTATATGTGTAGTGGCCTTCTGTAGTTTCATCTCAAGAGTAATGGATTCTCCTGGACGGATTAAGTCCTTATCAGTAGAGTAGTGTGAACGAAGTGTTGTTTTAAGGTAGAATCTAGACTTTAGCAATATTCTATATTTGCTATATGGAGGTGGGAGTGTATATTCTCCTATCACTTGAACCGAGTCTATCGATATGGGTATGGTAACTATACCCTCTATTGACGTCACATTGAACACGTTAGTAATGAGAGTGCAAATTACTACAATATAGAGTACTCTTTTTAAAACACCCTTAATTAACATACTCTTTACCTTAAATTTGGAATATTACAATAATTTAAACCTTTATTCTTTAATGTAGATATAGTATTGTTTTTTGGTAGATATAGTGACAAAAACGCTGAAATCTAGATAGAGAACAGTACACAACTTCTTATTTCTATCATTAACTAACACTAGTTAATATTGTCTTTAGCCCGAAAGTAGGAAGTGATTTAGTGATCTCGCTCTAAAGTTCATTACTCTTGGATCAGCTTTATGCTCCCTATGTCAGCTATTCATCTTTAATTCGTAACTAGTCTCAGAAACATATGCCCTCTCTGAGGCTCTAGCTACTGTATCCAGTATGCACTCCACCTATACCATCAACCACTCCTCACTACCAGACAAACTAACCTCTCCTCGACCCTCCCCTCATACCCAGTTAGCTGGATGACAGCCGATACACCCTCCCCCTCCCCACCTATGCTCAAGACCTTCCTACCATCAGCATATACTGTTAGATTGTAGGGCATGCTCCCAACGTACGATTTGACTATACTTTCTAGTACTCTCACATCCTCCCTGTACACGGCTTCGATAAACCTAGGATCCCTAGCCATAACGCCCAGTACACCCTCTGGGGGCGTGTACACTCTGGTCAAGTGTACTCTGAGCACCGTACATATCAGGATGCATACGGTCAGTAGGAGTACGATAGCAGCTATAGCATCGAGCAAGTACACCTGCCCACTCCTATCCACCACTCCCCTACTCTCGATTAGAGTACTGACTCCTCTCAACACTCCTACTCCCAATTACTACCCTTCTTTTAAAGAACCTACCGCACAGAGGGCATTTATACAGTCCAATAAGAGTGTACCCAAACTTCCAAGCCTTCATAGGTACTCTTACCTTTGTACCGCACTCTGGACAGTAGTATACCATCAATTCAACTGCATGGCATACGATAAAGGGTTTACCGAAAGAGATAGAGGAGACTAATTCATTCTCAGTACTTAGATTTTGAACTGGAGGATAGGAGATCTAGAAGAATGGTATTTTTTAAATGGATACATAATTCATTACTTTTCCTATAATTATTGAACAGATAGTAAATTATTATCAAAAATCTCTAAAACTTTGATTGATATCCTGGCAGATGCCGAAACTAGTTCAGTCATGAACATTTATAGTGATATAAAATGTGCTTTCCTCTATGCTCTCGACTGTTGTTAATTTATACGGATAGTAAGTAAGTGTGACTACAAGTTTTATGCTGTAGCTCCCTGCTATTGGCCACCATAGAAAATAATCTGCTATCTGATCACCCCTTATTTCAATTGTCATATTGTTTTTACCTAGGCTTGCCTGTTTTTCTACAATAGTCGTCGTTAAGAGACCGAAGAAAGTTTTCTTAATCACTTTAACCTTTACATCCACTCTTCCATTTAATGAGTAAGCTGTTGCACAAAAGCTAATATTTATTACTACTCTATCAGAGAACGAGACACTTTTTGGATTCACTAAGAACACTAAACCGCTTATATCTCCGAAACTTTGCTCACTTGCGATGTTTACCACTTTGCCTGGAGATATACCTATATATCCTGGTGCTACTGAAAAGAAGTATATCACATAGCTGTTTACATGGTATGTACTCATGATACTTTTAATAGCAGAGGGGGGTATCTCCACTCTGTACACACCATCTCCCAGATATTCCATAAAGGGAATCAGTTGTGTTGAAGTAACTTCTCCTTGCAAAGGACCAATAAAAACTCGTATGGTCGGATCTTTTATTGGCTTATTATTTCTAGGGTCTGTGAGCCTAACGTAAAATCCTATGGTCTGTCCTAGCTTATAGCTGAATTTACTTGTTAGGTACTCTGTCTTAATCTCAGTAGGGAAAAGAAGCACTTTATAGGTATTTACCTTGAGGCTTTCATAAGTATCTTTCGAAATTACTCGAAGTTTCTCTAGAAGTGGTGTTGGAAGTGGAAGCGATGGTAGGGATATAATTTTTTTGATACAACTAATAATAATGATCTCCGCAATCTCTTTTGTGGTTTTCTCAACAATTCCAAGAGGATAGGTTTCATATGCAAAGCCCGCATAGTGTCCGAATATCTCCTTTGGAAATAAGAATACTGTTAGATCATAGGGCTCAGTTGGGCTCACAAGTCCTCTTTTAGCCGACTTATATTGTGGATAGATTATATCCTCTACAATATCCTTTACAAAACCGATAACATCTAGTGCAAAAGCTTTGATAAGTAATATAGGGTCTATTAGGAAGTCATATTCCATTTCGGGACCTATTGGGGATCTATATTCTATTCTAAACCTTTGGAGATGTATATGTACTATTTTTCCGTATTTGGACCCAAGAACTTCAATATAGCTCATATCTGGATCACTAAGGTAGAACATGCATGCCTTTTCAGCAACTAAGCTGTCATATTTATTGTACACTGATAACAGAGCAAGATATGTTCCGGGAACCGCATTACTTGGAGCATTCCACTCTATATTGTACTCTTGGATGCCTCCCTCATAGTCAATTGAAAATTCTTTAGTAAAAACCTTACCATTTGGAGCAAAGATTGCTATAACTCCATTATAACTTCCAGAGGGTCCTTTGGAAGCCGATATGACGAAGATAACCTTATACGGTTTTTCAATTTTTGTTTTAGTAGTGTAAAAAGAGATTGTAATCCATCTCTCCTTAACCTTAACCTCTCCCTCTCCTCTACCCTCCCATGGGGGAGAAGTTATAGGAGGTACTGTAGCTATTGAACATATCAATAAGAGAATGAAATACACATTAATCCTAAGCTTGGTGTACAGTGGGATCACCTGTTTATGGTGAACCCCTTACATAGTAGCGAATAGTATATGTTCCAGTTGGGCAGTCCGAGGCTGCACTGACCTTAAGTTTAAGCTCTCCCGTTTCGCCGGGTGCGATTGTAAATGGTATATTTGTGGCAGTTATTTTACCCTTAAAGCCTCCGTAGTCTTCTACTACAAACTCTTCTACTCTCATAGATGGTTGTGTTTTCTTATATGGATACCTCCTGTGATTTATTATACGAATAGGAGATGGCTCTGCAGTTCCACCTTGTGTTACGGTAACTGTAAACTTACGTAAAATGAGATAGGGGAGTACATACTCATCTTGTTGATCAATCATACCAGAGGTAGGATAATACTTAAATTGTCCTGCACCCTCGGCTGCTGTTTTAAGGTCAAATGCAACAGTATCTGTGTCTGGGAACTTTACCTTAATAGTTAGTGTCTTCTCAACACCCTTTTTCCAGTTTTCAGTATAGCCTTCTACAATTACATACTTTGTCTTGATCTTATATGATCCATAGCCTGCCCACATCTCGCTTCCAGGTGGGTAAACTTTTGCACTGTCTAGGTCTGTTGAAACTATTACAACGTCACTAGTGGGCGGATTAAATGGTAGCCCTATGTGTATTGTCATCCATTTAGCTGTACCACCATCATTTCTTGCTTTGACAGTTACAGTAATCCAATCTCCTGGTTTTATAGACCGTGTACTGAAGTACACATAACTAATTACTGGTTTAGGAGGAACCGCAGTGGTTACAGTAATGGTACCTTCACCAAGGCCATGCCAAGTTGAATGTCCCTGAGAATTCAATCCATGTACTACTATAGTGGCTATTGCAGCAGTCAGTAAAGTTATTAGAGTTAAGGCAGATATCCACCTCTGCCTCAACTCTCAATCACCTTTATGGGAAAAAATTCACTCTTATAAACTTTCGCATTTGGTTCCTATGGTAATACGGTAGCATATCAAGTTTCAAGATTCCCGTGGTCCTCACTTTCCTCTATAGAACGTAAGATCTCCCAAAGAAGGTTAGTATAATGGAGTTTCAACTTTAATAACTTTAAGTGCATCCCTTCTATCTCTAAAATCTAACATTTTAACAAGTATATCGTCCGTTTTCCTTTTCCAAACAGCTACTCTTATATTGTAAGAGCCTAAAAGTGCAGAAGCATCAATAGTTCAGTAGAGAGTAACATTTTCAGTTCCCTCTGGCTCTAGAGAAACTAAAGCTAGATCTCTCCGACCATCACACAATCCTTGAATACTACTAACCTCCTGATACCGTAGACTCCCCTACCCCACTCCTCTGGTCTTATTTCCACAATACTACCTCCTTCAAGCCTTAGGTATGGTGGGTCTGGTCTGTTTGGGTAGAATCCATTTGGTGCCACATACCCACTTACTCCGGGTGGTGTACCCCAGTACTCTATACACGATCCGCTGAAGGCTACTACGAAACTGTAGACTGGTAGCCTGAATTTGGTCTCTCCAGAGTATACTCTGTATGAGTCATCTGGATTGAAGCATACTATACTAATAGCTACTGTGAACCCCCCTACACTACCCACTACTAGTTCATCCCCCTCCCTATAGACTGTCAGGTGCACTGGGTACGAGTATGCTCTAGGGGCTAGCTGATTGGGTTGGGGTAGGGATTCTAGGGCTATCCAGTAGAGTCCTGTAGCTAGTGCTAGGGAGAATAGGGTGAATGCCAGTACGAACTCTAGAGTGAACTCCATACCAATATTAGGATTGTTTAAAAGTTTCCTAAACGAGAATTATCTTAACAACTTATAGTAGGATAACTACAAACTTAGAAGTACTACACCTTTTTGCCCCTTTCCCCTTTTTTGGAAAACAACCTAAGAATTTAGAATTTCAATGATCTAATCTTCATCCTAGCCTTGAGATACTAGGATCCCTTGAGAGATAGCGTTTAGCTGTAGAGTAGCCTATTCCCACTAGTTGGCAGCTCTCTTTTAATGTTAGCCCCTTTCCCACTAAGTTGATCAACTTCTTCCTCACTCTCTCATTCCACTTAGATGATCTCTCCAACCTAGCACCCTGTGCTCTCAGCCTAGCTAAGTGCCTCCCCTAGTACGCTCTATTACGAACTCTCTCCATTTCCCCTGCCCAGCCTAGAATCGCTCTTAAGGGGGCTTGTAGAAAATTACAGCGCTGTATTCGATTCCAAGCTTCTCTCTGTCAACAACCACTTCCGGGAAATGATCATCGATAAAAGCCTCTAATCCTGGCACGATTAGCTGTTGCCTTACTTAAAATATCACACTTTCTGAACACATCTTTTCCGATTAATTTGCTAGAAAAGGAAAAAATAGAATTTTTTATAAAAAACAAAAAATTCATCATTTTTATCCGAAAAATGAGAAAAAGAGACTGCTTTATAGGGTAGTTAAGTGTACTATTATTTCGTGAAATTTAGTTCCTAGTGTGCTTGAATTATTGAATTCCTAAAAGGAGCATGAGGATTTGGATTTTATGAAGCAAAGAAAGTGTAGAAGTTAACGTTTATCGAGCACGCTATTAAGCAATAACAAAAAGCCTTCTAAAATAGATTGATTTTCATTTATTTTAGTGTGCTAAAAATATAGAATCTTCTCCCCTTACTAAAACTTCTTAAGAAAAATTTTTATTTATTTATACTTTACAGTTTAGTGAGGTGTTAAAAGTGCGAAGGATTAAGCTATTAACCATAGCGACTGCGGGATTCATAATCCTCCTCACAGTCCTAACCCAGCAAGCAAGTGCTCAGGAATTGCCTCCAGACCTAGTAGCGAAACTCCATACCAACTTGAGGGTTGCTATTCTTTACGACGGAAAACATGGATGGCGTTCTCCCTGGATGCCCATCAAGTATTATCATATTACGAAAATAGATACAGCTGGGCTTTATGGAATTGGAGCCTATGATGTGTTAGTTATGGAGGAGTATTATGATGATGGGTGCTTGACTACTGAGCAAATAGATATGATCGTAGAGTTTGTGAAAGGAGGGGGAGGAATCATAATATTAGAGGGATTCCGGGGGCTTGGAGAACCTTTAAGAACACTACTTTCAAAGCTTGGTATCAGAATCAAAGCGATAAGCTCTATTAAGATTAGAGAAGTTTTATCTAAAGATGGAAAAGCTATGGTCGACCACCCAATAACTGTGGGTGTAGAGAAAATTCGTGTTTGGGCTGGTAATCCAGTCGTAGCGGTTGAAATAGATAACGGAGATATCTTCATAAAAGCACCATTTGTGGCTGTAGCTAAAAGCTACGGAAGTGGAAGAGTTATCCTCATAGGAGCACATGAAATACATGAGGAGCTCTCGGGTTTAAGGTTTGCAGTTAACTGTATTGAGTGGGCTGCTGGATATACGCCCCCAGGCTGGGAGCCTGTGGTTCCAAGCTTGAGGAATGAGACAGCTACTTTGAGAGAAAAACTAAGAGGATATGATGAACTTATGCAAAAATACAGCTCCTTGAAAAGAGAATATGAGAGACTTAAGGCAGAAGTTGACAATTTAAGATCCTCCTACGAAAAGCTTAAATCCCAATACCAAAGACTTTCCAAAGAGTATAATCTCTTGAAGGAGGATTATAACAGGCTAAACTCTGAGTACAACACTTTAAAAAGCAAGTATGAGGAGATGAAAGGTAAGGCAATTACGCATGTTATCGCTATCCCGGCAGAATTTACTTATCTATTAGCGATCTTGACGATCATACTTCTTATAACAACTATTTATTATCGAAGAAAATCGTTAAAGCCCATTGCGAAAGCTTGATTAGGATTAGCGTGGAAGGAGCGTGCATTAACTCAAGTTAATTTTTTCATATTACAAATACATGAGAGCTTTATCATCTAATGTTAGCGAATCCTTCTCATGGAATACTGCAAGTATTTAGGTTATAATAAAAAGCTGAAGTTAAGTCTTGTGGAATTAAGCACTACTATTGTTTAAAACACTTGAAGATGGCTAAGCGAAGGCTTGTCGGGATTTAGTGGTTCAGATGAGGACCTTAACCTTGGAGACAATTTCGCAATTAATCTCTCAGATAGCTTCAAATCGGGCAATCATGACACTTTTGCTAACGCTAATTATAGCAATAACACTTGGCGAGCTTTTCGACATACTTAAAGATAGAGTAAAATTCTCGTTCAGACCGGGTACGATAAGTAGAGAGCTAATTAAAATAGTCTTCATAGTTGCTGATGGAGATGCTAGAGTTGGACTTGAAATTTTGAGGAGAGCAGGAAGGAAGGCTGAAAGCTAAAGGATTAAAAAGTCACAATCGAGGAAATTAAACAGACTATAAGAGAAGCTGAAAAGCTAAAGAAGTCGTACTTCCTGTCTAAGCTTAATGAGCATTAGAAAATAATCTATCAGATACTTCTTGAAGAAAAAGAAAATACTGTCAAGCGAGCTTTATAGAGAATACTGTAAACTCGTTAAGAATACATAAACAGAGCTTACAGGAACTGCGTGAAGAGTATTGTTAAGCTCGGATTGGCTAAGGCTGAAGGAAAGGGAATATGGAAAGTTTATGAGGTTATAATGTAAAACTTACTTAGGTCTTCATAAAATTCAATAACGTCTTTCTCTTTACCGACTGTGAGTTTTCTTCATATTGCTCTTCTCTTTTAATAGTGATTCCGTATAATTGCTCGTATCGTCTCATTATTACATAGCCATGACCATTAAGCTGATATACACCTTTACTCAGTCTCTCAATAAGAGGTACAGGCCAATTCTTCTTTTTCATCAAATCTGTAAGTATAGCAGTAGTATAATTTGGTTTCCAATTTAATTGTTCTGCTATTTCCTTTGGAGTGAGCGGCTTTTTCGTAGTGTACAATAGTTTTAAAGCAAGACCCCAGCTTTTCGATTTATCTATCCTTTCACAGATTTCATCTATATTAAGAATATCACATATACTATTTTCTAAAATATCCAAGACAGCGTTAACTTTTTTCATGGCATCAATGCGGTTATCAGTATCTACTATCCACCGATCTTCTTCGAACTTAACACTGTCTATGAATAATTCAGTGCGATTCCATGTTATTTTTAATAAAACTTCATAAGTAGCTCTCAGAAGTCTAAAACCTTCTTTAATTGGAAATATTACTTGAGATTCTGTTACTTCTGGATTTTCTAAATCTAGTAGAGGATAACCGCCTTTAAGAAAGAGGTTCAAGAACTTCTTTATTAGATCCTTAGATTCTTTATCAATTTGGGATACTTGTTTAATTATCTCTTTCTCTTCTTCTTTAATCTCTTGAAGTTTACTTCTATATTTTATCCCCATCCTTTTATAGATCTCCATTTTTACTTTTTCTTCCTCTTCTATCTTCGGTAATTCATCTCTTATCTTCTTCAGTCTCTTTAGCCATTTGTTCTTCTTTTGATCTAACTCTTGGATTCTAACAGCTAAGTTATTTAGCTCCTCTATCATAGCTTTAAGTTTTTCAAGCCTATCTTCTGTCATTTTTCTACCCCAACTTCACCTGTTTTTTGGACTTTTCTTTCAATTCTGAGGGGACACCATAGAGTTCCATATACCTCTGCATGACCAAGTTACCGAATGTGGTAAGAGTAAAGGAGCCATCTCTCTCCCTTTTTACTGGTGGTGGATTCCATAGACTACTCCTAGTTAGATTATAACATGCATCGTAAGCTACTCTTTCCCGTAGACCCATCTTAGCAGCTACTTCTTTTGGCAACAACCTACGATGAGACACTAAGAGAAGCATAATCTGACGATACCTCTCTGACCTATGTATCCTTTTACAAAAGGCATCTAGCTCACTAAATACCTTTTTCCTAAACTTAGCCTGCTCCCTTATTGTCCTAATTGCGTTGATTATCTCCTCTAAAGCCTCTTCCTGTGACTTGGCCCGAACTTTCCATACATCAGGTCCCAGAGTGACTTTGTTAATCTTTAATGGAAAATCAAAGTCTAGTACTTCGCTGATCACATTATAAGCTTCACTTGTTAGACTCACTCCTTCAACTGAGCTTATACAATAGTAATTTTCTTCCATCTTAATACTATCAGGGTCTAAAGGGAAACGCAAATCTATAATTGCTTCAAGAATTCTTTCCTGAAGTACATCCTTTTGCTTCTGTAGCTCTTGAATTCTTTCATTTAATTGACTTATTTCCCTAGTGATCATATCTGCTTGTGTTTCTTTTGTCTCTACACGCCAGGCCTCACGCAAGAGCTCCTTCTTTCTTTGATCTAAAGGCTTTAATTGATGAAGCTTTTTCTCCAGTACAGCTTTTTTTGCTTTAGTATTTTCTATATCTTGCTTTATCTTCAGGTACTCTTTACATAAATTATTGAATGACTCAACATCTTTACGAATTTCTTGAATAATTTCCTCAGTTTTCATCCGTACTCCCTCTCAAAAACCTGTTTAATGACATAAAAGTAGAGGAAGGATGTTGTTGGATAGTTTCCCCTTTTTGACCGTAAATTTCATAATACCGTTTACTTACAATCCTACCAACTAATGTTAATTCATAAACACCTCGTTCTCTCTTTTTAACTGGAGGAAATGGTTTCCAAAGACGTTCTCGTGTGAGATCATAGCATACTTGCACAACCTTATTATACTCTTCCTCAGTTTGTCTAGAGAGCTCCTCAAGAGTTACATGAGTCTTAGATGAAATAATTTCCCATACCATTCGATATCTGTCCCTCCTGAGTTTTTCGCATATGCTATCAACGAGTTGAGGTGATAGATAGATCTCAGCTAACGATCTCAATGCCTTTACAGCCGAAATGACTTTTCGCTTTGCTTCAGTTTCCTCAGCCGCCTTAACCTCTAAGCAGTCTTCCTTAAAAGTTACATCCTCGATAACTAGCGGTTTTAATCGTAGAAGTTCCTCTAGCATTGCAACTGTGGAAGGGAATTTTCTCTCTTCCCTATATTTAAAAATAAATAATCCATCCTCCTCTGTTGGTCGTGGCGGAAGAGGTAGCGTAAGCTTCTTAACTTCTTCAAAAAAGCTACGTGTAAGTTGTCGCTGATCTTTCTCAAGTGTCTGTAACTTCTTAGTAAGTTCCTGCTTCCGCTTTTCAAGTTCAGAGAGCACGCCTTTATACTGTAGCCCAGCTATCTCAGCGTATTCACGCTCTAGCGACTCCATCCTCTTTGTAAGAGCAATACGTTCCTCGGTTTCCTTGAGTTCAGCGAGTATTGTAGCTCGCTCTTCCTTTTTAGTGAGCCACTCCGAGGCTATTTTTTCGATGCTATACACCATAGATCACCTTTTACGGAGTCTACACAAATACAGACTATACGGTAATATATAAACTTTACGAGCTACGCAATATACACTATACAAATAGGTGGAACGAATAGCTGTGTTTAGGAAATATGAAGGAAAATG
>Ga0164310_10001594_pt1 | contig 12963 bp, 13 predicted proteins | sample GuaBasSedimGuay1_FD_121795 | JGI IMG/M metagenome (GOLD analysis project Ga0164310, IMG submission 121795) | Subseafloor sediment microbial communities from Guaymas Basin, Gulf of California, Mexico - Guay1, Core 4569-9, 0-3 cm | ecosystem: Environmental > Aquatic > Marine > Hydrothermal vents... | reverse complement strand
GGATAAAGTTCCTTTATGGCCATTGGCATTTCTCTGAACCCTAAATATATTCTCTTAACGTCATAGATGTGAATTATATCACCTGTTCCTCTTAGATTTATGGTATACAGAGTTTTCCAGCATTTTTCCATCGGGTAAAGCATGTTTCTTCGTTCTATTAAATACCCTTGAGATATAAGTTCCTTAACTATCTTCTTCTCTTGCTCCGTCATTCTTTCTATTTCGCTTAGCCTTATAGGACGATCACATGCCATACCAATAAGATGATTTCTTGTGATTATTGGATTTGTTGGATCAACATATACAGGTTCAGGCTCCTGCTTAAAGAACTCATCTGGATTTTCACTATAGTATCTACTAATAGGATCCTCGCTAAGAATAGTAAACACATAGGCAGTTTGACCCCTTCTCCCAGCCCTTCCAATTCTTTGTAGATATTTTGCAAATGTCGGCGGTATTTCAGTTAAAATCACACAATCTAAATCTCCTATATCTATTCCTAGCTCAAGAGTAGGTGTTGCAACAACAGCTTCCAACTTACCCTGCTTAAATTCTGTTTCCACCTTCTTTCTAAAACGTTCCGTTAGTCCAGCGCGATGTATTCCTATCTTTATTTTTCTCATATCTGCTAATCGCTTTATAGACTCTGCCTCTTTATGACCTCTAACAAAAATCAACGTTTTCTTTCCAGCATTAATCATTATTTTTACCAGTTCTACAGCCTCACTTATCCTACTTCTCGTTAAAGGTTGTATGAACATATGATATGTTTTACCAGTAACTCTTCCTTTAGAATATACAACCTCTACTTTTCTATCAAAAAGAGTCTCACCAAACTTCTCAGGATTTCCTATTGTAGCCGATGAACCTATTAATTGAAGCCTCTGTCTAGCCTTCCTTTTTAATCTCCTAAGAAGATGGTGAACGTGAGCTCCAAAAACCCCGCTATAAACATGTAATTCGTCCAAAACTACAATTTTAAGCGTACTAAGTATATCTCTAAACCATTTACTGGGCAATATACGATTAAGCATATCTGGATTCGAAATTAAAATTGAAGGCGGATTCGATCTTATTCTTTCCCTATCCTTCTCAGAAGTATCTCCATCATAAATAGCTATTGATACACCAAAAATACTTGGAAACATCTTGTATACTTTCTCCACTTGATCACGAGCTAAAGCTTTAGTTGGATACATTATAAGTGCCCTTGTTCCTTCACCAACATGATGAACACAATCCTGCAAAATAGGCGTTAAGAACGTTTCTGTTTTCCCCGTACCAGTCCCAGAAACAATAACAACATCTTTACCATCTAAAATTTTACGAATAGCTTCTTCCTGAAACCTATAAAATCTAGTAATTTTCCTTCTTTTCAATGCTGATATAACCGAAGGATGAAGAGATAAATCATCCACATTACAGCCATATGGAATCTCCGTTCTTTCAAGAACTTTCGATACAACAATTTTCCTAGTACTGTCACTTATAACACTTTGAATAATTGGGTCGTCGGTTATCATAGGTTTCCTCTCTACATAGTTTAAAATATAAGGTTTAAATATAATTTCTTTAGCGATGTAAAAAAGTTTAGGATTTAACGATTTCCAAGAAATACCTTTTTAGTCTACATTAATTTCTACTGAATTTCGAAAAATGAAATATTCTATGTTAATAGTATTGCTGGTTTTCCTGGCAATGCTTGTTCTGCCTTAGGATGTTTTTCTTCTTCTGCTCTTTTTATCACTACTTGCTTTAGTCCCGTTTCCTTCGCTATGAAATCTGCAAATTTTTGAAATACTTCGAGTTCTATTTGAGGATCTGTAAATTTCCACAGTCTCCCAGCTTTAACTATTCTTTGAACAAGTTGCTGAACTTTCTTGGCAATTTTCCTTAAATTTTCATCTTTCATCAACAAAGGCATTAGTGATTTGAAGGTCAACGGCGCACCAGACTCTATTATTTTTCGGAAAGCTTGATACTTCCATTCCGGAGCAATGTAAATGTATGCAGTAGACGGTCTTTGATCCCTTATCAAAGATTTTATCTCTTTTATATCACTAATCGTCTGCAACACGATTTCCATCGACATTTCTATCCTTTCATCTATCAGTCTTTCATCGGGAGTTGGCCAAGACTCTAACGATATGAAACTTTCCTTCCCCAGTTTATGCCATATTTCTTCGCAAATATGAGGAATTACTGGCGTTAAAAGACGTATCCATTTATCCAATACGTATCTTAATACTGCCGCAGCTTCTTCACTATCCTTATCCTTCATTATTTCCCTGTAGAAGTCTATATGATGCATGATTTCAAAGAAACTCTGTATTATTGCATCTCTAAATCTTAATTCCTCGTAGAATTTTGTAACATTTCGAATAGTTGTATTTATTTTAGAAAGCAGCCATTTACTAATACTCGAAACTTTTTCTATTTCCATTTCTTTTTCAGGCATTTCTAAGATTTCATTTACCATATTCCAGAAATGTTGCAACCTTTTCATAGTCACTGTTACTTCTTTTTCTCTCCAGTCCATTGTGGTAGGTAAATCTGCAGCATAGGCAACGTACAGCCTATATAGATCACTTGAATATTTTCTCGCAATATCTGCGAGTGGTATTATGTTTCCATAGGATTTAGACATTTTCCTTCCTTCTTTAATAACCAGTTCATTCAATGTTATCTTTTTAGGCCACTTTTCTTCTGGGAAGATAGCTACATGATGAAATATGAAGAACGTCAGATGATTCGTTATATGTGCAGGAGCGGTATGTCTTTGATCAACTGGATACCAATACTCAAATTCTTCATGCATCTTTTTCAATAAATCTGTTGGAATCCCTGTTTTCTCCGCTACTTCTTCGGGTGTTCCATTACCCAAGAAAACATAGTCCCAAAATTCATAGGATAGTTTTGATGAATCTATCTTATTCTCCCTAATATGATGTATTACTGTGTAAAACGCCATGTATATTGTTGAATCTGAGAGGGATTCTATTATCCATTCAGGATTGAATGGCAGAGGTGTCCCTATTCCTCTTTTTCTTGCACAAGGTCTTTCTTTCAGCCATTCTATTGTATCTTCAAAAAGTTTCCTGTATGTTTTTGGAAATATGACCATATTTTCTAAGCATTTTCTCGCTTTTTGCTTCCATTCTTCTTTTGAGTAATCTATGAACCATTGGTCTGGTAAAACAACTGCTATAACCTTACCACCACATCTACAGATTACTGGTTTCTCCAAAGCGGTAACTTCATACATGATATCCGCTGTACCTAACTCCTTCAGATATTGCACGACATCATCTTTAACTTCTGATACTTTCCTACCTGCAAATTTACCGCAATTTTCCTTCATTACTCCGCGGTAAAATTCAGCTTTATAGATTTCTTCAGTTGCTTTTTCCAGCTTATCCCTTTCAGTTTGATTCTTTATTCCCATTTTTTCACATATTTCAACAGCTGGATAATCTCCGAATCCTTCTATTTTTATAATTGAAATGGGTTTTATCGCCCTAATTTCTTCCATATTTAACCCGAATTCTTTCACCATTTCTCCGTTTTCCTGTAAATCCTTTAATGCTATCCAGTCAAAAGGAGCGTGAGCGGGCACGGAGTATACAACGCCAGTTGCATTATCCGTATCGACAAAACGCCCCGGTAATATAGGTATTTCCCTATTAATTGGTGCTATACATATTTTTCCCACTAGTTCTTTTCCTTTTATCTCTCTTAATACTTCTACTCTTCTCTCTTGCCTTGATAGTTTAAATGCTGCTTCTTTTGATATTATCCATTTCTCTCCATCAACTTTAACTTCAACATATCTTCCTTCAGGATGTACCCACACATTTGTGACACCAAATATGGTCTCAGGCCTTAATGTAGCTGCAGCTAAATAACTATCATTCATTTTAAACTTTATAACAGTAAAATCTATTACTTCTGGCTTTATTTCATCTCCACCTTTTATATCATCTTCACCAACAGCATTTCCATGATTAACGCAAAACAAAATTGGATATTTTCCCTGTTTTATGAATCCTTTTTCATTTAGCTTCTTAAATTGCCACGTAACAAACGCTTGATACTCCGGATCTCCCGTTGTAAATTTTCGTCTCCAATCTATACCGAAACCCAACGACTTAAAGTCTCGACTAATTACCTGAGAGAAAAATTTTGCAACATTCCAAGGCTCTTTAAACGACTCCACTATCTCATCTATTTTTCTCTCATCCTCAACATATAGTTTAACATAATCTCTAAATTCCCGTATCGCTTCCGGTTCTCCGGACCGAATTCTAGCAGATATTCCCTCTATAGGTGTGCCAGTTATATGAAAGGCCATAGGCCAAAGTACATTGTAACCTTGCATTCTCTTGAACCTTGCAATTAAATCCCCGATGGTATATGTTCGTCCATGTCCTATATGTAGAGCTCCACTCGTATATGGGTAAGGTACGGTTAGGAAAAATTTCTCCTTGCTTGGATCAGGATCAGCTTCAAATATTTTTGCCTCTTCCCATTTCTTCTGCCATTTTGTCTCTATAGCTCTTAAAGTTTCTAAGAAACTATTCGACAAAACCTAGACACCTCCAAATTATTCAGGATAAAAATACCGGTAAAAGTAGATTTGTGCTGCAACATCTGAAAGTTAAAAATCACATGTTTGGATGCTATTTTAGTGGAGAATACAATCCCTCACGCTTTTGCCTCCTTCTTCTCTAATTATTACCTACCTACTTTTAAACTTATGGATTAAAAGACTTAACGATCACTGTCTTTAGAACATTGAAACTGAGAGATTTTATAAGGTAATTGCTACTTAAATATTATGGAAAAATTTAGATTTAAGTTTAAAAGTTTTTATCAAGGTGTTTCAATTGCCAACATGTCCTCAATGTGGTAATACTGTTTCACCTGATGAAATTATTTGTCCATTTTGCGGATATAGGATTGGTAAGGAAGAGGTTAAGAGAGTTTTTGAAGAAGAATATGAAGAAAAAGTACCGCCTAAACCTGCATTAACGAAGCTAAAACTTCTATTCATCTCACCTAGGGAAACTTTCAAGGACTTAGCATACTTCCCAGAAAATACGGGTACCCTTTTGATATTGTTAACATGCACTATCCTTTCTACTTTAACACTTCTTGCGGTTCTTTCTCATCTAAATATGGAAATAAACTACATATTTTATATTAGCTTTTTCTTTGGAGGCTTCTTTTCGAATTTTGTTTTATATATAATAATATGGCTTTTCCTTTCCTTATGCTACTGGATCCCTACTCGCCTGATTTTTGGAAAAATTAGCTATAGAAAAGTTTCAGCATTCTTAGGCTATGCTTTGATAACATTAATTCCTGCTAACCTCATAGTTCTAATATTAGCCCTAATAATCGTACCAAGAATGCCTAGTGAAACATCTCCCTCAGGAGTAGATATGCTAACTTTAATTCAAGAGGCACTTAGCATACCACCATTCAATATATATCACATGATTTTCGTCCCATTCCTAATTGGAACAGGCATACTATATGCTTATGGAGTTAAGGAGGAATTTAAAATTAGTTTTGCAAAAGCACTAGTTTTCTCTATTTTTACAACATTTCTCGTCTTGCTATTTGTTTACGAACTTCTCTACTTTTAAAATCAAGTAATTTTTATCTTTAATTTAAGTGGTTTAGCAAGTCTTTCATCAATTATAAATATTACATCTCCAGTTTTCAATCCTAAATCTGAAATCTTCAAATTTCCATCTGAGATCATTTTTCCCCTTACCATAATTTCTGGACTAGCTAACCCATATGTGATTATTAACCTATTTTTAAGCTGGTTTAATGTTTCTTGTCGCTCTAACATATAGTCAACTCCCTCAATTCTATACTTATCACTGCAAACTACGCATTCAGGATTTCTTTCCAATTTTATCTTTGTAAGCGACTGTGAAACACCATCATAAAAAACATAGTTCTCCAATATATTCGGTATTCCAAGAAGTATCTTAAGTACTTCTTGAGTCTGTATTCCTCCAATAACGGTAGCTATAGATGCTACGGTTGGAATTTTCTCTTCTTCAACCTTAACTTTCTTCCGTACCCTACCGGGCGGTGTACACATTTTTTGAAGCTTTTCTGGCGGTATCAATGGCTGGCATTCAAGACAAGCTGTCTTTAGCGGTATGACTACTTGGACATTACCATACCAGCCATAAAACCCTCCATGAACCAAAGGTTTTAACAAACTTACACACATGGAGTTTAACCATCTTCTAACTTCAAAAGTATCCAAACCATCAACAACAACATTACATTTTTCAAAATAAGATTTATCCACCTTCCTTATATCCTTATTTAAAGCAACTATTTCTATTTCAGAGTTTATTTCTTGAAGTTTTTTCCTTGCAACCTTCACCTTTGGTTTGCCAAGATCTTCTTCCTTGTACAATAATTGTTTACTTAAATTTGATAACTCTACTGTATCAAAATCAACAATTATAAGTTCTCCAACCCCCATCATAGCAAGATTCAAAGCTACAACAGAACCTAAAGCTCCAACCCCAGCTATTAATACACAGGAATCTTGGAGTTTCTTCTGATCCCATTCCTCTAAAAGCGCCTGTCTACTATACCTTTCCTTATCTGAGCCCTTCTTCTTCAATTTTATCCTCCTAATTACCCGTATTTTCCTAACTTTTCCCAAGTAGCATATTTTCTAATCCAGTCTTTAACCCTCTTTTTAAATTTTTCAGGATTTTTCTTCATCTCGCGGGCAGCATCACGATTAAGTGGGTCATCTGGATTAGGATAATTTAACAAATTTCTTATCGTTTCTACTACGCCCGTAAGTGATATGGTTGGTGTCCAATCTTTCCCTAATATTCCGACACATATTCGTCCTCCGTGAATATTGGGATGCCAAATTGGTGTGAGAAACTTGACTTTTGGCGGATCAAATGGAAATGTACGTGGTATCTCTATTTCAACTTCGAAAACTCCTCCATCGTAAACACCTGTACCTAAAATATATCCTCTCCACTTTGTTAAGTCGCCTTTCACAGGTTTAAACGTAGGTTCTTCTTCTTTAAGTAATTTGGCTTCGTAAGCTAATCGAGCCCAAAATTCTTCTTCATTTAGCATTGCGCTTCACTTCAAAAATTGTGGAAAATTTAGTTAACCGCCAGTTGTACGAACTATTAAGAAAATTTTATCATACTCGCCGACACCCACTTCTTCTAACGTCTGACCATCTTCAAGCTGTTTTCCTCTAAATACTAGAAGAACTGTTGATTCAGGTATTTTTTTATTTTGAGCTATTTGTTTCCTTAAATCTCTAACAGTCATTTTCGGCGAAACATCAACATCTATTACATCCCCACCTATTGCTGAAACTATTTTTATTTTCAAGAGGACCCCTCCAAATTTACTATTAATTTGTTTTCTCTAAGAGGACGTCTACAATGTGGACATATACCCTTAACATGAAGCCATTCCAACATATGTTCCCTATGAGCTGGATAATAACAATAAGGACAAAAAACTACATCATCAGTGTCCCTGATCTCTAAAGCACAAATCATACATCTCTGGGGCTTTGTCCAATCCCATTCACCTACTATCTTTACATTTGAAATTACAAACCTCGTACAACCTGTTTTACTCATTTTAGCGTCTCTCTTCATAAACTCATTTGTTGTAATATTTATTGAATAATTAGTTTTTAACATTGCGCCTAAATATATTCATAACTGCGAACTTTACAATAACATCAATACCTAAATTAAGTTTAAACGTATACATAATAAATGATAGGTGAGCAGTTTGGAAGAAGAAACTAGAAAAACTTCGTCTAATAAAAAAACAATCAACTTTGAAATCGAGGCTATAAAAACACCAGCAGGCCTTGTACCTACCGTAAAAAGCGTTGAAAGCATCGTTAGCGGTCTTAATGTAATCAGTAAAGACATGGCTGATGTCCGTGACACGTTACTTGAAAGGGTGCTAAATGTTGAAAAAGATGTTATTAGCATTAGAAAACTACTTGCAGAACAAATCGTAGCATTAGAGGCTACAAAAGAAACAATGAAAGCATTATCTTCGAAAGTAACAAATGTAATCGAACAGTTTGCTGAAAAATGGCGAGAAATAGAAGAAACCATAATGGGCATAGACGTAACCCTCAGGGAGATTCAAGAGAGATTAGAAGAAATAACTATTAAAATGGAGGAAGAGGAAAAAACTGTAGAGTACGAATTATAACCGTTTAAAATATTAGCATTTTGTTCTAAAAATTTATGAGGCAATACTTGATTAAGTTAATTAACCTCTTTAAATCATAAATTAATTCATCTCTTAGAGGAGTGAAACAAAATTGGATGTAAACTTTGATTATGTACTTGCTCGTGAAGCTCAACTGATGTTTAAAAGAGCTCCCGGATTTGAACCAGTCAACGGAGATTTAAAGCGATGGAAGGGCAAAGTGCGAGGGGGAGACAACAACTGGATCGAAGTTGAAGTTGTAATCCCAGACAATTTCCCAAACGAACCACCAATAGTTAAAGTCTTAACACCAGTGGAACACTCATATGTTGACTCCTCAAGTGGACAAGTAAAACTACGTATTCTATCGGAATGGCGCCCAGAATATCACGTATACCAAGTCATAAACTCTTTAAAAGGCCTCTTTGTGAGAATACCTCCAAAAATAGTTAAAACTGCGCCTCGCGTTATTCCACCCAGCGAAGATGTCGAACTATTAAGACAACGAATTAGACATTTAGAAGATCAGGTCAGACAACTACAGAGAACATTACATGAAAAAGATGAAGAAATAGCACGTCTTCGAGGACTTATGGCTGTTCATAATGTTCCCGAAAAAGAAACGGAAATAAAAACCATACTTCTCCCAAGTGACGAAAAAGAACGTAGGACCCTTGAACTAGAAAGCGAAAAAATAGCTGTTGAAGATCTAATAAAAAGTTTAAATGAGAAGTTCGAATCCGGCGACATACAACCTACAGATTACTATAAACTATACAAGCGGTACAGAAAAGAACTATATCTACTTAACAAGAAACTCGAAGAACTCCGAAAGGGGGAGTAAAATGACTAAAGAAGACAGAGCCATCGACGTCGAAGCAAACTTCTATGCCTGCATTGCTACCCTAGATTCTTTAGTAAGATTTTTTGAAGAAGGAAAAATAGATCCAGCTATATACAAAAGACAGCTACAATCCCTCTTTCGTGACATATTCAAATTTCAAAATATGTTACGAGAACAGGGTATAGATGTACAAGCATTTATAGAAAAAGAACGTTTAAAGGAACAATTTCCCTTAGCAATCCAAAGATTAGAAACTCCAACTCTGGAAGGAAAAGGACCCACCGAGATTCTTGAATCACCTATTACTGTTGCTTTTAAAGCGGCTGAAATAGTTGCAGATTTAATAACTATTATTGATGCTGCTAAACTTGAAACAGTAGCAAGCGCAAAAATGTTAGTTCCACTACTTGAAGACGCATTAATACTCTTAGAGGCTTTTCCTGGTCTTAACAAAGACTACTGGGTTTTAAAGAACATGAAACAATGGAAGGAGTACCTAAGTAATCTTCCCCCAGACAAAATATTACCGCCAGACGAAGTAAAGAAGCTTGAATTTGAAGCTGTAAGATGGCTTAATGACTTTAGAGGAAGATTAAAAACTTTGAAATAAGGGATTATGAATGAATGTTGCCGTAGAATTGACAGAACGATTAATCAAACTTATAGATATGTTAGAACTCAGGTTAAACATAGAATATGTTTTGGAAGAATTGGATATGGTATTATATTTTTCCAAAGCCTTTTTAGGTCTAAATCACAAAGTTACCAAGGAAGCAGAAGAATGGTATAATTTCCTCTGGGAAAAATACAATAAAAACTTAGGAACAGCTATTAATGAAGAAGATTCGAAAAAACTTGTTATGAAAGCTAAAGTTTGGTTTAATATTGTGAAAAGAACCTTATCTTAGGTGAATAATTTGGGATTACATGAAATAGAAAAACAAATAAAGATGAAATCCGCTTTCCAAAGAAAAAGAGTAGAATTAATGATGGAAGAATTAAAAGGAATGTTAAACACAGTAAAGGAATTGAGAGAAAAGGTAGAAGAATTCGAAAAGGAATATGAAGACCTAATAATGGAATTGCCTGAATACCAGAAAAAGTTAGATGTAATTAAAGCTGAAGTTGGGCTTCCTACTGCAGAAGAATTTGCAATTAAGAAGAAAAAACCGGGATTACTTGAAAAAATCACAGGTAAAGGAAAATTCTATGAAGAATTATCCATGAAAATCTTAGATATTGCTACAAAAGCAGCAAAAGAAACCGGAGGCATCATATCTCTCGCTGATTTGGTTTTAAGAGTTAATAAAATTATTCGTGATATATCAATTTCCCCAGTGGACGTTGTTAAAGCTCTTAAAAATCTTGAAGACGCTGGATTAATTTCTGGTGTTAGAAAGCTTAAAAGTGGAGTAAAAATTGTAGAAGTTTATCCTGTAGAACTGACCAAAGATCAGAATGAAATTTTAAGTCTTGCATCTAAAAAAGGCTGGGTTACATTGGAGAATGTTATGGTTGAAACAAAGTGGAGTAGAGAAAGAGTAATGAGAGCATTAAAAAGTCTCGAAGAAGCAGGAATAGCTATTTACGATCCAAGTTATACAAAAGGGTCTCGATGGTACTTCCCTGGGTTTGTTGGTGCGCAAAAGTCGAAATAAATTTAACTTTTTACTTTTATTTAATCAGAATTAGAAGGAGAATTAATCTGATCTATCTTGATCTTCTGATCTCAGTGTTTCGCTTAAAGTTTTTATCTCATTTTCTCCCCGCCTTTTTATCATTATTACGGGTTCTCTACCCTCTATTCGTCTTTCTAACCGTTTAATATCAATCAAATCTATTTTTGTTACCAATCTTCTACTTATGAAGAGATATATGACAACATCTTCTATTTTCTTCGCTACCCTTGGTTTATGCGTCTTTAGTTCCATAAAATACTTATAAGCATCTGGCATTAATACGGCTTTAATTATCGCCATTTTTTGCTGTTCAACCTTTTTCTCTTGCTCTTCTTTCTTCCTTTCTTCTTCCATCTTTTTCATAAGTTCTAGCATCTTTTTTCTCATAATCTTTTGTAGCTCTGGATCCATGTTCATACCCCCAGTAAAATACTATTCCAACTTTACAAGAGCTAACAAATAGCTATCATGTTACTTACATTGCTAGTTGCGAAGCATGCAAGGTGAAGTTAAAGTCGTAGTATCTATTTTCAGAACGTATTAAAAACTTACTCTGGAGAAGTAGTGCGTGATAGAATTTAAATCTGTTTAAATATCCTATACATAGGATGGTTTAAATGTCCTTAGAAAGATTGTTTACCAAAGATTTTGAAAATGCCATTAGAAGGGTCTTAAAAGAGATCAAAGAAAAACATGAAACATTAGCCGAAGTAAGGCTTAAAAAAGATATTAAAATTATCGAAGATAAACTTTTGACAAGCTTTAAACCTTTTCCAAAAGGTGTGGTTTTTGATGAAGACTTTCTTGTAGGAGCTATTGATGGGAGTGGTGTTTCACCACTACTAAGATACGACGATATCATGATACATTTAGTTACAGCCTACCTCTCTGTTCATACTACTGGAACAAAATTAAACTCTCCAATGAAAAAAATTGAAGTTACAGGTTATCCACCCATACCCGATGGCGGCAGACTAATTGAAGCTTTCTGGTTCTCCATGGATGAAGGTCAAATGTGGAACTACCTGGAGAAATTTATTAGTCGTACTTATATGATAGATAACCTAGATACGCTGCTCTACCCCTATTTTTCCGACATATCTGGACGTAAAATCGAAAACATCAACGACATCATTGAGCTATTAGGTCCTAAATACCGAAACATTACCGGGATCAAAGACCTCGTAATTTTACCTCCTGCAACATCTATAAGAATAATACACGACCTCCTTAGGGAGATAATTGAACTCTCCCTAGCAAAAAGAGTTTTAAAATCAAGTTTATCGATCAAATATCTACTCTTAGATACAACAATGACTCTTCTCATACCTAAAGGCATAGTTCATCCAAATCTCATTACAGATTACATGCTTAGAGACATTGTATACGAAGCTAGGAAAAAGAACACCATTGTTATAGCAATAGCAAAATCCCACACAATTCCATGTACCAACGCCATAGCTAAAATAGCGGAACAAAAATTTGGGAAAAATGCTCATTGGTTCTGCAGACTACCCGGAGATGAAGACCCAGAAGGTAAACTAAAAATCTTAGAAGGAAGAAGATACATTCCACCTCGAGGAGCCGTTACTTACATATTCCGTTTCTCATCCACAATGCCTGTGTTTAGACTAGACCTAGATCGTAATTGGTGGAAGAAAAACATCTATAGTGACGATTTAAATGAAATGAAAGAAAACGAAATAACTTTATTCAGAGAACTAGACTTCATGAGCCACGACGCACGATGGTACGGATATCCAATGCCTCTCTCCTATGCTCATGACGGATGTACCATCAAAGACATCGAAGGAATGCTTTTAATAGAACAAGCCATCAGCATAGCCAAAGAAGAAGGATTTGAAGAAGAGAAACTAATTACGCCGAGAAAACTAATCGGAATATAGATTATATCCTAAATCAGACAGATCAGTTGAATTATAATAAATCAAAGTTTGTATAATTCTTAGTTTACGGATTTTTACGAACTTCTCCATTTTTAACACATTTTTAAATTATTTTTCTGGAAAGAGTCAATAATTTGAGTTTATACGTATTAAAGTAGATTATTAAGAGAAATTTATATTGAATAAATGATATAAGCGGATGCAATTTTATTGTTATTTGAGATATTAGGAGGAAACCGGATTATAACTTTGGTGGGAGAATAGTGGAAGAATC
>Ga0164310_10001592_pt1 | contig 12970 bp, 12 predicted proteins | sample GuaBasSedimGuay1_FD_121795 | JGI IMG/M metagenome (GOLD analysis project Ga0164310, IMG submission 121795) | Subseafloor sediment microbial communities from Guaymas Basin, Gulf of California, Mexico - Guay1, Core 4569-9, 0-3 cm | ecosystem: Environmental > Aquatic > Marine > Hydrothermal vents... | reverse complement strand
TTAATTCTATGGTTTTCACAGCAGGCTCCATCGCCGGACAAATAGGCCTGGGGCTTTTTTTTGCCATCCTATTGCACCAGCGATGGGTAAAGGGCAGGAATGTTTTTCGCTCCATTTTCCTTATTCCCTGGGTTATCGCTGGCGTAATTGTAGGTTATACCTGGCGGTTCGTGTATGATCCCAGGGCCGGATTGCTCAACAGGTTCTTAATCGCTTTGGGTATTATGCCGACTCCCTGGCTTATATCTCCTCGAACGGTTATGATAGCCGCAATTGTGACCAACATCTGGCGGGGTGTGGGTTTTGATTTATTGGTGCAGCTCGCCGGACTTCAATCCATTGATCTCGATTTATTGGATGCGGCGGCGGTGGATGGCGCCAGCGGAACCCAACTCATATATTACATCGTGTTGCCGTTACTCAAACCCTTCCTCCTCATAAGTTTGATTGTGGATACCATAGCGACCCTGAATCTCTTCGACCTGATTTTCATCCTCACCGGCGGGGGGCCAATGTACCGAACAGAGGTGATGTCGCTGTATATGTATCACCTGGCCTTTGATCAGGGATATCTGGGTCGAGGTTCGGCGGTGTCGGTCATCCTGTTATTGATCACCCTTGGCCTGGTTATGCTGTACATATTCTTGTTTGAGGAGGAGGCTGCTCGTGTTTAGCAACAGGCCGAGTCGAACGCTTAGGATATTTACCTATACAATTTTGATCCTGTGGGCGTTTTTCTGCCTGGCCCCTTTGTATTGGATTTTCTCCACTGCCTTTAAACCGCCGGCGGAAGCAGAGGCGTACCCGCCGACTTTTATACCTCGCTCGATCACATTGGAGAATTTCGTCTATATTTTTACCAAGTCCAGAAACTTCGGTGTAATGCCCTTCCTTAACAGCTTTATCTATGCATCGGGGACTGCGCTCCTGACGGTGGGCATTTGCAGTTTGTCCGGATATGCATTGTCTCGATACCGTTTTCCGGGCAGGAGGTGGATTGGGGTGGCAATGTTCCTCCTGAACATGCTACCTGCTCTATCCAAGCTCATTGCCCTATACATTATGTATTCTCGTCTCGGCCTATACGATACCCGCATCGGTCTGATCCTTCTCTACACCGCCGGACAGGTGGCATTCGGCACTTGGGTTATGAAGGGATATTTCGACTCCATCCCCCTGGATTTGGAGGAGGCGGCCCGAGTGGATGGGGCATCTCCCTGGCAATGTCTCCTTTACGTTACCCTGCCGCTTTCCCTGCCCGGTATGGGCGCTGTGGCGGTGAACGCCTTCAGTAGCGGTTGGGATGAGTTTATGCTGGCGCTGACTCTGACACAATCGAAAGAACTGAGGCCTTACACGGTTGCTCTTAGCGCTTTGGTCGGAGAATATGGAAGAGTAGCCTGGCATCACGTCTCAGCGGCTGGTGTGGTGTCTTTGTTGCCTATCGTCCTGTTGTTTGTGATATTCCAGAGGGCTTTTGTGGCAGGATTGTCTGCTGGAGGTACGAAATGAGCGAGGGCAATGGAGCTGTTGTGGTCGCAGCTGAAGGCCTCACCAAGTATTATGGTAAGCATAAAGCCGTCGAGAACCTCCACCTGAAAGTGCACGCAGGGGAAATCTACGCATTGCTTGGTCCCAATGGGGCAGGCAAAACCACTGCCCTGCTGATGTTGCTGGGAATCATCACTCCTACCTCGGGGCGTGTTTTGCTCTTTGGCGAAGAACTGCGGGACAGCTCTTTCGCCCTAAAACGTCGCATCGGTGTGGTGTCGGAGTATCAGAATCTCTACACCAGTATGACCGTCTGGGAGTACTTGGCTTTCTTCGCCGACCTGTACAGTGTGGACCGTAAAGAGGAGCGCATTGAATACTGGTTGACAACCCTGCAACTGGCCGATTATGCGGATGATTACGTGGGTGCGCTCTCCCACGGGATGCGTCAAAAACTCGGTCTTATACGGGCTTTGTTGCATGACCCCGATTTACTGATCCTGGATGAACCGACCTCAGGCCTTGATGCACGCGCCATTGAGCAGGTCCGTAGATTGATCCAAGCGGAGCGGAAGCGAGGCAAAGCGATTCTGTTCTCCTCTCACATCCTCACCGATGTCGAGCGCCTTGCTGATCGGGTGGGGATCCTTCACCAAGGTCGTCTCTTGGTGGAAGGGGATATGGAGCAACTATGTGAAGCCGCCGGAAAGGAGACCCAGGTAGAAGTTCAATTACAATCTGTTTTGCCGGAGGTGATCGCCGCTCTCAGGAGAGAGCCCTGTGTGCACAAGGTTCTGGAGGAGAACAACCGCCTGCTGATCACGACTTCCAAAGCCGCAGACTCCCTGAGTCAAATCAGCCAGGCGATCACGAGCGCCGGCGGAGTGATCCTCTCGATGCAGACTAAGCGCGCAAGCCTTGAGGAAGCCTTTTTGACCATCACGAACGCAAACGTGACCACGCTGGTAGATGGCCTGAAGGACCGGTGAGCTGATAACAAGAATCTTCCGGGAGTAAAAGAACAAGTGGGAGGAAAAGTCCTGCCAGAAAGCTGGCGAAGCCGATGGAAAATGCGTTTCCATATCATCAGCGTCATCGGAAAGCGGGATTTCCTCATCAGCTTTCGCACTTTCTGGTTTTATGGGGCGCTATTGCTTTCCCTGCTTATTGCCAGCTTTTCGATTGCCAGTTATCTGGCATATGTAGAGCAAAACGGCCTTCTAGTCATTAAAAACCCGCTGTTTCCCCCGCTCATCATTGTGACACTGGTGGGAGCTGGCTACCTGGGCCTGTGGGCTGCCATCTCTATGGCTACCGAGCGCATCCGAGGTACCCTGGAAGTGCTCTTCTATGGACCGGTGGATGTCATATCCTTTATACTGGGTAAAAGTCTCGGTTTGTTTGGGGTTTACCCTCTTATCATGTTAGGCTGGACCCTGTACATCTTCTACGCTTCTTTGATAACTCGTCTACCTTTGCCGGAACATTTGCCCCTGATCCTCCTTCTCTCAAGCGGCCTTGTACTGGATGTCATCGGCTTCGGGGCTTTGTTATCGGTGCTGTTAAACAGCATACGCAGCACGGCTTTGATGTCCATCGCGATCTTTGGCCTGTCCCTGGCGATACCTTTGGGAGAGCCTTTCTGGCTGGAATGGGTTGCCTATCCCATACGTCAGCAACTCAGTTCCATCCTGGCTCTTATCCGTTGGATTTCGCCTTTCACTTATCTCTGGCAGGGGTTGTTGGCGATAGAGGTGGGCGATTTCACCAGTTACGCTTTTAATCTGTTCGCCGGTATGATTTACGCAGGGTTCGCCCTAGGCCTCGCCTGCTACTCACTGAGGAGGAAAGGGGTACGACGACCATGACTCGACGCGCCACTTGGGTTTGTTGGCTCTTCGTGACGGCATTGCTGCTGATCTTGGTGCCTTCGGTAACGGCCCAGGCCCCGGTTAAGGAACGCCATCTGGTGTACAAATTGTACTCTTTTGACGGGCGTGGCTACCGGCAGACTTTTTGCCCTCAAACCGAATATACTATATACCTGCTGGCCAATGTTCCCAGCATTATCGCTCCTCGTTGGACCTTGGTCTATTACTGGCCGATTACACAGGAATACAAGGCAGACTGGGAAAGCCTCGACGAGGTTGTGGAAGGCACTCTGGAGATTTTGAGAGGAAATGAAGTTTATGCTCGCTTAACAATGGAGGATTACGCCCTGATTTACCGCTACGGGAAGCCCGGTGAAGCCATTAAATTTGTCGCAGGGGAAGAGGCCGCACGGGCGTACACCCGCTGGGAGGAAGAAATAGAAGCTTATTGGAAAGCTCTGGCTGACTACCACAGGCGTCGAATGGAATTCGAAGAAGCCCTTAAACGCTGCCTGGAAGAAGCCACTCCGTGCGAGACATTGCCGGTTGAGCCCACGCCGCCGTCCAAACCCGAAACCTACATCACGCCGCCAGAAAAGGGATTCCTTGTGAATCTCCCTGCAGGGCGGTATCGTTTGCGGATTTATGGGGCGGATGGCCGTGTGATATCGGAGAGCGAGAAAGAAGTGGTGGTATTCCAGGCCAGGCGTGAGGGGGTTAGCTACCGGGTGATTCCGCTTAGCAAATGGACTTTCCCAGAAACGAGCAATGCGCCCGAAGAGGTACTGTATGTAAATAGCCAGACAACCATTTACGTCCAGCCCTTCTACGCCCAGGAATACAATGAGCTCTATTACTCTCGATTGCGCAACCCCCAGGACAAATCAGGCCGTAAAGATCGCTGGACTTGGGTACCCATCAAGCCGATTTCAAGCACATTGGTGGTCTCCTCACCGGGGCAGGCGGAAGAAACGATCAACTATGCGCCTTATTTCGTTCGCCAGTTGCCGGGCAGCGCCCTGGGATATGAGATCTTGGATTACGAGCCCAACGCTATGAAACATCTCAGGCCCAGCTTCTGGGCATACAAAGTGAAAATTGGCACACATTCGCTCTTCTTTAAACTTGTGAATCCAGACGGCTCGGTGATTCCAAAAAGTCAGCGGGAGGTGCGCATTCTGGCTACCCACAGAATTAAAGCCGTATACCTCCCGGTATTGCTCGTCTTCGTCGCTTCCCTCGGGTTGCTGTTTTACTTTCGAAAACGCTCATATTGGCGTAGGCGACAATTAACCTCCTCCTAAAAGGATGTTGTTTTGCTGCGGTTTTCCAATATGAGCGAGTTCAATAGGGTAGGAGGTGATAAAGTGGAAAAGATCAAAATAGGCATTCTGGGCACGGGGGTTATCATCCGTGATTACCACCTGCCTGTGTTGCGGGAAATCCCCCAGGTGGAAATAGTGGCGGCGGGGAATCTGCATCCTGAGTCCCTGATGCGCCTGGCACATGACTTCCAGATTCCAAAAACTTACGTCGATTTCCAGAAAATGGCGGAGGACCCCGAGATTGATGCTGTGGTCATCGGCTTGCCTAATTACCTCCACGCCCCGGTAACCATCCAGATGCTGGAAGCGGGAAAGCATGTCTTCTGCGAGAAGCCGATGGCAATGAATGTCAAAGAGGCAAAAGCGATGATCGAAGCGGCCCGCCGTGCCGACCGCCGGTTGATGATCGGCCATATGTGGCGGTTCGATGTCGAGATCCGCTGGCTTCGAGACGTGGTAGCAAGCGGCAAAATAGGGCAGGTCTACAAAGTAAAATCTCACGCCGTTTGGCTCCACGAGGGCCCCAGGACGGAAAGCTGGTTCACGCAACCCCAATTCGCCGGTGGCGGTGCTCTGGCCGATATGGGAGTTCACTCCATAGATACGCTTCGCTTCATCCTAGGGGAAGCCCGCCCAATCAGGGTTTTCGCCCGCACGGGCACCTACTTCAGGCCAATCAAATTGGAAGACACAGCCTCCCTTATGATTGAATTCGAGGGTGGGATAACGGGGTTCATTGAAGCCGGATGGTATCACCCATATGCAGATGGATTGGAAGGTCACACCCAAGTATACGGCACGGAAGGATATGCACAGGCTTTGCCTTCCAAACTATGCACCTGGATTGAGGGCATCTGGAGTGTCACCCATCCGGATATGCCTAAGCGCAAACAACAGTGTGACCTGCCTATGTACAAAGCGCAGATGGAACACTTTGTCCACTGCGTTTTAACGGGTGAGGAGCCCGTGCCGGGAGGAAGAGAGGGATTGTGGGCTATGCGGGTGCTGGAGGCGGCTTACCGATCCGCTGAGACAGGCGAAGTCGTCCCGATTGAGGAAGACTGAGGAGGAGCCAAATGAAGCGCTACGCCGCTTGCACCTGGATCTTGGGCGATTCCCCCTTGGCTGAAATAGCTTCCCGCCTGGCCGATATGGGTTACGATGGCCTGGAGTTGTTGGGAGACCTAGACCGATATCAGCCGAGAGAGGTCAAGACCGTCTTGGATGATTATGGATTGGATGTCGTTTCAATAACCCCGGCTGACGTGGATTTAGCTCACCCCGAAGACAAGACTTGGCAGCAGGCTCTGGATTATTATCTCCGTCTGCTCGATTTCGCCGCAGAATTCGGGCACCCCATTGTGGGTTGCCACGGGACGGAAGCACGTATCCGGGCCATCACCACCTACGAGGAGGAATACGCCCGCTACGTAACTGCTGTGCAGCGTATCGCTGTGGCCGCACAGGAACGTGAACTGCGGATAGCGATAGAAGCTCTGAATCGCTACGAAACGCACTTCCTCCATAAGGCGGATCAGGTTATGCGTTTCATAGCCGAGGTAGGCGCTCCTAACGTGGGGATTCTCCTGGACACCTATCATATGAATATCGAGGAACCAGATCTGGCTGCCGCCGTCCTGAAAGCCGGGAAGCGATTGTACTTGTTCCACGTTGCTGATTCCAATCGTGAAGCGGTGGGCCGTGGGCACATTGACTTCCTGAACCTGATACGAGCCTTAAAAGCCGTTGAATATGAAGGCCCAATCGTTGTGGAGTGCACAGCCCCAGGCCCTGACCCCTTTACTCCGGTGAAAGGAGCAGGCTGGAAAGACATCGTATACCGTTATCTGGAGGAGTCCATCACCCTCCTCAAAGCGTACGAAGATGTTACCACGCCTCTTTGATTCGACGATCCGAAAACAATTGAGGAGTGTGCATAATTCGAGCTTGACATAGCTGGACAAAAGCTTATCCTCCTTGATAGGCTATGAAACCACTCCATTAATTCTAGGAGGAACGTCCGATGAAATCCACAATGCTTGCCGCCGTGTTTGAAGGTGAAGGCCAATTGAGAATCAAGGAAGTTCCGGTCCCTGAGATAAAAGAACCAGATGACGTATTGATTGAAGTGGAGATATGCGGGGTATGCGGCACGGACCTGCAGATCCTGGCGGTGCCTCCTGGTCACCCAGCCGAGAAGGGGGTGATCCTCGGCCACGAGTACATCGGGCGGGTCATCGAGGTCGGGCCGGAGGTCACCAATGTCAAAGTGGGAGACCGGGTCGTGGTGGCCCCTGATATCCCGTGCGGCTTGTGCCTTCCTTGCCGGATGGGAATGCCCAACCTGTGCGACAATGCCCGTTCCATCGGTGTCTTTGAAGACGGCGGTTTTGCACGCTTGAGTCGGGTGCCGGCGAAAGCGGTCATCCGGATCTCTGAAAGCCTCCCTCGAGAAGAAGCGGTCTTCATCGAGTTGCTTGCATGCGTGGTAGGCGGCTCGCAAAAAATACGATTGCAGCCTGGAGAAAAAGTCCTGATACTGGGAGCCGGGCCCGTGGGGCTTTGTTTCCTGAAGGTATTCAAGGCAGCCGGAGCCGGGAAAGTGATAATGGCCGAGGTATCTCCTTATCGCATCGAATTCGCCCGTCGGGAGGGAGCAGACTTGGTAGTCAATCCCGAAGAGGAAAACTTGGCCGAAGTGATCGCTCGAGAGACGGGGATGGGCCCCGATGTGGTGGTCGACGCCGTGGGTTCGCTTTTCCCCCTGGCCGTGGAAACGGTCCGCAAAGGCGGCACTGTGCTCCTCTTCGGGATGAACCGCCAGGCCGTGAAACCCCTGCGTCAATATGATATTACGGTTAAGGACCTGACGGTGCTGGGTTCCAATGTGGGGCGGTTTACCTTCCCCTCTGCTATTGCTATGCTGGAAAGCGGTCGTGTGAGCCTGGCTTCGCTGATCACCCACACGGTCTCGCTCAGGGGTTTAGGAGATGCAATCGAAGCACTGCGACGTAGAGAAGGTATCAAAGCAGTCGTGATACCCGAGTAAAAGTGAAAAGAAAGGGGGAAAAGCGCTGCCCCCCTTGGACTAGCTCTCAGGATGTCAGAGATTCCCCATTTTGTCAAGTGGGCGGCGGGCTGGCGTGCCCACACTAAACATATTAGGAGGAGGGATGGAAGATGAAGCGAGGTAAATTGGCAATCCACGGCGGCCCCCGTACCGTGCCCGAAGGTTTGAAAAAACGGTGGCCTGAGATCACCGAAGAGGATAAGGCGGCAGTTATGGCCGTGCTGGATCGTGGCATCTTAACCGGAGTGCACGGCCCCGAAGTGAGAGCACTGGAGGCCGATTGGGCTGCGTTTACCGGCAGCAAATACGTTTTAACTTTTAACAGCGGGACGGCGGCGCTTCACGCTGCTCTCTTTGCTGCCGGAGTAGGCCCTGGCGATGAAGTGATCACATCTGCGTTTTCCTTCTCAGGGACTTTCCATGCCATACTGGCTCAAAACGCCATCCCGATCTTCGTAGACATTGACCCTCGAACCTACAATATAGATGTCAGCCAAATTGAGGACAAGATTACCGAGAAAACCAAGGCCATTCTGCCAGTTCATATCCACGGATTGCCAGCGGATATGGACGAAATTATGGCTCTAGCGAAGAAATACAACCTGGTGGTGATCGAGGACGCCTGCCAGGCCCACGGTTCCACTTACAAAGGGCGTATGGCAGGCACCATCGGCGATATGGGGGCCTTCAGTCTGAATGTAACCAAGAACCTGCCTGCTGGTGAGGGCGGCCTGCTGAACACGGACAATGAAGCCTTTGCTGAACGTGCTAAACTCTTGCGCACATTTGGTGAGAGGATCGGCAAGGAGAAGGAAGAAATCCGCCCCTACTATACCTATACTATAGGCTGGAATTACCGTATGCAGGAGCTGCCGGCTGCTTTTGCCCGTTCCCAACTCAAGCGGCTGAACCACTACAACGCCATAGCTCAGCGTAACGGCTCCTATCTCAACAGGGAATTGGCGAAAATCCCGGGTATCATCCCTCCTTACGTGCCAGACGATCGGACCACGGTCTATCACAAATACCGCTTCCGCTTTGACCCGGATGCACTGGGAGTGAAAGTGCCAGCAGCCACGTTGCGAGACAAATTACTGGCTGCCCTCAAGGCTGAGGGAGTAGCAGTGACCATCTGGCATTATACCCCTTTGCCCTCTTTCCCTATTTTCCGAAGCTTGGAGGGATACGGCAAGGGCTGCCCCTGGAGCTGCCCCTTCTACGGTAAGAACATCCGCTATGACCCGGCCGATTACCCTGAGGCCAATCGCCTTCTGGAGACATCCTTAGTGCTCAACGATGAGGCGCATCCCATTTACATACAAGACCTTGAGCTTATGGAATACTATGTGGAAGCCATCAGAAAGGTGATCGAGAACCTTGATGAATTATTAATGGACTGACTCAAGGCGCAGACCTTGAGGAGCGGAGGGGATAAGTGCCTGTCATCAAAGTTGCTTTCATCGGAGGGGGAAGTTTTCAATGGTCCCCTAAAATCACCACCGACCTTGTACTTTCGTCAGAATTAAGCGGGAGTTGCCTGGTCCTCCAGGACATCAATTCTGAGGCCCTGGAACTCACCTACCCGCTGGCCCGGCGCATCGCCGAGGAGGCAGGCACAAATTGGCACGTTTCCGCCACCACCAGCAGGGATGCCGCCCTCGACGGGGCCGACTACGTCATCCTCTCCATTCGAGTGGGCGGGGTGGAGGCGATGTGGGCCGACCTGGAAATCCCCCTGCGCTATGGCATCCACCAGACGGTGGGCGACACCGTGGGGCCAGGTGGGCTCTCCAGGGCGCTGAGGCATATCCCCGTTGCTGTGGAGATTGCGAGGGATATGGAGAAACGCTGTCCCGGAGCCTGGCTCATCAACCTGACCAATCCTATGAGCACCATTTGCCGGGCGGTCGCCAAGGTCACATCCGTGCCCATCATTGGGCTATGTCACGAGGTTGTTGATACCATCCACTGGCTGGCTTCCCTCTTTGGGGTTAAGCCAGAGGATATTTGCGTTCAGGCCGCTGGCATTAACCATTTCGCCTGGATACTCAAAATGCAAGTGGGAGGGAAAGATGGCTTCACCCTGCTGCGGGATTACCTGAGCAAATATGCTCCCCTTGAGTGCGCTTTCCAGATTGACGAAGAGGATTGGCGCAGTTCGTTCGAAGACCACAGGGTTGTGAAATTCCTGCTCTTCCAGCGTTACGGCACCTTTCCCGCCGCCGGCGATCGTCACATCATCGAATTTTTCCCCTGGTTTCTAACCGAGGCCACCGGGTGGGGGCGCCGTTATGGGGTGCTGCCGACCACTTATGAATTTCGGCAACAGGAACTGAAGCATTACCAGGAGGAGGTGAGGCGGATGCTCGCCCAAGAAGGGCCACTGCCCCTGACTCGCTCTAAAGAGCAGGTTGCCGGCATCATTGTTGCCCTTGCCACAGGCAATCCCGCTCGCTTCGTTATTAACTTCCCCAACAGGGGGCAGGTGACCAATTTACCCCTTGATGCGGTGGTCGAGAGCTTCGCCTATGTGGGAGCTGGCGGGGTGGAGCCGATATGCGTGGGGCCTCTGCCTCCAGCCATTCAGGAGCTCATTATGGGACACGTGCTGCGGCAGGAGATGATCGTGGAAGCAGCGCTGCGGGGCGATAGGGAACTCGCCCTCCGGGCCCTCTCCGGCGACCCCCTGGTGTCAAACTGGGAAAGTGTCCCCCAAATGCTGGACGAGATGCTTGCCGCCAACAGGGAATACCTGCCGCAATTTGGCTAAAGAGGTCACCGCTAGGCCCGAGCTGGGTTTCCTCTACAGCCCCAGAGAGCAGGGCTGACATCATCGCCGGTCTGCTGGATGTGCTGGGCATCGATGCGAAGCTGCGCTCCGACGTAGGGCGCATCCGAGCCCCAGTGTTGTTCCTCGTCGGAGGGCGCTCCGGCCATCGGGAGTACATCGTTCCGCATTTGTGGTATCCTCTTGTTCATCCTCACCTTTTATTTTACCACCTGCTCCAGGATGAAACCGATTATCCCCTATATCCCGTGGGAGCAGGGTGCCATCATCCCGAAGGGCGACGCCGTAGAATTCCTGGCCGCAGGCCCGACAGAAGTGCAGGGGGAAGGTGGGATTTCGCCTCAGCCCTCCCTGGCGCACTGGGGGCAGGTCTGCTCGCCCCGGTAGTTCAGGTGGATGCTGCCCGGCCACAGGCAGGCGACCAGGGTGCGTCCCTGGGAGAAGAAGGCGTGCAGGCGGGGGGTCAGAAGCGCGGGGGACAACACATCCGGCGCTTCCGCCGAGGGGCGGGGAGCTTGCGCCACCAGGCCCACCAGCAGGGCGGCGGCCAGCTCCCGCTTGCAGGCTTCCGCATCGGCCTCAGGGCGATAGCGTTCTCGATAGAGGGGCACCAGGTCCTCCAGGCGCAGGGCTTCGTCGCTCAGGGTGCGCTCCAGGAAGTACAGGGTGGCCTGGTCGGCCAGAGCCGAGGCCAGGCCCTGGGAGGTGCGCTCCTCCGGCTTCAAAGGGCGGCCCAGCAGCGCCTCGGCCAGGGGGCAGGCCGTCTCTACGGTGTTATCGAAATCTTGTAGCATCTCTCCGGTAACCAGAACCTGCGGCGGCAGGACGGAATCGCTCCGGGTCAGGAAGTCGGTGTACGCCTCGCCGATAATGTCATCGGGGGAGAAGGGCTCACCGAAGAGGCGGGCGGCGAAGTCGGCGATGAGCTGGGCGGCGTCTTCCCCGGCACCGGGCCGTACGGTGGCGCTGGTGCCGATGCAACGTAGCTGCCCGATGGTGCCGGTGTGCTGTTTGAGGCGGCGGATGAGGCAGGCGACGTCGGCTCCTCGCTTGCCGATGTAGGTGTGGAGTTCGTCGAGGACGAGGAAGCGCAGGACGCCCCGGTGCTCAGATGGGAAAAGCTTCTTGTCCTCGAAGCGGGTGAGGAGAAGTTCGAGCTGGACGTAGTTGGTCATCAGGATGTCGGGCAGGCGGTCCCGGATTTCCTGGCGGGAGAGGATTTCGGAAAGGAATCGCCGTAGCGGAAGCGGCGGCTCAGTTGGATGAAGGGCTCCTTCCACAGGAGCCGCCCCTTATGCACTTGCTCCAGAACCCACTCCCGGATGGCAGGGTTCTGGAACTTCTGGAAGGTGCGGACGTAGGTTAGGTAAGCGTCTTAGATGGCTTGCAGGGCGGTGAGGGGGTTCATTGTATCCCTCTGTTAACAGCTGATATACAGAAACCATGATTTCCCCAGTCTCTGCTGCACGGCGAGTCTTAAGCCGTATTGCTTGAGGCAAAGACATCTCACCTTCACGGATAAAATAAATATCTTGCCCATTCATAGCAATTAGATTTGCAGGACGGCCTCGGGAGAAAGCTGCAAGTGCATCCTCTGAGAAACCGCTTATGCTAATATATAACCCTCTAGACCAAGTAGCCTTTCCCGCTACTTTAGCGGAGAATGCTAACAATGCACTTGCTCCAACGGGCTTTGATTGCCATTTAGCCTCAATGAGGTAAGTTTCCCCCTCTTGCGGCGGTATTTGATCCCTTCTTGGACTACTTTAAGAATGAGGTCACAGAAACGCTGCGGGCGATACTCCAAAGTATACTCCAGTAAGGTTGTGATAGCCAGTAGCTTGCTTCCTCCAAGCCAAAAGTCCTGAAGTCCTAATTGAGCCGAGACCGTCTCGAAGGAGATAGGAGGACGGGCAAAAGGATGCGCTTTTCCTGGTAAATAACTGTATAGATGCTCAGCTATTTCAGCGATAATTTGAGTCTGAGTTAATGACAAAGGCATTTCACCTTCTCCACTTGTGATAACTTATAGGGAATCATCCCCTTTCCGCTAGCTCAAGCACTACAATGTTTCTCATACCCCGCTCCTCACCGTTGTTCCTCTCGCACCAAGCCCTTATCGGCAGCTCAAAACTCAGCGCCCAGACATTCTGCCGAGACCAGGTGATGAGAATTATGCCTCTCTCCCCCACACCTCAGAGTAATCTCCTCCGGCAAGGTGAGAGGTTGACCCAAGTTAATAGAGGGGATTCGGGGGGACACCCCGCACCCCCGGCAGGGGGGCGAAGCCCCCTGCACCCCCCTTTATGCCTACTTTGTCCTGCTCCGGAAGTCAACGTCCTGCAACCGCTCATACGCTTCCAGCACCATCCGCTTTGTCCTGTACTCCCCCACCGCTCCTCATCCTTCCGGCGCACGATGGGGA
>Ga0164310_10001591_pt1 | contig 12971 bp, 19 predicted proteins | sample GuaBasSedimGuay1_FD_121795 | JGI IMG/M metagenome (GOLD analysis project Ga0164310, IMG submission 121795) | Subseafloor sediment microbial communities from Guaymas Basin, Gulf of California, Mexico - Guay1, Core 4569-9, 0-3 cm | ecosystem: Environmental > Aquatic > Marine > Hydrothermal vents... | reverse complement strand
TGGTCTCTCACTAGGAGGGGATGGGATGCACTCAAAAACAACTACCAGCCCGATTCCTTCCACTATATAAATACACTAATCTCATATATATTATTTTCGTTTTTATAGTAGCGAGATGCTTACAACATTATTTCCCCTTAATATTATAGTACCAACCTTTCTCTTAGTATCATCCTTAGTCTCCTCAACATCCTCCAAAACAAGGTTCATATACTCATCAAACCCAGATAGCCTACCCTCCATTGTTCTACCATCCTTTAACAGCAGAGACAACCTACGGTTCACTGATTTTTCTAGCACATCAAGTGGCAAAGCCATAATTAAAAGTGAAAACAATTTCCCCTTTTTAAATCTATTCCTCAAGATCACCTTAAAAAGGGTTTTATCAAAAAGGTTAAAGATTTAAACTCTATAACAATATCTGATTAACTATGTCCATAATTAGAAATATCAGATTAAAATCAATAGAAGGTAGAAGATATATAGACCCAGAAAAAGGCAAACCAAAACAGATACGAATAGATCACAATAGTACAATCGCATCTATGAGCCTAACAGAAAACAAAAACCAAGCAAGCATAGAGTTTCAATATACAGCTAGCTATGGCGCAGTTGGCATGATAAAACTAGAGGGAAATCTGATTTACGAAAGCAACAACATTGAAAAGATCTTCAAAGAATGGAGTGAAAACAGAAAAATGCCAGATGAGGACGCAAGTAGAATACACACCGCGATAATGCACGCCTGTGTCCCAGAGGCTGTTACAATAGCAAAGGATTTGTTTCTTCCACCACCAATTCCTCTACCACAAGTGCAGCTTGGAAAAATCAGGCACAAAGCAGGGTCAGATGAGGGATTAGAAATAGCCTAACCCCTCAAAGGAGGCTAAAAATTGGAGACAATAGTGATCTCAATCGGCGGATCTATAATCACATCCAAGGATATAGACCCACTCTTTTTAAAAAAATTATCTAAACTCCTAGTAGACCTAACCAGGGAACACAGGATTTTCTTAGTCGTTGGTGGAGGAAACATAGCAAGAAAATACATTGAACTTGGTAGAAAAATTGGTTTAGATGAAAAAAAATTAGATAAGATAGGCATAGCATCAACCCGTTTTAACGCCCAGTTTTTAACAATGATATTAGACAAGTCTAACAAGGATGAGATACCAGAGAAAATAGATGATGCTATAGAATTAAGCAAAAAACATGATATTATAGTAATGGGTGGTACAACACCAGGTCACAGCACAGATATGGTGGGTGCAGAGCTGGCAGAAAAGACAAAGGCAGATCTTTTTATAATAGCTACTAATGTGGATGGAATCTACGACAAGGACCCAAGACATTATAAAAATGTGAAAAAATTCAAAGAAATCAAAATAGATGATCTAATTAAGATAGTAGGTGGAACAGATTGGAAAAAAGCAGGTAGCAATGTCATAGTAGACGGCCCTGCCTGCGAGATAATCAGAAGAAGCAAAATCAAAACCTATGTGATAAATGGAAAAAACATAGATGCTTTGGAAACTCTAATAAGGGAACATAAGCTAATAGATGGTACAGAAATAAAAATATAGAAAAAAAGAGGAAGAGGTTCTTTAGCTTATAAAATCTATGCTAAGCTTGGATGGTTTTGTTTTTCTAGGCATAGAATCCAGTATTTCTCTTCCTGATGGACCTAGTAGGTTAGGTGATTGAACACCTGTCATTATAGCCATAACCCTACATTTTCCCTCAAACTCTGGTAATACTCTTGCTCCTAGGATCACATTAGCATAGCAATCAAGATCTTTTGTTAACTCCTTAGCAACCTCCTCTACGTATTTAAGGCTCATATTGGGACCACCGGTTATATGAACCAATGCACCTGTGGCACCTGTGTAATCTACATTTAGCAAGGGATGATTTAGTGTCTCCTTTACTATGGTTTCAACTCCTTGATCCCCCTCTGCTTCACCCCAGAGCATCACAGATAAACCACCTGAGTCCATAATAGCCTTCATATCTGCGAAATCTAGGTTTATCAGAGAAGGCAATGTTATGGTCTCAGATATACCCTTTACTGTCTCAGCTATGAGCTGATCCATAACAGAAAACGCCTGATTTATAGGTAAATTAGGAACAAAATCCAACAAGCGATTATTATCCAAGACAACAACACTATCAGCCTTTTTTCTAAGTGCATCTAAACCAGCATCAGCCTTTATCAACCTTGCCCTCTCGACATTAAACGGTGTAGATACCATACAAGTAACTATAGCATTTTGTTTTTTAGCTATCTCAGCTACAACTGGTGCTGAACCAGTCCCTGTGCCGCCGCCCATACCAGCAGTTATAAAAACCAGATTAGCATCTTTAAGTAGTTCCTCTATCTCCGCAGCAGATTCCCGAGCTGCTCTCTCACCAATCTCTGGGAAACCACCTGCTCCTAAACCCTTTGTTATAGATTTCCCAATCAACAATTTTTTATCCGCCTCAACAAGATCAAGAGCTTGTTTGTCAGTGTTTATAACAATTGTCTCTGCGCCTTTCACACCAAGCCTATGCAACCTAGTGACAGTGTTTCCACCTGCCCCGCCACAACCAACGATCACAATCTTCGGCTCACCAAAAAGATCATCATCAAATTTCAATTTCTCCTCTTCCTTGGTTTTGTGCTCAATAGCATTTTCAACTAAAGTTTGCATCATATTACTTACCAATTTTTATTTTTCCCTCCTAAATGGTAGTTGGTGAAGGGTACCGCTGAGGGTACCCTTCTATGGCTGGAGAGTGCATCCCATCCCCTGTCCTAGAGTTTTTTAAGCCTTATTTTTCAAGATAAGGTTCAATGGCCTCAACTGCAGCCTCCAACTTTTGAACTTTCTGCAGTTTATCAGCCTTCTCGATCACCTGATCTGCATAGTTTCTTATGAACTCGCTTACAGCTCTTCTGATCACCTCAGATCTAGTGGAAAACTCGCCTGCTCTAATGAAGAGATCAATTGCATGCAGGTCGTTTTTTGGTAATCGTACTGTTATCCGGTTTTTACTCATTTTCTCTCCTCAGGGGAACATTTGTCAGACAATCTCTATGCCATTTGAACGCTTTTTAAGCGCCATATAGACATCTTTTAAATGACAAAAGTCATCTTTTGTCTGACAAACGTAAATCGTATATACAAATTTTAGTTTAAAAAAGTTTCGTTATTTACAAAATTAAAAAATTTAAAATATACCATCTATTATTAAATCACAGAATATAGAATATTCCTCTAGATTATAATACTTTTCCATTTTTTTTTCAGATAATCTTTCCAAATGCAACAGTTCCAGAAATTTTTTCTATTCTGATCTTAACGGTTGACCCCTTAACCACCCCTGGCACGTATATGATGTATTTCCCATAAAAAGCAACACCATCTCCCTTTTTACCAATATCTTTTATTGTAACCTCATATTCTTTTCCTTCCTCTAAAACCTCTTTGGGCTCCTGTGTAACTTTTTTCTTCCTAACCTTGACGGGTCTAAAAGCACCACATGCATCGCATCTTAACAAAATAGTTCTACCCTCTTTAACAAGATGGGTATCTGGTCTGCCGCATTCCTCACATATAACATAGGTTTCAACATAGTCGTTTATCTTTTTTCGAATCTGCTGCTCAGGTATATTACCTTGGAAGATGGCTCTATTACCAACTTTTTCACCTGCAGTACCCAGCTCTCTAAGAAGATATTTTAATACATGATCAGCATCTCTATTTATTGTGTCTACAATCTTGTCAAAATTTTTTATTATAGTAGTTCTTCCCTCATAGATAACCTCTGCTTTTGGAACCTCGAATCTCTCAGATTTAACCACTTTGGTAGATACATTTTGTATTAGTTGCTTCAGTAGGCTTTTGTAGTCATAATCAGATTTTGACATTTTCCCACGTTTTGCATGTATAGCATAGGATATGTAAAAATGTTGCGATGCTTTAGTTTCTCGAAAAAACCAGTGAACCCATCTTTATCCCAATTACAAGTTTACCGTCTTTTAATGCTTTTTCAGCTACATCTTCTCTTCTTGTATAAATTTTCTTATCTCCATCTACCCAATGCCAAACAAACTCGCTCATAATTTCTCTTTTGCCTCTCCCCACTTCACAGTTTTTTGCTTGCAAAGCAAACGTTGTTTAAAAACTTTTCTAAAATTTAAAACCACAGATACATTTATATAAAATTAAAATATTATAATATTTGATGATAAATATTAATAAAATGCTGGTGATTATTTTATCCTCTCTAGTTTTAACCTCCTTACCCCTCTCTAGTGGAATGATTTCAAAAAAAATAAAGACCGCCGAGTCTAAGGAGAAAGCAATTATTTGTACAGTTTTTTATCTGGATGAGGGCAAGAGTATAAAAATCACCAAATATGTTGATATAAAAGATGCATCTATGATCGCAGGTAAACTAAACAGCACTGTAGACTTGTTAGAAAAACAGTTTGAAATATTACGTGAAAACGGCCTGGTAGAAAACAATATATTTCTAGATAAGTTGAATAAAAAATATGAAAGTTTAAAAAATGTGGATGTTGATAATCTGATAAAACAGGTAATAGAAAAATATGAGTTCCCTTCTAATGTTTTAAAACCTAATATTAGTCCTTTTAGCAAGGTTAAACTAATTGTGTATGGTGCACTTGGCAAAATAGGTTTTACAACCCGTCTCCCAATCTATGGTAGATTTGGTCAGCCGCTGCCTGGTTTTTCCATAGTTGTTGGAACTCATTCTTTGATACCTGGCCTGGGCGTGGATTTATCTCTTCTCAACTTAGGTATTTTTCTCGGTGATTTTAGCTCCAGTATCTCAAATAAAGAATTTTCAGGTGTTGGTGTCTCAGGTGTAACCTTGGGTTTTATAGGTTGGATGACATTTATTATATTCCCAGGTGTTTACACCTATATATGGGCTACTGGTTACTATGGTATCAACATCTGGCTTGGGTTGTTTTTTGATAAAAGCAGTTGATCTTTTTTTAGTAAATTATTAAAATAATAGTGTATTACCAGAAAAGCAAATATATTAGATTATTTATGCATAAAACCTGTAAGGAGGTTACATAGGTTAATGGTAGAGTTCAAAGTTGTTGTGAACAATCCCAAAGATGGAAAATCCTATAATATAGAGGTTACAGGACATCATGCAAACTCTCTTATTGGTAAAAAGATAGGAGATGAGGTAGATGGCATATTTGTTTCTCTGCCTGGTTACAAGCTTCAAATAACAGGTGGCACAGATAAGGATGGTTTCCCCATGAGATCAGATCTGCCAGGTATGGTTAGAAAGAGATTGTTACTTACAAAAGGAGTTGGTTTTAAACCCAAGGAAAAGGGTTTAAGGAGAAGAAAAACAGTCCATGGAAACACAGTTTCTCAAAATATTGTGCAGATTAATATGAAAATTACTAAACATGGACCAAGAGCTATAGAAGATCTGCTTGCATTGCAAAAGAAAGAAGAAAAACCATCTGAGGAAAAAAAGGAAGCTACAGAGGAAAAATTAAAGGAGAAACCTGAGAAGAAAGAAGAGGTTAAAGAAGAAAAGAAGGCGGAGGGAAGCTGAGGATTAATGTCTAAAATGCTTAAACCTCCAGAAGTAAACATTGGAATGATTGGTCACGTAGACCATGGTAAAACCACGTTGACACAAAGATTAACTGGTAAATGGACAGATGAACACTCTGAGGAAATAAAAAGAGGTATATCTATAAAACTTGGTTATGCTGATGCTGCTTTTTATAAATGCCCAAACTGTGATGAGCCCGAGTGTTACACAACAAAAGAAAAATGTCCAAAATGTGGAGGTAAAACAGAGCTTTTGAGAGTAGTATCCTTTGTAGATGCACCAGGGCATGAGACACTAATGGCGATAATGCTATCAGGAGCCTCCATAATGGATGGAGCCATACTTGTCATAGCTGCCAATGAACCCTGCCCGCAACCGCAGACAAAAGAGCATCTAACAGCATTAGACATTGTTGGTGTTAAAAACATAGTAATTGTTCAAAACAAGGTTGATCTGGTGAGTGAGAAAAATGCGATTAAAAACTATCAACAAATCCAAGATTTTATCAAAGGAACATGCGCCGAGGGTGCACCAATAATACCAATTAGCGCCCACCATGATGTAAACATAGGTGTTCTAATAAAAGCAATACACGAAAGAATACCCACTCCAAAGAGAGATGAAAACAAACCACCGTTATTATACACTGCAAGAAGCTTTGATATTAATAAACCTGGATGTAGGGCCGAGGAGTTAAAAGGTGGCGTAATAGGCGGATCACTTGTCCAAGGAATATTAAAAGTTGATGAGAACATAGAAATCTCACCAGGGAGAAAAATAGAAAAAGAAGGTAAGATACACTGGGAGAACATAGAAACAAAAATCACATCTCTCATCACAGGTGGAAACAATGTGAAAGAAGCTAGACCAGGTGGTCTCCTCGCAATAGGAACCCTTCTAGACCCATCAAAAACAAAATCTGATTCCCTAGCTGGTAAGGTGGTAGGAAGACCAGGTCAGCTACCACCCATGCTAGAGGAACTTGATGTAAAGGTTTCTCTCCTGGAAAGAGTAGTGGGAACCATAGAAGAGGTAAAAGTTGAGCCAATAAAAGCCAATGAACCCCTCATGTTAACAGTTGGAACAGCTACAACTGTTGGCATGGTAAAAGAAGCATACAACAACTTTGTCAGGATAAAACTAAAACTACCAGTTTGCGCCGGGAAAGGTCAAAGAATCGCAATTAGTAGAAGGGTATCTGAAAGATGGCGATTGATAGGTTACGGAAACATAAAATAATAAAGGTGATATTTGATACAAGTATATTACTAACACCTTTCGAATTTTCTATCAACATAGATTTCGAGTTAGAAAAACTACTCGGCTCTTTTGAAGCATTCATACCAACATGTGTCATTGAGGAGCTTAAAACCTTATCAGAAAAAACCACTGGTAAAAAGAAAAGAAATGCAAACACTGCATTAAAACTAGTTGAAAAATACAAAACCATAGAGTGCAAACATAGAGAACCAGATAAAGCACTTATTGAAATAGCAAAAAAACTGCCAAAAGCAATTGTTGCAACCAATGATACAGAGCTTATACAAAAACTGAGGTCAAGAAATATCCCAGTTATATACTTACGTGGCAAAAACAGATTTGTTTTAGAAGGAGAGTTACGCTAGAATTACAATCCAATAGTTCATTTTTTCCAATTTCACTCTTCGAATTTTGTTAGTATGATGCCATCTATGCCAACTGTCTCGTCAAAATGTTTTGCCTGTTCCACTGCATCATTTCCAAAGAACACATCGCCATTCAATCTACATTTTTTCCAGTTTTTTTGAGACTAAACTGCTGACTTTTTCGAATAACCACATAAAAATATATATAGCTTATTATATTACAATATAATTTATAGTTTTAAAAAATATGGAGGTATGATAGAACAATGAAAATAAGAAACATTTTGGCTGTTAGTATGATAGCATTACTTCTTACCAGTGTAGCTGTCCAAGCAATCAATATATCGTCAGTGAAAAAAGAAAAAACAACCGATAGTTTTCTCAGTAAGATACCCGCTGAATACCGTGTGTTACTCGAACAGAACACGGAGTTAAAAGAACAGTTGGAGAACATGATAAAAAATGGACTAGATGTATATGGAATGTTTTCCTATGGTAGGGGATTTTCTATATTTTTCCCACCATTGTTACCAGTATTCAAGACATTAAGACTAGATGCCAAAAGCTTCTTTCTATTAGGGTACTACATTAGCTACAAAAAAGGAGTGACAGCAATTTTCAATCTCGCTACTGGGGAAGTAGAAAAAACAACAGGTCAACATAAGGTCATGTTTGCAGGTCCAGCGTTTGGCTTTGTTGTTGTGAAAGATATACGAGTGGTAGGAGAAAAAAATTTGTTTCTATTTTCGTTAAATCCCCCAACTATAATCCAAAGCTAAAAAACCTAGGTAATATCTAATTCTTTAGGTGTATAATCCACACCTTATCCTTAGTTTTAATTATTGTTATTATTTTATTTTTTATTCGAATATGCGTTTTATCATCCAATCAGGATCAAAGGGTATCTGATCCTCATAGCCCTGACCCACACCTATGAAAAGCAAGGGTTTACCAATTGTATATGCAATAGAAAGAGCGCTACCACCTTTTGCATCAGCATCAACCTTTGTGAGTATAACACCATCTATGCCAACTGTCTCGTCAAAACGTTTAGCTTGCTCAACTGCATCATTACCAGAAAGTGCATCACCAACAAAAATTATCATATCCGGCTTAGCAACCCTCTTTATCTTAGCCATCTCATCCATAAGGTTAACATTTGTCTGCATTCTACCAGCTGTATCAATCAAAACAACATCCTTGTGTTTTGCCCTTGCATGCTCTATAGCATCATAGGCGACAGCAGCTGGATCAGCGCCAAAATCATGTTTAATCAGTTTAACATCAATTTTTTTTGCATGCTCCTCAAGCTGCTGGATCGCACCTGCTCTAAACGTATCAGCTGCTGCTATCACTGGTGATCTCCCCATTTTTTTAAGCTGATAAGCCATTTTTGCTATAGCTGTGGTTTTACCACTGCCGTTTACACCAACAAACATTATAACAAAAGGTTTTTTCTGGGACTTATCAATATAATCATAAAGGTTCACCCTATTCACATTAAGCACATTTGCTATCGCCTCTCTAAGCACATCCTTCACCAGTTTTTTAACATCTCCTTTATCAGGTTTTAAATCCTTAAGCTCCTCTTTTATATTGTTTTTTATAGACTCAACAACAGATAATGCAACATCTGATTCCAACAGACCAAGTTCTAAATTCCACAAAAGCTCATCCAGTTTTTCTTCACTAATCTTCAGGCCTGTCTTCTTTTTTTTCTCTATCTTTTTTTCCACTATTTTCCTAGTCTCAACCTCTCTTTTTATCTCCTCCTCTATCTTCTTCTCTAAAACCTCTTCCTCTTTTTTTTCCTCCTCCTCTTTTTTCAACTTCGATGCTAGCTCAGCTTCTAACTGCTCCTCAAACTTTTTTATCTTCTTTTTCAAAAACCTGAACATCTTATAGACACCCTTCTATTTTTTAACCATCTCTTGAACCTTTTCAGATATTTGCGCAGCAGCATCCTCTAACTTCTGGGTTGTTTCAACAACCTTTTGAAGATTCTCATATAATAGATTGATCCGTTCATCTATGCTTTTAACGGTTTCTTCTATGGTTTTTTCTATCATTATATCAGCGCCTATATTGTACACCACCTTCTTTGTATCCCTAATATTTGCGTTAACAAAGACTCCGCCACCTATGGAAACAAGAACCTCTGTTTTCTCCTCTACATTACTTATCTTATCGAGAGTTAGCTTGGTTCTATTATACTCATCTATCATCGCTTGTATTATCTGCGACTGGTTTACCAGGCTTTCAATTTGTTCCTTATACATCTCCAGCAGGGATAGATATCTCGAAACCTCAGCTTCCTTATCCTTTTCATTACTCATTCTTTTTTTCCTCCAAACCTATTAAAAATGTATTTTGTCACAGGATCTGTAATATCATCTTCTTTTAACTCCTGTATCTCCTCTATTTTTATTTCTTTTCTTTTTACCCTATGTCTACTTCCAAAAACCGAGTATATCCTTTCTATTGCTAAATCCTTTGTCTCTGCAACTATTTCTTTTCTAAAAGGTTGAAATCTCTCACCTATTTTAAATGAACCTTTTACCTTAAACACCTTCATTGTTTTTATCTCCTCCTAGGGTTGAAACCAGTCAATATTTTTTATCCTTTATCCCAGTTTTTTTGTGATAATGACAAGTTTTTTGTATTTAAAGGTTTTTTTGGTTTTTCATGCTAAATAGAGAACAGGCTTTAAACTTATTAAAGCAGTATATAAAACGAGAAAACCTGTTTAAACACTGCATTGCAGTAGAAGCTATACTTGGTGAACTAGCAGATCAGCTTGGTGAGGAAAAAGATAAATGGAAACTCTGCGGTCTGTTACATGATATAGATTTTGAAATCACGGAGCAAAACCCTGAGAAACATGCACTAGTCGCAGTGGAAATACTACAAGATAAGCTACCAGATGAGATATTACATGCTATAAAATCCCATAATTTTGAAAACACAGGATCAGAGCCAAAAAACAAGTTAGACTATGCACTCATAGCCGCCGATGCTGTATCAGGCCTGGTGATTGCCGCAGCTTTAATAATGCCCTCTAAAAAACTTGCAGATGTCAAGATAGAGACACTAAAGAGAAAATTCAAAGACAAATCATTTGCTAGAAGATGCAGCAGAGAAAGAATAAGTATGTGCGAAAAAATAGAAGTAGACTTAGACATGTTTCTAAAACTCTCTTTAAAAGCCCTGCAGAACATATCAACTGAGCTAGGATTATAAGATAATATTTTATAATGCCAAATTATTATATAAGATACCATTGTTTACTATAAAATGAAAAAGGGTGTTCAAACTATATGACCAGAAATTTCAACAATACACAACGAGATCAAGAGGAGGAATACTTTAGACTCCCTCTACCGAATCCATCAAAAGGTGAGCTATTTGGAGTAGCTGAACAACTCGTAGGTGGATCCAGAATAAAAGTAATATGTGCAGATGGCAAATCCAGACTGGCAAGAATACCAGGTAGACTAAAAAGATACCAGCGGGTTAGAGCAGGTGACCTTGTCATAGTTAAACCATGGGAGGTACAGGATGACAAGGCAGATATCGTTTTTAGATACACCAGAACACAAGCTATCAACCTAAGCAGAAGAAACCTCATACCAAAAAGTATAGACATCTTCAGATACTGATACCTATGCGAGAAAGCGAAAAATTTTTTAGAAAAATCGATGCAGAAATTGAAAGAATAAAAAACAGAATAGGCGCTGATAGAAAAATCCTAGAGGGAATATTTGACAAACCAACCCTACTAGTTTTCGGCAAGCTTTTCTCAGACAAAATAATAGACATAGTTGAATTTCCTATATCGGTTGGCAAAGAAGGTTGCGTCTTCCGCGCCTTAACACCTGATAAAAAATTTGTAGCTGTAAAAGTATACCGAGTAGTCTCCCAAACCTTTAAAAACATATCAAAATACATAGAGGGAGATCCACGTTTCAGAACATTCAGAAACAGAAGAGACCTAATATATGAATGGGCGAACAAGGAATTCAAAAACCTACAAATACTAGAAAACATTGGAATAACAGTTCCACATCCTATAAGAAGAATAAAAAATGTGTTAGTAATGGAATACATAGGAGATGAAACAGCGCCAGCTCCACTGCTTAAGGATATAAAACTCAGCAAGCCAAAAAAGTTTTTAGACAAGCTAATAAAATACATGGAAATAATGTACCAAAAAGCAGAATTAGTACATAGTGATCTCAGCGAATACAACATCCTAGTCCACAATGAAAAACCTTACATCATAGATGTCGGGCAGACTGTGCTAAAAGAACATCCAATGGCGTTAGAATTCCTAAGAAGAGATATACACAACCTAATTAGATTCTTCAAAAACAAATACAACTTAAAAGAATATGAGGAAGAAACACTGTACAGCAAAATCATAAAAAAATAAGCAAAAGAGGATTAATAAACCATGAGATATATAAAAATACCAAAAGATAGAATAGGTGCTCTAATAGGCCATGGAGGAGAGACAAAAAAACATATAGAAGAGAGAACAAATGTAAAACTGGACATAGACTCAGAAACCGGTGAAGTGACAATAAACGAAAAAGAGGTCAAAGAACCCATTGACATATTAAAAGCAGAGAAGGTAATAACCGCCATTGGAAGAGGTTTCTCACCAGAACACGCGTTCAAACTCTTTGATGATGATTATGATCTCTTCCTATTTGACATCAGAGACTACGCTGGTAGAAGCAAGGCACATGTTAGAAGACTAAAAGGGAGAATAATAGGTAGAAAAGGCAAAACAAGAGAAATACTCGAGGAGCTCACAGAGTCTCACATCTCCATATATGGTCACACTGTAGCGATAATAGCAGACATGCTGTTCATGGAGCCCATAAAAACAGCTGTAGAGATGCTCCTGAATGGAAGCAAACACTCAACAGTATACAGATACCTGGAAGAAAAAAGAAGAAAAATGAAAGAACTATTTTAGAAACTAAATAAGACAAAGTTGCTAAAAAAACACATAGTAGCAGAGTTTTTACCCTGAGTATACGCGATTATCTTTAGATCACCAAAAACATTCTTATTTAGCACAGCAGGTTGATTATAACTAGTCTGCCTTAGCTCATATTTGGAATAAAACTCTACACTAGAGACTTTTTCTGTCACATATGCCTTTACATCACCGCCAATAACAACTGTTCTACCAGGTGTTGGCATGATAGCTCTTCCAAAAATGTAGAGATTTTCACCACTTGGTTCAATGTTTGTTATTAGAGATGTATCAGATGACAATGCCTTATATACATATATCTCATAAACAGAGTACATTGACCCAACACCAGGGTATCCACCACCTGTTTCATACCCCTGAATTTTTATCCTTCTTGTATTATCACCTAAACAAGAAAATATATTATATGAGAGGGGTGAATACAATGACGACCCCGGTAGGTTATCATTCTCCCATGTTTTAATCCAACGCCCATTTTTCTCTATAAACAAGCTCATCTTTCCAGCTCTACCACTACTCTGATACCCAACAAGCAATTTTATATTATAAATCTGATAATCTCTTTTCAAATCTATTACTATATAGGAATCACCGCGCATCATAGCCCAGGTGCCATCATATCCATCTATAGCATCCTCAGGTGGTCTATCACCATTTGGACAACCTTTATAATCCTCTACAACAGCGTTAACAGCTACATTTTTTCCTCTTTTAAAATCAGCACTATTGTATAAACC
>Ga0164310_10001590_pt1 | contig 12974 bp, 11 predicted proteins | sample GuaBasSedimGuay1_FD_121795 | JGI IMG/M metagenome (GOLD analysis project Ga0164310, IMG submission 121795) | Subseafloor sediment microbial communities from Guaymas Basin, Gulf of California, Mexico - Guay1, Core 4569-9, 0-3 cm | ecosystem: Environmental > Aquatic > Marine > Hydrothermal vents... | reverse complement strand
TTAATAGAAGCGAGCATGCGAGTAAAAAAAGTAGTTAAAAACACCCTGATTTATTGGTTTGTATTTTACTCTTTTATTTTCATTCGATTGATTTCACGACGACGGGCGCTTCAAGTACTGGAAAATTTGGGACGGTTGACTTATTACCTGGTACCTTCAGTACGCAGACCAATCATTAAACATCTGGAGATTGCTTTTGGGCAAGAGAAGACTGAAGCAGAAATCCGACAGATGGCTAAGCAGGTACTGGTAGATTTGGGTCGCAATGCGGTAGATGCCATTCGTTTGCCAATTTACAGCCGCGAACAGATAGAGCAAATTGTAAAGATTGAGGGAAAAGAAAATATCGATCAAGCTCTTCAAAAGAGACATGGTGTTCTGTTGGTTACTGGCCACATCGGGAACTGGGAACTGATGGCTGCTACTATCGCTATGCAGGGTTATCCGCTTTATGTAATAGGAGCTACCTTGTATGATAAACGTTTGGATCGGATAGTGGTCAACAATCGAATGCGGGCAGGCTATTACAATATTCCCCGAGGTAACAGCGCTAAAAAGATTCTAAAAACCTTACGTCAAAATGCTATTCTGGGAATTTTGATTGATCAGGATACCCGGGTAGATGGCGTTTACGTTGATTTTTTTGGCCGACCAGCCCATACTCCTATCGGTCCAGTGGTATTAGCTTTAAAGACTAAGGCTCCTATCGTCCCGTTAGCAATTCAAATGCAGCCAGATTACACCCATTGTATTCGTATTGAAAAAGAAGTACCATTAGAAGTTACTGGTAATCGACAGCACGATTTAGAGGTTAATACTCAACGAATAACTACCATCCTGGAGAATTTTATTCGTCGCCACCCAACCCAGTGGGTATGGATGCATGAGCGCTGGAAGAAACAGCCGGCAGAGGAGAGGAGATGAAAAGCAAAAAGTTATTTGCTAAAATAATTCTTGCAGGTTTGATTATGGGGAGTGGCCTCTGGATTGGTTGCCAACATCAGGAAAAAACGTCATTACCGAAAGCGGTTTCCTCAGAAATTCCAGATCAGGAGGGATGGAATTCTACTTTAATAATATCCAGCCTTGGAAAGGTCAATGCAAAGCTGCAATATGGTCACATGGCCAAATTTTCTGATAAACAAATCGTCTACTTTGATCAAGGTGTGCAACTCGACCTGTACAATGAGCAAGGTGAGCATAGTTCTCGCGTTACTGCAAAAAGAGGGCTTTTTAACGAACGTGAAAATTTTGTAGAAGCCATTAACAACGTAGTGGCACATTCCGATAGCGGCGATGTAACCCTTTTTACCAGTCGATTGCGCTGGGACGATCGGCGCAAGAAAATTATCACCAATGACTTCGTAACCTTTGTCACCGATAAGGATACACTTTACGGCTACGGTTTCGAATCCAACGCAAATCTGACACATTGGGTAATCAAAAAGCCCAGTGGTTTTTCGCATCGTCCCATGGAGGTGGATTTAGAACGCCATTTTGCTGAGCCCGTACCAACAAAAGTAGGGTCCACAGTGGTAGATACGTTTGCAACCATCGATACGCTAACTCATTAGGCTGATTTAGCCGATAACAGAAATAGAATATTAGAAACGGGAAAATACTGTAATAAAGTTTGCAGAACAAAATAGAATGAAGCTCTTTGAAAAATATTTGACGAGCTGTGTTTTGATTTTTAACTGCGTGTCTCTACTAACTCAATTGGCACAAAGTCAGGTGACATCACGATTACAACTGGTGCATGCTGATTCTTTGAGATATGAAAAAACACAGGGACAGGTTGCCTTTCACGTGCGAGGTAAAGTGAGGTTTGAAAAAGGATTAAAGACAGTCTCTTGTAATGACGCCTGGTATTTTCAAAATCTCGACAAGGTTGTCTTACGAGGAAGGGTGGTTTTAAGGGATTCCAGTCGCATTCTCAAGGCGGATCAAATTATCTACTACGGCGAACCAGAGCGAGAACTGGCTGAGGGGCACGTGTGGAGTAGAATTGATCAAATAATTTTCTCCAGCCAGCATCTGGTATATTTTGCTGAGAAGTACTGGGCAATTACAAAGGGTCAGGTGCATTTTGTCGACACTACCAATCAGGTGCAGCTATTTGCTGGTCAAGTAGAGTACAATCGCTTAAAGAAATACGCAATTGCTGTCCAGCAGCCTCGATTAGTAAAAATGGATACTACTACTCATGAGGAAATAGTAATCAGAGCAAAGCGGCTGGAATATGACGGTTATCGCAAATTGGCGTTTGCCCATCGGCAGGTACGGATTACTAAACAAGATGTTGTCTGTGAAGCCGAAAAAGCTGAATATCGAGCAAGAGAAGAAAAGATAATTATTCGAGGTAACCCAATCGTTTGGAAAGAAGGCGATCAAATGAGCGGGCAAACCATAGAACTTTACCTAAAAGAGATGAAATTACAGCAGGTGCATCTGATTGGCAAGGGAGTACTGCTCTCCCGGTTTAAACTGGGAGAGCAGCAAATGGAAGACAAATTAACCGGAAATGATATCTGGATGTATTTTGACCAGGAGAAACTTACCAAAATTGTGGTGAAAAATCAAGCTACCAGTTTGTACCATGTGGTTGAGAAAAATGAACTGCAGGGCATAAATCAAGTTATGGGAGATAGAATTGTTTTAACCTTTAAAAATGGAAGAGTCAACACTGCTATTATCGATAGTTCACCAGGTAGTTCAAGGGGTAAATTTATGCCACCAGACTGAATAAGTTTGGTGATGAAAATCAGGCAGATTCACAACTCACTGAAAATTTAGAAATGAATCACACCACGAGTACTGTATTAAAAGCCGCGGGAGGGGGTAGAGGCGTTTTGCGTTCAGAAAACCTGGTAAAGGTTTATGGCAAACGTCGAGTCGTGAATGAGGTCAGTATTGAAGTACAGCAGGGTGAGATTGTGGGGCTTCTGGGGCCAAATGGTGCTGGCAAAACTACAACTTTTTACATGATTACTGGCATGATTCGCCCCAATGCTGGACGAATTTTCCTTGATGGTCAAGATATTACGATGCTACCAATGTACAAACGAGCACGTATGGGCATTGGCTATTTGTCTCAAGAACCCTCTATTTTTCGCAAGTTAACCGTAGAGCAAAACATTATGGCGATTTTGGAGTATCAGAAAATTCCTGCCAGCGAGCGGCGGGTTCGGTTAGAAGAATTATTAGAAGAATTAGGAATAGCACATGTAGCAAAAAATCGGGGTTACAATCTCTCTGGGGGGGAACGTCGGCGAGTGGAAATATCCCGGGCTCTGGTGACCAACCCTAAATTTCTGCTACTTGACGAACCATTTGCCGGTATTGACCCCATCGCTGTTGAAGATATTCAAAATATCGTCTATCGCTTGAAAAAAAAGAACATTGGTATTCTTATCACCGATCACAATGTGCATGAAACTTTATCAATCACCGATCGTGCTTATCTTCTCTATGACGGGAAGGTATTAAAATCAGGAACCTCGGAGTTCTTGGCGAACGACCAGGAAGCTCGTTCTCTGTACCTTGGCGACAAATTTAGTTTGGACAGGTATTAATACCGTCAATGGATCAACAAACCATCACAGAAACGGCGTTGCAAAAGCAAATCATCGGATTTCTCCAGAGGAATGAGTCTTATTTTCTGAAAGGATGATCAACTATGTTGAATGTCACTCAACGAATGTCCATGCAGCAAAAGCAATCGCCGCAGCAGGTACTGCTTTCTACTCTTCTCCAATTACCCATTCTCAGCCTGGAGCAACGGATCAAAATGGAGCTGGAAACTAATCCCTTGCTTGAAGAAGTGCAAGAAGAAGAATTGGAAATGGAGCAAAGCGAACCTGAAATGTTGATGGAACAAGACTCTGACGAAAAAATTGAAGATGGAAGCACAGAAGATGACAAAGAGAAGGAACAGGAGGCGGATTCAGAAGTCGAAGAAATAAAGGATGAAATCGATTGGGATTTAATTCTAAATGGGGATGAGGGAAGTGAATTTCACCTGCCTCGTGATCACAGTGCCGAGGTGTACGAAAAACAGGATGTGAGCCCAGTTACTTTATCAGAGCGTTTGTTGGAACAGTTGCATTGTTTGCCCCTGAATGACAAAGAAGTGGAGATCGGGGAATACATCATTTGGAATCTCAACGAGGATGGGTATTTATGTTGTGATGTAGACATGATAGCTCGTAATCTTGGGGTTAGCGAAGAAGAAGTGGAAAAAATTCTAAAAGTTATTCAGACTTTTGAACCTGCGGGCATCGCAGCTCGGGATTTACGCGAATGCTTACTTATTCAGTTGCGCGAACGTCACGGAAGCCCCGAAGCTATTGCTATTCTGGAAAATTATTTTGATGATTTTAAAAATAAACGCTTTGAGAAAATTGCCCAAAAGATGAACCTTTCACTGAAAAAGGTTAGGCAAGCTATGGAAGAAATAGCAAGTTTGAATCCTAAACCTGGCGAGGGATATATCTCTCAGGAGCAAAATTACATAATACCTGATGTGATTGTTGAACGGGTCAATGGTGATTTTGTGGTAACTCTGAATGAATCCCGTGTTCCTCATCTCCGTATCAATCAAACCTATCGTCACTTGTTAATGGATCGAAAAAATACACCTAAAGAGGTAAAGGAATACATTCGCAAACGTTTGGAATCAGCACGTTGGCTGATTAATTCCATTCATCAGCGCCGAATCACCATCTTGCGGGTAATGAATGCAATTGTAAATCGTCAGCGGGAATTTTTTGAGAAGGGGATTGGACACTTAAAACCAATGATTTTAAAGGATATCGCCGAAGATGTGGGGATGGATATTTCTACAATTAGCCGGGTAACTAATGGGAAATATGTCCAGACTGACTTTGGCGTTTTCGAGTTGAAGTATTTTTTCTCAGAAAAAATGAAAACGGTCGATGGAGAAGAGATTTCCAATCGTCACATTAAAGACCGCATCCGTGAGATTATTGAGAATGAAGACCCGCGTCGACCTTACAACGATCAACAAATTGTAGAACTTCTCAAGAAAGAGGGAGTCCGTATTGCCCGGCGTACGGTAGCAAAATACCGAGAGCAAATGATGATCCCAGTGGCTCGACTACGACGAAAAATCTGATATCAACAGGAGACTTGGGCAAATGAAAATACGTTCTACGACTATTTTAGGTGTTAAACGTGATGGGGTAGTAGCCATCGGTGGCGATGGTCAGGTTAGCGTGGGTAATACCATTATGAAAGCTAACGCTCGCAAAATTCGTAAGATGCATAATGGGACTATTCTGGCAGGGTTCGCTGGAGCTGCTGCCGATGCCTTTACTTTGTTTGAGAAATTCGAAAGTAAGCTGGAACATTTTCACGGTAATCTTTATCGCTCTGCTGTGGAGTTGGCCAAGGAATGGCGTACCGATAAATTCCTTCGCCGTCTCGAAGCATTATTGGCGGTAATGGATCGCGAGCATGCGTTAATAATCTCAGGAACCGGAGAGATTGTTGAGCCAGACGACAATGTTGTTGCTATCGGCTCAGGTGGGCCATACGCTTTAGCTGCTGCACGTGCCTTACTTAAATACACCGACCTTTCTGCACCAGAGATTGTACGCGAGGCTTTGCAAATTACTGCCTCAATATGTGTGTTTACTAACGATAAGATTCTCATCGAGGTGTTATGAAGAGGAAACGATTATGAAAGAATTAACTCCACGACAAATTGTAGCTGAACTGGATAAATACATCATTGGGCAGGACCAGGCCAAAAAGTCAGTAGCTATTGCTTTACGTAATCGTTGGCGTCGTCAACAAGTTAAAAACGAGTTGCGCGAAGAGATTTTACCAAACAATATTATTCTCATTGGGCCTACCGGAGTGGGGAAGACCGAAATTGCCCGCCGTCTGGCAAAGTTGGCTAATGCTCCTTTTATTAAGGTAGAAGCTTCTAAATATACTGAGGTAGGTTATGTTGGTCGCGATGTCGAATCTATGATTCGGGAGTTAACGGACATCGCGGTGAATATGGTCAGATCTCAAAAGGCCAAAGAGGTAGAGGCTCAGGCAGAGACACAGGCCCAGGAAAGAATTTTGGATATTTTGCTGCCTCCGCTACGCAATAAAAAAAAGAGTGGCTCTCTATCGATTGAAGAAGAACAAGAGATGGAACTGGTGCGTGAGCGGAATCGAGAAAAATTGCGTCAACTCCTGGAAGAGGGCAAAATGGAAAATCGCCTTATCGAGCTGGAAATACCTCAGGAATCGTTCCCAATGATGCAGATAATTTCTCCCATTGGTGTGGAAGAAATGGGATTGAATATTCAGGATTTGTTTGGTGGTATGGTTCCCAAAAAGATCAAACGACGTAAAATGACTATTGCCGAAGCACGCAAAATCCTTACTCAAGAAGAGGTACAGAAATTAATTGATATGGATGAAGTAGTGCGCGAGGCTATCTCTCGGGTAGAAAATTCAGGTATCGTATTCATTGATGAAATCGACAAAATTGCCGGAGAATCGTCTAAAACAGGACCAGATGTTTCCCGCGAAGGAGTACAGCGCGACCTTCTACCGGTTGTAGAAGGCACAAACGTGATTACTAAATACGGAATAGTAAAAACCGACCACATTCTGTTCATTGCTTCTGGAGCGTTTCATGTGTCTAAACCTTCCGATCTTATCCCGGAATTACAGGGAAGATTTCCAATCCGTGTCGAATTAAAAAGCCTCACTACCCAGGATTTTGTCCGGATCTTAACTGAACCAGAAAATGCACTTATTAAGCAATACACTGCTCTTCTGGCTTCTGAAGGGGTGAAAATTTCTTTCAGCGATGACGCAATCGAAGAAATTGCCAAAATTGCTACTGAAGTAAATGAACGTACCGAAAATATTGGTGCACGTCGACTCCATACTATTATGACTACTTTACTGGAAGACATCCTGTTTGAGGTGCCTGACATCGAAAATAAAGATATTCTCATCACGGCTAAAGTTGTGCGCGAAAAATTGCAGGATATCGTGAAGGACGAAGATTTAAGTCGCTACATTTTGTAGCCTTAGCAAATCATGCTATCGTTAAAAGGGCAGTGGTTTGTTTGATGGTTGAACAGGGCTTATTTATTTTATTCGCTCGGGAGAAAGGAGGTAAAGGTGAAAAAGGATTTTCTATCGATTTGTGATCTTTCTTATGATGAGATTTTCGAAATATTTGAGCTGAGCAGAGAACTGAAAGCGAGACTAAAAAAAGGGGACGAGTACCAGCCGTTAAAAGGTAAAACTCTGGCAATGATTTTTCAAAAGCCTTCGACACGTACTCGCGTCTCATTTGAGGTTGGCATGTTTCAACTTGGCGGACACGCTGTCTACCTGGGCCCTAACGATATTCAACTGGGCAAACGCGAAGCTGTTTCGGACATCGCTCGTACTATCTCCCGTTACAACGATGGAATTATGACACGGCTATTTGCTCATGAGGATATATTGGAATTGGCAGAATATGCTAACATCCCAGTAATTAATGGATTAACCGATCTTCTACATCCCTGCCAGGTGTTGGCTGATGCATTTACTATTTGGGAAAAACGAGGCAGTCTGGAAGAATTGAATATTGCATTTATCGGCGACGGAAATAACGTTTGTAACTCCTGGTTAAATCTTGCTTCTAAAGTACCCATACATTTATCATTAGGAATACCAGAAGGTTACGATCCGGACAAAGAGATTTTATCGATGGCAAAAAAATCGAACATAAGCGAGATTACCATTTACCGTAATCCCAAGATGGCAGTTAAAAACGCTGAAGTGATTTACACTGACGTTTGGACAAGTATGGGGCAGGAGAAGGAAGCTGAAAACCGCAGACAGAATTTCAGAAATTTTCAAGTGGATAATAAATTGGTTAGCTATGCTGATCCAAATTGTATGGTGATGCATTGCCTACCGGCTCGGCGAGGTGAAGAAATTACCGATAGTGTTCTCGATGGACCTCATTCCATCGTGTTCGACCAGGCTGAAAATCGCCTTCATGTCCAAAAAGCTATATTAATCAAATTACTAACCTGACTCCATCGGGCCCGAATTAAATGGAAGTTAAGCGCTTTAATCCTGAATTTGCAGAAGCATGGGACAGATTTGTGTGGGATTCGAACAATGGCACTATTTTCCATACCCGACGTTTTTTAAACTACCATCCCCCCGAACGGTTTCGCGACCATTCTTTGATTTTTGAACAGAACAATAAAATTGTGGCCTTGATGCCAGCCGTAGAGCGGACGGAACAGGGGCAGACTACCTTAATTTCTCATCCCGGCGCTTCATTCGGAGGCTTTGTAGTCGGCAGGGATATTAATCTACGTCGAGCCTTCCAGCTTGTTGATGGACTACTGGACTATGCAAATAGCCATCATTTTCACAAAATCGAGATGACCCTCACGCCGATCTTCTATGCTTGGAAGATCAACCACTACCTCGATTTTGCCCTGTTTCGTAATGGATTTTCCTACCGCAAGCGAGAGGTTTCCAGCTTTGTCACGTTAGATTTCAGCGCCGACGAAGTGCTGCAAACCTTCAAAAACGAATCCCGCACTGCAGTGCGACGGGCAATCAAATTAGGAGTAGCAGTGCGGGAATCAGAGGATTTCCCCACTTTCTACCAAATTCTACGGCGCAACCTGAAAATGCGCCACAATGTGCAACCTACCCATACTCTTGATGAGCTAATTCGCCTAAAAAATATCTATCCAGAGCGTATTCATCTATACGCTGCCTATTTACAGGAGCAAATGATTGCCGGGGTGGTGATGTTCCATTGTAATCCGCTGGTGACTTTAGCGTTCTACATCAGTCACAATGAGGATTTTCAACAATATCGGGCTGTCAATCTGCTATTTTACGAAATTTTCCGGTTATCTATCCAGCAGGGATTTCGCTATCTGGATTTTGGCATATTTACAGTGAATATGGAACCCAATTGGGGATTGGCTCGGTTCAAGGAAAATTTTGGTTCCAAGGGCATCTTCCGCGATACCATTGTCAAAGTGTTGTAGATTCGATGAAGATTTTACATATAGCCCCTTTCAATACTGCCGGAGTACCACTCACTTTTGTACAAGCTGAACGCAGCTTAGGCTACTATAGTCGTCTGGTAACATTGGCGCGTCATCCCTACAATTTTCCCGAAGACATCTGTTTGAAACTTCCTCTTCTCAATTTTTATGGTACCAATTTGATCAAAAAAGTGGTTTCCCCAAAGCAGCGTTTGCAAGTAGGACATTTGCATCGTATTCCGGAACAAATTCCCATTCAATGGCATCCTAAGGGTGCTGCAGAACGGCTCTTAATCAGATTGCGGGAGAAGATTTGGCAACCCCGAATTCGGCAATTTATGACGCAAAGCAATTTTTGGCAATTTGATGTTTATCAACTGGACGGGGGATTAGAATTTTACCGCGATGGTCGTACTGTGAAAAAATTGAAAGACTTGGGGAAAAAGATTATCTGTTGCTACACTGGCAGTGATTTACGGGTCCGCGGCGTGATTCCAGAAATTGATGCTGCTGCCGATCTCAACGTAACCGTAGAGTTCGACCACATTTACTTTCATCCCAGGATTCATCATGTATTTTTCCCTTTTGATTTAGAACATTTTGTCTACTCCAAGCAGTCACATTCGGGGAAGCTGCGGATTGGCCACGCTCCCACTCAGCGCCAGGCTAAGGGCAGCGATGTCATCATTGCAGTGTTGAAAAAAATTCAGCAAAAATATCCCATCGAGATTATACTCATTGAGAAGTTATCCTATCACCAGGCCCTGCAGCTCAAATCAACTTGTGATATCTTCATCGATCAGATTGGCGATTTGGGCTATGGCATTAACTCTCTTGAAGCTTTAGCTATGGGGATACCCACTTGTTCCTCTCTGGTACGCGGTTTTGCAGACAAGTATCCAGATCATCCCTTTGTGGAAATCAACGCTGACAATTTGGAATCGCAGATTATCTATTTAATAGAGAATGAGAATTATCGACGGAGGATGGGTGAAATTGGGCGAGAATGGCTGAGAAAATACCACGATGCTGTAAAAGTGGTACAGCATATTCATAGGTTAGCGCGCATTCCTTCAAGAAACAGGAAGTGGGAAAGGAAGTAATATGCCTCAACAGCACACGCAAAAGCAAACATAGGAAAGCATCCAGCTGGCGATGTTGACCAGCGAGTATTAGTCTGCCTATTCGCAATAACTTGTGTTGCTTGGGTTAACTTCCATAGAGTTATCATATTAATTATAGACAGGATTTACAGGATAAAAAGGATTTAGGATAGTTTTTGTTAGGTATGCATTTTCATCTTCTAAAAAAAGGCGCTTTGGCTGCATCTCCAGAATCTGGTTCGAAAAAACGATTGCGGATTTTATTCGTGAATTCTATCCAGATGTTTGCCGGCGGCGAAGTCTGGATGTTAAATACCCTGCATGGTCTGGGACAACGTGGACATGCGGTGTTTTTACTCTGCCGTCCTGGAACGGAGCTGGAACAACGTGCTCGTAGCCAGGGAATTCCAGTCTTCACTCTTCGATTTCGGGGCGATTTTGACCCATTTACAATTCTGCAAATATTCCATTTACTACGTAATTTAAAGGTTGATGTAATTTTGACCAATATGGACAAGGAGTTAAGATTAGCAGGTGTAGCTAGTAAGTTGGCAGGTATCAAAGCTATCATTCCTCGTCGGGGGATTGACTATCCACTGAAACCTCATCTTGGCTATCAATTTTCCTACCGGTTATTGGCCGATCGGATCGTCGCTAATTCTCAGGCTACCAAATTGGCTTTACTGCGACATGCACCCTGGCTGAGGCCAGAAAAAATCCAGGTAATTTACAATGGTATTAAAATCGAGGATTATGTAACGCCACCCCAGAAAAATCTCCGCAGCGAATTGGGAATTAGCAAGTCCGATTTTCTCATGGGGTTTGTGGGCCAGTTGGATGAACGCAAAGGGGTATTTACCTTATTACAAGCTTTTCAGGAACTTAACCAGTCTTTTCCTCGGACTTTTCTGTTGTTGGCGGGCCGTGGGGCTTTGCAGCCGCGCATCGAACAGTTTGTTCGTGAACAGTTTTTGCAAGAACGGGTTTTTCTGCTGGGATTTCGAGATGACGTCCCCGAGATTATGAAGGCCATTGATGTGTTAGTGCTGCCCTCGCTGTGGGAAGGGTTTGGGTTGGTTCTTGTAGAAGCAATGGCGGCTGGGAAACCGGTAATAGCTACCAACGTTAGCAATTTACCCGAGATTGTCGAAGACGGCAAAGTAGGCTATCTGGTTCCACCTCAGGATTCTCAACAATTAGCTCAAGCGCTGCAAAGATTAATCGAATGTCCTGATGCTGTTCATGTTATGGGACAACGAGCCCAACAGCACGTGCGAGAGTACTTTACTATCGATAGAATGTTAGATGAAATAGAAAACCTTTTTTATCAAGTTGTGACGGCTAAATCCACTGGAGTAAATCGTATTGGAGGTGCAGATTGAGATGGTGTGATCCTGTTGTTCTGCCGCTAAAGCGAAAGAGTTTACAATTTCTGGAGAGGTGTTTTGGCAAAGGTGAGATTTCGCCTCAAGAAATAAACTTCGATGTAATTCAGCGGATTCTGGTTGTGCGACAGCATGATCAATTGGGGGATTTTTTACTTTCCACACCAGTGCTACGAGCGTTGCGGGAACGATTTCCAGATGCCCATATCACTCTGGTAGTGCGAGAGTATACCTCTGCCGCGGCGTTGCACAATCAATATATTGATGACGTGCTGGTGTTTTATGAAGTAGGGTATCGTTGGAATTGGAAGAGACTAAGATATTTCTGGCAGAGATTGCGCAAAGGATTTGATTTGGCCATTGTGCTGAACACCGTCTCCCATTCTCTTACCTCTGACCTTTTAGCCTATTTTTCCCGGGCGCCCTACATTTTAGGACCATCTTTCCCTGTTTTGCCAGGGACATCGCACAATTTTTTTTATAATTTGCTCGCCCCAGTTCAAAACGATGATCGCCATCAGTCTGAAAAAAATCTGGATATCGTCCGTTATCTGGGAATGTCAACTTCTGATCTCAGCGAGAATATGCATCTACTCCCGCAGGAGAAGGAATGGGCCAAAGAATACTTACAAAATGCCGGAGTGGCTTTCTCTCGACTTCTTGTTGGTCTGCATCCCGGAGCGGGCAAACCGGGAAATCGCTGGTCGGCAGCCAATTTTGCACGGGTGGGCGACTATTTTGCCAAACAGTATGGGGCAGAAATTGTGCTTTTTTATGGACCTAAAGAGCTTAAATTAGCAGAGCTGGTGCAGAAACACATACATGCCTCGGTTCACGTAATTGCTGGATTGAATTTGCGGCGTCTGGCTGCCATTTTTTCTCAATTGAATTTACTCATCTGTAACGATACCGGCACAACCCATCTGGCTGCTGCTGTGGGCACACCGCTAGTAGCTATCTTCGGCCCCACTGATGCCAGACAATGGAAGCCTTTAGGGAAAAACTGTGTGGCCGTTCAGGGCCAGAATGGAGTTTGTGATACGGTTAGTGTTCAAGAGGTTATCCTGGCTGCTGAAAGATTGTTGCAAGAGACAAGTTTTCTCAATAAAATCTGTAAATTGGATTAAATTTTTGGACCGGGTCATTAGGTCAATTTATTGGGTTTTCTATCAGTAGCGAGAAGATTCCTGACCCCTGACCAGACAGTTCTATTCTCTCGCTGAAATTTCTTGATTTGCATTATCTTATGAATCCAACACCAGATTTTTGCCAAACTACTATAATGTTTAGTTCGACTAATCAAGATTCCAGCTACCTTCCTCCTATCTTTTTATTGCTTTAGGCTTCTGCAAAATAGACAATCCAGACATCGTCGGTAGGAGGAGTAAGAGAAACTGTGGGGTCAAATACTAATGTGCCCCCTGGCCTACTTT
>Ga0164310_10001589_pt1 | contig 12977 bp, 13 predicted proteins | sample GuaBasSedimGuay1_FD_121795 | JGI IMG/M metagenome (GOLD analysis project Ga0164310, IMG submission 121795) | Subseafloor sediment microbial communities from Guaymas Basin, Gulf of California, Mexico - Guay1, Core 4569-9, 0-3 cm | ecosystem: Environmental > Aquatic > Marine > Hydrothermal vents... | reverse complement strand
GAGGCTCCCCAAGCTCAACAATCCGTTTAAAAACATTTCCCTTAGGTAAACCAGTAATGTTAGATACAATAGTTGCAGCATCATCCAAAAGTTTGAAAGGAAACTGAGCACTTTTTAATACACCATGCAAAGCAATATCAAACCCAGTACCTTTCATGGCTTTAACAAATTTACCATAAGCAGGTGTATATCTTCCTGGTTGTATAGCATCAGCAGTTTTTATTTTAACGTCTTCTTCTGCTACAGCAGGATCAACTTTCTCAGTAGTAGCTTTAGGTTTAGATTCAAGTATAGAATCTAAATCTGCAAAAGGATCATCGTCTTGCTTTTTTACTTTCGTGGTATCTTCTTTCAGATAATCATCTAAAATAGCAAAAGGATTCTCTTCTTTTGGTTTAGCTACTGTAGTAGTTTGTTGTGTAGTTGCAGGTGCGTTTACAAACCCTAGTTTAAAAGCCATTTAATCCCCTCATGTATTTATTCTTCTTCACCAATATCAACAGATTCATACTTAACTTGTTCTTGAAAGCTATCACTAGGTACATACCCAAGTTCTTTCATAGCAACTTCTGTATATTTTTGTATAAATTTGTTGTAAGCTTCTTCTGACATCTGTTCATTCTTATATTTTTCCTGTGCTTTCTTGTATCGTATAAATAAATTATCGTGTGTAGATTTTACCCATATAAGCGCAGCTTCTTTAGCAGCAGCAAGCTGTTCTTTAGTTTGTACATGACCTTTTCTAATAAAGTCATTAAATTTTCTAGCAGCTGCATCGGCAGCACTAAGCTGATTAGGCCCTTTAGGCAATAGACTAGACTGAGGAGCAATGCGTTCTCTAATATCTTTTTCATAACTTAAAATGACATTAGGTGTGATACCAGTTTTATCTGCTGTTTTAGGTTTCTCTGCTGTTAATCCAATTGGTAATTGACTATATCTTTGTCCGCCAATAATCCAAGGAGCATCTGGATTGTTTTTATCATACATAACTTTACCAGCCCATTGACCAGCTTTAACAGTTCTATCTCCAAATGTAAATGATGCAGGATTGTTTGGGTCAGCATATATATTAACTGTCTCAATCCCCTTAGCATTAGCTTTAGGTACTTTGTACATTTCTGTCAAAATTTTAGATTGTTCATTTAAAGCTTTATTAGCTACATTAATACGTTCTTGTGCTAATGCTGTCGCCCCAATACTCATAGCATAATTAGCGGCTCGTCTTGCACTTTGTTCTTTATCTGCAAGATAAGCAATTTGGTTTTGTGGTAGAAAAAAACTTTGTGCTTCTTCATATTTAGCTTTAGCTTTATTCATAGCAACTTTAACACGTGCAGCAGCTTGATCAGCCATTGGACTATATGATTTTTTAAGTTGGTTGTACCTATTCTTTAAGGCATTATATTCACCAAGAGCTACTGTAACTTCCTGTTGTTTTTTAGCAGGAGTCATATCATACTCAGCATTAAAAGAGGTTAGTATAGGAGCATGTTCTCTCATTTGTTTTTTACTAAGAACAAACGGTGTACCATCATTAGTTAAAAGTATCCCATTGTTAGCTATAGATAATCCTTTTGATCCATCAGGATCAAAATGTGTAAGTATACGTTTTTGCCACTCTGGATTAGAAACTATTGTGTCATCGCCAAACGCAAATGTATTAATAGATACTGGACGTGGAGCCACGTCGTCTGCAAGAGCATCGGCATTATACTGAGCAATCTTATTTCTTAGTTGCTGTCCTTTTAATATAGCCTCTCTATTCTTCTTGCCTTCTTTCCACTTCGTTTTTTCAAATTCAAATTGTTTATTAGCTTGTTTACGATTCCACTCAATAGCTTCCCCTTCTCTTTCAAACCCAGCTTTTCGTAGATGGTATGATTTAAGCGACATTTCTCTATTAAATTTTTGTTGTTCAAGCTGAGATTGTAGTCCTACCATTCGCTCTTCATGTTGTATTTCTCTATATCGCCGCTCAGCATCAAACCGTTCTTTGTCATAAATAAGACGATTTAAATCTTTAAATGCGTCTCTTATTGGACTGTATTGACTCATTTATTGTCTCCTTAACCAAAGATCCCTTGTAGTCCTCGTGTTCCTCGTTGCTGTGCTTCACTTAAAATATCTCTCATAGACCCGGATGTTTTATAATAATCTATTAATGAAGATGGAAATAAATCTCGTTGTGGTGAATACCTTGGTGCTTGCTGTTGCAACAACCCACTGGCAATCGCAGGTAAAGCATTAATTGCTATAGCTGAACTAATTTGTCCTAAATCATTAGGATCAATGCCGTCTGGTTGTACGTCTTCTGGTAAATCGTTAATAGACGAACCTCGTTGTGTAAACTCTGGTATATCATTAATGTACGACCCATCACTATTTAACCAACCAGAATCTGCTCTGAATTCACTAACGCCTTCTCTTAAAGGAGTATCTGTTGGAAACCAAGTATCAGTACCAGCTTCTGGAACTAGACCTAAGTTATCACCCATCTCCCCAAACAACATTTGATTTCGTAATTCATCTGCCATTAGAGGATCTGCTTCCGCAAGACCAACGGCTTCTAAACCACTCTTTAGCCCACCACTATCATTAAAACCTGTACTAGCAACGTAGTCCCCAAGACCTTGCTGTGCAATATCACTTGCACCTGATGCTACACCAGCTGTAGTTCCAGCGATTGCTCCAGTTTTTGCGGCTTGTGAAAGGTCTTCTCCTTTCGCTAGCTCTCCACCAAAAGCTGTTCCACCTGCTACAGCAGCCTGTTGTGCAGCTTTAGCAACACCTGTTGCACCAGTCAATCCCTGTAAAAATTGTCCGCCATAACCACCAATAAGACTTGTTCCTGCATTAATACCAATATCTTTCCAATCACCACCACGGAACTTAGCTAAACCAGCATTAAATATAGCACCAGCAACCGGATTTGCAATGCTTGCTAGCGTTCCCATTGCGGTTGTTACTACTGGTACGGCATATGTATTTAAGAAATAAGATGATTTTCCACCGGGAGCTTTATTAATAGCATTCCGCATTTCTTTTACACTAAGCTGTTTCTCAAGCGGAATCATTCTATCACGTAACGCTTCTTCTGTAAACATATCTACTGGGGTATCCCAACCATACCCTTTTTGACTGGCCTCTTCTTGATCTAAATAATCATATGGTTCGTCTGCTTGTTTACCAAACTCTGCTTGTGTAGAAGCTAAATGCTCTTTTCGTAACTGTTTGGCTTGTTCATTTAAATAATCTTCAGATGCAGTAGCTCCACTAAAGTCTCCCCTATATCCAATATCTATAATATTTGGGGCAGTCCATCTTTTACCAAAATTTAAGTTTAATTTTTTATTGGGAGTTAATTGATTTAAACCAGATAAAAACGCCATCGCATCGTTCTTAATACCAAATAAATTCGATCTGTATCTAAATGGGGCATTACTATATCCAACAAATTCATCTGCGCTTCCAGTCCAATCTGGAGACGTTTCTTGAACCCATTTTTCATTTATAATTTTCTCAATATCTGAAGGATCAACTCCCATTGCCAATCCAATTCTGTTAATATCAAACTTTTGTTTATCTTCCGTTAATGGAAGACCAAACATCATAGGAACTGTAGCTTGTTCTACTACATTCGGGTTAAAATTCCCAAGTATTGTCATTAAAATAATCCTCCCAATAAACCAGTAAGGCCTCCAGCAAACGCCCCTACTGGACTAAAAGACTTACCAGAACCAATGTATCCACTAAGACCGCCTACAGTACTACCCCCAAGCGCACCAAGGCCAGCTTTTATTAATTTATTTTTACCACCAAAACGACTCAAACCATAACCAGCCAATCCACTACCAACAGTATTACCGAGAGTGAGGTTGTTCAACAAACCGCCTTTACTTGAAACTCCGCTACCTGTAGAACTAGTAGACTCAGATTTACTAAATGGATTTAGTGAAGATAATGTTTTAGATCCTATTCCGCTAGTTAGCAAATTCAGACCAAGAGTACCTGCTTGTATACCAAGAGCAGCTTTATCTCTTTTCTCTCCAAATTGTATCTGTTGTTTTTGTAGTTTATTTTGTTTCTTAGCCAATCTTCGCTGAAACCTAGCTTCTTGCATAGCTCTGGCCTCGGCTCGTTTTTGGTTTTGTGCTTGTATTATCCCAGGCAATAAAGCAAGCTTTGCCTGCATTTCAGCCACTTGGTTTCTACGAAACCTACTACCCCCACCCCTTACTGCACTAAGTTGGCTTGGCATGTTATTTTCCTCCTCTATGTGCTATAGCATATCGTAACGCTTCCATTTCATTTCTATGTCGTGATATTTGTGCTTCATCTGCTTTTCTTTTTTGGTACTGCTGCCAAATATTCAATCCGCTAGTTAAAGCACCAAGACCAAGTTCCCAAGGATACATTTCTTGTTCTTGTCTAAATTGTTTCTTTCGTAGTTTTAATTGACCCATTTGGTTCTTTAGTCCCATCATATTAGCTTTATGGGACAGTTTATTCATTCTTTCCTGTTGGGCTATTTGTTGATATTGTAATTGCCGTCCTAGTTGTGTAGCCAGTGCTTTTGCGTGTAGTTTTCCGTATGGGCTGATTGCTAAATACGGGTTTTGTTGCGCCACAACTTGCCTTTGAAATTCCGGCAAATTATACATCGGCATATTTTTTCTCCTTTATTACGAAGTTGGCGTATCTGTGCTTCTAGTTACTCCATTAACATTTGTAAAACCATTATCTTGAAAACTATCTTCACCTAAATCAGAAGAATTACCAAATTTTAAATAAAAGCTTAGTGTACCAGACGGTGTTTCTGTGAATCGTTTTGGCACCCACACACCACCAATTGTTTCTCCAAAATATGTGTGATCAAAAATTTCCCCAGCAATTCCATAAAAGTCTGCTAGTTTACCATCAAAATATGATGCTTGATCTGCGTATCTTCCTATTTGTGTATTTTCACCATTTTCAAGATACCGCATAGATTCATTAGATCCTGGTAAATCATATGTATCCCATAAATTAGAATTTGTTGAATCAATTGTAGAACCATTGATAGTTAATGTAAATCTATCTGTAGCTGTAGCTTGAGTAGAATCATAATTTAAATGAAAGTGATACCAATCAGATGTTGAAGTATATGTTGCCGTTGTTACCATATCACACTGCCAGCTTCCATTGCGTTTAAAATGGCAGCCTATACGATCACTTGTATCAAACTCAAAATAACATTTGTTATCATCATCTGTTTTACCACCTGTAATAACCTGTCTAGTCCCAATACTCTCTCGTTTTAACCAAAAAGACACTGTACCCTTTAAATTGCTGTCTGTAGTACCAGAATTACTCCTCACTAAATATTGAGAACTACCGGATTCAAAATCACCACTATACGCTATATTATAACTGGGGTTTGGTATAAAATACGTAAACATTAAGCTTCCTCCCTCACAGCCTCAACACCATACATGTTTGTTCCATCACTATAAAAAGATACGATAATAACATCCCCATTAGCAGCGGGCTCGGATGGAGCACTGGCTGTACCCCATTTATAATTAGTGCCCCAAGCTAATGTGTAAGCACCAGCAGCCTGAACAACTCTAAGAATATATGTAGCGCCAGCTTTAAGATTCGTTGGATTAGCTATTGTTGTATTTTCTGTTAATGTATGCACAGCAGTTTGAGCGGCACTCGCATCCCATGCAACACTATTACTTGAACTAGTTAAGGCTTTCTCATCAACACTTTGGGGTTTACTCCATTCATTAGCACTTGTAGTGTCTATCGTAGTAGCAGAGATACCATTAGTAACAGTTAAATCACCAGCAGAGATACCATTAGTAACAGTTAAATCACCAGCTGTTATATCTGTACCACCAGATGCTGATAAAACCCACTTATTATTTCCACCATTATATTTAAGAGCATCTGTATCAGTGGACGGTCCAATTAATAAATCATCTTCATTAATTAACAGGCTATAATTATTAATTGTAGTATCATAGTCCGCAGCAACATATAAATACACGCCACCACCATCAACATTGCTTGTGGCATCCCCATAAATATTCAATAGACCACGTTGTGTGTCATCTTGGCCTATTGATAAGACAGCATCCGATGCCGCAGTCCCATGCTTAATAGTTATACTGTCAGCAATAATAGATAAAGCCGCATCATCAGTTATGGTTGCGTCTGTAAGAACAGTCCCACCAACTGTTAATGAGGTTGTTGCTTCTAAATCTCCAGTAACTCTGGCCCCACCAGTTAACGTCTCAAACTTTTTACTATTAGCAAAATATAAATCTACACTACCAGCAGGATCTGCTACCAACATAGTTTTACTTGCAGCCCCAACAGAACCAATTAATGAGATTGTTTTATCATCAACATTATTAGTTATTGTCATATCACCAGAGGATAAACTTAAAGTGGTTGTGTTTGATGTTCCGCTTTCTCGTAAAATAAAATCAATAGCATCCACACTACACATTAACCATCGTTTATTACCTGCAGAAGAGTTAGGAGAAAGGATTGTTGGAGAAGACTCACTTGCACCACTTGACTCCTCTAGTGTATAAAACCTAGCATTTTGACTAGTTTTAATCATTATCATGCCATCAATATCAGATAACGTCGCACCATCGATAGCATCAGCGGCACCCGTAGAACCACCTGTTTCTGTGATTGCGCCATAAAAATTATAAGACACTTTAGTTTCTCCTTATTTTTTTAAATTGTGGTGAGCACAGTCTTTTTTGTCTACTCGTCTTTAAAAACGGTGTGGCCGGTTTATTGTACATTAAGGCCCGCATCCACTCATTGTCAGAATTAAATTGTTCTAGTTCCTCTTTTTCTTCATCCGTATCATAAAAAGACAATACACTACTTTTTAATTCTGGAATAACGTTTGATTGTAAAAATTTATCTATCATTAGTTAGTATCCGTATTATCCTTTCGTTCTACTCGGTACTGGACTCCCCACGCTATCGGCCTAAATCCCTTATCAACATCATTTGTTGAAATTCTAAATTGAAGGGAGTGTGCCCAACCAGTTTTATTGAGGTCATCCACAACTCGTATAAGACGTTGACTTCCTACATCTGTATTTAGATTTAATGAACTGAGAACAGCATCTGCCCACAAAACTCCTGCATTAGATCCCTCACCAATATCTGCTATTACATCTGCAAAATACACACCAACACCAGAAGTAGCCTGAGTGTCTGAGGCCCAAGCAACACCAGCCCCTGGGTTTTGATTTGTGTTTTTATAATAATACACAGACAATGTATTAGTTGCAGATGTATCAGGAATTTTTCTAGTTAATAATCGAAGTTTACGAAGTGTGGTTTCATCCCACATATTCCCAGTGGGAGCAAAATCACCTGTCCAAACAGATTGTTCAATTGCTGCACCGTCCCAACTTTGTCCCTTTTCAAGATGCATCATATACCCAGTATCTATACCAGCATACACAAAACGTTCACCATTTGTTGTAATTACTGGCCACGCTGCTTGCGGGTATTCAGCAATACCAACTTCTTTTTTATACCATTTTTTACGATACAAATCATATACAACCCATAGGGTATTATTAGTAGCACCAGAACTTGATGGAATTAAAAGGTTGTATTCTTTGTGATATGGGTCTACCCAACCCCTCGCTTGTTTTATATAATCAAATTGAATATAATCATCATCCAATGGATCAAAGAAATTTCGTATCCCTTTAATTGGAGACAAAACCGCACCATCAAACATAACTGGGCCACTATGACTCAACCATAAACACACATTACGAGTAATCTGTCCTTTACCTTCTTCAGTATATCCAATTTCAGCAGTAGCCAAAGTGAGAGGAGCAGGACAACCTATACTATATGAAACAGGATAAATTGTAAAATCATCTGGAGTATCTCCAGTTAATACATATGTTTCATTTTGTTTTAACACCAACAACATAGAAACAACAGTAGAACTAAATCTATTATAAAGTTGTGTCGCTGCCACTATTTTTTCAGCTCCACCAAAATATAAAGATTGTTTATTATTATCACTACTATCATTACCATTAAAAACATCAGGTGCATTAGCAGCACTATAGTCCATTCGGCTACCTTCGTTTCCTTTATTAAAAGAACAAAGCATTAAACGATTTTTATATAATGTACTAAATTCAAATGGGGAAATAACTTCTTGGGTTGGTATACCATAAATAAGGTCCACAACAACATCATCATCATCCCCACTCTCAGTTCCACTTAATGTTGCACTAAATGCTATTTTATATGCATAACCAGTATTGCCAAATTTAGTATATTTAAACTCACTATCAACACTAGGCGGAGTCCAATAAACAGTCCCTGTTTCGTTTAGTGTTTTACTTGAATTAGATGTTTCATCAATGGCATTAAGATCAATCCACGTACTACCATTCCAATAATAAACCTTCATTGTTGAAGCATTTGTATTAACAAGACCACTAGACATCTGAAGTTTAATTCCAGAAAGTCTGTCTTCAAACATTAACAAAATATAATCTTTGTCGTAAGAGCTACCACCTTCCATCGCATCCAGTACCATACCAACGACAGCAGATGTTGTTGACTCTTCATTAACATGTAGAGTATAATCGGACCACTGGCTTGCGCTATCATCATAAACTTCAGCTTGAATCGGTTGTCGATACACACCATCCCACACATTACTAATCGGTTGCATACCAAAATCAGCAGTAACACTATACAGATCAGCAGAACCGTTACTTAATTCAATTAAATATGCATATAAATAAACCTCTTTAAAATGTTTGGCTTTTGCTGTACCATATGTGTGACTATTCAGTGTTATTATTCCAGTTTGGGCTAAAGCTTTACCACCACTTGTTGTTCCATCTGTATCAACTAGATCAGCTGACCACGAACTTCCTGTCCAAGTCTTTAATGTAATCGTACTTGTAGATGAATTTGCACTATCAACATAAATTTTTAAAGCTTGAATGGGTCTTGTAGTCATAACTACCATAAACTCTTGAACAGCTTTATCTATAGTCCAAATATTTGCTGAATCATTCAAACTATTTGTAGCTCTATCTGTATAATCTTTTGCATTAGTTCCATCAGCATCATCCATCATATATAATGCTGCAATATTTTGTTCTTGTCCACCAAAAATTAAATTTTCAGCACCGTTACAGTAAACCATATTTCCTTGAGCTGCTTCACTAAAACGACCAATTAAGTTTGTTTCACTATCTTCATAATATGGATTACCGTTTACATCAAGATTTATACTATTATTAAAATCACCCTGATCATCTATTGTAGTTGTGTTAACAAAAACCCTACCCTGATCATAACTATTTAATGAATGAACAAACACATAGGACTTCTTATTTCCACCCTCTTCTGTACGAAGTTGAAACCCATTTCGTATATATGGATAATTACCAAGAGTTCCATCACTACCATCAAGGGCTGTAGTATTAATTTTGCTATATCCACTAATGCCCTCAATTCCAGTATCAAGGTATCTCATGTTTGTTAGTTCTTGATAGTTGTTAGGCCCAATAAGATACCCATCAAGCTCGGGCAGCCATTTGCCATCGAACCTAAATTGAGCATCTTTCCACGGTGCGTCAGGAACATTAACAGGTTTAAAATTAACCGTTGGCACTAGACATACCCCTCGCTTTCTTTATTTTAAAATCTTCGATTGTATCAGCTTCTCTATTATTTTTATCGACACGTTCAAAATTAGATTCTTGATAAAACTGTGCCATTAATGCATTTGCTTCACCAAACTTTTCATCTTTTTGTTTAGCTTTTGCAGTAGCATAAATTATCGGGAGATGCTGAAATTCATCTGCAAGCTCAGCAATATCTTCTGTTTCTTTAGAATATAAAACTGTGATAGTAGCCCCAGCAGCTACTACTGTTGCGCTTGTAAGCGGAAACACATACAAATTTTTATCATGTAAACAGTAATATTTCGGAGGACCAGATGTTCCAAGAGCTAAGTTTCCTATCTGTCTAGGATGTATTCTCATCAATCCTTTATACTTAGATAAACCATCATAGTATATTGCAGCGTAAGGTTCTACAATATCTGCAATCCATGGTTCATCTGAACTTGAATACGATAGTTGACCAGCTATCAAAGGATCTATGTTTTGCGTGTCTTCAACCATAAGAGTTTTAGAGCTAAACACACGGACGCCCTCTTTAATCCAGTCCTCAATTTCAGTATCTGTCCAAAACGCTGCTGTTGCTTCATTAACGTTTCTTCTAACCTGTGTTACAGCATCTGCTAGTGTTAAACTCATAATTAAAACTCCGTATAGTTATATTGTTTAGGAACAAACTCTCTAGCAATGACTTCGTGCATAGCTCGTTCTTTAAACAAACGAGTCATGATATCAGCTGATTTATTTAATCGTTCATCTTTCTTTGCTTTAGCTGTTTGTACTAACATCTCTCTTAAGAACCCATTAAATAAATCATTGTAAGGCATATTATCACTTAAAGTCAATGTTCCTGTTTTCTTGTCATAATAAATGACAAAATCAGTATGAGCATCATCACAGCCTTGAGGAAACAAAATCTTTTGATGCGATAATGCCCATATAGTAGGTCTAGCATCACCACTACGAAACATACTTGTGTAACGCAGATATGGTAATGAAACCTGATCAAGCCTGTCATTGCCTATCCATACTGATCTTACTCGTGTCCAGTTGCCGCTGTTTAAACCAGAAATGTCTACGTATGCTTGACTGGCAACTGTATCTATATCTTCTTCCTTTGCCTCTACTAAATCACTATTTAAGGCAGAGAGCTGGCTATCCATCAAACTAATCATACGATTAAGATAGTTTAATAGCTCTTCGTCATCAAACTCAATCCCGACACCCACACCGTCTACATAATCAACAAGACCGTATCGAGCATCATCTATAACATCTTGCAACGTAGCCATCTATTTCTCCTTAACTAATAGGGAATTTACTTTCCTTTTTAAGAATCTTATAGTATCTTGCAAAGTGCCCCATAGCATATCGTTTATTAATTCTAGAACGACTAGCAGCATCATAATTACCAGCCTTCCAAGCGACATATGCAGCACCAGAAGGTTCAGACGAAGGAATTTCAGTACCGTCATTATTTCTCAAAAATACATTTCTTAGAAATGCCATTATATCCTCCTTTTTAATAAAATGGGGTGATTAAGGCTCACCCCTAAGGCCTTTACAGATTAAGTCGGATCACCACCAGCGTCAATAGAATCATTCATTGCCAAACACACAGCGACAACCTCCAACACAGCACCGTCAATGTCAACATCAGCGGTGTCTACAGTGGCTGTAATGTCGATAGTATCAGCAGCATTAAAGAACACCGGAGCGGTCAGAATCGGAGACTGTGCAATACCAGTAGCATCTACAGCCAGAGCATCGCCCCACTGATCGACGTTTCCGCCGTATCCCAGGTCAACCGTACCATTCGAACCTTCAGCGGTACGCACATTAATGAAAGCATACAGTACCAGAGTACCAGCAGGAACATTAATCACCTGGGCAACGTCCCCGTCACCAGCATCCAGAGTCTGTTTGGTGCAGTCCACAATGTTCCGCAGAACAAACAGCTCATACCCACGAGGGGTGGTGTCATGGGGCTTCTCCACACCAGTGATAGACCCATCAGTAAAATTATAAGTAGCCATTTAAATTTTTCTCCTTTAAAGTTTGTTGTTTGTGTTTAATTTATCTCACTTATTAGCTAGCGTGAGAAGCAGCATAAGACGTAATGATAATCTTACCATAGTCTTTGCTGTTAAAACGGGTGGCCTTGATTCCAAAAATAGAACCAACGCTAATGCCCTTTTCGTTCCCGTAGTCATCGGTCTGCTCATACCAAGACATAATATTATCTTTCCCAACACGCTCTTTCTCAATTCCATCATAGGCGGAACCAAGAGCAAACACGCCAGCCTGAGCACCCAGGAACAGATTGCGCCGAACCGTACCAGAAGCAGCACCGTCAAACGCAGGCAGATAGGTCGATTCCATCAGAATCATCCCATTATACACACCAAGAGCACCAGTAAAAATCGGGTTCTTCAAACCACGCTTATTAGCGTACATCTGAATCGTTGGCCAATCAATATAAGCACTATTGGCAACATCCAGGCGAATATCAGTCGCACTATACGGATGCAGAACAACAATGTAATACTCACCACCATCATACATAGCGGGACGAATGGGTGGAGTGAGAGTCTTTGCAGACTCTTTCGCAAAGTCAAGATCAGCCAGCTGAATCTGGTCATTGTTTCCAAGACTACCTTCATCAGTAGCAATCGTACCAGAGTGACTTACGTCACCAGACACGATATAGTGATCACCATCAGGGGCAGTACCAGTGTTACCAGCAAAGTTGAAAGTCGTATCGCCGCACAGAGCACGGAACATATAACTATCAAATTTACCGGCAAACCAATCAGCCAAATTAGACTTAGCATCCATACGCATATCATGCAGAGTTCTCTGCTGAGACATACGCCGGAACGCATGAGCATTACGCAGCTGATCAATCATGACCGAATCCTGGTAGTACACCAGAGCCTCTTCATTATCACGCATACGATTGTCACCAGTGACACCAGCACCAGTCATCTGCATCAAGAGATCATACTTAATCGTATCACCAGCAGACTTTTCCAGTTCAGTCAACCGCTGAATAACAGAGCGTTTATTAGTTCCCATCAGTTTATTTGCCATAGTCGCTTTCAGAGCCTCACGCATAGTGAGAGAACTCCACAACTTGACAGTTTGGGCATCGTTAGTACCAAAAGCAGTAACAGCCATTTCGTTTCTCCTTTTTAAAATTTAGCTTTTAGAATTTGATGCCATCCTCTTTTTCCTCTCTTCCTGCTGCTCTTTGAAGAGCCTCAACTTGTTCGTCCG
>Ga0164310_10001588_pt1 | contig 12977 bp, 15 predicted proteins | sample GuaBasSedimGuay1_FD_121795 | JGI IMG/M metagenome (GOLD analysis project Ga0164310, IMG submission 121795) | Subseafloor sediment microbial communities from Guaymas Basin, Gulf of California, Mexico - Guay1, Core 4569-9, 0-3 cm | ecosystem: Environmental > Aquatic > Marine > Hydrothermal vents... | reverse complement strand
TTGTAGCGCCTCTTCTGCTCGGTTTTCCCGTCAAACTCTTTTTATTCATTCTTAATCGATAAAACATAATCAATTACAATATTAAAACACCATTCTGTTGAAGGATTTTTCCGCAAAAAATACCTTTATTTTTGCTTAAAGCAACAGATTTAATTATAGAAAGTATTATTTATCGGAAAAGAAATTCCAAGAATGTTCCCAAAAAATAATTATCTGATGAAATGGTGGCTTAGAGTGAAACTATTAGCGAAAGTTGTACTTGCAGGTGACGGTGGTGTTGGAAAAACAACTTTAATACATCGCTATATAACTAATAGTTTTATTGATTCGACAAAATTAACTATCGGTGCTGCTTTTCACACGCACGAAATAGAAATGGGCGAGCATTTGGTTTTGACACAAATCTGGGACCTTGGGGGACAAGAGCAGTTTAAACAGATGGGCCTTTTCGACCGGTATTTTAAAGGCGCAACTGTCACGGTAATAATGTTTGATTTAACTCGTTTAAATACACTTAATAGCGTCCCTGAATGGGCCGAACTGGCGGTTAACTCGAGTAATACAAAGTTAATCCTTGTAGGCGGGAAAAAGGACCTGGCAAATGGCATTACTTTTACTCTGGATTCTTTCAAAGATTTAACTGACAAATACAAGTTCGAGTGTTATCATGAGACTTCTTCGGCAACAGGAGAAGGTGTAGCAGACGTTTTTAATTCGATTGCAAATATTATCATTGATACTACTATTGAAAAACAAAATAACGAAAACAAAGAAAAAGACTAAACAAAATACCCTAATAACTAATTTTTTATAGAGGGAAGTAGGGAAATATAACACAATTCGCTCATAGTTCGAGATAAATCATTTAAAAGGTGAGAGACGAACAAAAGATCTTTTGTTTGAAGGAGCTTTTGAAGAACATGTCCCAAAGACCGGCGATAGCCAATTTGAAGGCGTTGGTAAGCGCCATAATTGCCAATGGAAAAACAGGCAATGTTCGGGCTGTAGTGCAAACCCTAGATAATTTTGAGAAACTTACAAAAAATTACCGGAACGATGATGAAATCCGCCTTCTCATTGCTAAAGCCTATCGCCATGCGCTTGATCCGTTTGGTGTTGCGAAAAAATTCAAAGACTGCGAAAATATGATCGAAAAAATTGAGGGCCTTTTAAAAACAAATTCGAAATCTGAAGAACTACAAGAGGTCTTCAGCGAAGCGTTAAATGCACTTATTTTTCATTACATTATGAATGAACGCGACAAAGATATTCATAAAACTTTGACTCGCTTAGGACGTTTTGCTTCAAGTCATCAAATTAATCCTTTTGTTCAATTTAATTATGCTTTGGCTCTTTCCCAAGTGGCGAGTTATTTTGCTGAGAAGGAAGACAAAGACGTTGCTTATAATATCCTCTGGGAAATTATTGGCATTGTCACTTTCTATCCCGGGAAAGAAATTCTAACCCAGGTAGCTGATGGGTTGTTGCAGTGTATTAACGTTGTCGGTAATCGTTTGACTTATTCGGAATTAGAAGATTTGGCAAATAGGATTGACGAATTTATTAATTTCACTAACGAATTTGAAATTCAACAAAAACTAACAAGCTGTCAAGGGAAGATATTTCAATATATCGCCGGATTACGAATGCGCTTAGGCTATAGCCCCGACGGAAAAAAAGCCAATATTAAGTAGTAGAGGCTCGCTCGGTTTTTTCAAGCATCTGTTGTAATATATTTTCAAGATGAGCAATTTGAATGATCCCTACCAGTTGTCTGCCCCCAATTAAAATTGTTGGGAGAGCTGTTACACCATATGCTTTTGCAATCGTAGGGTCCTTTTCAGCGTCGATCGTTTCCACTTCGAGGGCGAATTTTTTCCCAACTTTTTCGATGTGATTGACTGCAACCTGTGACCAGGCATCATCCTTTTTAACAAAGAACAATATCTTAGCTGATTTCTCTTTATGGATTCTCGGCGAGAGATCCGGAAGGGGCAATAATCCACTAATTATTTCCTGGACAATGAGATTGAATGCCGCATCAACATTTGTATCTGTCTTTGCACTTGTAAAGATTACATTTGCTTTAGAAAGCGGTGTATCACCTAAAAACCTCATATCAAATGCTAAAGGTGTATTGTGCCTTTGTGCCAGGTCTAATTTTGTTCCTACGAGGACAATTGGAACGGAATCTTTGTTTGCCTTACAAAGATCTTCATACCAGCCCGGAAGATTAGCAAATGTCTTGGGATTGGTAAGGTCATAAGTGAGTAAAGCACCAGAAGCGCCCTGAAGATATCGCAGACCAATTTGTCGTCTATTTTTTTGCCCGGCAATGTCCCAAATTAAAAGTTTAACATGAACATCGGGATATTCAAAGGTTCTCACATAGAAATTTACACCAAGGGTTGTCATGTAATCTTTCTGAAAAGTATCGAAAATGTACCGTCGAACTAGGCTGGTCTTCCCTACACCAGGGTCGCCCAATAAAACTATCTTCCGTTGGTACATTTTAACCATTTGTATTTGTCCCTCAATTGCTTGTTTATTGTAAGCTTTTTGTAGGTTTTGTTTTCGGCATTAATTTTGCTTCTTAGCCTGTGGTAAGAATCTCACAGCCAGTGGCGGTAATCATGATCGTGTGTTCTGCTTGAGCCACCGGTGTGTTATTTTTACTCAAAAGTATTGGATAGCGGGTAAGCGTTTTGTAAGAAATAAGTTCTTTAAGTGCTTCAAATAGCCTTGTCTCAGGCAAAAGTCCCTCTAACCAACGAATGGCAAAAGGCAAGCCCTTGAATGAGTTAATTTTCTCGAGAAGTTTTTTCGCATCCTCTGATTTTGCTTTTGAGCCATTTTGAGAGAAGATATAAGTATAATTCTGATCCTTCACTTCTCGCGAACCATTAGCAGTTGTAACGAATGGTTCTATCGCCAGAATGTCTCCTTCCTTTAGTTTAGGCGCAAAGAAATCCATTTTTGCTTTAAAATTAGGGATGCTAATTCCTGCATGTAATTTCCACCGCTTAATTACATGCCCGGTTAGGTCTGTGATGGGCGTTAACCCTTCTTTTGTTATTGTATTTTCAATGACTTCGCCTATGTCGCTTGGCCGAATGCCTGGTTTAATAACTTCGATTGCTTTTTCAAGTGCTAGCTCAGCAACCCGTCGTAGTTGCTGGTAGGTTTTGGTTCCTCCAACAAGAAAGGTTCGGGCATGATCCGAGATGTAGCCATCGATATGTGCTCCGAGGTCTATTTTAACAATTGCTCTTTCTGGGACTAAAAGATCATCATCAATTGGCGAGGTATAATGGGCGGCTATTTGATTTATTGAGATATTCACAGGAAAAGCAGGTTTGCCACCTTGTCTCATAATTTCTTGTTCCAAGGTGTCACAAATATATTTGAGCTTCCGCCCTTTTGAGACCAGTTTCTTGGCTTTTCGCATTGTTTTATGAGCTATTATCCCAGCCTCGCGATATAAAGCAATTTCATCTTTGGTTAATTCTGACAAATGTTTTAGCACCTAATTATTTCACTAATAAATATCTAATCAAGGATTCATCATACTAATAAGTTTTGAGAAAGTTCTTTTTACTTTTGAAATAAATTCTTTAACCAGGACCAAAAGGCAATGGCTAGATTTTTCAACTCATACTTTTCTGGAAGCTGCCAGAGCATCCAAGAAGGAAGTGGGTATTGTTTAATTACTTGGAGGAGAAAGAGCGCAAATAACCCAAATAAAAGAAGGAGTGTGAGATAATCCCACCATTTGAGTCGTAATGAATACAAAAAGGTGCGTTTCTTCATTGCATTCCATCCTCGGGATTCAATGGCCTCTGCAAGCTGCCATGAGCGACGAAAAGCAGAAGCAAAAATGGGAATAAGTAAAGGAATCATATTTTTTAAACGTTTGAAAATATTCCCACGATCGATTTGCAGTCCCCTTGCTTTCTGAGCGGCAACAATAATAGCTGTCTCTTTTGTTAAAGTAGGAATGAACCTATAAGCCGTACTAATGGCCCAGGCAAGAGAATAGGGAAACCTAAATTTAATGAACATTTGAGAAAGCTCGTCTGGTGAAACCGTTTGAAAGAAAATGCCAAACACTTCAGCCAGAATCAAAAAGCGAAACCCCATAGCAAGTCCGGCTGTGGTTGGTGAGGGGACGTTTTTCAATAAGAGAGCATTAAGAATTATGATCAAGAGCACCAAAGGTAAAACTGTAATCATTGCTCGCAACCATTTCTTGAAAAACTTTGCAAGGAGGACTAAGGGGGTCACACCAGCAAAAAGAAGCATCAATGGGACAAGGTCTCTAAAAAGAATGGTGTAACAAGTTAAAACTATAACGAAAAGCATTTTTGTTCGGGGATCGAAGCGATGGATAAGCGACTTGTCTTGCTCATAATTGAAATACTCTAAAATTCGTGTGCTCATTTTTTACCCTCCTGAGACGCCGCTTGAAGTAGAATATCCTTAAACTTTTCAATGAATTCTACTTCCGATGTTGCCGGTAAGTATTCTTGGTTGGTCATTTTTGCAACTTTCTCTTGGATTTCCAATAAAATGGGTTTTTCCAAGTCCGCTTGTTGTATTAACAACTCATCCTGCAGGATTGTCTTTGACTCACCGTCAGCAATTATTTGTCCATCAACCAAAACAATTACTCGAGGGAAGTAGTCTAGGATAAAATCTATGTCGTGAGTAACAATGAATACTGTTATACCTTTGTTTCTCAAATCGCATAAATAGGTGCCAAGTCTTTTCTTCTGCCGGTAATCTTGCCCAAAAGTGGGTTCATCAAGAACCAAAATCTTTTGCCCCATAGTCAAAACAGAGGCGATAGAAACAAGTCTTCGTTCTCCTCCAGAAAGCTCTAAAGGACTTTTCTGAAGTAAATGAGTAATATTAAAATTTTCAGCAATTTTTTGAACCATTCGCTCCTGTTCCTCTTCCGGCATCCCAAGATTTTTAGGGCCAAATGCTAATTCTTTTTCAACGGTTTCCGCGAAGAGTTGATGATTCGGATTTTGAAAAGCCAAGCCAACTGTTTGTGCTAATTCAGAAATGGGCTTTTTAATGATGTTTTCATTATTTATCCATACTTCTCCTTTCGTGGGCTTTAATAGGCCAATTATGTGTTTTAAGAGCGTTGTTTTTCCTGCGCCGTTTTTCCCAACAAGCGCAACTAATTCTCCATCGGTTATTTTAAAACTAATGCCTTTCAAAACATCGGGATTTTTTTTAGCATACCGGAAATAAACGTCTCGAAATTCTATCATACGCTTTCTCTCCCTCCTTTGATAAACAATAAAAAGTCATCAATAGTCAGCGGTTCTGGGACTGCCAGTAGTTGTTTGCGGTGCTTTTCCGGGAGAATGGCAAAATTATCAGTTACTTTTTTGAGCTGTTCGTATAAGCTTGTAATTCTGGGATATAATTCGAGTGGATAGTTCTTGTTGTGCAGTACCTCTCTTGGTGGTCCAAAGGCTTTCAATTGTCCAGATTCAATATACGCAATCTTAGTAACATATTGTAGATTCCTATCCAATCGATGTTCCGAAAGAATAACGGTTTTTCCTTGTTCTCGATTTAACTCGGCAATTTTTTTAATGATTTTGGTGGCACTTTGTGGTGAAAGGTGGGAGGTTATTTCATCGAAAACAAGAATGGGTGGGTCAAGAGCAAGTGCAGAACCAATTGCTGTTAGTTGTTGTTCTCCACCTGAAATGGCAAAAGGTGATTTATCCTGTATTTTTTCGAGGTCTAATAATGCAATAATCTCATTAACTCGGCGCCTTATCTCCTGTCGTGGAATGGCAAAATTCTCAAGTGGAAAAGCAATCTCGCGTTCCACAGTTAAAGCCGATAATTGGTTCTCAGGGTTTTGAAAAACAAAGCCGATAGTTTTGGCAAGTTGCGCGGTCTTTTTCTCGGCAATACTCTCACCAAATAACTTGACATCCCCCCCAAACAGCCCAGAATAAAAATGCGGGATTAATCCATTCAATGTTTTCAAAAGGGTCGATTTCCCAGAGCCACTATAGCCAACCAGGAGAACAAAATCCCCTTGTGCAACTTGAAAATTAACATTCTCCAGAGCAAATTTGTCGCAATTTTTGTACTTGAAAGTGACATTTTTGAGCTCAATCACAGGAGTGTATGTCATTTTTCCTGAACCTTGTTCTTACCCTTATTTCAAACACTTTCTCAGCAGTTTAAAAGTTTCGTTCTTCAACTCATTTTCGGGAATTTCTGCTTCGATGGTTAATGCTGCTGCGGTGGAATGGCCGCCACCATCACCATGGAAGTGTTCCCCCAAGGGGCGCATAATATCACTTCCAAAATTGATGTTTGTTTCCCGATAAAAGTTACTTGTTGCTCGAACGATTAAACGAGTGAGTTTTTTACGCTTTGTATAAACAAGAGCAACATCTGCTCCTAAATCTAGAATTCCTCGGGCAGCAGAACCCTCATAAGAACCAACTCGACTCCAGACTATGACCCAATTATTCAGTTTTTCTAATTGCAATCTCGAAGCACACTTTAATCTTGCGATTTTCTCAGGCGGTTCCAAAGGGTTTTGCAGTAAAGAGACTGCTAAATCATAGTCACCTCCCAGTTCAATTAAGGTTCCGGTTGTCCGTAATAAGGAGAGGTTCAGATGATAAAACCGGCGACTGTCGTATATAATCCCTGCTAACAAAGCTGTTAAGAGTTTTTTTGGCGGTTTTAATCCTAATTCAATAATTAGCTCAGCAATTATTTCTGCGGTGGAGGATTTGTTTTCATCTATAAATGCAAGGGCATTTTTTTCGCTTAGTTCGGAAGGAGTGTGATGATCAATAATAATAACATCTTTTTCGAGATGTTTTTCCACCAATGATTTGAATTTCCCGAGCTGGATAAGAACATTCACATCGACAATTATTAGTAAGTCATACTCTTTGTCAGTTTTTGTTAGGTATTCTCTATTGTAGAAATCCATTAATCTTGTAGTATGAGGGCTGACGCCGTCAACTAAAATGTCAATTGTTGCTTTGGGCTGTAAATGCTCAAGAATAAATGCCATTGCAAAGGTTGAAGCAATAGAATCAGGATCAACGCTATTATGCCCCAGGATAGCAACAGACTGCAATTGTCTTGAGCGAAGCTCATTAATTAATTGTGTGTACCAATTCACTGAGAAAAATTCTCCTTTAGCCATTGATCCAAGTTTGCAAAGGTTTCTTCTAAAATCTTTTGAATAACTTCTTCTTCAGCTTTCTGACGCTGAGGTCGCGTCAGTAGTAATTCGGCATTAATAATCAATTCTTTACCGGTATTGTAATTGACATCCACAATAATTTCGTAATTCTTTACTGTTGCTGGAGCAACTCGCTTTTCGAGAGTGGTATGAATGAAAGAATGCACTGTTTCTGAAATCTCGAGTAGGTCGTCCTCTGTGAGTTCCCGCAAACCAAGATTTACTATTGCTAACTTTTTTTCGTCTTTCACGAGAATCTACCAAAAAGTTAGTAAGTATGGTTTATTTACCACCTTCGAAAGCGGCTTTCAGCTCTTTCTCAATCTCATCGAATTGCTTCTTGAGTTTGTTCAAGCTCTTTTCTGAAAGTTCTATGCGCGTTTTAGCTAATTCTTTTTGATCTTTCAGTTTAGTTTTCGTTTCTTTAATGGTAGATTTTACCAGTAACCGCCCGATGCTTCGATAACAAATCTCATCATCAGGTCGCTCTTCAATTTCCTTTAAAGCTTTATCGATATCCATTTGTTCAATTTTCAGTGCTTGTATCTGTTGTTGCACTGAACCAATTTGCTGTTGGAGAGATTGGTAACGTTTAATTTTTTCCTCTAATTGTGGGCTTAATCCTTTTGCTACAGGGAATCCTCCTTTTATCTGATTTACAACAACGAAAAGTGCCTTTAAATAAACTTTCGGTAGCAATCATAAAGAAGGAGAAAAGTTTTTTCTTTTCATTATCCAAATTTTTTTAATTATGTTGTGTCAATTCCTTTTTTACAAAGTCCAAAAAGGATTAATTGCGGATGACTGTCTACTTGGCTTTTCTGTTGCACATTTACCAACCTCCTACACAGAAAGCAAAAGTGTTAAAACAAGTCATTAAGGAATCTTATGAACCTCTTTTTGCAACCTTGCTAAATTATACTTCTACCAAATTGACCTTTAATATCAATGGTTCGTTACTCGAGTTACTCGAGTTATATCAAGAAGAAGGGTTATTGGGTGACATCCGGAAAGCTGTTTTTTCCGGTCAGATTGATTTAGTTGGTTCGAGTTGTTATCATGCCATTTTACCATTAATACCAAAAGAAGAGATTATTCGCCAAATCGAACTGAATGAAAAACTTCATGATAGAATCCTGGGACAAGGGGCAATCGCTTCTCACGGTTTTTGGCTTCCAGAGATGGCTTACGATCATCGGGTTATTGAACCCCTCGTCGAGAAAAATTATGCTTGGAGTGTTCTCTCGAGTGTTGCTTTACCAACAAAGGAATTGCCCCAAAATTTCATCCCCACAGTGAACGGTTCCTTTTCTACTTTTTTCAGAAATGACCTTCTCTCAAATTTCATTTCTTTTAAACATCCAACTGTTGAGAACTTTTTTAACCAGATGCTTAAAGGGAAAAATGTCCGAGAAGATAGTTATGTCATTCTGGCAATGGATGGGGAGACATATGGCCATCACGTGAAGGGGCTTGTTGAAGACTTTCTTGCACCATTGATCTCTAAAGTACAAGACGATCCTGATGTAACTTTTGCGAAGATAGCTGATTTGCCGGCTTTGTTTAAAGAGCGACGGGCAGTTGTTCCACGTTCAAGTTCATGGTCAACAACAGAGGAAGACATTCAACGTGGGATACCTTTTCCCTTGTGGTCTGACCCGAATAATCATATTCACAATTTACAACTATTGGTAATGAACCATACCCTTCATTTGGTGGCAACGGCACAACAGTACCAAAAGCTGAAAAAATTCGCCCAGGAAGAAACTATTCAGCAGAAGTTTCAGAATTCCCGTTCATGGTTAGACCGGGGATTGCACAGTTGTCAACTCTGGTGGGCATCAAAACGCCCCTGGTATTCTGCGGAAATGATTTTGGAAGGTTTGAATCAGCTGATTCTGGCAGCATCTGAAGCATTAAAAGTTATTCTTTTTACAAGCGAAAAGGAGGAAGAGAAAAAGAAAGCTATGGCTATTTTTGATGAAATTTTTCACGCACAAAAAGAGATTTACTTAACTGTTTAATTGCTTTTCTTTTTGCTGTGTTGTTTTTCTTTTTGTTACAGTTTGATATTTTAAATGGTCTTTTCGCGTTTTCCACCAATGGTTGCGCCATTCTTTGAAGATTTTTTGATAAATTTCAATTGTTTGGTCCGCAATAATCTCCCAGTCAAAAACATGAATCAATTTTTCATAGGCATTTTTGACTATTTTTTGGCGTAATTTTTCATCATCCAGCAATTTTATCAGTGCTTCAGCGATGGCATGCGAATTATCCGGTGGGACTTTATAACCGGTCCAATGGTGATCAATGATCTCTGAAAGCCCTCCCACATCTGAAACGACTACTGGTGTTTTCGTAGCCATTCCTTCGAGGGCGACGATCCCGAATGGCTCATATGTTGAGGGAACGACAAGAATATCGGCAACGTTCAAATAGGCAAGAAAATCCTCTTCAGGAAGGTAGCCTGTAAACAGTACTTTGTTATTTAAACCGAGTTCTTGAGCAATGCGCTCGAGCTCTTTCCGGTGCCAACCTTCGCCGGCAATAACGAATTTTGTATTTGGTTTTTTTTCCAAAACCGCAGGAATTGCTCCCAGCAAAACATTAACCCCTTTCTCCGGGACCAAACGGCCAATATAGGCAACTATTTTTTCTTCGGGTTTAGCATATTTCAAGTGATGTTTTTTCTGTTCTTCTTTTGATAATTTTATATTGAACTCTTTATAACGAACTCCGTTTGGAATGATACTCATTTTGTCTTGTGGGAAGTCAAAGGCGAAATGACAAAGTGATTGCATATATTGGCTACAAACAATCAAATGCCATGATTCTTGGATGAGCAAATTCTCAATCTGATCAATCATTCGCTGACCATCATTGTAGAGCCCATTCCGTCTTCCTCGCTCGAGAGAATGAATCGTCACCAATAAGGGTTTTCGGAAGAGGTGTTTAAGACCTATAGCTGCCAGTGCAACGAGCCAGTCATGAGCATGGATGATATCGATGTCATATTTTCTGACAAGTTCAATAGCCTTTTGCTCCATCAAGAGGTTCATATTGAGGTCCCAATGAAGGAAGTCCGGTGCAGGAATTGCATAGGCATCAAAGCGATGGACATGAACCCCATTAACAACTTCATACTCCTTTGCGCCGGGAAAGCTGCAGGTTAAAATATGAACTTCTAAACTTTTTTGCACAAGCATTTGTGAGAGATCATTAACATGGGCCGCCAAGCCACCTACTTTGAATGGGGGAAATTCCCAACTAAGCATTAGTACACGAAGCATCTTTTTTAGCTCTCCTCCTTGTACTCTGAGGGCAATAAAGTAAGGTACTGTTGAAAAATCTTCGGCGCAATTTTTCTCTGACGTATTTTTTGGGTTATAACTTTCGCTGGATCTAAATTATATTCTTCAATAGCATTCAACATCAATTGGTCTGTATCCACTAAAATTAAATCTACATTTTTTAGTGCTTTTTCTTCAATCTTTTTTAATCCTTGATGATAAGGGAAGTGAGCATTCTCTCTAGATATCTGTATGGAAGTGGTTGTATAAACAACTTTAGGTTGAATGTTACCATCCCACGGAACAAGCAAAGGGAGTGTCTGCCATTCAAATAAATGGATGATATCTACTTGATGTTCATGCATGATCGCAGCAATGGCTGCTTGATAAGCGCATTTAAGATTTAATATGATGGTTAAGTCAGAAATGTTATTTGGTATGTGATTTGGAATTCGATTAACAACAATTCCATTCTCATTCGTAATGTCCGAACGCCAATCATCGAATGTAACGACCCAAACATTTGTCTCCTTTTTCAGGCAGAAGGTGGCAAGCTGAAAGACAACATCACTGATGGGTGAGAGTCGTCGAGGTGGATATTCAAATGAAACTAGAATTACACCTGATAAGGATTTTTCGCTAGTCATTTATTTATCCACTCTTGTTCAATATTTCTCTGTAGCTCAAAGGATAAGCTTTACATTTTATACTAAGAGAATTGGTCGTTTCAGCATTTAATTGTTAGGTGAAAATCGCTGCCACAGCGATAATTCCTTTCCCCAGAAGGAAGTACCTATCGTTAAATTGTCCAATATATCCTTGTTCAACCAATTCTTTGATGATTTCTTCTAAATTATACCCAGGGATATTTTGAATCAGATTATTTAGTTCTTCAAAAGTAAGGGCTGATTTAGGTTTAGTGATGCCATTTGAAAAAAGTAAATGGCAAACATGAAAGAGCTTATTTGTTTGAGCCATTTTATCACAGTATTTGATTTAGGTTAGGGCATTAAAAAGATTTTCAATAACTCCTATGAAAAACTGCTTTTATTATCGTAACACCGGTGGTTCAATTTCTTCTGTTTGAACGATTTCTATTTCAATGTCAGTCGAAGAGACTCTCCCTGAGAAGATGACTGAATATTGGTTGTCAGCTTTCCGGTAACGAACAATATTGTATTCCCCTTCTCCTTCATTAAAGTAGATATAAAGTAAAACCTCTGCAAGGTCTTTGAAATAGGAGCCACGAAGTACTTTGGAAATATCAAATTTTGATTGTAATGGAATCCTTACCACAAGTAAAATGTCATCTTCAAATGGTCTGAAATTTTTCCCTTTAGTATAGCGGAGCATAATTTGTCCTAATTGTCTATCACATCTCGGGCAAAACGGTTTCAATTGCCCATGCACCATTCGAAAACCCACCCCTCGTTTGCACAGATAAAGAATGCCATCATTCACGCAATAGTAGGAACCATGTAAAAATCGATCATCAAAACTACTAATCTTGAAAATCCGTCCATAGGGACAACTGACGCAGGGTGAATCACAATCTAGATAAATGTCACTCAATTTACAATTGCTCTCCAGTGTTTTATTCATTAAACTAAATAATGAATCATGTACCTATTTATCTTATAGACTGATTACTTAAAAGATTAACTTATCTCATTAAAAGATTGTTGCCTAAGAAAAAGGCTCGTTAAAATGTTCTTTTTTACACCAAACGAATCTTTTGAAAGAAGGGCTCTGTTAGTTGCTTTTTCAAAGCGCGTGAGGATTAAATAGCGAAAGGAGAAATTAATAAATTAAAGAAGATACTGGTAGAAATATGAAGTATATTGGCTCAATTGGTGAGGTTTTAATTGATTTCATTGCTCAAGAAAGACAGCAAAAAGACTCTGTCGCTACGTTTCTCAAATTGCCGGGTGGTGCTCCTGCGAACTTTGCAGTTGGAATTGCAAGGTTAGGAGCCAAGGTGCGTTTTTTCGGAAAGGTGAGCGATGACCCTTTTGGCCAATTCTTAGTAAAAAAACTTGCCGAAGAGGGTGTGGGGATTGAAAATCTTGTCACCGCGAAAAATGGCGAAAAGACATCACTAGCGTTTGTCTTTCTAAATGCTTCAGGTGAACGGAGTTTTCTTTTTTATCGAGAGAATGCTGCGGATGCAGCCCTCACTCCTGAAGAACTTGATCCTTTACTGTTTAAGGACCTCCAATATCTTCATTTTGGAGTGATCTCTTTATTAAGCGAGCCAAGTAAAAGTGCAACCTTCAAAGCGATCGAGTATTGTAAAAACAATGGTGGAGTTATTTGTTTCGACCCAAATATCAGGAAAGATTTACTTCGTAATGAAGAGGAATTTCGAGCGCTACTTAACGCTGCCCTCCAAACAGTGGATATCTTTTATCCATCAGAAAAAGAGCTGACTTTTATTC
>Ga0164310_10001587_pt1 | contig 12977 bp, 12 predicted proteins | sample GuaBasSedimGuay1_FD_121795 | JGI IMG/M metagenome (GOLD analysis project Ga0164310, IMG submission 121795) | Subseafloor sediment microbial communities from Guaymas Basin, Gulf of California, Mexico - Guay1, Core 4569-9, 0-3 cm | ecosystem: Environmental > Aquatic > Marine > Hydrothermal vents... | reverse complement strand
TTTTTTCTTTGGCGAGAGTGCTGGTGAAGCCCCGGGAAAATATATCCTGAAATGGGAACCAAACTTAAAGCCTGTTTTCACCACAAATCCCCTGAGCCTCCAGTCTTCATACACTTCATAAAGCCTTTTTGCATATTCTCTTTTTTTCATAACCTCATTCAAAATTTTTTCATAACTCATTTGCTTCCCTTTTGTGTTTTTTACTTTTAGACCAAAGTGTTTGGAAAGGAAAACTGTTTCAAGAAAATTCAGTTTCAGAAGATTTCCTCTTTCCTGCCTGTATACTCCGTACTGACCGAACCAGTAGTTAATAAAAAGTTCCTGACCTATATTTTCATCTTCAATAACAGAAAACAGAGAATCGGGATACCACACAGCTTCTGTTTTTATGCTGTTCTTTTCCAGCGGTCTTGACGGATATTTTTTTAAATTCACCTTTTTCCTTTTCTTCCATTCGCCCACTTCATATATTCTTTTGATTATTAATCCCCTGTCTCTCCAGTCTCTGTATGCATTAAATTTTATAAAAAGCCTCGGCTCTTTCAAAGAAAAAACAGAAGCCATCTCATTGAATTCCACTTTTTTATCATTATAAAAACAGACTCCGTTCATAAAATTCATTATATAAAGCGTTTCCTCTGGTTTGAGATAAAGCCTTCCGTTTTTTTCTTCACCAAAAAAATTCTTCTTTAATCTCTCAATATCTTCTTTATTCTCTATCCACATGCTTTCCTTTCCGTCCCACTTTATTTCTATCATAGACATCAGCATAAATGTCGGTGGCGGGGTTTTCGCTTTGTACAAACACAAATAATTATTTGATGAAAATCTTGCTGGAAGCGAAGCTGAACCTTCGATTGACGTTCTTTCGGAGCACCCTTCCAAATGACGGATTAAGCTTCTTTTTGGTCGACCTTTTCTAAAGGCTCGAGCCAAACCTTCGCGGCAGCTGTTTTTCCGTTAACGCTTCCATCAGCTTTGCTGGTGGCGCCTGCCGTCAGGCAGTGTGTAGGCCGTTTACTTGGCCTAAAGGCTTTGCGGCAGCTGTTTTTCCGTTAACGCTTTAGTGCGTTTATCCTGCACTAAAGGCTTTGCGGCAGCTGTTTTTCCGTTAACGCTTTAGTGCGTTTATCCTGCACTAAAGGGTTATTCGAACCCGCGACCTCTGCGTTTCTTTCATCGGAAACCTCAATGCTCATAACCGATGTTATGAGCGCAGCGCTCTAACCGCTGAGCTACACCGACATTAATATTTTATAACTAAATATTAATTAATATCTATACCTTCCAGTTTTTCCGAAACCCCTGCTTTCGACAGAATCTCCTTTTCTATTTCTTTTACAATAGGCTCTGCTTTGTTTATTTCTCGCATTGCCTTTTCAGACATTTTCCCGTACCTTTCTCTCAAATATTCAAACCGTTCTTCTACCGTTACAATCTTGTTTCCTTTGACACGCATATCAGCATAATAAACCAATTTCTCTTCCCATGTTTTCAAAGGAGAATGAAGAACAGCCGTTGTTATGTGTTTTCTAACAATGGGCGCAACTTCAGCAAACCCAAGGCTTTCCAGAATCTCGGCTGCTTTTTTTCCATGACCGGAATCCTCGTTAAGTGTCATATGTTTGTCCAGATCATGAAGAAGCGATGCGGCATCAACAAGCCCAAGGTTTATTTCCTCTCCTTTTTCTTTTAGTTTTTTAGCAAGGAACATTGCAACTCTGTTGACCTGAAGTGTATGAGCTACTATGTTTTCAGGAACCCTGTATTTTTTCAACAACTCAAAACACTTTTCTTTGGAAGGTATCATGTCTTTAGTTTGGTTTAATGGTTTATATTTGTCTCTGTTATTTTTCTCAATTCCAGCGCATTTTTGTAGCAATCAGCGTTATTGAAAAAAACATACACCGGTTTGTTTTGAGAAACAATTTTTTTCTTTATGTTCTGAATTTCCTGTTCAGAAAAAGAATAATTATACATAGACGGTTTTCCAAAACCATGAAGCCTGTAATAAACCATTTTCTCTGAATGAAAACATTCCTGCCTTAACGGGTCTACGCAATGAGTAATTTTCAGCTCTGAAAACAAAGAAGAAACTGTTTCTTTGTTCCAGTCCCTTTCCCATCTAACTTCCCATGCAAACAAAAATCTCCTTTCTATATTCTCAAAAAACCTTTTAACCTTTTCTATGTTTTTTTCACTGGGTTTGAAGCTTGCCGGCGACTGAAACAATAAAACCTTTGCTCTTAAAGCCTCTGCTGTTTTTTCAATCTGTTTGAAAGCAAATAAGGATTTCTCAGAAGAGAACCTGTCAAAATGCGTAATAATCTGTGAAACCTTTACAGTAAATTCAAAATCAGGATTTATCTCATCGGCTTCCTCCCTCCACTTCTTGGCTGTTTCTGTTTTCGGAAGCCTGTAAAATGTTGAGTTTACTTCAACAGTGTCAAAAAGAGAAACATACGCCTGAAGCTTTGTTTTAAACCTTTCTTTCCACCCAGTACCAAAAAAATCCTGCGCATTCAGGTAGCTCCATCCGCAGTTACCTATTTTTATCATCCGGTTCCTCATATAACCAGTTGAATCCGTAAATAATTTTTTCCTGTATCTCATCTTCTGTTGGCTCTTCAGGATAAACAAACCTATCATTTTCTTCATTTTCTTCATCTTCATCATCGTCTTCTTCGTCTTCATTTTCCCAATAATTTTGAATCTTGTAAAAAACAGTGTCTTCCAGGCCTGATCTGCCTGAAGAATCAAAAAACAGAAAATCATCATTGCTAACTCTTGAAAAAAAGTTATGTATTCCGTACGCAGAAACAAAACTATCCATGTTCATATAGACCCCAACCATAAATTAAATTATTTTTTTAGCTTTTAAAAAATTAATGGTTTAGAACAACAGTAAAGTGTTTTATTTAAAATCTGACAAAATTTTTTCTATTTTAGAGTTTAGCGGCGGAATTTCCTCTGTTATAACCACCCACACAATTTCAAGGTCAACACCATGATATTCATGGATTAATTTGTCTCTCATACCTGCTATTCTCTTCCAAGGAATTTCAGGGTAACTTTTTCTTATCTCTTCTGGAATCTTTTTAGCCGCTTCTCCCATAACTTCAAGGCTCCTTATAACAGCATTTACGGTTTTTCTATCATTTACAAAATCATCAAAATTCATATTCCTTGTAAAATCTTCAATCTCTTTTATAGAGTTTAAAATATCGTTCATATAATCGTAGTAATCTCTTTTCATATTCTCACCGCTTCTTTCAGGATATGTTTTCCTATCCTTGGTTTAAGGGCTTTTTTAGAAACCAAGTCAACTCTTATACCCAAGAGTTTGCTGAGATATTCTTCAAGCTCAAGAAACTTAAAAAAACCTATTGGTTGCTCAAACTCTACAAGAACATCAACATCGCTTTTTTTTCTTTGTTCCCCTCTAACAAATGATCCAAATAATCTAAGCTCTTTAACATGGTATTTTTTTTTAAGCTCTTCCATGTGTTCTTCAAGAATTTTTATAATTTTGTTCATATCTTCCATTATATACACCTGTTTATTTTTTAATTAGAGGATTTAAATGAATTGTTACTTTGTTTTCCAATGAACATGTGCTTCAATGCCATAGTTGCATACGACCCTTTTGGAAGAAAAAATCTTACTTTGCATTTCTTTTTGTTTTTGTTCAGTTCGTCTCTTTCTAATTTCCCTATCTCTGGAGAGATATCAATTATCATGTCCCTCGGGTTTCCCGGCAAAAACAGTTCAGGCATTTCTTTTACTCTGAAATCCTGCTTTTTTACACCCTCTCTTTTTAAGACAGCCTTTTCTTCTTTATTAAGTTCTGAAGAAAACCCCGGAACCCATATTTTTCTGTTTTTCACTTTTCTTGCAGGAACCGCAAGGTTCCCCAACGGAAAAACAAGAACTCTGTGCTTGTATGTTTTCAGGATTTCAGAAACAATAATGTTCCACAAATATGATTGATAGGAGTTGCAAAGAAGCCTTAAAGTTCTTTTTGGAATTGTTCGCAAAGCGCCTACAAAATCGTTTTTGTGCTTCTCTAAATGCTCCTTTGTTTCCGGCAAAAGTTTGCAGGCTTCCCTGAATTTTTTTTGAATGATAAGCTTTCCCACCAGCTGATTGTTCAGATTTTTTCCGAACCTCTGGACATCAAAATAATTTACAAACCATTTAATCTTTTTTGGCTTTTTTGTTATGTTTCTCACCACAATCTCAAATTCATTCCCTTTGTGTTCGCCCAGATTTATTCTTTTCCTTCCCTGACCAAGATATTCAAGCCTGATGTTTCCCAGGTCAAGGTTGATTTTTTTGCCGTGAAGAACAGAAACATACTGTTCAGTTACAGCATCTTTGTCCTTGTTTCCAGAAAAGTTTACGAATTTTGTTCTCACGCCCATTTTTTTCGCAATTATTTCAACCGCTTTCTGTGTTGTGTATCCCTTTTTGAAAAGCCTGTAATATGCAAACCTGCCCCCTTCAAGCTTCAAGTTCATGACTTCTTTTACTGAGAAATCCTCTGTTTTCTGCTTGAGTTTGAAATCCATACTTAACAAGGTTTTGTTTCCTTTGGTTTAATGCGGCTTGTGTTGCATTTATTCAAATCCCTGCAAACCCGGGTCCGTGTTCCGTTTTGACATTCGCTCCATTCCGAACAGCTCCAGTTTTCCGCACAACACGCTCCATATTCCCTGTAAGAAACGCATTCGTAGTTTGTTTCAGGACCGCACTTAAAATTTGTCCTGTAATGAATCCCGTCAATGCATTTTGTCCAGGGGTTTGGTTTTGGACATTCCGGACAAACCTTTGATTCCTTAACCTGTACGCAACCGCTGACAAAAACCAACATCCCAATTAAAAACACCAAAGCGAACTTCATATCTTTATATTATTTTTATTAGCATTTACATTTTTTCCAGAACATCTATGCCAAGGAGCGTTAAAGCGTTTTTTATTGTTATTCTTGCGGCTTCAACCAGAGCGAGCCTTGCTTTTTTAACCTGCTCTGATTTTTTCTTTCCCTTTTCTCCCAAACCGTTTCTTAGATCTTTGTTTACAGGGTTCAGAACAGGTATGTTCTGGTAAAACTCATTAAAAACCGTTGCAAGCTGATACGCATAATTAGCTATATAGTGAGGTCTGAAATCCTTGCAGGCACTTTCAACTACTTCAGGAAATTCCATTATCTTCTTAACAAGCCTGATTTCATGGGGATATTCCAGAAATTTCCCGTTAAACCCTGCCTCTTTCGCGCCTGACTTTCTCATAATAGAGGAAGCCCTTGCGTATGTATATTGTATATAAGGAGCCGTGTTCCCTTCAAATTTCAAAACATCTCCAATTCCGAAGGAATATGTTTTTTCCGGTGAAACCTTTACCATGGCATATTTCAATCCCCCTATACCAACAGCTTTTGAAATTCTTTTCTTGAGGGCTTCAGAATAATCAGGCATTTTTTTCTCAACAATTTTTCTCGCTTCCTCTGTCGCTTTGTCCAGAAGCTCGTCCAAAGAAACGAATTTTCCTCTTCTTGTTGACATGGAACCTTCGGGCAGCAACAAAAACTCGTAAAAAATCACATGATAGTTTTTCACTTTTTCCGGAACCAGCAGCTTCAGTGCAGAAATTAGTTGACGGAAATAGAATTTCTGGTCAGTTCCAATAACGTTCAGGTTCGTGTCGGCTTTTTTTAGTTTTTCCAGATGGTATGCCAAATCCCTCAAAGGATAAAGCGTTGTTCCGTCAGACCTTGTGAGCGTGAATTCTCTTTCTATCCCAAAACCCCTCAAATCCAGCCATATTCTTTTTCCTTCTGTTCTGGAATCTGAAAGAGTTTTTATCTTCTCTATCAGGGAATCCATTTTCTTTCCAAAAAAACTGCTCTCATGCACGTACTCGTCTATATGAACCCCTATTCTCTTTAATGTTTCCTTTTGCCCTTTCAAACAACTATTTGAAATCAGACGGTACAGTTTCCTTATGCTTTTGTTTCCCTTTTCAAACCCCATCATAATTTTTTCCAGTTCTTTTTGCTTGTCTGTCTGCTTCTCAAGTTCTTGGTTTCCTTTTACATACAAATCCAGAACCCACCAGTCAGGTTTTTTCTTTCCCTTTTCCGGGTTTCTCATATACTCCATAACAGCTATTCCTATTTGCTTTCCTGTGTCATTACAGAAAAACTCTGTTTTCACTTTATAACCGGAAAACAAAAAAATCCTTGCCAACGAATCACCTATCACAGTGTTTCTGAAATGCCCGATATGCAGAGGGCCGTCCGGGTTTGCGCTTGTGTGTTCGATTAAAACACTTTCCTTTCTTTTTTTCCCAGAGCCGTATCTTTCTCTCTCTTTCAAAACATTTTTCAAAACCCTGTCAGAGAGTTTTTTCCAGTCAAAATAAAAATTCAGGTAAGGTCCTTCTGCCTTTATTTCAGCAACCATGCCTTTGGGCAGGATTCTAACTTCAAGCTCTTTTGCTATGGTTTTCGGGTCTTTTTTAAGGTTTTTTGCCAGAACAAAACAGGGAAAAGCAAGGTCAGCCTCAATTTCTTCAGGCGGTGTTTCCAAAAACCCAAGAACCTCTTTTTCATCCAAACCGGCCGCTTTAGAAACAATCTCAGCTGCGTCTTTCTTAAGTTTTTCAGCGAAACCCATACTTATATTTTTACTGCTAAATATAAAAATCATAACAGAGGCTGAGAAAAGCCCAAGGGCATCAACAAGAAACTGCTGCCGCTTGGGAAATTCTCTATTACAAACAAATATAAACGTTTCCCGACAATATATCTTAATATGAATTGTCTGAAAAACAGCGTTCAAATCCTTTTGGGTTTGGTTTTGATTCTAATAGTTTTGTTTATATAAATTCTCACGGGCTTCTGTTCCTTTGATTGCGAGGTGATATGAATGGAATATAATCCTTTAACCAAAACATATGAAACCGCTGAGGAGCTTCTGAACGATTTAAAAGGCATTAAACCCGGGATAACATCCGGGATAATGGAAAAGTTAGAAAAAGACTTAATCTACTGGACCTCTTACAGGCTCAAGGGCGGCACGGCTGAAGTGAAAAACTGGTTTCAATTTGAAACAGATAACACCGGAGAGTGCTATGAAATAAATGTAATTATGGGAAGAAAAATAATATTAAACGGAAAGCCAATAAAAAGACAAACCAAAACCTTAAAAATTCTGAAGTATCCGAACCAGTGGATATATTCTAAGTGGTGAGTATGGATTTTAAAGAAATTGAAAAAAAATGGAAAGAGAAATGGGAAGAGAAAAAACTGTTTGAGCCCGTAGTAAAGGGCGAAAAAAAGTTTTATATAACTGTCGCCTATCCGTATCCTTCTGGTTCTATGCACATAGGTCATGTCAGGACATACACTGTTCCTGATGCCATAGCAAGGTTTAAAAGGATGCAGGGCTTCAATGTTCTTTTTCCCATGGCATGGCATGTGACAGGGACCCCGATTATAGGAGCTGTGAACAGGCTGAAAAAAAGAGAAAAGAAGCAAATGCACGTTCTTAAGAACGTGTTCGGCGTGAAGGAAAGCGAATTAAAGGAACTGGAAACCCCTATGGGTTATGCAAGGTATTTTATAGAAAAGCATTACAAGTCCGGAATGAAATCTCTCGGTCACAGCATTGACTGGTCGAGGGAATTCACAACAAACGATGAGCATTACAAAAGGTTTATAGAATGGCAGCACGGAATATTGTTTGAAAAGGGTCTGGAAAAAAAAGGGTTTCATCCTGTGAAATGGTGTTTGAATGACAAAAACCCCGTGACAACGCATGATTTGCTGGAAGGTGAAAATGCAGATATACAGGAATTCACTTTATTGAAATTTAAATTTGAAGACAAATTTTTGGTTGCCGCAACCCTGAGACCTGAAACCGTTTTTGGACAAACAAACGTATGGGTTAATCCAGAAACAGAATACATAGTTGCAGATTTGGGAAAAGAGAAATGGATAATAAGCAGGGAATGCGCAGAAAAACTTTCGCATCAGGGAAAGGAAATAAAGGTAACAGAAACTGTCAAAGGAAAAGAACTTGTGGGCAAATCCTGTGTTGCGCCGGAAATAGAAAAGGAAATAATAATTCTGCCTTCGGAGTTTCCGGACCCGGACATAGGAACAGGGATAGTCACAAGCGTTCCTTCAGACGCTCCTTACGATTGGATTGCATTGAAAACCATTCAGGAAGACGAGAAGCTTTTGGAAACATTCGGTCTGGACACGGAAACAGTAAAATCCATAAAACCCGTTCCTATTATCAAGACAGAGGAACTGGGAGACATGGCAGCAGAAAAAATATGCAAAGAAATGGGAATCAGTTCTATAAAGGACAAAGAAAAGCTTGAAGAGGCCACAAGAATCGTGTATAAAAAGGGGTTTCATAAAGGGGTGATGAACGAGAACTGCGGAAAATACGCGGGCATGAAGGTTGAAAAGGCAAAAGAATTGATAAAAAACGAACTGGTGAAGCAGGGAAAAGCAGACGTAATGTACGAGTTTTCCGAGCCTGTTGTGTGCAGGTGCGGCGGCAAAGTTATAGTTGCCCTGCATGAGTCATGGTTTATAGATTATTCAAACAAAGAATGGAAGGAGCTTGCAAAAAAATGTCTCAGGGAAATGAAAAACATTCCTGAAGCCACAAAAAACGATTTTTTCCACACCATTGACTGGTTAAATGAATGGCCGTGCGTGAGAAACTATGGTTTAGGAACGCCCCTGCCGCAGGACAAAAGGTTTATCATAGAACCGCTTTCGGATTCAACCATATATATGGCTTTCTACACAATTTCGCACAAAATAAAAAACTACAGCGCGTCCCAGCTGAAGAAGGAGTTTTTTGATTACGTGATGCTTGGAAAAGGCAAAGAAAACAGGGTTTCAAACGCAACGGGCATACCTGAAAAGGAACTGAAAGAATTGAGGAAAGAATTTCTTTACTGGTATCCTCTGGATTGGAGATGCTCTGCTCTGGAGCTGATTCAAAATCATCTGACTTTTATGATATTTCATCACGTTGCTGTATTCCCTGAACAGCACTGGCCCAGAGGAATAGCTGCATGGGGAATGGGTCTGCTTGAGGGGGGAAAGATGTCGAGCTCAAAAGGAAACGTGGTTCTTGCCTCGCAGGCCGTTTCAGAGTTTGGAGCAGACACCGCGAGACTGTTTTTGCTTTCTTCTGTTGAACCGTGGCAGGATTTTGACTGGAAGGCGAAAGAAGTTAAAAACTATCAGCACAGGCTGGAGTCATGGTTTAAAAAGGTTCTGAGGCTTTCTTCTGCTGGCAAAAAAATGCAGGAGAGAAGAATAGACAAATGGCTCCTGTCCGAGGCGCAGGAAATAATAAAAAACACAACAGAAGCTCTGGAAAAACTGGAAACAAGAAAGGCTGCACTGGAATGCTTTTTCAGAATGGATGAGATAATAAAATGGTATGAAAAAAGGGCGGAAACAATAAACAAAGAGGTTATGGATTATGTGCTGGAAACATGGATAAGGCTTTTAACTCCTTTCGTGCCTTTTATATGCGAAGAGTTGTGGGAAAAAACAGGTCATAAGGGCTTTGTATCGCTTTCTTCCTGGCCCGAATTTCAGAAAAAGTTTTTTGACAAAAATCTTGGGAAGGCCGAGGAACTGATAAAGAGAACACAAGAAGATACAAAAGAAATAGTGAAGCTTGTCGGAAAAAAACCGAAAAACATAAAGATTTACACAGCGCCGCTGTGGAAGTATGAGATATACGCAGATGTATTGAAAAACGTGAAATCAAACAAGGAGATCATACCGTTGGTAATGAAAAGCGAGCACGGGAAGAAATACAAGGAACACGCCTTGAAGTTTGCACAGAGGCTTGCAAAGGAGTTTGAGGGGAACGAAATATTAAGCGAAGAGGAAGAGTTTGAAGCATTGAAAGACGCAGAGAAGTTTTTTGAAAAAACCTTTTCCTGCGAAGTTGAGGTTTTGCACGGAACAGGGCAGGAATCGGAAAAAGCAAGGAACGCGGAACCCGGAAAACCGGGAATAGAAATTATTGCATAGTCAATCTCTTGTTCTCAAAACACCTCTGTAAACAGAATACATTAGAACCAGAAACGGAAAGATTTCCAGTCTTCCGAGAAGCATGTTGAGCATGAGAAGAAATTTTCCTATAACAGGCATGGTGGAAATTTCTATAACAGACAAACCAACTGTTCCCTGAGCAGAGGCAGCCTCAAACAGCGAATCAAGAGGGGAGTAGCCCAAAAGAGACAAAACGAAAGTGGTTATAAAAAGTATCCCTATATACATACAAACAAACAGCATGATTATAGCGGTTTCAGAGTCTTTTATTGTTTTTTCCTGATATTTCAAGGGCACGACCGCTTCTGGCGGAAGCGATATTTTTTTGCCAATCCAGGCAAATGCTTTCCATGCTATTCCCGCCCTGACAAGTTTTAGGCCGCCAGCGGTTGAACCTGCGCAGCCGCCTACAATCATAAGCAGTATCAAAAGAAATTCAGGCGTTCCTGACACTGACTTAAGCGTTGAAAAGCCTGTCGTGGTCAGAGCGGAAAAGGCGTAAAAAATCCCGTTCTTTATCCCGTCATCCGCAAAGAGAAATGAAAGAAGAAGCGAAAACACAGCAATTAAACCCCAGAACAGCCTGATTTCTGAGTTTTTTATGTATTTTTTTATGTTTCCTTTCCAGAGTTCATAATGAATAAAGAAAGAGGTTGCTCCGAGAATCATCAAGAAAATTGCTATTACTTCTATAAAAGGATTGTTGTAGGCTCCTATTGAATTGTTTGTGGGCGTGAAGCCGCCCGTAGAAACAGAGGAAAAAGCAACAACAATAGAATCGAAGAAAGGCATGCCCGCAGAAAAGAAAAGAGCAATGCCAATACACGTGTATATAGCGTATATCATAAAGGTTGTTTTTACTGTTCCTCTTATACTTGCTTCTATTTTTTCAGGCCTGCCTTCTGCCCTGTAGAGGTAATAAGACGAGATTCCAGGCGAACCAACAAGCAAAAGCGAAATCAAAAGTATGCCAACCCCGCCAATCCACTGTGTAAAAGACCTCCAGAAAATAAGCGAAGGTGCAAAGGATTCAGGTTCAATTACGCTCAGACCAGTTGTTGTAAACCCTGAAACAGATTCAAACAAAGCGTCTGCTGGGTGCAAAACAGAAAGGAACGGAACAGCGCCCAAAACAGAGATTATAATAAAAGTCAGGGCGGATATAACCATGGCTGAACCAAGGTCAAGGTCCTCTTTCTCAAATTTCCTGTCCAGTATTGTTCCTGAGACAAACGCTATAATAGAAGCGATAAGAAAAAAAGGATACATTCCGTCCTGATATATGCCTGAAACAATCACAGGAATAAGCGAAAGGATACCTTCAATTTCCAGAACAAGACCCGAATAAGAGAGAATGGAACGGATATTCATATATTTAGTATTAATGGCGAATATTATAAAAAGGTAAAAAGTGGGAAAAGAGAGAATTAAATTTATTTAGTTTTAATTTAAAATTTTTTTAAACGTCCGTTAACTTTATAAATACAATTATTGTTATTATCTATAAGTGATAAAATGAAAAAACAAAAAGAAAAGGCAAAGAAGGCGAAAAATAAAAAAGGCGTTACAAAAAAAAAGAGGATTGAAATTCTGAAAACATTCACAAAAGAAATTCTGAAAAAATACGGTCCTGTTATCCGCTCCATTGTTCTGTTCGGTTCAACAGCGAGAGGAACATCAAAACTGGAGTCAGACATTGATGTTTTTGTTATTGTGGATGATACAAGGCACAGGATTTCTCCTTTGATGAAGGAAAAAATGGAAGAGGATTTTGAAAAAATAGCAAAAAAGATTTCCCGTCATCTCTCTGTTCAGCAGCCTTATTTGCTGACAGAGTTCTGGGGCATGGTGAGAGAAGGGCACCCCATTGTTTTTAATTTTATTCGCGAAGGAGTTCCCGTGTTTGATAAGGATATATTTGTTCCAATAAAAAGGCTTCTGCAGATGGGTGAAATAAAACCTTCAAAAGAAGCAGTGGAAAAGTTCATAGAAAGAGGGCCAAAAAGAATAAAAAGGGTTCAGAACGCTCTGGTGTATATGGTCGTTGAAGACTGCTACTATGCCATGCTGGAGAGCGCGCAGGCTGTTCTTATGTTTTTGGGAAAAATACCGCCAAGACCCCCTGACGCAGCAAAGACGCTAAGAAAAACCCTGGTTGAAATGAAGCTTCTGGAAGAGGAATATGTTAAGTATCTGGAAGATGTTATAAAGCTCAGGAAGGATGTAGAGCATAAGAGGATAAAAAAGGTTTCAGGGAAAGAGGTTGATGAATGGATTAAAAAAACAAAGGCGTTTGTAAAGAAAATGCAGGATTTGATCATAAAGATTGAGATTCTGAAAAGAGAGAACATGGTGGAAAAATCTTACGCTATTATGACAGAAACCGCACTAACGCTTTTGAAAGCAATGAGAAAGGTCCCTAAAACAGGGGAAGACCTAAAGGATTATTTTGAGAAGCACCTTGTGAAGGCCGGTTTGGTTTCAAACAAATATTTCGATGTTTTCTGCGAACTTGAGAAAATGCACCAGCTGGTTAAAAAAGGAAAAATAATGGAGCTTCCAAAACAGGACATTCTTTTATACAGGGAATACGTAAGGAAGTTTATACATGAGGCAGGCAGGCTGATGAAAAAAAAAACATAAAAGAATAATTACAGCAAACGACATAATTAATTAGAAAGTGTCGTTTGCCAGTTGTTCCTGACGCTTTGCAATTTATTGTGTCAGGAACTATAATTTAATTTTTAATTATCATAATCTTTCAATCAGCAAAATCTATATTTCATGTTTAGAAAAGTTTAAATAACCTTTATTACATAATTTAACTCAGCACCTAAATGCGGTCCAAAAGACCAAGAGGAGGGATTAATATGGC
>Ga0164310_10001586_pt1 | contig 12981 bp, 13 predicted proteins | sample GuaBasSedimGuay1_FD_121795 | JGI IMG/M metagenome (GOLD analysis project Ga0164310, IMG submission 121795) | Subseafloor sediment microbial communities from Guaymas Basin, Gulf of California, Mexico - Guay1, Core 4569-9, 0-3 cm | ecosystem: Environmental > Aquatic > Marine > Hydrothermal vents... | reverse complement strand
TCTCATCGAAATCATCAAAAGAATTTGGAACAATGGCCCCTGCTTCTCTGAGAGCTTCGTTTTTTGCATCGGCTGTCTCCTGTTGTGTCCCAGCCCTTGCCCCAGCATGCCCAAACTGTACCTCGGTGGGGAACACCTTTGAGCAGGTTCCAATACACCACGCAACCAGGGGCTTGGTTATTTTCCCATCCTCCAACGCTTTGACAACCTCATACTCGTCGGTACCACCAACTTCGCCGACCATCACCATCATCTTTACCTCTGGATTGGCTTCATACCTCATAAGATGTTGTATAAACGTTGAACCAGGGTAGCGGTCACCACCAATCGCGATACCCTCATACACACCATCTGTGTTACGCGCTATAATATTGTTCAATTCGTTTGACAAGCCACCAGATTTTGACACATAGGCCACGCTACCCGGCCTATGTAAACGAGAAGCAATAATATTCTCAATTGTGCCAGCGGTGTTACCTATCCTGAAAGCCCCAGCAGCTATCCCCCCAACGGTGGCAGGACCAATAATCCATTTACCACGTTTATTCGCGATTTTTATCAACTCTTTTGTCCTACGTTCAGGTACCCCCTCTGCGATGATAGCAACTGTGCGGATGGTTTCGGTTTCCAGTGCTTCTTTTGTGGTTGGGTAAGCTGATCTGAAGGAGGCGAAGTTCACCATCACATCAGCATCTGGGTGGTTAGTGGTTGCTTCCTCTATCGTCCTATACATCGGTATCAATATCTCTTTTGCTCCCCAGAAACATTTGTGTAGACCATCCCTGGTAGGGTTAACAACACATGCAACAGATGGTTTTTCACGTCTACAGATATAATCAAAGTCGAGCATGCGCTGGATAGCACGTTGTTGGTACCCAAAAACAATGCTTGTCGTGTCCCTATCAAAAAGGATGTAGTCTGGTCTCTCTCTTGCCATAGATATCACCCTCCCCCTTTCAGAGCCATGTTCACAATCCTTGTCATGTGTGTCTCGGGGCCATACACCTCGATTGGAACCCCTAGCTCCTCGCCCAGCTCCTTCATTATCCTTAGCCCCTCTTGGTAGTTTGGTCCACCGCGGCGAACAAAAATCTTCACATTAGTTTCCCTCAGCTTATCTTTATACTCCCTTAAAGCCATTGTGATCCCCTTAAACGTTTTCGCAACATCTGTAAAGTTTGCTATGCCACCACCTATCAACAATATCTTGGGTCTTCCCTCCGGATCTTTTTCCCGTGTCATTAAGTCCAGAATGGTTTTAGCATATTCATAGGTTTCCTCTGTGGTTGGGTTTCCACTGTACTCCCCATAGTTCGCTAGCTCCTCTCCATATCCTAGATCCACTATGGTGTCGGTGTAGATAATACTGGCGCCCCCACCAGCCACCATTGTCCAAACCCTGCCCCTAGGATTGAGAACTGTGAGTTTTAGTGATGCTCCACTCTTTTCATCCAATTCTTTGATGTATTTCTCCTCTGGGAGTAGTTTCCTACCAAATGGTGGTGGAAAAGTTATGTCACCCCATTTTTTCCAGCATTCAAAGTGTGCAGTATCGTCTAAACGTGCCACAACATCCAAGGGAAATATGGTGTTGTCTGAAACCACAAAAGGATTGATCTCTAGGTATGCATAGTTCAAGTCCGAGTAAAACTTGAACAACCCCCTGAGAAAGTTTCCGAAAATTGTTCTTTTGTCTTCGGGAGTGTCATCTGGGAGCTTGGCCTCTATGTCTATGTTCTCAATGTTTTCAAGTGTTGGTATGTGTATCTCCACCACTGTGTCCCAAACATCCTCTATGTCGACTCCGCCGTGGTTTGAGAAGTATATGGTGTCACCATCCCTTTCACTCTTTATCGCAACGTAGAACTCCTCCTCGTGGGGCACATAGGGCTCCACTAAGAAGTGGCTAAGCTTGTCCGTGACACCGCCAATCGTCACCTCTTTCCCCATGTGCTCCCCAATCCAGGCTTCCACCTGGTCAAAACCAGCATTCACAAGTATTAGACCATGTTTTCCACGTTTACCAAAGAGTTGATCAGGTTTAACAACAAGCTTCTCGGTTTTTAGCCATGGGTTTTCCCCAGCCAGTTTCCCAAGGTCCGTTTCGGGTGTTACCAACACTACTTTGCCCGGATACCTGTTGTCTTTGCTGATATACTCCGACCAGTACTTAGCCAACATTTTCTTAGCGTCAAACTCCCTAATCCCCCTCTGAGCCATCTAGGCCACCCCCTGCTTTTCCTGGTACTCTTTCCATCTCTCCTCAAGCTTTGGGTCTTGGGCTGTCTTCATAACATAGTCTGCAAACTCGGCTCCTGTGGCACCATCCTTCCTACCTGTGACAACAACCTTTCTCTCATACAACCCACATATGTCAAGGGCCATCTCCAACTTTTTGGCTTTCTCGGTGAAACCTATGTGGTTCAGGAGCATGACCGTAGCTCTCAGCAGGCTGGAGGGATCAGCATACTCAGCTCTCCCCTCCTCCACCATTCTTGGTGCTGTGCCATGTATCGCCTCGAACATCGCATACCTCTTACCAATGTTAGCACCCGCAGCTGTGCCCACCCCACCCTGGAATTCGGCTGCCTCATCCGTTAGGATGTCCCCGTAGAGGTTTGGCAGCACTATCACCCTGAACTGGGTTCTCCTCTTGGGGTCTATCAACTTGGCCGCCATGATGTCAACATACCAGTCATCCCATTCAACCTCTGGGTAATCCTTAGCAACCTTTTTAGCGATAGATAAAAACTTTCCATCGGTTGTTTTCACAACGTTCGCCTTGGTTACAACTGTCACCCTGTTTATCTTGTTCCTCTTAGCATATTCAAAAGCCATTCGAATTATTCTCTCGGCGCCCTGGTTTGTTATAACCTTGAAATCTATCGCCAAGTCTTCTGTGATGTTTATACCTTTCCCCCCAAGTATGTATGCTCCCTCTGTGTTTTCCCTGAAGAAAACCCAGTCTATCCCCTCTTTAGGCACTCTCACCGGCCTCACATTCGCAAACAGGTCGAGATGTCTTCTCATCGCAACGTTTGCGCTTTCGATGTTTGGCCATTTATCCCCTTCCCTGGGTGTGTAGAGGGGGCCTTTAAGCAGGACATGACACTTCTTGATCTCCTCGAGAACCTCATCCGGTATTGCTTTCATGGCTTTTGCACGGTTTTCAATTGTGAGTCCCTCTATGACTCTTAACTCGACTTTCCCTTTTTCAAGCTCTTCTTTCAAAAGGAATTCTAAAATCCTTTTTGCTTCTCTCGTTATATATGGTCCGATCCCGTCTCCACCGATAAACCCTATTATGATCGGCTTAATTTTTGTGTAGTCTATCCAATCCTCCTCCTTCTTCAGTTTCTCAACTCTCTCAAGTTGTTCTTTCACAATTTCCCCAAAATGCTCTTTAGCCATCTCTATTGGGTCGGCATTCAAAGAGTCCACCCCCTAGCATCTTGATTTGGTGTAGGCTAGCAACCCTCCAGCCAAGACTATTTTACGCTCCCTATCCGAGAGAGGGCAACCAGCTTCGATACTGGTTTGTTTTGTAACGTTTTTGACTGTGACATTTTTACCCGTGGAGACTGCTGATCTTATCCCTGGGATCTCCAATCTATCTCCCATGGCAATGTTGTTGTACGCTTTGTCGTCGATGATAAGAGGCACAATACCAAAGTTGACCAGGTTTGCAAGATGTATCCTTGCAAAAGATTTTGCTAGCACAGCTTTCACCCCGAGATACATTGGGGCTAGTGCTGCATGTTCTCTACTCGACCCCTGACCATAGTTCTCCCCTCCAAGGATAAACCCGCCGCCCCACTCCTTGGCACGCCTCGGAAACTCCGGGTCGACCTGTTCGAAGACGTGCTCGGCTATTGCTGGTATGTTGCTTCTTAGCGGCAATATTTTTGCTCCTGCTGGCATGATGTGATCCGTTGTCACGTTGTCTCCAACCTTGATCAGAACCTTCCCATCCAACACTTCTGGTAGGGGTTTTCCCCTTGGTATGGGTTTAATATTTGGGCCCCTGATTATATTAACCTTTGAACCATCCTTTGGAGGGAAAACAAAGAGGGAATCATTTCTTGGAAGCTTTTTTGGCGTTTCAATCTTTGGGGCTTTACCATATTTGCGTGGGTCTGTGAGCACACCCTCGACTGCTGTTGCCGCGGCGACCTCCGGGCTCACCAGGTAAACCTTAGCGGTTTTGGTTCCGCTTCGCCCCTCGAAGTTGCGGTTGAATGTGCGTATCGAAACACCGTTGGTTGGTGGTGCTTGGCCCATACCTATGCACGGACCACATGCACACTCCAATATCCTTGCACCAGCTTCTATTAGGATTTTTAGCGCCCCGTTTCTTGCCAGCTCTGTTAAAACCTGTTTCGATCCGGGTGATATGACGAGTGACACATTGGGATCCACTTTTTTCCCTTTTAGCATTGCTGCAACCGTCATGAGGTCTTTGTACGACGAGTTTGTGCAGCTCCCAATACAGACCTGGTGTACCTCCATACCCTCAAGCTCGCTCACTGGAACAACGTTTCCAGGGCTATGCGGCTTCGCAACTAGTGGAACAACCTCGCTGAGATCTATTTCAATCTCTTCATCGTATGTAGCATCTTTGTCTGCTGAGAGTGGTTTCCAATCGTCTTCTCTACCATATACACTTAGAAATTCCCTTGTTATCTCGTCTGATGGGAAAATAGATGTTGTTGCCCCTGTTTCTGTTCCCATGTTTGTGATTGTTGCGCGTTCAGGCACAGACAAGGTTTTGATCCCATCACCATAATATTCAAAGACTTTACCAACACCACCCTTAACCCCAACCCTCCTAAGAAGCTCCAAGATCACATCTTTTGCTGAAACATAGTCTCTTAGTCTCCCAGTAAGCCGAACCCCAACAACTTTTGGCGTCTTAAGGTAGAACAAGCCTCCACCCATCGCAACCGCAACATCGAGTCCCCCAGCACCTATTGCTACCATACCAACCCCACCAGCTGTTGGGGTGTGTGAATCTGAGCCCAACAAGGTTTTCCCTGGGACTGCAAAGTTTTCTAGGTGTAATTGGTGGCAGATACCATTCCCAGCTTTTGATAATATCACACCATACTTGGCCGCCACGCTCTGCAGGAACAGGTGGTCATCAGCGTTTTCAAACCCTGTTTGCAGCGTGTTATGGTCTATGTAGCTCACAGAGAGCTCTGTTCTTACTCTTGGGATTCCAAGAGCCTCAAATTGGAGATATGCCATCGTTCCGGTGGCGTCCTGGGTTAGTGTCTGGTCTATTCTAAGCCCTATCTCTTCTCCCGCCGAGTACTCACCTTCAACAATGTGTTCACTTATTATCTTCTCGGTTAGGGTTTTTCCCATCACCCTCTCTCTCCATAGGGTTTTTTAAGGGCCCCCAATATTCTCGGTGGGGTAAAAAAAAGTTTTGGTCCCTTGGCTCCGATCGCATGGGTAGAATAAGATGGGGAAGAATCATATTGACCCAACAAAAAACAATATAGATAACTGTCGATAACTGTCCACACACTTCTTTCTTGCTATTCAACCAACAGCTTCTCTTTTTCTGGTGCTGCCAGTTCATACTCCTTTGTCAGGGTTATAGCATCCACTGGGCAGCTCTCAGCGCATTGCGCACAGAAACAGCAGTGGTCCAGCCTCATAACCGGTTTCTTGCCAGTCTTCGTCTTGTCTGTTTCAACCATCTCTATTGCAAAGCTTGGACAGACCCTTTGACACGTACCACACCCAATACAGGCGTCGAGATCCAGAGACCATTTGCCTCGGTATCCCTCCGCCCGTTCGATCCTCTCAAAGGGATACAACACAGTAGCTTTCTCCTTGAAGAGGGTGCGTAGGGCTTCTGGTATTAAAGCACCTGGCCACGCCATATCACACCACCCCATCCTATCGTTTATACCCTCTGTTCTCATACCAGCGTATCCCATATTCAACCAGCTGCTCCATAGTCCAAGTCCACTTCTTAGGCTTGCTATGGGAAACATCAACGAAGGTGGTTCTAGACGCACAAGCCATACAGGGATCAATACTCCCAAAGTTGATTGGTATGTCCGCTATGTACAACCCTTTCATCGACTCGAATATCGCCGAGTAGTTTCCCCATGTTGGGGCCCTAACCTTAACCCTGTCAGGCTTGTCGGTCCCATTAGACCTGATATAATGGATGACTTCCCCACGAGGGGCTTCATACCTTGCCACAGCCTCCCCTTCGGGTATCTTCTTAGGTACTTTCTCGCGTATGGGTCCGTTGGGCAGATTATCGAGCATCCAGCGCAACATTTTAATCGATTCTAACACCTCGTCTACACGCACCAAGACTCTGCCAACTATGTCACACAAATCGGAGGTCACAACGCTCCAATGACCTGAAAGCTCTTCGTAACATCCCACAGATGGATCATCATATCTAACATCTGTTTTCACCCCAGAAGACCTTATTAAAGGGCCTACGGCACACATCTTCTTGGCTAGCTCAGGTTTGACTATTCCAACACCAAGTGCTCTTTTCATAAGTGTATCTTCCTTAAGACATATATCTCGATACTCAAGCGTCCTCTTTTCGAGGATGTCAAGGCCTTTCCGTATTTTGTGTATCTGATCATTGCGTATGTCCCGTCTCACCCCTCCAAGTGTGTTCATAGCATAGTTTACCCTGTTACCACTGACAAGCTCTAGAAGATCCATGATAACCTCGCGATCTCTCCAACTATACATTAGCATGGTGTCCCACCCTATCAGATGCATCGCAACTCCAAGCCATAGTATGTGGCTATGTATCCGCTCCATCTCCGCCACAATGGTCCTGATAAACCTCCCTCTTGGAGGAGCCCGAACATCTGCCAACTGCTCAACAGCTTCAACAAACACTGTCGTGTGAGAATGGCCGCAAATGCCGCAGATACGCTCAGCAAGATAGATACCTTGGAGATATGTCCTCTCCTCAAAAGCTTTTTCAACGCCACGATGGTTATACTCGATGTGAGGTATAAAATCTACCACAACCTCACCTTCGACGACCACCTCAAAGTTTATAGGTTCTTTTAAAGCTGGATGTTGTGGGCCTACCTGTAGGATGACCTGCCCAGGCTTGGTGGGAATCTCAGCATATCTCCGAGAAGCTTTGGTGAGCTGCTCTGGTTTCCAATCCTTTCTTAGAGGATACTGGTCTGGTGGCCAGTCCTCTGGTAAGATAACCCTCCTTGGGTTTGGATGCCCCGGGAATCTTATTCCTAACAGATCCATTATTTCTCTCTCATAGATCGAGCTGCCTGGGATCAGGTCGGTGATGGTTTGGATCTCAGGGTTGTCTCTTGGCACTGGGGATTTTATGTTCACCTCGACCCCTCGGTTATGATCAAAGATGTGGTATACAACCTCAAAGCCGTCTCCTGTGTCCACACCAGATATGGTGCTCAGATGCCACACACCAGAATCAACCAGCATCGAAATGGCCTCTCTATGAGCACCTTCGGCCACTTTGACGAAGACCCTTCTTTTGGTTGGTATTTCAGCTTCAAGTAGCTTTTCTCCCAGAACTGATCTCAGATCTCGGACGATTTCCTCCTCTCTTGCCCAGGTTTCCCCTACCTCGGTTTCACGTTCCATTTGGTTATCCACTCTCCTCCCCCCCTACCTTGGCCAGCAACTTCACTACCCCATCTATAATCGCTTCTGGTGGAGGTGGACAACCGGGGACATACATATCAACGGGGATGGTTGAATCTATTCCCCCAAGACAGTTATAGCACCCCTTAAAAACCTCTCCTGAAGCACCACAGGAGCCTACAACCATCACAAACTTTGGTTCTGGCACCTGATCATAGATTCTGCGTAGCCTTGCCTGGGTTTGACGTGTAACAGGCCCACTGGCGATTATCACATCTGCATGCCTAGGGGTACCCTTTAAAAGTATCCCGAACCGTTCTACATCAAATCTTGGTGTCAAGGCGGCTATTATCTCTATGTCACAACCGTTACAACCACCCGAGTTGAAATGGAGTATCCAAGGGGACTTTACCCTGGACCACTTAACCAGCCTAGAGATTATACCCACTCTCAACACCTCCCCCAAGATATAATTATCACCAAACGGTTTTTCCCCCTCTCCAAGCTTGTGGATTGGTTCTCGACGCCTACCAGCCGACTAACATTCCCCAAGGGGTGTCTCATCAAGGTAAGACGTGTCTAGCTGTGCGTCGGGTGCAAGCTCTTCTGTTCCTGGGTTTCGACGCTTGGGGGGGAAACCTAAGCCATGCTTATTAATGTCTATCATGGCCAGCACCCAGCATGTGACACCCAGTAGCTCGTCGCCAGCCCGTTGTTTAACATCACTTCGCAGATCTATGGCATAGCGCATGGCATAGCAAGTGACCCTGGTTGTTCTCATCCAGTTCCTCCGCCTTGGATAATGCCCATCGCCTTGTCTGTTTTGGCTATTGATCTCAGGTTATTCCTCTCAACTCCTAACATGGCTCTCACAGCATCCACATTCTCAGGCACAACGTTTGCTTCTTGGTGTACTCCCTGGTAGTAGTAGAGTGTGTTTCCCTCGACGTGGATACCGTCTCGCCACACTACTATCTCCCATAGGTCTGATCTTGGGCGTCCCATGTCTCTCGCCATTTCTATGAGCTGGGCTGTGGATTTTAGGCCACGTCCAGATTCAACTAGGATCACTCTCGGTGTTTCTAGCCAAAGGTTGGTTACCTCCTCGGCGGTTACAGGTTTTTCCAGGTTTACTATTACTGAGTGGACGTGCATTAGGGTGGTTGGCACTTTGACCGCCATGGTTGTGATGTTGAGGTCTGGTATGATGGTTTGAACATCTGGGCCATGATGCGATGGTACATGGAGCGTTGGCTCAATAGCGTTTATGGGCCCTGTTTTGGTGTTTGCAGGGTCGCTTGCTCTTCTTATCATCACAGCTTTAACGTTTTTGATGCCAAATTTTTGTTTGAGTGGATACAAGGTTCTGCACAACCCAGTTGTGTTACATGAAACCACTCTCACATGTCTTTTACCAATTGCTTCTGCGTAGTTTGCTAAAGCATTGAAGCTTGCTTCGGCAACGTTTGATGGTTCTCCTCCTTGGTATATAGCTTTAATGCCAAGTTTTTGGTATAATGGCTTGTATTTTTCCCCTATTCCACTTGGTGTACAGTCAACAACGATGTCCGCTTTTTGTAGGAGTTCCTCTAAGGTTCCCTCAACCTTGACACCACTCTTGTTGAAAAGCTCCACCCTATCTGGGAGGGTGTACAGAGGATATCCCCTCCTCTTTGCCTCCAAGGCTTCGAATGTTGGTTTTGTCTTAGTTACTCCAACTATTTCCATGTCTTCTTGGAGGTTTATCGCATCTGCAACCCTTTTGCCGATGGTTCCATATCCATTGACCGCAACCCTAATCATTTTTTGTTCCTCCCAAATGGGGAACCATTATTTTTTGCTGTTTTTCCCGTTCCTGGTTTTTTATGGTTTTTCTGTTTTTTGTCTTCTTGGTCCTGGTTTCGCTTTTTTGGTTTGGTGGTGTGTTTATTGGTGGGATCTGCTCGCATTGGTTGGTCTGGTTATTTGGGTGTGGGCTCTTGGTTTTACATGTGGGAGAAAAAGTTAATTGTTATGTTTGTTAACCCTGTGAACATCTTTGGGTTGGTGTTAAAGGTGCGGATACATTGGTTGTGGCCGGTTTACCGTTTATATGAGTGGCATTTGAAGAGAAAAATTGCTAAAGGTCGAATTCCACGACATGTTGGGATAATTTTGGATGGTAACCGGAGATATGCTAGGATGCTTGGTTTGGACCCCAAGGTTGGGCATAACATTGGTGCTGACAAGGTTGACGAGGTTTTGGATTGGTGTCGAGAACTCGGGATCAAGATAATAACTTTGTATGCTTTCTCGAACGAGAACTGGTCTAGGGGTTGTGACGAGGTTGAAGGTTTGATGAGACTCATAGCAAAAAAGTTTGACCAGGTTGTAACAGACCCAGGGGTACATAAATATAAGATGCGTGTGAAAGCTATTGGTCGCATCGAAAAGTTGCCTGAAGAGGTTCAAAGGAGTATAAGGAGAGCTGAAGAGGTTACAAAGGATTATGACGGTTTTCTGCTTAATGTTGCTGTTGGGTATGGTGGTAGGGCTGAGATCGTCGACGCGGTCAGGGAGATTTGTCGCGAGGTTGAAAAAGGTGTGCTTTCACCGGGGGAGGTTACAGAAGAGGTGATAAACAAGCATTTGTACACACACGGCTTGCCCGACCCCGATCTCATCATTAGAACAAGTGGGGAGGAGCGTCTAAGCAACTTTTTGTTGTGGCAATCAGCTTATAGTGAGTTGTATTTCTGTGAGACTTTTTGGCCCACATTTAGGAAGATAGATCTTCTGAGGGCGATTAGAACCTATCAGAACAGGGAGAGGAGGTTTGGTGTCTAGTGGTGGGTGAGGCAAATGGTGCTCCCTAAACGTGGCTTAGAAAAACCTTTAAAACGGATAGCAAGCGTGACAACATACTTTGAAAGGAAAAAAGCTGGTAAAAACATTGGTTTACTTGTTGATGGTCCTAATATGCTTAGAAAAGAGTTTGACACAAACCTGGAGAGGTTGACCAAGCTCTTGGAGGAAAAAGTTGGGAGAGTTAGGGTTGGCAAAGTTTTACTCAACCAATACGCACCAGAAAAACTTATAGAGGCTATAACTAACCAGGGTTTGCTCCCAGTGGTTGTGGCTGGGGACATAGATGTTTACATGGCCATAGAGGGGATGGAGATGATACACAACGAGAACATAGATGTCATCGCCCTAGCAACCCGTGACGCCGACTTTCTCCCAATAATATACAAAGCAAAAGAGGTCGGAAAAGAAACCATTGTAATAGGTGCTGAACCCGGATTTAGCGTTGCCTTACAAAAAGCGGCTGACATCGTGATCAGAGCCGACCAGCTAGAGGAAAAACAGGAGAAACTGGGACACACCAACCAGGATAAGCTGGTGGTGTAGCACATGTTAAAAGGTAGAGACATTTTAACACTAGCAGACCTCACAAGCGAAGAGATTTGGGAAATCCTCAAAGCCACGGAGCAGCTAAAGCTGCAACACCGCCTAGGGGACAACCCACAAACATTGAAGGGTAAGACACTCCTCATGGTGTTCCAGAAGCCTTCGACCCGCACCAGGATCTCATTTGAGGTAGCCATGTTACAACTGGGTGGACACGCAATATACCTCAGCTGGAACGAGACCCAGCTTGGCAGGGGGGAACCCCTAAAAGACACAGCCAGGGTGATGAGCCGCTACGCCGATGCGATCCTAGTAAGAACATTCAACCAAGAAGACCTAGAAAAACTCGCGGAAAATGCGACTATACCTGTTATTAATGGTCTCACAGACAAGTATCATCCCTGCCAGGTGCTCTCAGACCTTTACACCATATATGAGAAGAAACATTTTTTGGATGGTTTGAAGCTGGCCTATGTCGGTGATGGGAACAATGTTTGCCACTCGCTGCTCCTGGGTTTGCCAAAAGTGGGGATGAACATAGCGATAGCCTGTCCCCCCCAACACCAGCCCGACCCAGATGTGGTTAACGTTGCACGAAAAGAGGCCAGGAAACATAACACCCAGATAGAGACCTACTCAAACCCTGTCGAGGCTGTCAGAGACGCCCACATCGTCTATACAGACACATGGGTGAGCATGGGACAAGAAAAAGAGGAAAAAGACCGTAAAAAACATTTCAGGGGCTATACCGTTGACGAGAAGCTGCTCAGTGTTGCTGACGAGGATTATTTGGTTATGCACTGTTTACCAGCTCATCGCGGAGAGGAGATAACCGACAAGGTTATTGAGGGACCACACTCCATAGTTTTTGACCAGGCCGAGAACCGTTTACACACCCAGAAAGCTATCCTCTCCCTAATCATGGGTTAACAGAGAAGAAAACTGTTCTGGTGGTGTAGATGAGGATCCAAGAATATTCCTTTGGCCGGATAAAAATCGATGGACGCGAATATCACGAGGATGTGATTATCTTCCCCCACAGGGTTTCCCCTGGTTGGTGGAGAAGAGAGGGGCACAGACTAAACCTGGAAGACCTCAAAGAAGTGTTGGATTTCCGGCCAAAACTGTTGGTTGTGGGTACTGGTAGCTATGGTAGGATGGTAGTGGCCGATAATGTGTACAACGTCTTAGAGGACATGAACATTGGACTAGTGGTGTTGCCAACACCCAAAGCTTGTGAGGAGTATAACAAACAGCTAGAAAAGGGTATAGAGAAGGTTGTAGCCGCGTTACACCTCACATGCTAAGCTAGTCTTAGAGTGATGGCTATGTGGGAGAGTATCGAGGAGTATTTTCTGAGACACCCCTCTAGGTCGAGGGTTGCGAAGAAGATGGTGCAACTCGGGCTTTGCACACGTGGAGAACGGATATATTGCGGTGATGTTGAGGTTTGTGACACAGCTGTTGCCAGAGCTGTGCGAGTCGACCGTAGAGTTGTTAGAAACACCATTAAAATGATTAACAGAGAACCAAAACTCTCAGAGTTTTTCTCTCTCTTGACGCCAACCCCAAACTGGGCGAGGGCTGCAACCAAGCTTGGTTGGCACACACTCCAGGTTGTGCCGGAGGACCCAACCATACCCGGCACCTTAGCTGGGGTCACCCACATTCTCGCCCATGTAGGCATCAACATCAGGTGGATCATCGCGGAAGACCCAGAAGATGTTGAAAACCCTAAAATATTTATTGTAACAGATGCTCGAATCCCAAAACATGTTCTAAACAAGATAAAGAGGGTTTCAGGTGTTAAACGGGCTAGAACCCGCTAGTCGGATCCGAAATGTGTGAGATCTGTTTGTTTGCCCCGGCTATGTTTCTTTATGGTTTTCCATGATTGGCGTATGAAGGGAGGATAGTCGCGATGGGTTTTCATCCACTCCTCCACAAAGGTTTGCGTCTCGG
>Ga0164310_10001585_pt1 | contig 12983 bp, 14 predicted proteins | sample GuaBasSedimGuay1_FD_121795 | JGI IMG/M metagenome (GOLD analysis project Ga0164310, IMG submission 121795) | Subseafloor sediment microbial communities from Guaymas Basin, Gulf of California, Mexico - Guay1, Core 4569-9, 0-3 cm | ecosystem: Environmental > Aquatic > Marine > Hydrothermal vents... | reverse complement strand
GAGTTAGAGAGGGAGATATTAGAGATAATAGAGGGTCTGGGGGAGGGGATATAATGAAATACATTTATTCATGAAACGATATGATAATAATATTATTAGAAATAGAAAAATATTTATAAATTATACACTTTTGTTATAAAAATAAAGTTTAATAGACAGTGTTTGTCTAATTATTTAATTTATAATATTCATATCAGATATAAAAAGTAGGTGATATTATGGAGCTACTAAAAGAATTGTGGATGAAATATCGCAGATTAGCTTCACCCGTATTGTTTGCATTTGTTTTAATATGCTTTGCTATGCCGTTTATAGGAGTTCAGTGCGGAGAGATGACTTTGTCCAAGTATTCAGCTTATGATGTTATGGCTGGTTCTGATGATAATGAACAATGTGTCGGTGATTTTCAGATAATACTGTATGTGGCACTCGCCAGTACAATTATTGCTTGCTTGTCTGCTCTTGTTCTTAAGAGAGGCGCGAGGTTATTGTCAGTAATAACAGGGTGCATTGCATTCAGTATGATAGTTCTGTTCAGGATTTGGATGAGCAAAGTTATATCTGATATGGATTTTGAGTACGAGGGTGTGGTATCTGTGAAATATCTTGTGGGATACTGGTTGTCATTGATTGCTGCTTTGTCTGCGGTGGTGCTAAAGGTTATGGAATTAAGCAATAGAAGGTAAGTTATAGAATTTGTTAAAGGAGGTGAATAAAATGAAAAAGATAATATGGATATTGCCAATAGTTGTAGCATTCTTTAGTTATCCGTTTTGTGAGGAGATAACAATTGAGGGAGACCCGTATTGGGTAAGAGATGCTTATGTAACCAGTGCTTCTGAGTATTATAATAGCGGTGGAGATGACAGTCTTAGTGTGTCAATATTTTTGGGAGATGAAGAGATTCAGCAGGCGTGGTCCTACATTTGGTTTAGAAAGCTGGACGACTATTTTGAACAAACTTTGGTAAGTGCTAAATTGTGTTTGTATAAATGGCCTGGTCCTGTTTATGAAAGCATTGGAATTTATGCAGTGGCAGAAACATGGGGGGAATATACAATAAACTGGAAATTTAAACCAGAGCATCATAATGAACCACAGATTATAGAAGATACCTGGATGAATTTTACATACAATGAGGTTGATGTTACAGAGATAGCTCAGCTATGGTTTGATGGTGAGTATGAATATTACGGGTTCTGTTTGAAACCCGAACAAGAAGACCTTTTTCATGTTGCGTTTCACTCAACTGACTATGTATTTGGAAACCCACCGTATATGGTAATTGATGTTGTTCCGACGAGTATTAGCGGAAAATCATTAGGCGCAATAAAGTGCTTGTATAGGTAAAAAGGTATGGCAGGCGAATTGGGAAAGGGGCTTAATGCCCAATACAAAAATATGCTTGAGATTTCAAGAGGGGGAACCGACTATTGCAAGTATAGGTGCGGTTCGAGCCATTAGGAGGTAAGGGACAGGGTGCGATGGCAGTGCCTGCCATAGAGAGAAAGGGGAGAAAGATTAAAATAAAGGAGGTTAAAATGAAGAAGTTAATGGTTAGTTTGTTGGTTCCTGTTATGTCCTTCGCTTTGATATTGGGAGGAGACCCAGAGTTGGTGGATGATGCTTATGTATCCAGTTGCGCCCCGAATTCCAATACTGGTGGCAGGGCTTCTTTACAGGTTCAGATTGATGAGAATTGCCAGAGGAGAGTTTTGATAAGGTTCTGTGATTTGCCCGATTACTTTGATGACTACGATGTTGTCTCGGCTATACTGGTGTTATATGCCAGTTGCACACACGGTGGAACAGGGTATATATTGGCGGTTGCTAACGATTGGGATGAGTATGATGTGTGTTGGGCTAATCAGCCGTCTGTATATTATTCGCTTGTTATTCAGGTTGAGTTTTATGAAACGGAATGGTCAGGTGATTGGGCTTACTTCAATATATTAGAGATTGCGGAGAAATGGTTTTCTGGTGAGTTTCTGTATTATGGACTTCTGTTAAGACCAGCAGGTTGGGAAGACAAGATTTTGTGGATAGCACATTCAACTGATAGCGAACCCGAGTATAAGAGACCATATTTAGAGTTAGAGTTGGACCCGCCTTTGTCAGTTAGGTCATCCTCTCTTGGAATGTTGAAGGCGTTGTATAAGTAGATGGAAATAGTGCAAATAGTAAATACGCTACAAGGTGAAGGCAGGAATTCTGGCATCCCTGTTGTTCTGGTTAGGATAGCAGGTTGTAATAGAAATTGTGAGTTCTGTGATACGCCTTTGAGAAGTATTGTATAGTTTGACATTTGTAGTGATTTTACTACCCTCCAATCTCTCTTTTGCGAGGAGATAGTTATCGGAGGAGACCCGGATTTAGTGGATGATGCTTATGTTAGAGATTATCCAGATTACGCCTACAACTACTACGATATATACCAGGATTATGAGGTCTGGGGAATGGAAAACGATTGGCTGGTACTGGATGTTCTCTTTGTGGCAGAAAAGTGGTTTAATAAAGATATAGAACACCATGGTGTTTGGGTGAAAAAGATTACATACCATCCATTCCAAATTAATATCAGGTCATCTGACCATTCTGCCCATCAAAAGAGACCTTTATTAGTGCTTGATTTAATTAAATCTGCTGTTAATACTACATCATTGGGCAATATAAAGTGTTTACACAGGTAGGTTTTACTATAAGAATTCTTGTATATGTGCAACCTAACTATATTAAATGCTAATATAATTAGATATATTACAACGGAATTTATAAATAAGAGATTTTCTCCTACTCTGTTACATTTATTTGTTAAATTATTTGTTAAACAGATGGCTCTAATCCAGCCCTCTGGTTATACTCTTCAATATATCACCTGTATCCCAACTGCGGATATTCACCTCAAGGGGCATCTCGCCAGGCAGTGAGTGCGTCCCACATGCCATACAGGGGTCATAAGCCCTGAATGCCATCTCAATCATATTGAGGTCACCCTCGTCAAAGTCCCTCTTCTTTCCATCCATTATGTAGCGAGCCATATCTGTTAGAGACATACACATAGCAGCATTATTTTGAACAGTCGCAACTATCAAATTGACATCAGTTATAATTCCGTTCTCATCGGTCTTATAGTGGTGAATGAGCGTTCCCCTGCATGCCTCCACAATTCCAACGCCCTCGGAGGGTGTCTCGGTGGGAACCACTCTTATCTCATCGCCGGTTATGTCATCCTCTCTTATCAGTTTATGCAATAACTCTGCCGCATACAACTGCTCAATCGCCCTTGCCCAGTGATATGCGAATGTTTGGTGTGCGGGCTTTCCTCCGAGCGTGTCATACATCTTCTCATATTCCGCCTGTGCAAGCGGTGTCGCCATACCATCTGCTACATTTAGACGGGCAAGTGGTGCCACTCTATAGATACCACTATCCTTCCCTGCGGAAAAGCCCTTCCAGCCCACATTCTTGAGATAGGGGAATTTGAGATAACTCCACTGCTCTGTTCTCTCCGCTATGTGGTTGAGATATTCAGGCGGGGTGAATTTAGCGAACTCCTTACCCTCCTGGTCAACCACTCTGACCTTGCCGTCATAGAAGTTCACATAGTTGTTTTCGTCCACCAGACCCACATAGTAGGTGGGCATTGTGTTCTCCTCTGCGAGAATTATATCCATATACTCTTTATTCTTTAACACAACATCCTCTATCAATTTTTGAGTGAACTTTGCGAACTCAAGCATACTATCGGACATTGCGATAATCTCGTCTCTCTCCTCTTTGGTTAACCCCTTTGATATACCCCCGGGCACGCCATAGATAGGGTGAACACCCTTTCCTCCGAAGATGGTCAATATCCTCTGCCCATAACCTCGGTTCTTTATCACCTCTTTGCCCACCTCTAGCCCTACCTTCTGAATTACTCCCAATATATTCCTCTGTGCTTTTGGTGCCTTCGGTCCCAACACAAAGTCCGGTCCGCCGAGTGCGTAAATATGAAGGGTGTGGTCTGAGAAGTAATATGCGGAATATGCCAGTTCCCTCAACTTCTTCGCCAGAGGTGGTATCTCAACCTTATACACAGCATCGGCTGCTTTTGTGGACGCAGTATGATGAGCCGGAGGGCATACACCGCATATTCTGCAAGTAATTCTGGGCATTTCTTCAACTGGTCTTCCAACGCAGAACTTCTCAAAGCCACGAAACTCTGGAACCTGTAGATATGCCCTCTTGACCTGATAGTTGTCATCAACGAAGATCTCTATCTTCCCGTGCCCCTCAAGGCGTGTTATTGGGTCTATTGTATATCTCTTCATTCCGTTCTCTCCTCTGTTTTAATATTACCTCTCAATAATGATAACGACAGTGTGAAGCGATAGAGCGTGCCAGCGGGGTCATAGAACTGCTCTGCCATCTTCTTTGCTGTCTCCTCGTCATCTGCCGCCTCAATTGAACCAAGCGCTGATATGAATTTAGCGCCCATATCAGACACATAGGGCGCCGGTCCGAAACAACCCCTGCACGGCATATTCGCATTTATACATCTATTATCACAGCCACTCCTGGTTATTGGTCCAAGGCAGATTATACCCTGCTCAAGGAGGCATTTTGTATTATCTATCTCCTCAGGTGGTGTTAGGTGGAGACGCTTAAACTCAGTGATGCTCTTATCACTCTTTTCTCGCTCGCAGGTATCACAGAGTGTTTTCTCACCTGCAAAGAAATGCCCCTTTTCAGGAGGTGCTTTAGTCAGGAGTGTTAAAACCGCATCCGTTATCTGTTCAGGTGTTGGTGGACAACCTGGTATATAATAATCAACATCAACTACTTGATTTAGTGTCTTTACTCTATTATACATAGTTGGAATTGTTATTTCACCTTCTTCTACACTAAACTTCGGTTGAGGCAGTATCTTATCAGGGTTGTCATTTGAAGGTGCCTCCAAGTAAGCACGGTTAAGGAGGTCACCAATGCTGTATAGATTTGCCAGAGATGGTATTCCACCAAAGCAGGAACAGGCACCAAAAGCCACAAGCACCTTTGACTTCTTCCTGAACAGATTTGCAAGATGTTCTTCCTCATCGTTTCTTATTGCGCCATTGAAAAATACAGCATCAAACTCACCATCCTTCATCGCCTCAAGGTCGGAGAATTTATAGTCCATAGCAACAGGCCACATAAATATGTCCGCTAACTCTGCTACCTTCAGTATGTTCTCATCTATATCAAGAACAGCAACCTCACACCCACCACATGCGGAAGCCCAGTAAAACCCTATCTTCTTCTTAGGCAACCTACTCGCCTCCTTCCCTGCTCTTCTTACCATATAGGGGTCCCAATCTACGAATCTCCTCCGTCATCTCCGTGACTACTTTTGCAAACTTCTCACCTTCTGCTGCTGAGACCCACTCAAGCCGTAATCTCTTCTCCTCTATACCAAATTGCGAGAGCAACTTAACGAGCAGAGGGAACCTCCTAAATGTCTTATAATTCCCATTGATATAGTGACAGTCAGAAGGAGGATGACATCCGGCAATAAGCACACCATCTGCTCCCTGCTCAAACGCCTTCACCACGAATTGAGGGTCAACCCTCCCAGAGCACATTACCCTTATAACTCTAACATTGGGGGGGTATTTCATCCTTGATGTGCCTGCAAGGTCTGCACCGGTGTATGCACACCAGTTGCATAAAAAACCTACTATCTTTGGCTCAAAACTCATATCAGCACCCCTTCTATCTCAGCAATAATCTGCTCATCTGTAAAGTGAAGAGCGGTAATAGCACTTGACGGGCATGCAGATACGCAGGTTCCACAACCCTTACACAGCGCCTCTATCACACGCGATACCTTCTTCTCCTCATCAAATTCAATTGCACTGTAAGGACATAGATTGTTGCATATCCTACACCCTGAACATATCTCCTCATTGATAACCGCAATAGCACCCTCTATCTCCACCTCACCCTTGTCTATCAGAGAGAGCGCCGCTGCCCCTGCAGCACCCCCCTGTGCCACTGAATCAGGTATGTCCTTCGGTCCCTGACAGGCACCCGCAATAAACACGCCATCATTTGCTGTCTCAACAGGGGCGAGTTTCGGGTGCTTCTCCAAGAAGAACCCATCCTGACTTCTTGATATATTGAAAATGTTGGCTATCCTCTGAGCATCTTCTGTCGGCTCAATCGCCATACATAGAACTACCATATCTACTGGAATCCTCCTTATACGATTGAGCAATGTATCCTCACATCTTACAATTATCTTACCCTTCTCCTCAGGATAGAGATAGAATGTTGTAACACTCGCCGCCCTGCCTCTTATGAACCTCACACCTTCTCTCAACAGACGGTTATAGAACTCCTCATAACCCTTACCCTTCGCCCTCATATCAATGTATAACTGATAGACCTCTGCGTTGGTTCTCTCCTTTACGAGATGAGCGAGTTTTAGGGCATACATACAGCAGACAGATGAGCAGTATTTATGATAGTTCTCATCCCTTGAACCAATGCAGTGGAGGATTGCTATTGATTCTGGCTCTTTGCCCTTTGAGGTAACAATCTTGCCTTCGGTGAATCCAGCGGCATTGACGAGCCGTTCAAACTCAAGTGCGGTCAGAACATCGGGATGCCTTCCATACATAAACTGCTTTACCTCGGCACCATCCATCTGTTTATATCCTGTAGCAACGATGATGGTTCCCACATCAAGTTCTATAATCTCGTCTTTATCATCGTGGATTATCGCCTCTGGCTCGCACACCCTTACACACTCATAGCATTCAACACAGGGACCACAATGCAAGCACCTCTCTGCCTCTTTTATTGCCTCATCCTCACTAAACCCCAGAAGCACCTCATCAAAGTTTTTCCTTCTTACTTCTGGTTCCAGCTCACGCATTTTAACACGGCTTTGTCTCGCTTTTTCTTTGTAGTATTCAACCCAATCAACCTCTTCTTTCCTCTTTACGATATTAGCATCGTAATCCACCTTGATGTCCTTCTCTTTCACACCTGAGAGATACTGGTCTATTGCAATAGCCGCCTTCTTACCATCACACATCGCCTCTACAACTGATGCAGGTCCTCTCACCACATCTCCACCAGCAAATACACCCTTAACACCTGTGGTCATATTGTCAGAATTGACATCAATTGTATTCCACTTCGTTATCTCAAAGCCCTTCTTTCCCTCAATTGCAGTGAGGTCCGGCTCCTGGCTTATAGCCATTATCACATAGTCATAGTCAACCTCATACTCAGAGCCCTCAATCGGGACAGGACGCCTTCTACCAGTTTCGTCCGGCTCGGTCATATCCATCCTTATGCATCTAACTGCCTTCACCTTGCCGTTTTCCGTTAGAATCTCAACTGGTGCCGTCATAATATTTAGTCCAACGCCCTCCGCCCTTGCCTGTTCTACCTCAAACTCATCGGCTGGCATCTCCCTCTCTGTTCTACGATAATATATATCAACCTTCTTAGCACCCAATCGCAGAGCAACCCTCGCCGCATCAACAGCACTGTTTCCACCACCTACTATCATCACATTACCGCTCACAATACCCTTCGGCTTTGCGGTCATATTAACCTTAATCAAAAACTCAACGCTGTCAAATACTCCCTCTGCATCCTCCCCCGGTATTCCCATCTTCTTACCTGCGTATGCACCTGTGGCAATATAGACCGCATCATAGTCCTCTCTCAACTTGTCAAAGTCAATATCCTTTCCAACCTTAATCCCCGTCTTTATCTCTACCCCCATCCCCTTAATATAATCAATATCTCTGTCTAGAATATTCCTTGGAAGGCGGAACTCTGGTATGCAGGTTCTTAGCATACCGCCCGGTTCATCAAACGCCTCAAATATTGTGACCTTATATCCCTTCTGTCTGAGGTCATAAGCACAGGCGAGACCAGAAGGTCCCGAGCCAATTATCGCAACCTTCTCTTTTTTCTCTTCTTCAATTTCGGGTATCTCCATCCCAACACCATGTTCATAACACCAGTCATAGACGAAACGTTTCAACTGCTGTATTGCTATCGGTTCATCTACCAACTTTCTTCTGCATTCGGTCTCACAGGGGTGGAAACATACTCTGCCACAGACAGCGGGCAGGGGATTTGCCCTTCTTATAACCTCCATTGCCTCCTTATACTTCTCTTTTGCCACAAGTGCGATATACCCAGCAGCATCCTGATGAATGGGGCAGGTTGCTTTGCAAGGAGTCGTCTCCTGCTTATCTATCAGAAAGGTATTTGGAACTGCTTGTGGGAATAGGCGATATATCGCCTTCCTATCATTATGTCCGAACTCAAACTCATTAGGCACACTGACGGGGCAGACCTCTACGCAGTCCTGACAGGCATTGCACTTCTCAAGGTCAACATATCTCGCCTTCTTTCTGACTTTCACCTGAAAGTTTCCAACAAATCCCTTGACCTCTTCAACCTCGCTATAAGTGAGTATCTCAATATTGGGATTGTTCTTCACCGCCACCATTTTTGGAGTTAAGATACATGCGGCACAGTCAAGTGTGGGAAATGTCTTATCAAGATATGCCATGTTACCACCAATAGACGACTTCTTCTCCACCAGATATACCTTCTTACCACCCTCTGCTATTCTCAGTGCTGCTTCTATACCTGCAACACCTGAACCCACTACCATTGCTGTGGGATTTATCTTCACCATTCTTGTCTCAAGTGGCTCTAAGAGTGCTGCTCTTCTAACTGCGGCAGAGACCTGCGCCTTCGCCTTTTCAGTAGCAGAAGCCATATCAATGGCTACCCACGAGACATGCTCTCTTATGTTTGCCATAGTGAATTCATACTGGTTCAAGCCCGCCTGTCTGCACGCCGTCCTGAATGTAATCTCATGCATAAGCGGTGAACACGATGCCACGACAACCCTATTCAGGTTATGTTCTTTTATATCTTCCTTTATGAGGTTCTGCCCTGAGTCAGAGCACATAAACTGATAGTCGCGAGAGACAACAACATAGGGCAGACCACTTGCAAACTTGGCAACCTCAACAACATCAACTGTCCCTGCTATGTTATGTCCACAATGGCAAATATATACACCTATTCTTGGTTCAATCATATTCTACAACCTCGCATATTCTAAACCTGACAAACATACAACTATAACCCTGCAATTACTTACCTTCTTTAACCTCTTCTTGAGAATGCAAATACGGCTCTAAAACCTTCTTTGGACTTACAATTGACTTATCCAAAGCCATCTCCTTATATTTATAGTTCAATGCTAACCCGACCAACTGCGAGAAGAATACAACGGGCATATTAAGTTTTATCTTAAACTCCTTCTCAATCCTCCTTTGATAAGCATCAAGATTTATCTGGCAGAGAGGGCAAGCGGTAGCAATAATATCAGCACCCTCTCTCTTCGCAGACAAAAGCACATTCTTTGACATCCTCAATGCCTGCTGTTCATAGGTTAAGATGGTGCTACTTCCACAACATCTCACCCTGAAAGGGAAATAGACCGGGTCTGCACCTATCGTCTTCATCAGTTCCTCAAACTTTACCGGCTCTTCTGGGTCGTCAAATACATGTCTTGGTCTTACCAGCTGACAGCCATAATAGCATGCGACCTTAAGACCTTTGAGGGGGTTAGTTACCGCAATCCTAACCTTGTCAAGACCTACATCATCTATAATTACCTCCAATGGGCTTTTTACTTTTATAGTTCCCTCATAGGATAGACCAATTTTATTCAGTGCTGAATTCACCTGTGCATAAATCTCGGGATATTCCATCATATATTCGTGTGCCTTACGAAGCGTCAAATAGCAGGCGGCACAGGGGGCGATAACATCTGTAGCACCTGACTTCTCGGCAATGGCTAAGTTCCTGGCAGAGACAGTAAAAGCCATATTCTCTGATACCGATATATAAGCAGTCGCTCCACAACAGTTCCAGTCATCAATATCTTTCATAGCTATACCAAGGTGATACATTATTGCCCTGAACGATATATCATACGCCTTATTGGTTGATTCAAGAGAACACCCTGGATAATAAGCATACTTAATCATCTCTCCATCTCCTCAACATACTCCATCAGTTTCTTAACATCATCAGCACCCTTTATCTTCTTTGGTATAAGAGGCATCCTACCCCTGATGAAAAGCTTGATACCCATTACTGCGTGTTTGAGCATTCTAAACGGGTTGGTTGACAGATAATAAAGAATAGTAAAAATTGCTTCGCAGTTTCTACCATATCGTTTCACCATCGCTGAGAAGCACTCCATAAACCTCACAGGTCTATTGTCGGGGACCTTCATATCCTTATCCTTTAAGGCAAAGCGCTTCAGAGCATACATAACATCAGTTATCTTAATACCTGCAGGACAGCGGACATAGCAGTAATAACAGGAGGTGCAATACCACATAGTATTACTCTCAAGAACCTCCTTCCTCATTCCTGCTCTTATCATCGCGAATATCTGTCGGGGAGAATGGTCCATCAAATAGGAAGATGGACATGAGCCAGAGCAGGTTCCGCATTGTATGCACTCCTTGACCTTCTCTCCACCAGGCATAGAATAAATCTCTTCAAAGAACTCCCTGCTAAGTTCAAACTCTGGTAATAGGTCTTTCTCAAACTTTGGGCTTATATAGATGCCTTCCTCAAGCATATTAATAGAATTCTTCTCATCTTCCCTGCTCATCTTTCTCCCCTTTCCACTTCTAAATCAAATATAATAAATTAACACTTAAACCAAGAGTTGTCAAATTACTTTTTTCACAATCTAATGAAAAAATAAAAAAATGCCTGCTTGCCTATGGAACGAATATTGACCTAAGCCATCCCAGGCTTTTATCTCCAATACCGCCCTCATTAAAATAGGACGATTCAAGAAACGGCGTATAATCTACTACTCCATAATTATGATTGTCATAGTAATCATATATTTTTGCTTCTATTTCATTGATGTTGGTTGTTCCCCACCAATTTGAAGTTGCATCCTGATTCAACCCCGATAAATTTCTAAAGTTATAACTGTAATTACTACAAATATCATTATAATTCACTGTAGGTGATGACAATCCCTGCGTTTGAATTCCGTATCTGTTATTCTTGATAGAGTTAAAATTGATAGTCGGGGATGAATTATAGAAAAGTATTCCAACCTCTGAACTATGGTAAATCCTGCAGTAATTTACGCTTGATGCCATCTCCGACATTGATGACAGATTCCAAAATATCAGACCCGCCTTGGCATACTCAATAACACAATGATTGAGATTGACTACACTATCATCCTCCACAGCGATACAACCCCAGTCGCCATCTGACCTGATATCACCTCCCGATGTAAATATCACCGGCAACAACTGCGTCCCCTCTGCAATTAATTTACCATCTGCTATGTAGAGCTCAGAACCCTCCCTGAAGCCACCATCTCCCTCAACTAACATAAAATATACCTCAACGCCCGACATAATGGTCAGAGTTGCACCATTCTTAACAGTTATATTGCCATAGATATAAACAGGGCTATCCTGTATAGTCCAGGTTGTATCGTTGGTTATGTCCTCCTGCAGGTAGTTCAAAGCAGAAAAAACACTCACAGGTAATACCAACATCAAAGACATTATAAATCTATACATTGTATTTGTATTCTACCACATACAAATTAGGATTGTCAAAGGTAAAAGGGAGGAGAGATTGAATAATATCTCCTCAATAAACACACTCGTTCGCTTTACTTCTTCTCTTCCTCCCCTTCTTCATCTACAATCTCGTACTCCGCATCAACCACTTCCTCCTCCCCTTCCGGCTTTTTTGCTCCAGGTGGAGGTGTGGTCTCTGTGCCAGGCGTCTGTTGCTGATAGCCAGCACCCGCCTTCTGATACCATGCTGTTGATACCTCATTGAGCGTCTTTTCCAATTGCTCCTTGGCAGACCTTATCTCATGAATATCATCCTTCTTAAGTGCATCTTTTGCCCTACCTATCGCCGTCTCCAGCCTTGATTTATCCTCCGCTGTCGCCTTATCACCCATATCCTTTATCAACTTCTCGGTTGAATATATAAGCGAGTCAAGTGAATTTCTTAACTCTGCCTCTTCCCTACGCTTTCTATCCTCATCTGCGTGTTCCTTCGCCTCTTTCACCATCCTCTCTATCTCTTCGTCCGATAAACCGGATGAAGCAGTAATGGTAATCTTCTGTTCCTTGCCGGTAGCAAGGTCTTTTGCACTCACATTCAGGATACCATTAGCATCAATATCAAAGGTTACCTCAATCTTTGGGACACCCCTGGGCGCTGGCGGAATCCCCTCAAGGTGAAATCTACCGATGGTTCTGTTATACGCCGCCATCTCCCTCTCACCCTGTAGAACATGAACCTCAACAGATGTTTGATTGTCCTCAGCGGTTGTGAATATCTCGCTCTTCTTCGTGGGTATAGTAGTGTTTCTCGGTATAAGACATGTAAATACACCGCCTAGCGTCTCTATACCAAGTGATAGTGGCGTAACATCAAGTAGAAGTATATCCTTCACCTCGCCTCCCAGAACACCACCTTGTATAGCAGCACCAACCGCTACTACCTCATCAGGATTAACACCCTTGTGGGACTCCTTGCCAAATATTCTCTTCACTGTCTCCTGAACCAGTGGCATTCTGGTCATTCCTCCAACCAATATAACTACATCAATATCTTCTGCACTTAATCCAGCATCCTTCAACGCCTGCTGGCAGGGTCCAACTGTCCTCTCAACAAGGTCGTGAGTCAACTTCTCAAGTTGTGCTCTCGTCAAACTAATGTCAAGGTGCTTCGGACCTTTAGCATCCGCAGTGATATAGGGCAGATTTATCCTTGTTTCAGTGATGGTGGATAGTTCCTTCTTTGCCTTTTCTGCCTCTTCTCTCAACCGCTGGAGCGCCATTTTGTCTTCCCTTAAGTCAATTCCCTGCTCCTTCTTGAACTCTTCGGCGAGCCAG
>Ga0164310_10001583_pt1 | contig 12992 bp, 8 predicted proteins | sample GuaBasSedimGuay1_FD_121795 | JGI IMG/M metagenome (GOLD analysis project Ga0164310, IMG submission 121795) | Subseafloor sediment microbial communities from Guaymas Basin, Gulf of California, Mexico - Guay1, Core 4569-9, 0-3 cm | ecosystem: Environmental > Aquatic > Marine > Hydrothermal vents >... | reverse complement strand
GCCTCAGCGACCACCTCCAGGTGGCGGGTGGGCTCGGTGCCCACGTACACCCCCGTCAGGTCGTCCCGCGCCAGCAATTGCCGGTAGTCGGTGTGGTAGGGGACGCCGTACCGTTTGGCTTCCTCCGCCGCGAGGTCGGCGTTGACCCCCAGGCCGGCAATGCCTACCAGGTCGGCCCAAGGGCAGGCGGCGATGGCGGCAGCGTATTTTGGTGCGTGTGGATGGGCGTAACTAATAATGCCAAGGTTGATTCTCTCCATCACTTGACCCCCTTCTGTAACGGCAAGTGCACCGGCTCTCCCGTCTCGGCCGAGCGCTGCGCCGCCAGCGCCATCTCCAGCGCGGCGCGAGCGTCCTGCGGGCTGATGGCCGGCTCCCGGTCATCCAGGATGCAGCGCACGAAGTGGCGGATCTCCTCCTCGAAGGCGTACTCCGTGGTGGACATAAAGCGGAAGTAGCGGGGCAGTTCGTGCCCCCTCTCGGTGGTGTAGGTCAACATCGGGTTGGTATCCTTGTCGGCGTACTGGATCTTGCCCTCCGTGCCCACCACGTCCAACTGGGCGTAAAGCGCGCCGCCAAAGCCCTGCGGATAGGCCCAACTGGTCTCGGCAAACCCGACCCCACCCCCGTCGAACTTGCAGGTGATGAAGGCGTGATCGAAGGAGCCAGCCGCCCTGGCCGCCTCGCGCACCGACCTGGCCACGGCGTAGACCTCGACCGCTTCCTGGCCGAGGAACCAGCGGAAGAGGTCGGCGGCGTGCACACCTATGTCCAGGATCACCCCACCACCCCGCTTGGGATCCCATTGCCAGGCCTGCGGCGGAAAGGGCAGGAACTGCCGCTCCGCCCGCCGGACGAAGACCGGCCGCCCCACCCTGCCCGCGTCGAGTTGCTCCCTGATGCTCGTGTAGCGATGGTCGAAGCGCCGCACCTGCCCGATCATCAGTTTGACGCCGGTTTTCCGCGCTGTCTCGATCATAGCATCGGCGGCCGAGAGCGTGTGAGCCATCGGCTTTTCGCAGAGGACGTGCTTCCCTGTCTGCATAGCCTCGACGGCCAACTGCGCGTGGAGATAGGTGGGAATGCAGAGATCCACCATCTCGATGTCCTCCCGCTCCAGGAGCCGCCGGTAGTCGGTATAGGCCGTCGCTCCTGAACGCTCTGCGGCCGCGTGGGCCAGTTCCTCCACACCATCGCACACGGCCACCAGTTCCGCCTCCGGGATGTGGGCGTAGGCAGGAAGGTGTCCGCCTGCGCCGATGTTACCACAGCCGATCAAACCCACTCTTACTGTTCGCTCCGACATATCATTGCTCCTCCTCATATGTGCGCCCGTGGAGCCCTTCCAGATGTTCCAAACAGGACTCTGGCGATTTTGCTCGTAGTAACGACTTCAGTCGTTCAAAGCGAGGTCAGAGCAACTGAAGTCGCCACTACGACCCCCATACCTTGCGGTTTATCAGCCGTTCCAAAGCCAGACGCAGCACTCTGCGGCTTCTGCCATTTCAGGTCGTGGATGCCAATGATACGCTCCGCTCGCGTTTACCTCGTGTTGAGCCCGGGCGCGGGAAATCCTGCGCCATGAAGATGGGATTTCCCTCGTAGCGTCTCAGTTCTATTTCTCACCTCACCTTCCACCGGCGGGTATTAGCCGCAAGGTCATGATCTGGTAAGGTGTCACTCTAACACGCACCTCATTCTGGACGACAGGCAGCGGTGCCTCGTCCTCTTCCAACAAAGTGCAGCGATAGGCCTTGGCCAGAGGGAAGCCCGTCCGCAGCGTCGCCGGCCCCCGACAGCGCTCGTTCTCGTACAGGCGCACGATCAGCCCCTGGCCATCCTCGGCCTGTTTCACCGTTTCGATGATGACGTTCGGCGCGTCAACGGATACCAACGATCGGGACGTGCTGCCACCGACGCCGCCACCGTTCACCCGCCGCACGATCAGCGGGTCGTTCAGCGCATAGGCAGCCGGCACTGAGCCCGCCCGCCAGTCACCAGGGTGAGGTAAGAGGCTGTAGATAAAGCGATGCTCGCCCTGATCGGCGTCCGGGTCGGGATAGGTGGGGCCTCTCAGCAGGGTCAGTCTGATGACATTGCCTCGCACATCGTGGCCGTACTTGCAGTCGTTGAGCAGGCTGACGCCGTAATCCCCCTCGCTCAAATCAACCCACTTGTGAGCCACCGTTTCGAAGCGCGCCCAGTCCCAGGAGGTGTTGCGGTGGGTGGGGCGCTGCACGTTCCCCCACGGGATGTCGTACGTCGCCAGCGGACTCAACACGTTCACCGGGAAGGCGACCTTGAGCAGCACGTGCCGCTCCCGCCAATTTACCCGAGTGTCGAAATCAAGGCGACGACAGCCCCGGTACAGATAGACCCGCTGCACGATCTCGCTGTTCAAGAGACGACGACGGATCTCCAAGCCAGCCCGCAGCGGCCCGCGTTCGACGACCGACAGGCTATAGGCAGGCTCGGCAGTCCATTGTTTATCGTCGTAGAAGATGTCAATGTCCCAGGCATCCCCGCCCAGCGGGCGGTCCTCGAAGGCCTGAAAGACGTTGGCCCGCTGGCCTGATGGCAGCACTTCGCGCCCCACGCTTTTGTCGAACAGACGGGTGATGTCCCCGGCCGCGTCAAACTCAACGTGGAGTGCATCATTTTCCAACACGGCGACACCGTTGATCAGGTGGGCCATCAGCATCCCGCCGGGTGGGGGAGGGGCAGCGTTCCCGATGCTCAAGGCGATCAGTCCGTAGGGGTCAACGTGCGGTACTTCCACCAAAGTTCCATCCTCGACGGTCTGAGTGACGAGGGGCTCGCCCGAAGACAGGTCGGTTAGCGTCTGCCCCTCGGTCAGATGCTCCGGCAGCAAGCCGATGTGCCGTCCTCCAAAGGAGGTGGGGTTGACGGCCACGAACGTCGCCGCTTCGGGCAGCAGCCGGGCCAGGGCCGCCAGAGCCGCCTCCCGTACCTGCTCAGCGATGGTGCGGATGTCCTCGTAATCGCGGGCGCTGTCTTCGTACACCTGGCCGATGGACGAGCCAGGGAGGACGTCGTGGAACTGGTTAAGGCAGAGTAACTCCCAGGCGCGGGTCAATTCAGCATGGGGATACTCGTAATCGGTCGCCAGCGCAGCCCAGGCGGCCAGAAACTCGGCGTCGTGCAACAGGAACTCGCACTTGCGATTGGCGCGTTTGGTGCGGGCCTGGCTGGTGTAAGTGCCGCGGTGATATTCCAGGTAGAGTTCGCCGTTCCAGACCGGCAGCCGCTCACCAGCCTGCGCTTCAAGGTTCTGGAAGAACTCGCAGGCGCTCCCCAGCCGCACACGCGGAGCGCCGGGATGGTTTGCCAATCTTTGACCGTTCTCCAACATTTCACGGGTCGGCCCGCCGCCGCCGTCTCCCCAGCCGAAGGCGGTAAGCAACTCGGTGTGGGTTTCCTTCTGCTGATAGTTGCGCCATGTACCGATGATCTGTCGCGGGGAGAGATCGCCGTTGTACGTGTCGTACCAACTCCCCGCCGTGTCCGGCGTGGTGATGAAGTGGGTAAGGATCTTCGTGCCGTTCAGCCCCTGCCACCAGAAACTGTCGTAGGGCAGGCGATTGTACTGATTCCAACTGATCTTGGTGGTCATGAAGTACTTCAGGCCGGCCTGCTCGATCAGTTGGGGGAGTGTCCAGGGGTAGCCGAACGTATCGGGCAACCAGAGGATGGGCGTCTCCGCGTCACCGAAGTGCTGACGGAAGAAGCGCCGCCCCAGCAAGAATTGCCGAACCAGCGATTCGGCCCCGGTCACGTTGCAGTCGGCTTCGACCCACATACCACCGGTCACTTCCCAGCGGCCCTCCGCCACCCGTGCCCGAATCTGTTTGAAAATATCGGGGTGGTCTTCGGCGACGTAGCAATACAGTTGAGGCTGGCTCTGGGTGAAGTGGAAGTTGGGGAACTGTTCCATCAGCCGCAGGACACTGCTGAAGGTGCAGGCGGCCTTGCGCCGCGTCCGGCCGGTGGGCCACAGCCAGGCTACGTCCAGGTGGGCGTGTCCCACGGCGATGACATCCACCGTCAGGGGCGGCCCTGCCGTCGCCAGGCCCTCGTCGAGGGTTTGTTGTGCCACCGCGACGCTTTCATAAAAGCCGTCCCCGAAAGGCTCATGGAGGTTTAACCGGCGAAACGATTCGTCCAGCGCATTTAGCAGACGCGCTCGGATGGGATCGTGCTCGTCCAGTTCCCTGAGCACGCCCAGGGCCACGCGAGCAGCAGCGACGAAGTCGCGGGTAGGCTGGTGTATCTGCACGACTTCCGGCTGGCCCATCAAGATGGGCACTTTCCCTGTGCCGACCCACCCGTGCAAGGCCAGGATGTGTGTTGCGCCGTCGCGCCAGCGGGGCGGCAGCAGGATCTCCTGGTGATAGGCATTGATGGCCTGGAAGGCCACGCCGTCAACATAGGCCAGCGCTTCCGGGTGGACGAACTGATGGGCGTTCCCGATGGGCAGGAGGAGCGCCACCGGAGGTCGCCAATCGGCGGGCACGGTGAAGGTGGTGCGCAGGGTGAAATCCTGGCCCGGTTCACCCCAGCAGGCGCCGGGTTCTATGACCGGCCAATCGCCATCGTCCACATCGGAGGCAACGAGGGGTTCATCACCGGCATGAAAGCGGAAAGGGGGCACGGGCTGGCGTCGTCGGTAGACGAACCCTTCAACCAGTGCCAAGCGATGAGCGATCTTGGGTTCGGTCAGGCGGACGCGATGCATATCCTCTTTTAGTCCTAGGACTTAGGACTGGGGACTGACATCGTAGTCCAACGCGCGACCGCTGGCCTTATCTATCCAACGAATCTTGTCAGTATTCAGGCGCAGCCAGATGGTTTGGCCTGGTTGGGCTTGGAAATCGGCGTCGGTGTTCACCTTGATCTGCTCAGGCCCCAACTGCATGGTTATCAGGTTGTGAGAACCCAAGGGTTCGACGACGAGCACCGTGGCCTGTAGCGCGTCCTCGGCCGGTGCAGACAACGTTTCGATATTCTCGGCCCGGATGCCCACCAGCACCGATGGCTCCTTTAGCCGACTGAGCACGGCGCTGGCTTCGGGAGGTGGATAGATCTCGCCGCCGCCCGTCCGCACTATCAGCCGACCGTCCTCCGTTCGTACTTCCCCATCCAGAAAGTTCATCGGGGGGTTGCCGATGAATCCACCAATGAAAAGGTCGGCCGGTTTGTCATACACGTTCAAGGGAGTGTCGTACTGGAGGATCTGGCCATCCCGCATCACGGCTATGCGATCCCCCAGGCTCAGCGCCTCCACCTGGTCATGGGTGACGTAGAGTGTGGTGGCTTCGATTTCCCGCAGCAGGCGCTTGAGTTCCGCCCGCATCTCGAGCCGCAGCAGGGCGTCCAGGTTGCTGAGCGGCTCGTCCATCAGCAGCACCAAGGAGTCCACAGCAATGGCGCGGGCCACGGCCACGCGCTGTCGCTGGCCACCACTTAACTGGGACGGATAGCGGTCCAGCAGATTCTCGATATGCAAAAGTTCGGCTGCGGATTGCACCCGTTTCTTGATCTCATCTTTGGGCCTGTGCTGCATGCGCAGGCCGAAGGCAACGTTCTCAAAGACCGTCAGATGGGGGAAGACGGCATAATTCTGGAACACCATGGCAATTTGTCGCCGTCGTGGCGGGAGGTCGGTTACATCCCGCTGGCCAATGAAGACGCGCCCCTGGTCCACCTGCTCCAGCCCGGCAATGCAGCGCAAGAGCGTCGTCTTGCCACACCCGCTGGGGCCCAGAAGCACGACGAACTCCCGGTCGTGCACGGTGAGGTCCACATCCCAGACGGCCTTGACTTTGCCAAAGGTTTTACGCACACTTTCCACGTGTATCTCAGCCATAGAGTGTCTCCTGTTACCAAATCACATTTGGGTTATTTAAGCGTTATTCCCCACAGGCTAAACAGGTAGCGGCGGATGAAGAACATAAACGTAATCGCAGGGATCAGGATGAAGAAGCCGCCGGCGAAGCGAAAAGGAAGGGGCGATGCGGCCAACTGTATGAACAGGCGGGCAGGCAGCGTGCGGTTCTGAAGGGTCAGGATGGTGGCAGCAAACACCTCGTTCCACGAGAGGACGAAGGTAAAGATGGCCGACGCGGCCAGGCCGGGCAGCGCCAGGGGCAACGCCACGCGGGTAAATGCTTGCACGCGGCTGCAGCCAAAGACCGTGGCGGCCTCCTCCAACTCCTTGGAGACCCCTACGAAGACGCTGCTGGTGACCAGGATCGTGGTAGGCAAAGCCATTGCCACGTGCAGAATGGCCACGCTGATCAGATTGTCATACAGACCCCATTTCATAAAGGTGACCGCCAGTGGAATGGAAAGGATGACGATGGGAAAGGCGCGGGTCGAGAGGATCATGATACGGAAAATATCCTTACCCCGAAAGATGTAGCGGGCCAGGGCATAGCCGGCCGGCGCCCCTATCACCAGCGATATAACCAGGGTCAGCAGGGCCACGACCACGCTGTTGCGCAGCGAGGGCAACACGTACTGGGCGCTGACAAAGAATTTCAGCGTTTCCAGTGAGATAGTCTGAGGAAACAGCGACTTTGGCCAACTGTAGATTACATCTTTGGGGCTGAAAGCCGCTATTGTGATGAGGTAGATGGGGATAAGTATCCACAGCGCTATCAGGACGGCTACCAGGTACACCAATCCCCGTACGACCAGGCGGGAATAAGAGGTTTTTCTTTTCACAATACCATCTCCTCCTTGACCCGCAGCGCACGCAGGTAAACGAAGGCTGTGCCCAGGGAAATGACCAAGATGAACATGGCGTAGGTCGCAGCCAGGTGAGGACTGCGGTATTCGCTATACCAGCGATAGGCCTCGTTTGCCAGCACTGTCATTCCCCGACCGGCTATAGCCACCACGACGGCGAACATCTGGACGGCCAAGATGGTTCGCAGGATCAGCGCTGTCTGGATGCTGGGGCGCAAAAGCGGCAGGGTCACCCGCCACACCCTGGTGAACCAATTGGCCCCGAAGACCTCGGCGGCCTCGGCGTAATCCCGGGGGATGGATTGCAGTCCGGCCACCAGGATGACAAATACAATGGAGGTAGCCCGCCAGACCTCGGCCAGAACGATGGCTGCGAACGGCCAGTTGCTTTGATAATTCAGGAAGAGAAAGGGCTTATCCAGAACCCCTAAACCGTAAAGCAAGGAGTTAAGGTAGCCCCGCTGGGTGAAGATGGAGAACCAGATGATGCCGGCCGCCAGGTCCGAAATGGCCAAGGGGATGGAGTAGATATAAACGAGTATGTCGGAACCCCGCAATCGTTCCATCATCAGGAGAGCCATGATCAGCGCCAGGATGAACTGGAGCGGTACGATGGCTATGATCAACTTGACGGTGTTGATAAGCGCCGCCGAGAACATCACATCGCTGAACATGCGCTGCATATAATCCAGCGTCAAATGCCCATCATCTGCTTGAAAAGCCAATCCGAAGGCCTGGAACATGGGCCAGGCGAGGAAAAACACCAGATAGAGGGCTGAGGGGAGTAACAGGAGATAAGGTTCCCAGTTGAACCGCTTCAGGTTCATAATCCTCTCCAAGTTTAAGCAGGGGGAGGCAGAGGCTAACCTGCCTCCCCCTCTGTTGAAGAAGCACAGGCCTCGTGCTTCTACTTCACCTGGCAGGGCCCTTCGCTGGGCGGGTCAGGCGGCCAACAAGGAGCACCTGTCTCATTCAGCAATGTCTGCAGGTTCGCCGCTTCTTCCTCCAGCACAGTCTCGATGTCCTCGTCATTGATGACGATGCGCGTGAAGGCGTCGCGGTAGATCTTGTTGATCTCACCCGAGCGCGGGCCCAGGCCCACCGGCAACATAGCCGGGATAGCGTTGGAGGCAGCGGCCTGCTTGGTTACGGCCTCGCCTTGCGCGCGGATCCCCGGCGCGACGTAGCCCGGGAAATCAACCTGGATCGCCGGGAAGAAGCCAACCTCGCGCAGTGTGGTGATCTGGGTCTCGGGCCTGGTCATGTACTCGATAAGCGCCTTGCCTCCCTCCGGGTTAGGGGCAGTCACCGGCATAGCCAGGCCAACGATGACCGGCATGAAGCCCAGCCCCTTAGGACCGGAAGGCGACGGCAGCGCCAAGAAGTCGTCTGGCCGCTCCTTGAAGGCATTGATCAGGCGGGCGGTGTGATCCCACGCCACCCACACCTCCTCGGACATGAGGGGCTCCTGCATGAACTCGTAGGACATTGATTCGGGGTGGACGTACTGCCACAGGTCCTTCACGAACTTCCACATCTCCACCGCCTCGGGGCTCTTAAAGGTGGTTACCATCCCGCCAGTGTAGGATGGATAGATGTAGCCTTCCAGGAAGCGGTGCAGCAGCCCGTTGACGGGGAAGCCGACCTTTTTCTCGCCGGTGGCTTCGTAAATGTTCTTGGCCCAGTCGCGGTATTGCTCCCAGGTCAAGGATTCGGGGTCGGCCCCTGCGGGCAAGTAATCCAGAGCCTGCTTGTTGGCAGCAACGATGTAGGTGGCCTGCATCCACGGGATGAAGTACTGGGTGTCAGTGCCCAACTTGCCGAGTTCCATATAGGCCTCGGGAATGCCCCGATCCTTCACCTCATCCAGCAAAGGCGAGACATCCTGCAGCGCATCGGCAGCCAGCAGGGTTGGAAACTGACCATGCAGCGCGCCGATCACGTCTATGGTGCCCTTGCCCGCCTTCACCTCGGCGAGTACCGTGTCCTCAAAGGTGGCATAGTCGGCGGGGACGAACTCCACCTGGCCGGGGAAGTCGGCCAGGATGACTCCCCGCATCTTCTCCGCCTCCTCCACCGGGACGCATTGAGTGGAGATGAAGGTGACCTTGCCGTAATCCACGGGCGTGGGCGTGACTTCCACCGGAACCTCGACGGTTCGTTCCACAGGCACCTCAACGGTCTCTTTCACCGGAACCTCGACGGTGACCGTGACCGTCTGCGGCGCGCAGGCGGCCAGCAGGCCGGCCAAAATGGCGCCAAGCATCAGCAAACTTGCATACTTCTTCATCGCGAAACTCCTCCTTGTCAGTTAATGGTCAGTCTAACAGAAGCCGATATGCGTGTTCATGGTTTCACCTGATATATGCCCATCACCTCCTTTCCCAAATTCGCCGAACTTCGCGCGTATCATCTCGATGAGGGCCAACGTAGGACAACCCACCTCACTCTTTCCGAGTTACTGAGAGGATGCCTTTGCGCCACACGATTCCCGCACGATCAACTGCGGTTTCAGGACCACGTGGCGCTCTTCCAACGTCTCCCCTGCAATCAGTTGGACGAGCATGTAACAAATGCGCTTCCCAATCTCGTAGATGGGTTGCCGCACGGTGGTCAATGGCGGGTGGGAGTGGGCAGCCAGGGAGACGTCATCGAAGCCGGTCACGGCCACGTCCTGCCCGACCGTCAGCCCCAACCCCTGGGCGGCACTGATGATCCCCAGTGCCATCAGGTCGTTGCAGGCAACGATGGCACTGGGAGGCTCATCCCGCATCAGCCAGGCGCGTCCGATCTCATAGCCGCTGCGCTCCGTCAGGTCGCCGTACGCCACCAGCGTTTCGTCAATGGGCAGGCCCGCCTCCGCCATGGCTTCCTCAAACCCCAGCCGGCGATAGTAAGCGAACGTCAGGTTATCCGGGGGAAGGAGAATGGCGATGCGGCGGTGACCCAGATTGATGAGATGCCGGGTCACCTCCCGGATACCGACGGTGCCATCCACATCCAGGTAACAGAAGTCGCCCTCAACGCGGGAGCGACCGAAGATGACGAAGGGGAAGTCTTGCTCCAGCAAATAGGCGATGCGCACGTCCTGCTCGCGCGTGCGCACCACCAGCATCCCGTCCACGCGGCGCCCCTGGACGAAGCGCTCGTAGGCCTGCCTCTCCTCGGGCGTATCCGGGGAGCATGTGGAGACGAGCAGGTCATAGTCCCGCTCAGTGGCGGCGTTGCCGATGCCGGCCAGAAGTTCGCTGAAGTAGGGGTCTGAGAAGCGGGGGCCATGGGTGGGGATGATGAAGCCGATGGTATCGGTGCGTTGCTTCTGGAGCATGCGGGCGATGACGTTGGGGCGATAGCCCATCTCCTTAGCAGCCTGCAATACGCGCTGGCGGGTGGCGGGGGCGATATCGGAGTAGCCCGCCAGGGCTCGCGAGACGGTGGCGACTGAGACGCCCAACCGAGTAGCAATGTCCTGCTGGGTCACGGGCATAGGGCGTATTCCTGCACAGGAGAAGACTTGATCTAAAACGTTTTGGAAACATTGATATTATACTCTAAAACGTTTTAAATGTCAAGGGGGATTAGGCCGATTTTTCGTCACGTCCTATTTGTTGTTCTCGACAACCGCCTCGACGGGCTGGCCCCGGTGCCGGAAGGCGAAGCACAGCCTTTTCCAATGTCTGGGCAAGTGGGGTTCCACGCGGTAGCCATCCGGGGTGACGCGCAGGCCCGCAAAGCCCAATACGGCCGCCTGCCACATCCCACCGCACGACGCGCCGTGGATGCCCTCAGCAGCGTTGCCCCGGCTGTCCTCCAGATCGGCACCCGCAGCGTGCATAAAATGCTCGTAGGCCACCTCCGGCATGCCGAGCCGGCAGGCCAGGATGGCGTGAAAGGTGGGGCCGAGCGACGAGCCGTACCGATGGTCGGTGCGTGGCGCGTAGTAGTCCCAGTTGGCCCGGCGGGTCCTGTCGTCGTAGGCATCGGCCAATAGGCAGAGCAGCATGATGACGTCGGGCTGCTTCAGTAACTGGGTATCGTTGGGGTCTATGCCACTTTCGCGCAGTAACGTGTCCATCGCCTGGGTGCGTGGCTCGTAGTCGGCGATGTCCACGTCCCGGAGGTCGAAGTAGCCGTCGAACTGCTCCATCAGGCCGGTCTCGGGATCGTAGTTGATCTTGATCTTCGCCTCGATGTCGCGCCAGCGGGCCAGCCGCTCGTGGCTCAGGTCGAGCCGCCGCCGCAATTCGGCACCCTTTTCGGGAGCGTGCTCATCGAGCCAGTCCAGTACCTCGAAGGCCAGCCCCAGGTGGTACCGGATCATGCGATTGGTGTAGACGCTGTTGTCCACGTGATCGTGCCACTCGTCGGGGCCGATGACGTCGGTGACCTCGTACCGGTCGGCCTCAGCGTTGTACTCGACGCGGCTGCCCCAGAAGGCGGCGGTGTCGAGGATAATCTCCGCACCGTAGTCGCGCATAAAATCATCGTCCCCGGTGACGCGCCAGTATTGATCCACAGCGTAGGCGATGTCGGAGATGATGTGCAGTTCGATGTCCCCCGTCCAGATGCGCACCAGTGACCCGTCTGGATGTGGCCACCACTTGGGGGTAGTCTCGACACCTGTCTCGGCGCTCTCCCAGGCGTAGTAGGCCCCTTCGTAGCCCTCGGCTCCGGCGTTCTGGTGAGCGCCGGGCAGCGTGTGATAGCGATACAGCAGCAGGTTGCGGGCGATCTCGGGCCGCGTGTAGGTGAAGAAGGGGAGGATGAAGACTTCGGTGTCCCAGAAGACGTGTCCCCGGTAGCCGAAGCCACTGAGGGTCTTGGCCCCGATGCTCACGCGGTCGTCGTGGCGCGGGGCGGCGATGAGGAGTTGGAACAGGCTGTAGCGCAGGGCGCGGTCGGCGGCGTCGTCCCCTTCGATGGTGACGTTGCACTGCGCCCACTCGTCGGCCCAGGCGGCGATGTGCGCCTCACGCAGCCGGGCGTATCCCGCTTCGACGGCCCGCTCCAGTTTGGCCTGTGCCGCGGCCAGAGGGTCGTCTGTATCACGGCTGGTGTAGATGGTGATCAGTTTGGCGGCGGTGGCAGTCTGGCCCTGGGATAGCGTGAAGTGCGCCACAGACGTCGGCCGGCCATCGGCGTCCCAGAAGTGATACTCTACCCCGGAGATGTCGTCCACTGCCAGGTGCGCGGCGTAGGCCAGTTCGATGTTGGTCTTGAGGGTGCGGCTGTGCATCCATAAGTACTGCGGATCGGACGACCCCTGCGCGAGCCACTCGATGTGGCGCAAGCCCCAGTTGTCGGTGTAGGCATCGAGCCCAGCGCGCAGTTCGATCTTGGCCGGGCCGTTAAGGGGGGTCACGCGATAGCGGATGGCGAGCACGTGCTCATCGGCCAGGCTGGCGAAGCGCTCGATGGAAACGTCCACCTCGCGTCCGGCGGGGCTGCGCCAGCGCACTTCGCGCCGCAGTGTGCCGGCGCGCATATCGAGAACGCGCTCGTAGCACAGCACCTCCCCCCGGTCCAGGCCAAAACGCTCGCCGTCCACGGTCAGCACAAAGGGCAGCCAATCGGGTGCATTGGCCAGTTCGGTGAAGAAGAGGGGCGCGTCGTCCCATACACCGTGGATGAGGGTGGCAGGGGTCGCGCCGGGGTAACCTTCCTCGAAGGCTCCCCGCGTCCCCAGGTAGCCGTTGCCGATGGTGAAGACGGTCTCCTTGTGGTGGAGCCTCTCCGGGTCGAACGCGGTTTCGCGGATGAGCCAGTTTTCGCTGATGGTCATTCTTGTGTCTCCTCTGTCTCCTCGGCGACTCTGCTCAATGCCGCCAGGATGTCCTGTAGATGGACGCCCTCCAGGCTGGGGAAGACGACGTGGGCCGCGCCAACTCGCTCCTTCGGCCCCAGTCCCACGGTCCAGAAGCCGCCCGCCAGCGCCGCCTCCACGCCCGACGCAGCATCTTCGACGACGATGGCTTCGCCGGGGTCAACGCCGAGTTGCCGGGCACAGTGGAGGAAGAGATCGGGCGCGGGCTTCTGGCGCCGGACGCTGTAGCCGTCGGACACGGCGTCCACGTAGCCCCAAGGGTGCAATCGGTCGAGGACGGTGCGGGTGTTCTTGCTGGCCGAGCCGACGCCGAGTTTGATCCCCGCCTGTAGCAGTTCCTTCAGTAGCTCCAGCGCGCCGGGCAGGATGTCGGCGGGTGTCATCTGCTGGATGGGCT
>Ga0164310_10001582_pt1 | contig 12993 bp, 18 predicted proteins | sample GuaBasSedimGuay1_FD_121795 | JGI IMG/M metagenome (GOLD analysis project Ga0164310, IMG submission 121795) | Subseafloor sediment microbial communities from Guaymas Basin, Gulf of California, Mexico - Guay1, Core 4569-9, 0-3 cm | ecosystem: Environmental > Aquatic > Marine > Hydrothermal vents... | reverse complement strand
GTGATGGATCGCAGGTCGGTCAGCTCGGGCTTGTAGGGCTTGCCCTTGAGCCGTCGCAGCTCGGCCGCCATCTTGTCCAGCTCTTCCCTCATGCGGGTGCCGGCGTTGACCGACTGGACGAAGCGGAGGGCCTGCTCGTCGGGGTAGACGACGGTCTCGTCGTGCTGACGACCGATGTCCTCACCGTCGCTGCCGACGATGCGAACGTCCTCGATGCCGGGGATGCGTTTGCGGTGTAGCTTCATCGAGGCACCTTGTCCTTCTCGCTCTTCTCAAACGACTTGAGCCACCGGGCCGCTTGGGCCGCCTTGTCGAAGCTCTTGAGGGTGAAACGGTTGAGGGCCTTGTAGAGGTCGTCGTTCTTGGCGTCGTCGAGGATGTCTCGAACCCGACCATGGTGTTGTCGCCGGCTGCCCCAGGTGATCTCGCTCTCGTGCTCCTGACAGACCTTGAGCATGTGGAAGGCGATGTTCCGCTGCCGGGTGATCTCAGACAGGGCCGACTTGCTGAGCATGGCGAGCCAGTTCAGGGTCGCCAGTTGGCACTCGGTGGCGTAGGCGTACTCGTCTTCGAGCTTGCCGGTGTTGGGCCTCATGAAACGATGGTCCCTTCGATGGTGGGAGCCCCGATCAGGAGCCGGGTGATCTCGTCGCCGTCGACCTCGACCTTGATGACCTTCGTGGCTGCGAAGGCGTCCTTGCCACACCTTTCGAGGGCCTTCTTGCAGTCCTCGTCGAAGCCGTCGGGGTTCTCTTCGATGCAGAACTGATCCCAACAGACTAGGGCCTCGGGGGCGTACTGCCCGGCGTACTCTTCCGGGCGTTGACCAAACAGGATGTACAGCTTCATGCTTCCTCGGTTGCTCTGACTTGTGTTATGTCTGGACCCCTACAACGTACAGACGAACCGTTGGTGAGGTGGTTGCTGGAAGAGCTTCTGGAATGGTATCGACGCAGACGGTTTGAGCGCCGAATGCGGAAGGCCGACGAACGGCCGCGAAAGAGCTAACCTGAAGTCCTTCACACGCGCCCTCTTGCCAACACTGATTCACCCCATCACCGCCGACCCTTTTTGACTGGGCCGGCGGTATCCTTTTGTTCCTTGGCCAGCAGGGCCTTGACCTTGTTGATCTCGTCGCTCGTGTGAACGACCCCGCCGGTGTTCAGGTCGAGGTACCACTGGAGGACCTCAGCCCTGGTCTTGAGGTCGTTGACGTTCCACCGGAAGCGGACGGTCATGATGTCCAACCGGTCGGTGAACTCACTGCGGACGTGACCCCCGAAGACTGGGATCTTGTCGTCGAGGAAGTCGAGTGCCGCTTGGAGGCGCTGCTTACCATCGACTAGGACGTAGTTGCCCAGCCGACCTTGGCCGAACCCTGGGCAGTTGAAGTAGAGATTGCGGGCGCTGGTCCCACCTCGAAGAACGAACTCGACGAAGGCAATTCGCTTGGGCTCGTCCCAGACGTGTCCTCGCTGGAAGTCTGGGTCGAGGTCGAGGTCGTCCCCCGCTCCGTGGGATTCGAGGTGCTCCTTCAGGAAGTCCCAGCCTACGTCCACCGCGTAGGGTGCGTCTCTCGTGAACTGGGGTATGTCCTGGAAGCGGTAGGGCTTCTTGAGCTTGATGTCGTAGGTCATGCCTCTTCCTCGAAGAGCTGGCGATTGTCGAACACGAGCTTGGCCAGCTCGGCCCCGAGCCGAGCGTTCTCCCGATGGTACTGGTCACTCAGGTGGTCGCTCACCGCGTTGTGGGCGAACTCGTGGATGAGCAGCTTGGTGACTGCGGGATCGATCTTCGCCCGAGCGAACCAGCTCTTGCCCAGCCGGCCGTAGTTGAGGCAGAGTCGCCGCTTGCCGTAGTTGGCAATGAAGCCCGCCATCGGCTCGCGGACGATGACCACGTTGACGTGGGAGTCCAGCCGCAGGGCCTTGTGTAGGGCCTTGGCGAAGGTGGCGATCCGTCGCATGTCCGGGGTCCACTTCGCCACGGGGATGACCTTTTCGGGCTCGCCGTCGGGGTCGTAGGGCTTCGGGCTCGGAGTGACCTTCCCTGCGGGCAACACGGCCCCAGAGGACCGCACGTTATCCCAGGCACCCTTGGGCAGGGCTCCACCGGGGATGACCGTGTAGCCCTCGCTCATCGCGATCTTGGTACCCTCGGGATCGGAGGGGTCGTTGATGACCGCTCGCTCCCCGAAGCGCTTGACCACGACATCCTTGGTGGCCTCGGGCACACAGCGGGGATCAGCCACAGCTTCGGTGACCCAGGGTTCGTGAGCGTCGTTGTCACTCAGCCGAGAGGCCAGAGCGTTGAGGGCTTCGACCCGCAACGACTTGAGGTAACTAGGAGGGACGTTGTTGCGCTCCCAGTTGACCGGGACTCGCTGCTGCACGTCGTAGTGCCAGCGGTCACCGGTGATGACGACGGGGATCCCCATCTCGTAGATGCTCGGGACCTCTCCGTCGAGGGGTTCATAGACTCGGACCTCGGTCTTGCGACTCGTGGGCTTGAGGTTGCCGTCCTCATCGGCCCTGACCGTCTGGAGGGTCGTCTCGAAGACGTGTTCGGGCTTGCGGGCCTTGAGGGGCTCGCCGTTGAAGGTGGTGGGGATGCCTTCGGGTGGGATGAGGCTGAGCACCTGAGCGCAGACCTCGTCGAACTCCGCTCGGGTCATGCGAATGTCGACCACCACAGCCGAGCCCCGTTGTAGCTTGCGGCGAGGACTCCGGCGCTTGTCCCCTTCGATGATGACACAGCCCTTCGTGGTCACTACCTCCATCCGGAGGGCCACGGCTGCGACCAGCTTCTCACCCAGCTCGAAGCGACCTCTCTTCTCGGGGTCGTGGGCCTTCTTGCTGTCCCGGAAGAGGGTGTAGATCGAGGCCAGGTCCTGGAAGCCCTCGGGGGCATCGTCGAAGACCTCGATGCGGCACGTCGGTGTGCCGGGGAGCATCTCGGCCTTGACGGTGACCTCAGTCACGTCTTCGTCCCAGGCATTCTGGAGTAGCTCGAAGACCACGAAAGCCTTGGGCTTGTGGGCGAGCTTTCGGGCGAGGCCCTTCTTGTCGACTACGAGTGCTGCTTCTGCCACGGTCCTATCTCCTTCGCTTCCTCTGCCGACGGGGTCTGAAGCCTCGCTGCCTCATGGCCGCCACGAAATTCTTGAGTGCTCGATGGTCCCCGAGAGAGCCGGGGGAGAAGACGGGGGAGCCGCCTTCGGGTGGCAGGAACATCCACCGTCCCTTGCTCGTGCGCTCGATGGTCCACCCTTGGGATGTTGCCTCGTCCTTGATCTGACGAAAGGCGTCGTCATTGTCTGCTCGGGCCATAGGCCCCAAACCTCTCTGGTGGTTTTGTCCACCAACCCTACTACGAGCCAGCTCCGGATTTGTTGAGGGCCTCGATTCTAGGGGTTCGGTGTAGACTACCCATATGAGGTACTACACCGCCTGGCTTCTAGGGGTCCTGCTCTTGGTAGGTCCCCAGGCCCTAGCTGACCCTCTGTGCGACGACAGCAACAAGCCCCCGATGTGCGAGAAGGGGGACAAGGTTGACGGACCCAACTGCGTCCACACCGTGCTCGTCAAGCGAGGTCCTCACGACGAAGAGGTCCCGTACACGACCCTCTACCGGGGCCGGGGTGACGCCCGGATGGTGAGCTGGAAGGGAGTCGGCCGCCTGGATACGTCCAAGTGGGAGTATGTCGTCATGGAGCAGCCCAAGGGGCGGGACCACGAGGGCTATCTGACCTGGGACTACGTCTTCTACCGGTGGGATGGCAGCCGGTACAAATGAAGAAGGCCGACAAGCGACGCAGGGGGGGAGTACGCCAGCTCGACGGCCTTGCCCCTGCGAGTGTACAAGAAGAACTACAGATCGCTCTGGCGTAAGACCCGGATGCGAGTCATCAGCTCGCTGCGGGCCTGTACCGACAGCTCTTCGTCCCAGGGAACGTCATCCTCGGTGAGCCACTCCCAGTCACCGTAGTTCTCGTCGGGATCGTGGTGGCGGTCGTAGAACTTGATGACCTTGTAACCCTGCTTCTTGGCCCATCGCCGCTCGTAGTAGTAACGGTCAAGCAGCAGGTCACTGCCGACCAGCGAGAAGACCCACCGCTCTCGAATGAAGCCGCTGGGGGCTTCCTCGGTCAGGGTGATAGGTGCATTCAAGCTGGCCACAAGACACTTCTACACCGACCTGCCCGAGTAACGAAGCGCTACCCGTTCGGCCATCAGGGGCTTCTGGTGGGGATCAAGCGGGCCATCCGAGAGGCTAGGGGCTGCCTTCCTCACAGGTCTCGGGCTCCTTTTGACGAGCTGCCTCGATGTCCTCACAGCTCTCGACCAAGGCCACACACCGAGGGTTGATGAAGTAGACGTGCTCGGGGTCCTGCATCTCCTGACACCAGTCCTCGCAGGTCTGGTTGGGCACATCTGGAGGCCCAGGGAGGTCGTTGTTGTACACCGGCTGGCCCTCTTCGCAGCCCAGCTCCTGGAGGTGAGCACACATGGCCCCGCAGAGGTCGGAATCTGGCGGGGGAGTCGGAGGTGGTACCACCGCGTCCCGAGGTGGGCAGCCAAGGACGAACAGGAGTGGAAGCATCAGCGCTAGGTACTTCATCGACCTTCCTTTGCCATCAACAGATCCGCGATTCTTCTTGTCGCACGTCAGGGACGATGACGTTCGATCCTGACGCTCTAGGCACGTTCGGCTATCTCCCTGACCCTCCGAAGAAGGCGGGCCAGAAGTCGGACTTCGACTTCAACACCAAGCTCATGGGGAAGCTCGTCCGGGTCTACTCCGGCGACGTGGACCTGTCGAGCCACACGACTGACACCAACCAGTACGGTGCCAGCTCGTGCGCCGGGAACGCCACGGCTGACAGCGTCGAGATCCTCAACTCCATCGAGGGCAAGCCCAAGGTGCAGCTCAGCCGGCTGTTCCCCTACACGTTGGCCCGCAACTTCATGGACTTGGACGGTGACGGCAAGAGCGACATCGACAAGGACGAGGGCTCATACATCCGGCTCAACTTCGAGGTGCTGAGCAAGTTCGGCATCTGTCGTGAGGACATCCCGTCATCCCAGGGCGGCTGGCCCTACGACCTGAGCAAGGTCAAGACGCTGCCCAGTCTCCGGGCCATGAGAGCGGCCACAGGTCACCGGATTCATAGCTACTATCGCATCGTCGAGGACGGTGAGACCCGGACTGAGCTGATCCTCGAAGCTCTCCGAGCCAATCACCCCGTCGTCTTCGGGACCCAGATCACCCGAGCTTTCACCCGGATGCGGGATGCTGGCCCAGTCGGGCCACCTGACGGCGTGGCAACCATCGGAGGCCACGCGATGATCGTCGTGGGCTACGTGACGGGCAAGGGATTCCTCATCAAGAACTCGTGGGGGCCTGGCTGGGGCGAGGACGGCTTCTGCTTCATGACCCCCGAGTACCTGGCCTGGAGTGGCACCTCGGACATCTGGGTGCCGACGAGAGGGATGGCGTTCAAGTGACCTCCACAGCAGCTCAACGAGTAACTCGCCGCTTCGTCGCCAAGGTCTGGTGGCAAGGGATGACCCCAAGCGAGCGGCAGAAGTACGTCAAGGTCAACCGTAAGCGGCCCTCGCAGCGGACCTACGACATGCTCGACATGCTGCTGCCCCAAGTGTCGGCCTACAACAACTTCGCCGAGCTGGAGAAGAGCATGATCCAGCACGGCTACCTGCCGACCGCCAAGAACCGCCAGCTCCGCAAGCTACTCGACTCGGTGGGGCTGCCCTACTATGGCGTGGTGCCCCCGGCCGAGAAGCGTGGCCCCAAGAAGGTCAAGAAGCCCAAGGTCTTCGTCGTGTGTCGTCGCCAAGGTGGTGACCTGGAGATGCGGCGATGGGAGAAGGACAACGACCCGTTCGAGCAGTCAGGCCCCCGCACGGTCACCTTCAATGTGGCAATCTCCGACGAAGACCTCTTCGACAAGTTCCCCTGGCGGATGATCGACGGGCTCGGTGGCGTCAAGGAAGAGGAACGCCTCTTCGGCCGGGACTTCTGGGCGGAGACGCTCTTCGTGCGGACCGAGGTGGGAGAGACCCAGAGGGACATCGAGGATATGAAGGACGAGGTCCAAGCTGCGACCCGCAAGTTCCAACAGGACCACCCGGACATCGAGGTCGTCCTCAAGATGCGCAAGGGCGTGGGATGATCTCACCGGCCGCCATACGCGTTGCTCGACGCTTCACAGCGAAGAGCAGCCTCCCCGAGTGGAGTGAGGTCGTCAAGGACATCCAAGCCTTCAACCACTTCTACGAGGGAGCCAAGAAGCTCTTACGCGGCAACCCCACCCGAGAGGACCGCAAGGCACTGGCGAAGTACCAGTCCAGCAACAACTGGCCTCACGATGCTGACGCTCTATCGATCTGGCTCGACACGAACTTCCCCAAGGAGTTCATCAAAGCTGCGTCGATGGGGTTCAAGCTGGCCCAGCAGGTCTACGCGATCATCCATCTCATCGAGATTGACCCGAAAGAGGTCAAGGAGTTCCTCGACAAGCTGGAGCGGTTCACCGACGCCATCAATAGCATGGTCGCCAAGGTCTACCCCGCACGCTTCACCTACCAGGGCTTCAAAGTCTACAACGACAAGCGGCTGGCAGAACCGCTCGTCAAGGGTTGCCTCGACGGAGTGGACTTCGCCGTGGCGCTCTTCAAGAAACGAGGGCTCTCGAAGGGTCTGACTGACGCGGTCAAGGCCATTGACCTCGTCTGGGAGCGCGGTGAGACCTGGGCCGGGCTCTATCACGTTGCTGCGAGCATCATCACGATCAACGCGACTGCGGTGGGGTCCTCGTTCAAGCGTCTCTGGACGAACTGGGTGCAGGAAATCTTCGTCCACGAGTTTGGACACCACATCGAGAAGCACCTACCCAAGGAAGCCTGGAAGGTCTGGGAAGGCGCCTGGGACGAGGCGAACGCGGCGAAGGAGAAGCTCGGGGAGAAGACCTCGGTCACCGGGGCTGATCGGCTGAAGTTCTTCAACATGCTGAGGTACCTCCAGTGGGACCTCGCTGCCGCAGCCAAGAAGTACAAGGGGCTCGACAAGCTCAAGCTGGGGGCGTGGCTGCGGAACCCCTGGACAGGCACCCCTCTCATCACCCCTAAGCAGTTCCGTCTCACCAAGCGTGGGCAGTACATGTTCACGTTCTTCCGAGATCCCGAGGGGGTCTATCGCGACGAGCTGGGCTACCCGCCTGAGGGGGAGGACCCCGAGAGGGATGAGAGCCTCAGGCAGATGCTCACGAACCGCCTCAACCGCTTCCACAAGGCGCTCGGGGTGGACAAGGGGAGCTTGGGCTACAGCACCCCCATCCCCAAAGACATCGCCGAGGAAATGCGCGAGGAAGACAAGACGGTCGACGAGGCTCTCAACAAGCTGGAGTTGCCCAGCGACTACGCTCGCACCAACCCCGCAGAGGACTTCGCCGAGAGCTTCTTGGCCTTCATGGTCAACCCAGGGGCCTTGAGCAAGCAGTCGATGTTCCGCATGAAGCAGGTGCTCAGCTTGGCGGGCCTGTACGGAGGATCTGTGATGAGACTCGCTCAACGTGTGGCCCAACGCTACATCGAGGCCGGCTACCTCAACGTCGGTGACGTGATCCTCTACGGCAAGTTCAAGAACGCCAGAGGCAGGATCATCAGCTTCGGCAAGAACGACAAGGGCGACCCCACCATGGAGGTCCAGCCCATCGACAAGGACGGCAAGGCCAAGAAGGGCAAGCCCAAGACCATCACCATGCTGAAGGTCCGAAAGGTCCCGAAGAAAGGCTGATCGCGACACTTATCGCGACAAAGTGTCGCGATTCGGTCCACCGGTGTAGAGATCCTCATGATCCTCGCAGGAACTGAGATCCAACGCCGGGTCGATGACGGCAGCATCACCATCGACCCCTTCGAGCCGAAGCACCTGAACTCGGCTTCCGTCGACCTCACCTTGGGTGACATCGTTGCGGTCTACGAGGACTTCACTTACTGCCAAGTCGCTGACGAGTGGGATGCCGCGGCCGAGCACAAGATGCCCGTCACGTACCCGCCAGACTTCGGTGAGAGTGCCTACGACGGCCAGGGGCTGATGGGGCAGGCCCAGCACGTACTGGACACCAAGGAGCCAGCGAAGCTCCGCAAGTGGAAGATGGACCCCGAGGCCGGCTGGATCATCCTGCCCGGCGTAGGCTACCTCATGCACACGGTCGAGCGAGTCTGCACCGACAGCTACGTCCCCGTGCTCGACGGCAAGAGCAGCATCGGGAGGCTCTTCGTCAAGGTCCATGAGACGGCTGGTTTCGGTGACCCTGGCTTCGATGGTCAGTACACGCTGGAGGTCACGAGCCTCTTCCCCGTGAGGGTCTATCCCGGCATGAGGATCTGCCAGATGCGCTTCCACCACATCGACGGCACCCCCGTGAGCTACCAGAAGCTCGGGCACTACCTCGGGGACAAGGCCCTCGGCCCGGTTGCCACCGAGGTATCCAAGACCTCCTTCGAGTGAATCCTCTTGTGGCATCTCTTGATAGATGAACCAGCAGGAGCGACAGCTCGCCCTGTGGGCGATGCAGGAGCTGAACGCAACCCCCGACAGGGTCAAGCGGCTCGGGGCGCTCCCGTTCAAGCAGGCGGCCGAGGGTCTGGAGAAGGTCAAGGTCGAGGCCCGCAAGCTCTACAAACAGCTCGCGTTCAAGTGGCACCCTGACCGCAACCCGGACAGCCAGGAAGAGGCGGCAACCCGCTTCAAGATGCTTGGGCACGTGCTCAAGGAGCTGGAGGCCATCCAGGTCCGACAGCGTCCGCCGATGCCGATGCAGCAGGTCTTCCACGTGGTGTTCCACCGCAACACGGCTACGGCCACCACCACGAACACGACGAGCTGGGCGAGCCGCCCCGACGCCACAACGGCAAGCCCCGGCCCGAGCTACGACGCCCGCCGGGTGGCTTACATCCGCGTCCTCTGAGGGCTCAACATTCCGGCGGCTGGCTCGTAGTCAGTCCAAAGGAGAACCCTCATGACCAACAGATGCGCTGATCCCACGTTCGGGATCAAGAGCCAAGCCCTAGCGATCCTCCAGCTCCTGGCAGGACAGGACCCCGTCTTCGCCGACTGGAATACCAAGACCGGCCGCTACGAGGTGACCATCAAGACTTTCCCTTGGTACGCCGGACGGGAGAAAGGCATCTGCCTGGTGATGAAGCCGGACGGGCACCCCGACCCGACGGAGGGTCACCTCCACATCGCTTTCGGGGAAGACCGAGGGACTGACGGCATCTTCGTCGAGACGTGGGAGGCGGGCGAGCCCTTCAACAGTCCTACGCTGGAGAATCGCGACGCTGCGGTGGGGGACAGGGCCTACGAGAACCGAGCCAGCTTCCCCTGTGGCCAGATCGGTCAGGCCGCGGACTTCATCGTCGAGACCATGAGCGACTTCTACGCCAAGGTCAAGGAGGCGGCTCAGTGAACGAGTACACCGACATGGCCACCGTGCTGCCCGAGGGCAAGAAGGGCGAGGCCGAGATCCGGCACTTCGTCATCGACGCCCACCTGGCCGCATTCAGTCGCCTCCGGGCTGTCGTGACCCGAGGCCGTGAGGGGGCAGCCAAGGCTGGTACCTTCGCTCAGCTCTTCGTGGGTGGCTCACTCGTCATGAGCGACACCGAGCACGAGCGGCAGTCCAACTGGGACCTGCTGCGGGAGTCCCACTACGGTGACATCCTCATTGCCGGGCTCGGGCTCGGGATGGTGTTGCTGCCCATCTTGGCCCGCGGGAACGTCAAGAGCGTGACGGTCATCGAGAAGAGCCGGGACGCCATCGACCTGGTCGAGCCTCACATCCGGGAGGCTGCGGGTGCCGACGCGGACAAGCTCACGGTCATCCACGCGGACATCTTCGAGTGGAAACCACCCCGAGGTGCCCGTTATCACACCATCTATTTCGACATCTGGGGGGACATCAACACGGACCATCTCAAGGAGATGCGGCAGCTCCACCAGAAGTTCCGGCGCCGCAAGGTCAAGGGCGGCTGGATGTCGAGCTGGCTCTACGACGAGCTGCGGCAGGGCTGGTACTAAGCCTGGGGCATCTCGCGTGCAACACCCGTCAGGAGCAGAGCACAGACGAACATGCTGGCCCGGACAGGCTCGGGGGTGTCGTCCGGAGCACAAAGGTCGACGTGCAGCCCTCGCTCGTCGGCCAGTGCTCGAATGAGCAGGTCGATGGCGTCGTTGACGCCGAGACCCGGCTTCATGTAGCGGGCCATTTCCTCGACCATCTGGAGCGCTGTGCCCTGGTAGCAGTCGGGGAGGTTCCCGTTGTGCCGGGCCGGCATCCAGATGGCGCTGGGGAGGTCGTCCCCCGACAGGCAGCATTGGTCGACTGGGAGCTGTCGTGCTGGTCGCATCATATGGGAGTCCTTGGAAAGATGGCAGGAGACAGCCTAGGAGCCTCCTGGACGCTGTTCTTGACCGACCGCCATGTCGGAGGGCGATCCACCGCCTCGACGCTCAGAAGCTGCCTTGTAGGCCCGTCAGCGCTGTCGAGCCCGAAGGCGGTGACACGGAAGAGCCCGTTGACCCGCAGCTCTTCGGTGCGGCCGTTGTTGTGTCGCTCAATGCGGAAGTGCAGCCGGATGGTGTCGCCGATGCGACGGGAGCCAGGAAGCTCTAGCTTCGCAGTGGGTTGGCTCTTCACGTCCGCGAGCTTGACGATGGTCAACATGCTCTCTACCTCCAGTGTTCCCAAAAGAGATACACCGCGAGGCCGTCCGGTGGTGTATCTATACGATCGGCTCTACCGGGCCACCCACACGGTTCCCAGGACACCGTGACCTCCCCATCCACGCGATGGCTCGACTCGTCGAGACGGAGGCCGAGAAGCATAGCTTCGGATGCAACACTCGCGAAAAAAGTCCAACTGCCCAGATCCCGACGGCTTCCGCTGCCGGGAAGGCTGGCGTGCCTCGACCCGATCCGGAGCCATGGGTCGAATGAGGCACGCTCGGAGCTTCCACAACCGAGAGATGGTCACTGGAAGCTCGACGGCTGAAGTAGGAGAGCGTAGAGGCTCGATCTCGAAGAAGCAGACCATGACGGTACGTGAGCCCGAGAAGACCACTCGGGGACCTTCCTCGTCCTTGCTTCCTCTGAGCCCCTCCATGATCCATCTTGGTCTGGGAATCCCTCTCTCACAGAGAGGGATTCCATTTGGGATCTCTGATCCCTACACACAGACGGATCTAGTTTCCTCTCCGAAGTCTGGGACCCAACAAAGAAGAGCAGAGAGAACAAGCCGAAGGCAGCAACCCGAGCGAAGCGGAGAGCGGTAGGACAGGTAGCGATCAAGGCGAGAGAGTGAGCGAGAAGAACGAAGCGGCGTAGGACCACTGCACAGCAGGGTTGGTCTCAGTCCCGAGTTGGCTCCCCAGCTCAGTAGAACGCAGGAACTGCCTCTTGGCTTCGGCCAGGTCCTCTTCGAGAAGGGCCTCAATGGCTAGCTTCCAGGGGACAAGGGCCATCTGATGGAGGGCTTCCTTCTTGGCAGAGGGGTCCTCAAGCTGGTGGAGATCCGTCAGGGCCTCACTGGCGGGACCCTTCTCGGCCCAGATCATCCAAGCTCGGGCCGCGGTCTCGAAGAACTTGCGCAAGGGCGGGTTCACGGCGGGGTGGAAGCGATAGCTGGTCGGGGCCTCCTGGCCAAGGATCCGCCTCATGGCGCATCGGATGGTCAGCTCTTCGACCGTCAGGAAGGTCCCGCGTTCGAGGGCTCGCTCGACCCTCTCCAGTGCCCCGTCACGGTCGACACCCCTGTCCACGTAGGCCAACGCCGCGTGAAGGGCCTCGGACTGGGCCATGATCTGCTGGATGTTGGGATCGTCGAATCGCATCCTCTTAGGTAGTAAATACACCGCTGCAATGAGGGCGACAACGCCCAACATTTGAAGGACTGGTTGAGGGTTGGGATCCCCTCTCACGTGGCCTCAAACGTGCTCACCTACTCCCCCGTAATCGTTGAGGATTCACGTAGCCTACGAGAAAGTTTGTTCAGCCCTAGAGATTTGCTTGACGGGACACCCCGATCGGGGGTACGACCATACGGCTGGCGGGGTGGTAAGAGCTGTTGGGGCTCAACAATCACCTAGCCATCAGCGTAGTGAAAGCGAACCGCTGAGAAATGGGGTGAGAATGTGTGAAGCAAAGAGGCCCTACATCAAGGGCTACGTCGAGTATCCGGGGCAGGAGTTGCCCTATGGCTGGGACTGGCCGGAGGGTGTTCCCCGCAGTTACGACGACATGGTCCAGGTCTACGGCGAGTACGTAGCGAAGGCCGTGGCCAGGTACAACAAGGTCGACCGCAATCTGCGGGACCTGTTGCAGGAGGTCTGGGCGAAGCTCATCGGCTCCCGGCTCCTGGAGAAGTTCGTGGAGGGGGCTGCAAGACGCCTGCCCGCTTCGATGACAGCTCACGAGGTCTGCCGGTTCCTCGGGGTCAACTTCCGCCAGTGGCAGAAGGCCCTTCGGGCCAAGCCCTGGATGCTGGAGCCCCTGGAGGGGAAGCGCACCTCGAAGTACGCCATCTTCGACACCCGCGAGGTCATCGACATCGACATCGACATGGCGGGACTCGTCTGGCGTCGTCGGCCGGTGCCCCGAATGCGGCCGACCATCACGGCCAGGGGCTTCAAGAGCTACCTGACCCAGGCGGTACACAATCACTTCGCCAACTGGTGTCGGACCCGCAGTCGGAAGTACAAGGAGCAGCTCCTGGCCCCGACTAGCGCTCTGGCTCGTCAGACCGATGGCTGCTGTCGTCAGGTGGCCTCCATCGAAGACCTCTCCGGCGGCTGGGAGAGCAACATCGCCGCGGCCATGACGGTCGACGAGGAAGACCTGCTCGATCTCGTCGGGGTCATCCGGAAGGCTCACATCGATTTGGAGACGAGTGAAGGAGCAGCCGTGCTCGAC
>Ga0164310_10001580_pt1 | contig 12993 bp, 11 predicted proteins | sample GuaBasSedimGuay1_FD_121795 | JGI IMG/M metagenome (GOLD analysis project Ga0164310, IMG submission 121795) | Subseafloor sediment microbial communities from Guaymas Basin, Gulf of California, Mexico - Guay1, Core 4569-9, 0-3 cm | ecosystem: Environmental > Aquatic > Marine > Hydrothermal vents... | reverse complement strand
ATAAACGGTTTTTCAAATTTCTACATTCTCAAGGAGAGTTGACGGAAGCAGGGCTGGGGTTGCGGGTAAGCAAAAATATTGAGAAACGGAGAATATACATAGACCTTCAAGATGAAATCATATATAGTACAAACACACAATACGGGGGTAATACAATTGGACTTAAGAAGCTTGCAATGCGTTTGGCGATAAAAAGAGCTTCAGAAGAAGGATGGTTAGTTGAACATATGTTCATTCTGGGAGTACATGGTCCAAAAGAAAGAGTAACTTATTTGACGGGGGCATTCCCCTCAATGTGCGGAAAAACTTCTACAGCTACAATAGAAGGTGAAACAATAGTTGCCGATGATATAGCATATATCAGGAGAATAAACGGAAAAATCCGCGCAGTAAATGTAGAAAAAGGAATGTTTGGAATATTGCAAGATATCAACTCCAAGGATGATCCGGTACTATGGAAAGCACTTAATGCTCCGGGCGAGATTATATTTTCAAATGTGTTAGTTACAGAAGATGGAAATGTTTACTGGAATGGCAAAGATGGCGAGTGTCCTGTAAAAGGCGTCAATCACTCAGGCGAGTGGTTTCCTGGCAAGAAAGATAAAGAAGGCAAAGAAATATTGCCATCTCACAAAAATGCCAGGTTTACATTAGACCTAAAAACCTTAGACAATGTAGATCCGAAGCTTGATGACCCTAACGGTGTCATAGTTAGTGGAATAATCTACGGAGGTCGAGATTCTGATACTTTAGTGCCAGTGGAGGAAGCCTTTGATTGGATACATGGAATCATAACCAAAGGAGCAGCGTTAGAATCTGAAAGTACTGCCGCTACTTTGGGAAATGAAGGGGTAAGAGTTCTCAACCCTATGTCGAATCTGGATTTTCTACCGATATCCATAGGAAGATACATCCAAAACAACCTGGATATTGGCGCTAGGTTGAAAAACCCACCTCGAATTTTCTCGGTGAACTACTTCTTGAAAGATTTGAATGGAAACTTTGTGAATCATAAACAGGATAAACGCGTCTGGCTCAAATGGATGGAATTACGAGTTCATGACGATCTTGGCGCTATAAAAACCCCTACTGGTTTTATACCTAAGTATGAAGATCTTAAAAAGTTATTTCGCAAAATACTCAATAAGGATTATTCCAAAGAAGACTATATTAAACAATTTACTTTACGCGTCCCTGGACATTTAGCCAGGATTGATAGAGTGACAGAAATATACAAGGTAAGGGTTCCCGATACACCACAAATACTATTTGAAACATTAGAAGAGCAAAGGGAAAGACTGAAAAATGCAAGGGCAAGATACGGAGATTACATCCCTCCAGATAAATTCTTGATTGAGTAATACCTAACAGAGTCAATAGGGTAAAATGAAAAAAATTTATGTGAATGAAGAATATTGTATTAATTGTCATCTCTGTGAAGTCTACTGTGCGGTAGCTCATTCTGAGAGTAAAGATATTTTAAAGGCTTACAAACGGGAAAAAGATCGACTAGTACCTCGTTTAGTTGTGGAGATGGCAAATCCCGCCTCGTTGCCAGTGCAGTGTCGACAGTGCGAAGATCCACCTTGCGTGGAAGGATGCATTTCCGGAGCGTTAGTTTATGACCTCACAGCGAACATTGTGACTAGTAATCCAGATCGATGTGTCGGCTGTTGGACCTGCGTGGCCAGTTGCCCATTTGGTGCCATTCATCCTGTTTGTTTGGATGGACTGAAGTTCTCGATCAAGTGTGACCTATGTTTTGATTTGGAGTTAGAAATGCCAGCCTGCGTGGCAGCCTGTCCTAATGGAGCATTAATTTATGAAGAAGAACAGGAGTGGCAGTGAATTATTACGTTATCATAGGAAATTCCTTTGCCTCCGTTGCGGCTATTGAGGCAATCCGCCGCAATGACGCCAAAAATCCAATTACAGTGATTGCTGAAGAATCGCGAATAGCATATGGTAAACCGTTAATTTCCTACTTACTGGAGGGAAAAGTATCTCCTCAGCAAATGACATACCGCGACAGCGATTTTTATCAAAAAAATAAGGTGCAATTAATTTTGGGCAACAAAGTCGTCGAAGTCGATGCAGCTAACAGGAACGTAGCTATGTCAAGTGGTGATCGACTGGAATTCGAACGCTTGTTAATCGCCAGCGGCAGTCGACCTTTCTTGCCCCCAATTGCCGGCTTGAATCTAAAAAACGTCTTTACCTTCGTTACTTGGGATGACATTGAAAAGCTACAAAAGATTGCCGCCCCTACTAAAAAAGCGGTCGTCATAGGAGCTGGGTTAATCGGCTTGAAGGCTGCGGAGAGTCTTACAAAAATCGGAGTTAAGGTTACTGTTATTGAACTGGCCGATTATGCCCTAAGCACTGTATTAGATAAGGGAAGTGCCCAAATCATTCAGTCGGTATTTGAAAAAGCGGGAGTGAATTTCTATTTTCAAACAACAGTAGATGAAATCAGCGGATACAATAAAGCTGAAAAAGTAAAATTGCGTAATGGCATGGAATTAGATTGCGATTTTGTCGTGGTTGCCATTGGGGTTATTCCTAATATTGAACTGGTAAAGAAGTCAGAATTTAAGACTAAGCGGGGCATTTTAGTTGATCAGTATCTACAAACTAATGTCGAAGGCATTTACGCCGCCGGAGATGTAGCAGAAGTTTACGATCCTGCTACCGACCAATATTTGTGGCGACCAATTCTGCCTAATGCAGTAAGACAGGGAAAAATTGCGGGACGCAATATGTCTGGCGAAAAAGTAGAATTCGATAATGTCATAGCACTCAATGCTACCACGTTTTTTGACCTACCTGTGGTATCATTGGGAATGAGCAATGTAGTTGATGAAAAGTACGAAGTTTTAGAACAGAGAAATGATACCGAAAACTTTGTAAAAAGAATCGTCTTGCAAAATGAGGTCGTTGTCGGTGCTATTCTTGTAGGGAAGATAGATCGAGCGGGAATTTTCAGAGGATTAATTAAGAACCGCTTGAATGTAAGAGATTTCAAAGAGCAATTATTAAAGCCTGATTTTGGCCTTATCCACTTGCCGAAAGAATATTGGTACAAAGAATTCACTGGTGAAAAAATATGAATAAATCTATAACCATCGACGCTCATGGGCTACCATTTGTAAAACTCAACCGCGAGATCAAACGAGCTATTGCCGAAGGCGTGACCCACATCTCACTGCTCAATGTAAATGGTCAACGCTATATTGGCGATGGTCTGCGTGGCAAACTGCGAATTACTATTAACGGAATTCCCGGCAATGACCTTGCTGCCTTTATGAATGGCCCAGAAATTGTCGTGTACGGTAACGCTCAGGACTGCATTGCTAATACAATGAAGAAAGGTAGAATTATAATACACGGAAATGTCGGGGATCTACTTGGCTATGCAATGCGAGGCGGCGAAGTTTTTGTCAAAGGTGACGTGGGTTATCGTGCTGGCATCCATATGAAGGCTTGTGACAAACAAATTCCGGTGATTGTTGTTGGTGGTACTGCAGCAGATTTTTTTGGAGAATACATGGCCGGGGGAATTATTATTCTACTGGGCTTGAATCGACAGCATAATGAACCAATCGCTGGAGATTACACCGGTACCGGCATGCACGGAGGCATCATCTATCTACGTGCTGAAGTCCCAAAAGAACATTTAGGTAAAGAAGTACAGATAATGAAAATCGAACAACAGGACAAAGCCATCCTAAAAAAATACATCAAAAAATTTGCCCAAGAATTTGGTTTTGACCCTGATAAAATTTTGGAGGCAGAATTTACCAAACTTTTACCTATGGGAAAACGCCCGTATGGACAGAAGTATGCGTATTAAAATTGACAGTAAAATACCACAACGTTTAGCTTAGGGTAAAAATGAAGGTGTTAGTGCAGAAATACGGTGGGAGTTCAGTAGCAACTCCAGAAAGAATTCGTGCAGTAGCCCAGCGAGTAGCAAAATCACTTAATGGGGAGTACAAAGTAGTAGTAGTTTTATCTGCAATGGGCGACACAACCGATCGACTGTTAAAAATGGCCTATCAGATTACCCCTAATCCATCCTCGCGGGAACTTGACATGTTACTCTCAACAGGAGAACAAGTTTCCATCGCCTTATTTTGTATGGCATTAGAATCGCTGGGAATCTCTGCTGTTTCTTTAACTGGCGCCCAAGTAGGAATAATAACCGACTCGGCACATACCAAAGCAAAAATCATGGAAATCGACACCAGGCGGTTGCAACAGGAATTACAACAACATCAAGTAGTAGCAGTAGCAGGATTTCAAGGAATCAACGTTCGGGGTGATATTGTAACTTTGGGAAGAGGCGGCTCGGATACTACAGCAGTAGCTTTGGCGGCAGTTTTAGAAGCAGAAAAATGTGAAATTTACACCGATGTGGATGGTGTTTACACGGCAGATCCACATTTAGTGCCAAACGCCAAGAAATTAGAACGTATTTCCTACGATGAAATGTTAGAACTGGCCAGTTTAGGATCGAAAGTGATGCAAGCTCGGGCGGTTGAGTGTGGCAAAAAATACGGGGTAAAAATCATTGTGCGCTCAAGTTTCAAAGAAAATAGCGGGACTATTATTTGTGAGGAGGATCCGAGCATGGAAAAAGAATTCATTCGGGGCATAGCCCATAACACCAGTGAGGCAAAAATCACCATAAGAAATGTCCCCGATCAGCCCGGCATTGCAGCCAAAATCTTTGGTATTTTAGCAGAAGCTAATATCGTTGTCGATATGATCATTCAAGATGTCAGCGAACATGGTACTACTAATATTTCTTTCACTGTGGAAAAAACTGATTTACCGCAGGCATTGAAATTAGCCGAAAAAGTCAGTCAAGAGATCAATGCAAAGGGAGTAAGCGCCGACAAAAACATCGCCAAGGTTTCTATTGTTGGGATTGGCATGCGCAGTAATGCCGGGGTTGCAGCTAAAATGTTTCAAACTCTTAGCGAAGAAAACATCAACATCCAGATGATCAGCACCTCCGAAATCAAAATATCATGCGTGATAGAAGAAAATGCGGTTCAAAGAGCCGTTCAAGCCTTGCACAGAAAATTCGAATTAGACAAGGAGTCAATTGAAAATGAGCTATAAAGTTGCGATAGTGGGAGCAACTGGAGCGGTAGGGCTTGAGATGCTCAAAATTCTGGAACAAAGACAATTTCCAATTCAGGAGTTACGCCTGTTAGCTTCGCACCGTTCCGCATCCAAAAAACTCTTATTTAATGGCGAACAGTTAACGGTTCAAGAGTTAACCCCCGCATCTCTGCAAGGCTGTGAGATTATCCTTTCTTCGGCTGGGGCAGCGGTAAGCCGAGAATTTGTACCCCATGCTCAAAAATGCGGCGCAGTAGTTATCGATAATACCAGTGCCTTTCGAATGGAACCCAATGTGCCATTAGTGGTTCCAGAAGTCAATCCCCAGCGGGTTATTGATCATCAAGGAATTATTGCAAATCCCAATTGTTCGACCATCCAGATGGTTGTAGCCTTAAAACCTATCCACGATGCCGCTAAAATACGGCGAATTGTGGCTTCTACCTATCAGGCGGTTTCGGGCAAGGGCTTACGGGCAATGACCGAGCTGGAACAACAAACCCGGGCAGTGCTAAACAACGAAAAGGTTGTCTGTAAAGAATTTCCGTATCAAATAGCATTTAATCTAATTCCTCATATTGATAATTTCCAGGAGAATAACTACACTAAAGAAGAGATGAAAATGGTACTGGAGACCCAAAAAATCTTTGAGGATTATTCATTACGTGTTACTGCCACTACCGTAAGGGTGCCTGTTTTTCGTTGTCATTCCGAGGCAATCAATATTGAAACCGAACGCAAAATCACAGCTGCCGAGGTACGAGAAATTTTAACTCACGCTCCCGGTGTAAAAGTAGTAGATGATCCAAAAAACAATCAGTACCCTATGCCAGTGGATGTTACCGGCAAAGATGAAGTTTTTGTCGGTCGCATTCGCGAGGATATTTCGATAGAAAAAGGCATCGATATGTGGGTAGTAGCAGATCAGCTACGCAAAGGGGCAGCACTCAATGCAATACAAATTGCTGAAATACTGATTAGCCATAAAGGTACAATTCACCATGTCTAAAATTAAAGTAGGAATTATCGGCGGAACCGGTTACACCGGCATTGAACTGTATCGATGGTTACAAAAACATCCCCAAGCTGAAGTGGTTTACGTTACCTCAGAAAGCTATAGTGGCAAACCATTAAGCACAATTTACCCTGAAGTTGCCCAACGATGTGATATTCAGCTAAAAGCGTTTGAAGAGATAAAAAATCAAGAAGTAGATGCAGCCTTTTTTTGTTTGCCCCATGGACATGCTGTGAATGTTGTTCCCGAATTTGTGTCGCGAGGAGTAAAAGTTATTGATATTAGCGCTGACTTCCGACTGAATGATACACAAAGTTACAAACGTTGGTATGGATTCGAGCATCCTTATCCTGAACTTCTACAACAAGCTGTTTACGGATTACCCGAACTTAATCGGGAAAAAATAAGTCAAGCAACGTTAGTTGCTAATCCCGGCTGTTACCCTACATCGGTAATTTTGGCATTAGCACCGTTATTGCAAAAACAAGTAATAAAAAATACCGAAATCATCATCGACTCCAAATCGGGATTGTCTGGAGCAGGGAAAAAATTAAGTTTAACAACTCACTTTGTCGAGGCGACCGAAAATGTTGCAGCTTACAATGTTGGGCGTCTGCACCGTCATGTGGTCGAGATGGAGCAAGAGTTAACCAAATTGGCACAAAGTGACTGTAAAATAGTTTTTTCGCCGCATCTGGTACCCATGGAGCGAGGAATTTTGAGCACTATCTACGTACGGTTGGGAACAAAAATGGACAAAAATACTTTGAACGCGGTTTTTACTGAATATTACGCTGGAAAGAAATTCGTCCGCATCTGTACTACCGACTTGCCCAAAACTCGCTGGGTGTCAAACTCGAACTATTGTGACATTGCGATTTGTCCGGTTCCAGAAACAATGTGGACAGTAGTCGTCAGCGCAATTGACAACTTGGTTAAAGGGGCCAGTGGTCAGGCCATACAGAATATGAATATCATGTTTGGGCTGCCAGAAGAGATGGGACTGGTATAGCGACGTAAATTCATGCAATTAGTAGTCTGAATCTTTTTAACTTCTGCATCGTGTTATGAAAAAACGCAAAGTTGTTCTAAAACTAAGTGGTAAAATTTTGGATCGTCCGGGAATTATTGAAGAAATAGCCCACGATATCTTGCAATTGCCGGAGTTTTTCTTCATGATCGTTCATGGTGGTGGCCGGGATATTTCTTTCTATCTGGAAAAAATGGGAATTGAGTCCACTTTCATAGATGGATTGCGAGTGACAGACGAAGAAAGTGTCGAAGTGGTGGAAATGGTGCTTTCCGGACGAATCAACAAAAAAATTGTGGGAGCACTACAAAACGCAGGGCTTAATGCATTGGGAATTAGTGGGAAGGATACCGGGCTTTTCCGAGTACATCGTCTTCAAAAAGACGGCCGTGATTGGGGATTTGTTGGTGAAATTGAGGCTGTAAATCCTCAACTCCTTAAACTTTGTTACGACCAGGGAATTATTCCAGTAATTTCACCAATATCTTCAACCAATGGCCAAGATACGCTTAATGTAAATGCTGATCATGCTGCCAGTAAAGTTGCCGCCGCTTTTTCTAGCGAATCACTATTATTTTTTACTGATGTCGAGGGGCTCTATCATAATGCAAAAAAGTTGAATTCAGTTTCTGTGGAGGAGGCAGAGCGATTACTAAATTCCACAAGTATCTCCGATGGAATGGTTCCCAAATTACAGTCTGCCATCGAAGCTTTACGGGGAGGCGTAAAAAATGTTCACATTTTAACCTGGCGAGGCACCAAAACCCTGATACGAGAATTGAAGGAAAAACAATATGGTGGAACTGTTATTTCAGATAATGTTTTGTGCACAACATAATCGTAGGAATTGAATATGGACACAAAAGAAATAATCGCTGAAGAGCAGAAATACATTCTCTCAACGTACAAGCGTCCATCTTTTGTCCTGGAACGCGGGGAGGGAATGTATTTATTCGATTTGGAGGGTAATAAATACCTGGATTTTGTTGGGGGGCTTGCAGTCAACGCACTGGGATATGGTGATAAAGAAGTATTAGCTGCACTAAACAGTCAGGCCGAAAAACTAATTCATTGTTCAAACCTGTTCCATAGTATTCCAGGGGTAAAGTTAGCAAAATTGCTAATAGAAAACTCCTTTGCTGAAAAAGTTTTTTTCTGCAATAGCGGTACCGAAGCCATCGAAGGTGCGCTTAAGTTTGCGCGTAAATGGGCATCGAAAAACCACGGCGAAGGCAAACAGGAGATTATCGCCTTTGAGAACTCTTTTCACGGGCGATCTTATGGCGCGTTATCTGCTACTGGGCAGCCGAAATATCAGCGTGGGTTTGAGCCGCTGTTACCTGGTTTTCGCCACGTAAAGTACAACGACTTGTCTGCTGTAAAGGCTGTCATTTCGCCGAAAGTGTGCGCAGTATTAGTCGAACCGGTACAGGGCGAAGGAGGAATCTTCCCTGCAAAACCCGAATTTTTAGCAGGTCTGAGACAATTGTGTGACCAAAACCAGGCTCTGCTAATCTTTGATGAAATCCAATGTGGTTTGGGGAGAACAGGAAATCTATTTGCCTACCAAACCTATGGGGTAGTACCTGATTTGTTGACCTTGGCCAAACCTCTGGCAGGCGGTTTGCCAATGGGAGCAATTTTACTAAACAACAAAGTCGCCGAGGCTATTCAGCCTGGCGATCACGGTGCTACTTTTGGAGGCAATCCTTTAGTCTGCCAAGTAGCTCTTACGGTACTTAACAAACTAATTCGGGACCAAATCCCCCAGAAAGTCCAAAAGATGAGCAGCTCTCTACTGAGTAAACTGGAACAGTTCCCTCAAAAATATTCCATTGTGGAAGAAGTTCGGGGATTGGGACTAATGATTGCCCTGCAATTAACTGTACCTTCTGCTCCATGCATCGAAGCATGTGCCAAACGGGGACTTTTAGTTTGCAAGGCAGGCGATCAAGTCTTGCGCCTTCTTCCACCTCTGATAGTGCAGGAAGAACATATTGACCAGGCTGTGGCCATACTTGGTGAAGTTTTTGATAAACAATTAGATAGTAATTAGGAAATTTAAATTTTTGCATCTTTCACCGATAGTAACAGGAGAATAAAAATGAGCTCGTCAATCAAAAAAGTCGTATTAGCTTACTCCGGGGGGTTAGATACCTCGGTAATTCTACCCTGGCTGAAGGAAAAGTACAATTGTGAAGTTATCGCTTATGCTGCCGATGTGGGGCAAGGAGAAACAGAATTGGAAGGATTGGAAGAAAAGGCATTGAAAAGCGGTGCCAGTAAAGTCTACATCGAAGACTTAAAGCGGGAGTTCATCGAAGATTTTGTTTTTCCAACACTAAAAGCTGGTGCCATGTATGAATCAAAATACTTGCTGGGTACGGCTATTGCCCGTCCATTGATTGCTAAGCGACAGGTGGAAATTGCCGAACTGGAAGGCGCTGATGCTCTCTCTCACGGAGCTACCGGAAAAGGCAATGACCAAGTGCGGTTTGAATTGACTTATCGGGCTTTGAACCCTGATTTGAAAATAATTGCACCCTGGCGCGAATGGGATCTTAAATCCCGCGATGACGAAATTGATTATGCTCAGAAATTAGGAATTTCAGTACAGGCCACCAAGGAAAAGCCGTACAGTTGCGACCGAAATTTCTGGCACATGAGCTTCGAGGGAGGCAAACTGGAAGACCCCTGGTGCGAACCACCAAGAGATACTTATCTGCTAACTGTCCCCATTGAAGAAGCCCCGGATCAGCCAACTTATATTGAAGTTTATTTTGAGCAAGGGATCCCCCGCAAAATTGACGGCCAGGAGTATGGCCCGGTTCGTCTGGTAGAAATCTTGAATAAGGTAGCTGGGGAAAACGGAGTCGGACGTGTGGATTTAGTAGAAAATCGTTTAGTAGGAATGAAGTCCCGGGGAGTTTATGAAACTCCAGGCGGTACTGTCCTTTATTTGGCCCATCGGGAGTTAGAATACCTGACTCTCGATCGCGAAACCTTGCATTACAAGGATTTGGTAGCGCAGCGTTACGCCGAACTGGTCTATTATGGGCAATGGTTCTCCCCCCTACGCGAAGCCTTGGATAAATTTGTAGATCAAACTCAACAGCGAGTAACCGGCACTGTGCGGCTTAAACTTTACAAAGGCAACTGCATCCCCGTAGCGCGCAAATCACCCTATTCCTTGTATCGGGAAGAACTGGCTACTTTTGGGCAGGACCAGGTCTACAACCAACGTGATGCCGACGGCTTTATTAATCTTTTTGGATTACCACTAAAAATACAGGGAATCATTAATAAAAATGGGCAGCGCGCTACCAAAAAGACAAAGGCTGTTAAAGTCTCAGCACCCAAGAAGAAAACTTAAACTTCCCGGATTTTTGTTAGAAAACTGTTTTTATGCTTTCGATCATTTGAAACAACTATCGGAACGAACTATGATCCGTAAAGCCAGAGTGCAAGATGTGGAAGCAATCGTAAATTTGATTAACTATTATGCAGAACGTGGTGACATGCTACCACGTTCTCAAAGCCAGGTCTATGGTAATATCCGTGATTTTGCGATTGTAGAAATTGCTGGAGAGCTCAAGGGATGTGGCGCTTTGCATGTAGTCTGGGAAGATCTTGGCGAAATCCGTTCTCTGGCAATCGCGGAAAGTATTCAAGGGCATGGTTATGGACGCGCTATCGTAGAATTCCTTCTACAAGAAGCCCCTGATCTTGGATTGCGACGCGTTCTTAGTCTAACTTACAAACCAAAATTCTTTGAAAAATTGGGCTTTAAACAAGTACCAAAGGAAACTCTACCCCACAAAATCTGGAGTGACTGCATCAATTGTCCCCATTTTCCTAATTGCAATGAAATCGCTTTATTACGCTATCTGTAACTCCTCCACCACCTAAAATACTATCCGTTTCTCTTAATTGCTCAATAATAGGAATATTTTGGGGACACTTGGATTGACACTGGCCACATTCTACACAAGCGGCCGCCCAGGCAGGTTGAATCTTTCCCTCTGCATTTTTTCGCTGACCTAATTGAGCATATCTCCGCCGTGCATATTCAGTTAGGCCATAAATACGATGATAATTCATCAGTCGAAAATTCTCTGGAATGTCTACCCCATTAGGACAGGGCATGCAGTAACCACAGCCGGTACAGTAAAGTTCGGCCAGGCGTTCGTTTTCTTCTAACGCTGCTTTGATCTGAGCTAATTCTTCTGCACTCAATGTCTCTTCACGTGACGCAGTAGCCACATTTTCCTCAATTTGCTTCAACTCATTCATACCCGAAAGCGCCACACTGACGGCTGGGTTAGCCAACACAAAGCGTAAAGCAATCTCCGGAGTGCTTTTAACCCCTCCAGGAATCATCCGTTGAATTTCAGGTGAAGACACTCCCAGACGTCCACCTCCTACCGGTCCCATAATAACCACCCCTAAACCCTTATCGTGGGCATAGGAAATTATCTCTTCATTGCTTCGGTCTAACAGATTGTACTGAACCAACATCCCAGCAAATTCTTCAGTATCAATTAACTTTCTAATATTTTCTGGTTTGTCGTGGCTGGAAAAACAGAGATGATGAATCAGCCCCTGCGCCAAAGCACGATGTGCTGCCTCCAACGCTCCCCCCGGAAGCACAACCCATTCCTGAAAATGATCCCAGGTTAAGCTATGAAAATACAAAAAGTCTATCCATTCACAATCTGCACGCTCAAGACAAATTTCTAACCTCTTCCACCAAGAATCTGCTTTGGCTTGTTCCTCGGTGTCTACAGGAATTTTGGTAGCCAAATAAATCTTCTCTCGATCATAGTCTTTGATTGCCTTACCCATTACCACATCGCTAGTACCCCTGAGGTAACCCCAGGCACTATCAATGTAATTGATTCCCAAATCAAGACCGCGACGAAGCAAAGGAATCGCTCGCTCATAGTCACAGGTGCCATCTTCTTTCTGTGGTAAGCGCATGGTTCCAAAACCTAACGCCGAAACCATAACCCCGGTTTTTCCATAAGGTCGGTATTGCATTTCCATCCCTCGAATTTCCTGTGAGTTATTGATTACTTTAATTCTTGTACCAATTCTCCTACCAATTTTACCCGTTCAATTTGCCCGTTAGGTGGTATTTCATCAGAAATACCCAATATCAAACGTGGATAAAAAAGTTCTACCAATCGTTTGACACAATCAATTAAAGTTTCCACAGGATAGTTAGGGAGAAAATAAACTGCTGGAATACCATCCAGCAGTACTAAATCGCCCATTGCTTCCTTGAGCTCCTCGAGAGTCACATCTCCCTGAGGCAAGGGTGTAGCCGCCTCGATGCCATCCCAGGGACAACTTCGTAAGTGAGGCAGTAAAGGCTTCATTGCACCATCCACATGGATATGCACAAATTTACCTGCCTGCTTAAATTGTTCGGTGCGTTTACGGTAATAAGGAATAAGATATTCATTCCATATTGAGGGTGGGTCCATATGGGCATCAATATTTTCACCAAAATTCAAAATAGGAACTGGAGAAGAACACAACACCTCGTAAAGCGCATCATCTGCTCTGGTGGCCACTTCAACGTAGTGATTCACTATTTCGGGATAATCATTCATAGCGTAAATGGTCTTTTCAAATCCCATATTTTCAATAAACAGACCCTGAATGGGAGAACGGCGAAAGAAAAATTGAGGCGCACCTCGATCGCCGATACGCTTCAAATCTGCCTCATAACTCTGTTGATCCCAGAACCATTGCTCATCTTGCAGAATGTATTCCAGTATTCGAAAATCGTCAGGACTTTTCAGCCGGT
>Ga0164310_10001579_pt1 | contig 12995 bp, 11 predicted proteins | sample GuaBasSedimGuay1_FD_121795 | JGI IMG/M metagenome (GOLD analysis project Ga0164310, IMG submission 121795) | Subseafloor sediment microbial communities from Guaymas Basin, Gulf of California, Mexico - Guay1, Core 4569-9, 0-3 cm | ecosystem: Environmental > Aquatic > Marine > Hydrothermal vents... | reverse complement strand
TGGGTGAAAGTATGATTTCAGCGCATCTAATAACACATCAATGCATTATTTTGGATTATTGTATAGAGGCATCTATTCGTAGTATGTTAGATTTCTGTGATAATGTTTATATTAATGACGGAGGTTCTACGGACGGTACGTTAGACTTACTTTATAGCCTACAACATGAATATGGGAAAGAGAGAATTAAAATTTGGGAAAAAGTATGGTCACACACTCGTAGTATGTGGACAGACGAGAGAAATTTTCTAATTGACAAAATACAAAAGGATGCTTATGTTGTATGTATAGATGGGGATGAGGTTATACATGAAAACGAAATGCCATTAATAATGAATATGATGGCAACCGGAGCTCCAGCACTTTCATTTTCCATGATACATTTTTATGGCCGCCCGACGCATTATATAGAGGGGTCTGCTTGGTATAAACAACACACACGTATTTGGAAAAAGGAAACGGGTATAAAGTGGCTTCACAGGTCAAACGGATGTGCTGATGACCTTGTTTGGCCAAATAACGCACCGGCACATTTAGTGGGTAATAAAAATTGTGGGGCATTTATCTACCATTATGGCAATTGTCGTGATCCTCGTGCGTTAGGTATGAAGTCTAAAAAAGCAGATGATTTATATCAAGGTAGTTTAAAGTATGTTGATGGATGTCTGGCCGAACCACGGTCGTTTGATTACGCTTTTGACAAAGTTGGGGTCAAGAAATTTAAAGGTACTCATCCAAAGTATGTTAAACGTTGGGTGGAGTCTCACAAGAACCAATCGACTAGGTATGATGCTGGAGATAATAAATCCAATAAACTATGGTGTTTTAAATAAGGAGTTCAGTATGAGATTTACATTAATCGGTAGATCTAGAAGTGGTACCACCATTTCACAGAAGATAATTAACAAACATCCAGATATCTGGTTGACCAATGAATTATGGATTTATGAATATGCTGTAAATGCACGGCCTTCTTTTTGTGACTGTTCTACAGCTGAGAAGTATTTTAAGGCAATAGAGAATAATATTATACCAGGTAGAGAAGTAATGCCTGGATTTAATAAAAAAGGTTTTGCTGAAACCTGTAACGCTTTATGTCAATTAGATACTCTGAGTAATCGGGTTAGTATAGCGGAAAAAGTACTATTTAATGACTACAATTTTATGCTACACGGCGATAAGGCAGAACTTCCGTTTGTACCGTTGGAATTGATTAAAAATAATATTCCCATAAAAATCATACATATTCATCGTGATGGTAGGGATGTCGTGTCGTCAGGATTAAGGCACTTTAAAATAACAAACGCGGACATAGAGTGGCATCGTTCCACACCCTTTGATAATTCAGTTTATTGGGCGAAGGGTATTAGGGAGTGGCAACGTGTAAGAGAGTCCTTAACACCGGAAATGTTTCTGGAATTGAGGTTCGAGGACTATTTTGAATTTCCGGGACGTAATGCAGAAAAAATTGCTAATTTTTTAAAGGTATCCAAATCATTGTTAATTGACGCAGAGAAATCATTTGTCGATCCCAGTAAATCTAACGTTGGGTATTTTAAAAAATGGGCGCCAAATTGGAAATCTACTTTTTCGGAAGATGCAATAGAGATTTTAAAAGAACTACACTATATAGGAGCTTAATAAATGAGGATAGTTTTAGGTGTGCCTCTTGTGAACGAACTTTCTAAGGGGCATCTACACATGCAGGTTGAAAACGCACTTAAAGTAGGGTATGATGAAATTGTATTTTTGGATGATGGCAGCACAGATGGTACGTGGGAAGTATTGAAAGAGTATGAAAGAAAGTACTCACACATACACGCCTTTAGAAATGATCAGAATAGTGTTTTATCCAAAGGGATGAATAGATGGATGAAGGTGGCAGAACTTTGTAGTAAGTATGAACCGGACTGGATTAATCATAGAGCTTGCGACCATCTGTTTTCAAGTAGTGCTTTTAAACATACAGAAAATTTATTACGAAAACAGTTAGAGCGATTTTATAACGAAGATGTACATGTAGTGGCTGTGCCAGAAGTTCATTTATGGCGTTCAGAATGGTGGTATCGCACGGATAGTCATTGGGGACATGCCGCAACACATGATGTCGTAAATTTAATATGGAGATATAATCCGAACTACGCTTTTGAGGGCGAGTTTATAGCTTCTGGTATGCATGTTGGTAGACACCTTCCTAATAATTTTGGAGTTAAACATCCTCGTGTGATTGGTATAAATAACAGTTTATCTCTGAAACCACCGTTACCTATTGTCATGTTGCATTATGGATACAGCTCTCATGAAAAAATTGCACAAAAATTTAAATGGAATATGAAAACTGCTCAACATATAAAAAATCGAGCGCTTGGGATGCCATCTCCAAAGAACATGCCTAGACCTGATACGTGGCATCATTACAACGGGTATAAAGCTGCTTATGAACTAATGATATCATTAAAAAAAGTAAGTGCACTTTGGTATGATGTACCAGTTCCTGATATTGATGCTCCAAGTATTAGATCTCTATATGAGGCTGTGAGGGAATACAATCCCGAAGTAGCTGAGCAGTATAAAATTTTATTTGAAGCACGTTTTGGAGGTTAATTTATGCCTGTATATGATGTTAAATTAGGAAAACGTACTAAAATATGGCATCCAGAATTATCTAATATTTATGGGTGTACTATAGGTGATGATTGTAATATTGGCACCATGGTTGAGATAAGAAAAGGTGTTGTAATTGGTGATAAATGCAAAATTCAGGCGTTTGTTTTTATTCCTGAAGGTGTGGTTATAGGTAATGAAGTTTTTATTGGCCCACATGTCTGTTTTACTAATGATAAGTATCCAAAGGTATCTGGGAGCTGGACACAGTTTGATACATATATTGAGGACTATGTAAGTATTGGGGCCAACGCTACTATTTGTCCGGGGGTTACTATATGTACTAATGCTATGGTGGCAGCCGGAGCTGTAGTAGTGGCGGATGTTCCGCCAGATGTTGTAGTCGCTGGTAACCCCGCAGAAATTTTATATAAAAAAAGAAAAGGGTTTTAGTATATGCTGCGGAAAGATAAAAATAAAAAAGTATGGCCTGGTGGCTTATCTTGTTATTCATCCAACCCTGATGGATTCGATAAAGCATTAAATTTAATTACAAAAGTTTTTGATAAAGTAGGACTTCCATATTTTATATGGGGCGGATTACTCTTGGGGTGGCAACGTGATGGTAAAATGATTGATTGGGACGATGATATAGATTTAGGTATTAAAAGTCAAGATATGTATAAATTAGATTCTGTCATTAGTGAGATGAAAAAACTGGGCTATACCCCTAACCCTTATATTTCAGGTACCACCAAAGCACTCGCATTTGAAGACAAAAAATATAAGCTGGATGTTGTTGACAACAGGAAGAGGTTTATTGTAACAGAGGGATATTATGGTTGTTTTTTTCTATTATTTGATTTTAAAATTGATATAACTGTTTGCTATAAACTAGGTAATTATTACTATTGGATTATTGAAAATGTACCCATTTCCAAGTATAATACATTTAGAATTCCCTCCATTTTTTTAGATGAGTTGTCATCATATAATTATAACGGAAAGAATTATCCAATTCCAGGACATACTTTGGATTTTTTAAAAAATGTCTATGGTAAAAATTGGCAAACGCCCGCTGTAGGAACCCCATTATTACATAGATACATAAATCGTAGACGTTAGGAGTATAAAATTTATTATATGGCACAAACAGTATTTTTTCCCGGTAAATTTCATCCACCGCATTTGGGGCATGCTAGAACCATATTAAAACTTATACCGCGTTATAGCAAAGTTATAATAGGAGTTAGCGGTGATGTTCCATCTGATGAAGTAACATCTGTAGATGAAATTGTTTGTATTTTGAATGATTTGTTTACACCTTTTGAAAACGTTGAAGTGGTCAGAATTGAAGGTGTTTTAGTCGAAAAAAATAGTTTAAAAGGTCTTCCAAAATTTGATATACTTTTGTCTGGTAATCCAGTTGTTCTTGAGTGGGCTAAAAAGATGGGAATTAAAAGTGAATACTTGCCTCGTTCCGAAGGTATGTGTTTTAGTGGCACTGAGATAAGGAGACATCTAAATGGACATTCATGAAGTGGCGAAAAATTTTTGGCAGAGTAGGACAAAATATCCTGAATACCCCTATTTACTTAGACGGAGGTTGTTAGATGTAACATCGGTAGCGCCTTTTGTTTTTGGTGCAGATTCCGTCTTAGATCTTGGTTGTGCTGATGGCTATATGTTATTATTACTGCGAGAACTTACAACTATTAAAAAATTTTATGGGTATGACATCTCATCTGAGTTTATAAATCTGTTAAAATCAAAATGGGGTATTTATAAAGAATTAAACACAAAAGTGGTAAATTTTATCGAATTGCCTGATTTACCAAGAACAGATGTAACATTAGCTCTCGGTTCATTCCCTTATATATTTGATGATGGTATTTTATGTGATGTTATTGCACAAATTAATTCTAATAAACTGATTGTAAGAACTCCTTGCACTATTAAAAAAGAGTATGAGGTTGTAAATAAATTCTCAGAGGATCTAAGGGATAATTACGCTTCTGTTTATCGCACTGTGGAAGGATACACTGAAATTTTATCCGACTATTATGTAATAAACGATGTGTTTAGGGCTTATCCAGATGAGATTGAAAGTAAGTATGGGACTAAGCAGTTTTTCTTTATATGTAAGAGGAAACAGTAATGGCAGAACTCAACGACAGAATTGAAATAAAAAACAATAGAATTATGGCACATGAAAGAGCCGGCAATCATTTTTTGATGGAGAGTATCCTTCTGAATTTTGATACCACTGGTTTTCATACGCCACACGAGTTATTTAATCCAAAGTGGGATCTGGCCGGGTACGACATAGTCATTCATATGGTTAGAAATGGTCTTGATAATCTTACAGCTATGTATCATTGGTTGAGCTGGCAGCCGGCCAACCGTAGTAGTTTTAAAAATGCTACATTTACTGACTACCTGCATGGTCGCTTGCCAAACACCACTGCTTTGAAAAGCAGTGACCCTATACGATATTGGTGTGAATTTGTAGATAGCTATTTTAGCAAAATGTATACAGTGCGGTATGAGGATTTGAAAAGGTTTCCCGTTCAAACTTTGGAGCAGATAGAAAAACATTTCGGATTAAAAAGAAAGCATCCCGAAATAAAACCACTTACTAAACTAGTTGGGCATGGACCAAGAAAAGGTGTGATAGGTGATTATAAGACGCATTTTTCTAAAGAAGATGAAGAATATTTTTGGAGTCGCGCTACTGATACGATGAATAGATATGGTTATTTCCGTGAAGGTATTGTCGATAATTGGAAGGAGAACTAAATGACAATTGATTTTGTAGACTTAGCAAAACAATACAGGAGTATAAAGTATCAGGTTGTAGAAGAGATTTCAGCTTGCATTGAACGTGGTAATTTTGTTGGAGGATATTGGGTAGATAGGTTTCAAAAAGATTTTGCTAAATTCCATAATATCAACCATTGCATAGGTGTAGGTTCAGGCACAGATGCTTTGATTCTGGCCCTAAAAGCATTAGGTATAGGTCCAGGTGATGAAGTTATAGTCCCTGCTAATACCTTTATAGCCACCGCTTTTGCAGTCACCCATGTTGGGGCTAAAGTGGTATTTGTTGATGCAGACCCAAAGACATATACTATTGACTGTAATGATTTAGAAAGGTATTTAACTAAGGCGACTAAAGCAATTATACCAGTTCATTTGTACGGCAATCCGGCAGACATGTATAAAATAATGTCTTTCGCTGACAGCTTTGATTTGAAAGTTATCGAAGATTGTGCGCAGGCAATTGGAGCCGAATATGATGAGCAGAAGGTAGGGACATTTGGTGGTGCCGCCGCTTTTTCTTTTTACCCCACGAAAAATCTTGGTGGTTTAGCACAAGGTGGGGCGGTAGTGACTAACGATGAAGAAGTGGCGGAGAAAATAGAGAGTTTAGCTAATGTGGGACGCGTTAAAGGATCGCACTATGAATACCAATACATTGGTTACAATTCCAGACTTGACTCTGTGAATGCGTTATTTCTAACTAAGTGCTTGGAGGAGGTATCTACCTGGAATACGCTGAGAAGTTCTATTGCGGCACTCTATAGGACAACTATTGATAGAATAAACGTTTTGGATAGACAGTATTTGCCAGAGGATGTTGTTGATGCTATAAATGTTTATCATTTGTTCGAAGTAAAGTGTAGAGATAGAAAAACAAGGGATTCTTTGCGAGCATTTTTGGATAAAAATGAAATATCCACAGCACTTCACTATCCTGTTCCATGCCATAAACAAATTGTTTATAGGGATTATAATGATCAGAGTTTTCCAGTAGCTGAAGATCTAAGCGACACTTTGCTTTCACTACCCATTCATCCATGGTTGGCAACAGAAGAAGCAACAAAGGTTATTGAAGCCATGAAAGAATTTTTTGGCGTGCGTAGAAGAAGAGGTTGGTTATGTTTCAAGAAATAAAATTAATAATCAGTGAGGTAGATGGTATTGTTACGAAGCATTTTGTACCAATAGATGAATTAGGCAATGTTCCTTTTAAAGTTTATTACATGAAGGACTTCGAAGCCATTAATATGATCAAGAAGATGGGGTATAAATTCGTATTTGTGTCTGCTGATAATAAGATTAATTTTAATTTATTCCGTAGAAAAAATATTCCATTTTTCTGGTCAGAGCACGGAAAGAAAGAAGCCTTTCTTGCTGCGGTTAGAAGATACAATATAAGTTTAGAACAAGTGTTATATATAGGCAGTTCTTACTCCGATATTGATCTATTTAAAATGGCTCAGTTGTCTATCTGCCCTGCTAATGCCGTGTATGACATACTAGCACTATCCGACGTGGTTTTAAAGGCTAAGGGCGGCACTGGCGTATTGTGTGAGGTATATGATTTGCTGAGGTCAAAACAAACAAGGTAATCTATTAATGACATGTAGCTGGCATAAAGAATGGGAGAATAGGATCCCTGTAAAGATTGATGGTAGTACCGTACTGACTCCATTAGAGAATGTCGTGTTGCCTTTAATCATTTCAGATAGCAGTGGTGTCAACAATGCTGATCTTAGCGGTGTGTTTGATGCTACTGAGAATACAGCCAGTGTTATTTTTTCTGATAATTTTTCAACTGGTGGTGGTAATTGGTATGATGCTAATGGTACTAGTTATTATGATGATGGATATCTTAAACATGTGGCAAATGGTAGTGAAACGTACACAAAGGAAGCGTTTGTAGTAGAACGTTGCGAAGTAGTTTTTAAAATGAAGCAACATGGCCGTGGCAGTGGGCATGATCAACTTTTTGTGTACCCATTTCGTAGTATAATTCATGATGGTGCGGATCGTTCACTTCGAATTTATATGCGAACGTATAACTCAGGTGATAATCATGTCAGTGTTGAGGTTGTATCTCCCGGTTGGACTTATGTTTATTACACAAATCATACTTATAATTACTATCATGAGGTTGGTAACTGGTTTTGGGTTAGACTAAATCGAGATAATGATCGTGTGTCGTTTCGTATTTGGAAAGAAGGCACAGTAGAACCTGAGGATTGGTATTGGCAAGGAGACATTCATGCATCACACAATCTCACCACTTATGCTAAGTTTGGTGTAGACACTAATCTTACAAACACGGCTGGCACCGGTTTGGATGACGTTACTATACTTAGCACTTCACCGCCCACATTGAAAATGGAAGTCGTTACAGCTGAAGGTGTGGTGTGTCCTAGTGAGTTATCTTATTACAATGCGCATCAAAAAACTTTTATAATTTGGGCTAAATTACCAAAAGTTAATGCACTCCAAGAAACAAAATTATTCTTGTATTATGATGCAATACACACACCTATTGATAATAGCGAAGAGGTGTGGTCTACTGATTTTGTGGCGGTTTATCACATGTGTGCCGCTTCTGCGGGTGCAGGTACCTTATTGTTGGACTCGTCTCCAAATGAAATAAATGGAATATTGACTGGTGGGTTGATGTTTAAGGATACAGTTCCAGGAATTCTTGGTTATGCACTTGACTTTAATGGGAGTAGTGATTATGTTAAAGTAAACAACGTTTATAGTAAAATAAAGGAATCCGACAGCACAATAACCATTTATGTTGTGTTCAAGTTTGATGAATCAGATGGATCGCCTTCACCTATGTATGGTGACGTAATTTTTTCTTTCAATCATGGTGATTACACGTATTCTAATGAAAATAGTTTGCTTGTTAGAATTCCACGTGATGAGACGTACGTGGAACTTATTTTAATAGACAAAACCAATACGGAAATATTACATCTTAGGGGTACATCTAATGTTTGTGATCAGTCTTGGCACTGTGTAGTTGCAACATATAACAATGACACACAATATGGCGTCTTTTATGTAGATGGTGTGCCAGAAGCAAGTGGTACTGCAACCGAGTCGTGGCCTTTGAATGATAGTGGTTTTGCGAGTATTGCCCAAGAATATGATTATTGGGGCGCGACTGATTTTTTCAATGGTAAAATCGACGAAGTACATATACGCAACACTGCGGTCAATAGTTCTTGGGTTAGTGTTACGACAAGCGGTGTGTTTGATAATCTATTTTGGTACGAAGACACTGAAACAATACCCGGTTTCGTCGCCGAATATAAAAATATTTGGGTAACGGATGATTATATATTTCAGTGTGTGGTATCGGGAGTACACGTATATGATGTTGATGCTGTTCCTTTAGGTTTTATAGAAGTTTGTTACAGGCCTTCGTCTGTATGGGCGAGTGATGACACTCTGTATATTGGGACAACGGTTTCCGGGATCTTGAAACACCCTATAACTTCTATTTCTGGCGGAATTTATACAGATTTAATTGTGTATAAACAATACCCCGAGATAACGCATAACGGAGTTTATTATATCCATGGCACTGATGATTTTATTTGTGCAACGACTGTTTCAGGTGTGGATCGTATAAAAATTTCCACAGCAGGCAGAGTAAAAACATTTTATGACGGCGCGCTTAGTAAGTGCCACCAAACTTCTGATGGTGATATTTACTATATTACGCACCATAGTTTTAGGGATTTTTCTTATAATGCAAAGTATTATAGAAAGATAACATTTACGTCTAGTACAAGACGAGAGGATTATCAAATAAATATCTCATTGAACAGTAATAATTTTGATTTCGATCACACTAATTTTGATGGTTCTGATATCAGAATTTTTAATGCCGATGGCAATGAAGTTCCACACTACTTAGAATCATTTGGTGCCGGTGAGATGTCTATTTGGATCAGACCGCCACTTTGGTCCAGTTATGTGTATATGTTATATGGTAATAGTTCCAATATTTATAGTACCAGTGATCCTGAAGCAGTTTTTAATTTATTTGACAGTTTTGGTGGAGACTCTTTAGATTCTTCTAAATGGACGGTCGTAGGCAATGCTTCTAAATTTACGGTAGCTGGTGGGTCGCTTACCTGTTTAGACGGGGAAGGTGATTATATTATGTCGAGCGGAACAATTAATTTTCCGGCCATAATAGAACAACAAGTATATAAAAATTCAGGTGATACTGATCAAATAAATTATGTAAACACTCTTCTCCCTTATGAGGATGGGTTGTATTGGTATAAAGGCAGCGCAATAGCAAGAAAAGTATTGTTTAATGGGGCGTCAATTCCAAAACCGACTAATGCGACATTTCCAGATAATTACACATATCTCTTGAATACAACTATTTCATATAATAAAATACAGATGGAGGCATGGAAAGGTGATTCATTGATTATAAATGATGTGTGGGTCGGAGAGACAAATGGATTGGCCGCCAGGCATCTAAAATTATTTGGTGGTGAATCCCCAAGTAGTAGCTCATTTAAAGTAGTTTTAAACTGGGTTCGTGTTAGAGGGTACGACTCTAATAACATTACCGTGGCAGAAATCGGAAAAGAAAAACTACTCCATTATAGTAAACTTAATGTAGTATATAATCCAACTACTGATTGGACGGAGAATACACTAAACCATATATATGATGGCCGCAGCGACTTTTTTCCTGGCGAAGTCCAAATGAATGACATATTCGTTTCTGAAGGAACGACTACAAGTGGTAATACCATTTTTTTGGCAACGACAGCAGGGGCTGCTCTAATAGAAGAAAAACGTGGTGATGAGTATAATTCAAATGTTAGATTTTATAAATTAAGATAAGGAGAAGGACTCAATGATTTTTAAGCAGGCAAGTGTCACAGGATCAAAAGATTTGCATGTTGTATATAGACCCTACAGGGTAGAAGACATGCTTGGGAATGAAGCAAACAAGCGTATTATTAGAAAAGGATTGGACGAGAGGACTCTTCCACATACAATGTTGTTTACTGGTCCAGCTGGTTGTGGTAAAACAACCATGGCCAGGATAATAGCCACCGGACTAAACTGTGAATCAACAGACACGCCTACGTCAAATCCCTGTTTAAAATGTGATTCATGCAGATCTATTATAAACTACAATAGTGTAGACGTTTTAGAGGTGAATGTTGGCCAAACTGGCGGCAAGGGCGATGTTGACAAGATTGTAACCGACCTTCCTTCCGCACCATTCAGGTCAAGATACAAAGTGATAATTTTCGATGAAGCGCATAAACTAACTGATGCTGCACAGGATTTATTATTGAAGCCGATAGAAGATGGCTACGATCACGTGTATTATATCTTCTGTACCAACCACCCTGAAAAACTTCGTACTCGTAAAAGCAAAAAAGACGGTGAGGCATTCTTAGACCGTTGTTACGCAATGCATTTTGGTCCCATTGCCTCCGAGGATATTTTTAGATTGTTGGAAGAAGTGTCTGTATTGGAAGCAGTTGAGGCAAATCGAGAGGTGCTCACATTTTTGGCGGATGAATCGGCGGGTATTCCAAGAAAAGCTCTTAAATGGCTTAGACAAGTTATAGATGACGGTACGTGGGATCTTTCAGTGGCCAAATCACTTGTGGGAGTTCTTGTGGATGAGGATGACCCCCAGATTATAGATATGTGTCGTAAGTTGAATAGAGGCCAGTTCAAGGATGCTGTTTCCATTTATGATACAATAAAAAATAAAGGAGCAGATGCTATTAGGATCCCAACTGCCTTATATTTCCTAGCCTGTTTAAAAGGTGCTCGGACCGTAAGAGACGGTGATAAGTTTAGCGAAATATTGGAGGTGCTCACCCCCTACGTTCCTGAAAGCGGGAAATTAGGTGATATGGCAATGATTCACAATCTATACAAAGTGTGTATGATTGTTAGAAAGTATAAGAAATAAGGAATTATAATGGCATTAGTCGAAACAAAAGAGATATTTTTACCCCGGCCAAAGTATGAATATGTCACAACAGAAGATGCAGCACGTTCAGCATTAAATGTAATTGACAAATACGATGTACTGGCGGTAGATACTGAATGTACTGATTTAGACCCTTTCAAAGCACGTGTGTCATTGGTACAAATAGGAACGCCAGAAAATAATTTTGTATTTGATGTTAGGTCTGACACTGATCACAGCGAAGTAGATATCTCATTGTTGAAGCCGGTATTGATTGATAAGACGAAGCAGAAGATTTTACAGAACGCCGTGTTTGATATGAAGTTGCTAAAATATACTGCGGGGTTCTATATCTCCAATGTGTATGACACTATGCTTCTGGAACAACTACTCAATCTTGGAAAAGGTTTTGTAAGTGCTTCCCTTGCGAAGTTAGTGCTCCGTTATCTCGGTCTTACCATGCCCAAAGAACCCGCTAATACTTTTGCCGATTACTATCAAAAGTTTAAGCCGTATCAATTGGAGTATGCGGCTAATGACGTTGAAGTATTACCTACGCTAAAAGACTTACAGTGGCCAAAGGCTATATCAGAGGGACTTGAAGATGCTGCTCGGCTTGAGTTCGAGTTCACCAAACCAATGTGTGAAATGGAGCTGAATGGCATCAAAATAGATACCATCAAATGGCGCATAATAATGTCTGAGATGGAACAAGAGATGAATATTCTGTTCGATGAGATCGGGCAGATGTTAGCGTCCTCATCAAGTCAACAATATTTGTTTGGCGTACCCGCAGTGAATATAAATAGCCCCTCACAGTTGGCACAGGCGCTGGCGAGACATGGGCTATCAAATATAGATAGTACAAATGAAGAAACACTGAAAAAGTTTGAAGGTATCCCAGTAATTGATGCACTACTGAATTATAGAAAGGTAAATAAACTAGTATCTACCTATGGTGAGCCGCTTCTTGCCAAGATCCATGAAGTAACTGGCAGATTGCACACTGAGTTTAAACAAATGGTAAGTACTGGTAGAATGAGTAGTTCGAATCCCAATCTTCAGAACATTCCAAAGAAGCAGTTATACCGTTCCTGTTTTATTGCGGAAGAAGGAAACTCATTGGTTACAGCTGATATGTCTGGAGCAGAGCTTAGAATACTTGGTAATCTATCTCAAGATCCAGTGTTTATTGAGTGTTATGCCAATGGTATCGACTTACATACAAGAACAGCATCAGAAGTGTTTGGCGTACCAATGGAACAAGTTAAAAAGGATATGAGGGGTGGAGCTAAGGCCATCAATTTCGGATTATGTTATGGTCTTTCTAAGTATGGACTTGCACGTCGTTTGAAAATACCAGAAACTAAAGCTGGAGAAATGATTGATACCTATTTCAAAAGATATGTAGGTGTCAAGAAATTCTTGGATCAATCTGCTCGGGAAGCTGTCATGAATCGTTTTAGCCGTTCTATCAGCGGCCGGAAAAGATATTATCATCTACCAGAATATGGTGATCCTGATTTTAATAGAATCAAATCTGGAATAGAGCGTCAGGCAAAGAATGCACCTATTCAAGGATCAAATGCAGATACAATTAAAC
>Ga0164310_10001578_pt1 | contig 12998 bp, 15 predicted proteins | sample GuaBasSedimGuay1_FD_121795 | JGI IMG/M metagenome (GOLD analysis project Ga0164310, IMG submission 121795) | Subseafloor sediment microbial communities from Guaymas Basin, Gulf of California, Mexico - Guay1, Core 4569-9, 0-3 cm | ecosystem: Environmental > Aquatic > Marine > Hydrothermal vents... | reverse complement strand
GGCTCACACGTTGCTGGGATATCTTGTATTCAGCCGCTAACTTCTTCTGTGACTCGCCGGACTTGTAACGCTCATATAGCTCTTGCTTGCCTTCCTCAGTAACCTTGACCTTTACTTTACTAGGTGTCCCATTTGGGACACCTAGTAGCTCTTTCTCCCATCTCTCAACGCTGCTTTTCCCAACACCCACGATCGCCGCCGTTTCCCTTAAACTCTTGCCCTGCTTTCTCATTTCAACCGCTATTTGCTTCCTAAGTTCCTTATCTCGCCTCAACTGCTCATGGATTTCTGATATCTGCTCAGGCGTGAGTTGTCGACGGGCAATGTTAAGGGCTAGCCCTAACGCAAACGCCTCATCCTCATCTATATCCAGAACCTTATACGGGCATTTGTCGCCCAAAATCAGCGTGATACCTGCTTCATCAGGTTAGGCGGTAGGAGACAGATTAGAAGCGGATCGGCTGTAGAGGAGGGCGAAAAGGCGTTCCCAGGGTGGCGGGTGGACGAGAGGACATCCGCAGACGAGATATGGGGAGACCGGCGCCGCCGAATGGGAGGGAATAAAAAGCTTGCTGAGTGGTAATCCCCTGCGCGGGGTGGGTGGTGGACTGATAATCGTTCTGGTGCGATGATATTGACATCCTGTCTCGCACGGACTAAACTACTACCACATCGCTTCAAGAAGATACTCACTCTTTGTTTCCCGTGGGCAAGTAGGGTGGCCTGCCCTTTTAGAATTTTTGTTTGCTAGCACCCATATCTCCCAAAGGAGGATAGGAATGAGAACGCAGGCGCTTTCTTTTCGAGGGAAAGGTTGTGTGAGGGAGTTCATGACAGATGATGGTAAGAGCTATATCATCCTCGGTTTCCCCGACGAATCAGCTCTTGTGCTGCAGAAGGTGAGAGGCAAGGGAGAAGCAGTGGCTGATTTCAACCCCGTGCGAAAGCAGAAACAAATCTTGGAGAAGCTTGGTATCGATAAGAAGGGAAAGAACACCTATCAGATGGCGTGGGAGCTGTTGAAGGAAAGATGATACCTATCGCCGCTATCAGGGGGAGTAATGCGTGGAATCTCCATAAGCTTTTTGATAGCCTGCCTTATTACTTCAGGAATGCTCTTCTTGGCTCTTTCAAGACATCCATACAGTTATTATATCCTCTTACGCTGGGTTGTTTGCGGAACTGCTGCTTATAGCGTATTCAAGTCAATAGAGCTGAAGAAGTCTGCCTGGACATGGATTCTTGGAATTATCGTCTTACTCTTTAATCCAATTATACCTGTTCATCCCTCCCGCGAATATGGGCTCCCATAGATATAATAGTCGCTTTGATTTTGGTGATTTCAATTTTCGCTGTTCGGAGGGGAAATCATGACGGAAAAACACAATCCGGATCTTAAGCAGTTTCTTGTTAGACTGGGGATCACGGTGGTGGCAGCAATTTTAGTGATGTACCTAGCCAAAGTCTGGTTTGTTGACCCATTCTACCAAGTTTATAAGTGGAGTCACTTCAGAGGAAGGGTGCTTCTGCCACGGACACAAGGACAGACGAGCAGACAAGTAAACACGTCCCCAATAACCAAAACGGCGGGGAGAATACGGCCCACTAAAGAAATTACGGGACCGCAAGAGTTGGGGGTGCTAGCACATGAGGCGGGATTAACGCTTGAGGAATTCGCAGCGTTGGGGCAAGAGATAACGGGCAAAGGGATGAATGAGCCGTTGACCCCACAAGAGATAGATGCTATAGCGGGAGCATTGGAGGAGATTAAGCGCGGAGAGAGGCCCAAGCCTACAATTTCCACATCTCGTCAACCGGCAGGCATCAAGGTGATTTCCTGGCAAGATGCTGCAAAGCACTATGGAGAGTATGTAACCGTAGAAGGTACGATTGTCACCACGCATAATTCAGGAAAGGCGTGCTTCCTTAACTTTCACCCGAATTACAAGCGTTATCTTACGGTGGTTATCTTTGCGTCAGCCTTTCCGCGTTTCCCAGCAAAGCCAGAGAATTATTACCATGGCAAGAAAGTTCGCGTGTCCGGTTACATTAAAGAATATAAGGGAAAGCCTGAGATCATATTAAACGATCCGAGCCAAATAGAAATTTTAAAATGATGAGATATCCAGCGCTTCGTCTAACACAGGGGCATCCTAGAACCTACCTACCTTGCCCATCCCTATATTCACCGCTCACAGAAGTAATCAAGTGGTCTAGATCTAGACGCTTCCCCAAGGATGTTGTATTATCCCTTATGCGGGATGTCCGACATTGTCCGATTCCGCCCGACAGGAGGTCCGACAGATGTCCGACACCAACGGGACATGGTGTCCAGTTAGTGAAGCTGCTAAGATACTAGGGGTATCGCCCAAAACCGTGATACGACGTATAAGGAGAGGAGAACTTCAAGGTCGAAAGGAAAGGAACAGGTGGGTGATCAAGCTGTCCGATATCGGCGGACAGATGTCCGGACAGGTGTCGAACACCAACAGGACAAATGTCGGACAGCTCCAAACAGAGTTGAAAATGCTCAGGGAACAAATCGAAATGATGAGAGAGCGTATCCGAGACCTTGAAGCCGACAAAGCTTACCTCCAGCAGCGGATAGTTGCTCTTGAGGAGCTGGTAAAATCCCTCACACCTAAAGCCCTACCCAAGCCTCCATTGCGGGAGAGGATACGAGGGATATTCAGGCGTAGAAGGTGAGATGCACTGGCCCCTGTTATTCCCCCTTCCCCGGTTTGATTTGGTGGGTCAGGCCTCCCAAAATTCCCGAAATTCCGCCGGGGTTCCTCTCGCTGTAATTCGGTATGATTTGCCGATTCTTGCCGAGTTTGCCCACCCGTGCCGATTTTCGGAAATAGATTAGGAGAATCATTCCCATCTCGACAATCCTAACCCTTGCCGCAATGCCTCCAGCACTAGCTCTTTTATCGTTGCTCTCCTCCTTGCCCTCTGACGCCATTTCAGCTTTTCCAGCATCTTCCCACTCAAGTCCGAGAGGCGTAACACACAATCGTCATCTATTAGCTGTCTCAGATAATCGCTCTGGGATAAACCCGATGCTTCAGCGGCAGCTCTCAGCTTGTCCTGTTGTCCTTTTGTCAGGCGTAGGGAAATTGTTTCAGAATATTCTTTATCAACCTTAGGCATCCTTGTTTTTCCTCCGATTTCGATATCGGTACTGACTGCGATACACTAATCCCCAGCAAACCCGACACTTGTAGTCACCCACTCCATAAGGCCGGTAAAGCGCCACACACCGTCGCCCACATTCAGGGCATACAAACCACAACCTGCCCCCACCATAATTGCATCGTGTCCAATCTAGGAGTACCGTCTGCCCTGTTTCCTTCAACTTGACGTAACCCGGTTCGTATCTACCATGCCACAGCCACGCATTGCGGAGTTGCTCCCTACTTATACCACTACCGCCCTTGAGGTGGCGCACGGAAATATAATTCCCTCTATAAAGACACTCTTCCACCTTAATACGGTTGCTCCTCTTCATCATCGTTCAAGGTGTAATACACCAAAACGCTTGTTGTTCCTCGATTGGATAACAGACCGTTTCAAAACGGTTTAATTCCCCTTTCTGTTCGTTTCGACAAAATCCCTTAATCGTATATAACCAAAGAAGCGTTAAACCGCCGGCACTGCTGCGAGGAAAGGACGGTCCTTCCTTCGCCTCGGTTGCCCTATCGGGTCAGCTAGCCACCATATCCGGTTCACGTGCCCACACCACCGACAGGTGATGTCCCACCACAAATTGATAGTAACCATACCTTGGTATTCGCCTAACTCCCGACGTATTACCCTACGTTTCACCGGCCAAAGAGGAGCTCCGCACCTGGCGCATCTCTCATATTTCAGTTCGCCCATGAACCTATCTCCTCTCTCTGTTGCACTAGAGCCATCGTCAGCATTTCCCTTTCTTTCTCTTCCATAGCCCGTATCTCTTCCAACGCTTTCATGTCCAGCTTCTCCTCTATGCTCTGCCTTATCCTCTGCTGTAACACAGGTAAGGGTAATGCATCCAGCTCCACAGCACGGTCACCGTATCTCTCAATAAACTTCGCTGCCCTGGTATCCGTCTTTTTGGTGAAGTCCGGAGGAAGGTCATAAGCTATAACATCATCAAGGGTCAATGCCACTTTCTCAATTTCGGGACTTATCCCAAAAAAGTCTAACCCTTCTCTCAACGCCCTGACTATATCTTCTCCGCTTGGGTCGAAGTCGCCGAAATACAGGATACAAACAGGTTTATCTCGCTTTTCAAACCTCAACACTGCCTCTCTAAGTGCGCTCCAGGAATTGTAACCTCTGCCAACAACAAGGGTAACGCCATACTCCCGCGTGATGCTGTAGAAAATGCCTGAGAGGGCATCCTTCTCAAGCCAAACCTCTATGTATTGAGGCTGGTTAACCCACACATCCTTTCGGTATGCATGTTGAACTGTATCCATGAAATCCTCTAAGTTATCCCACATGCTGACAACTCTGGGTTGCCGCACTCGGTCTTCTATCCAAGCCCAAGGGATAATGCCTTCTTGACGTGCCTTTACCAAAGCGTTACACAGACGCTTATACTCGCTTTGCTTATTATCTATCACATGCCGAGCGACAAGCTGATAATATACTTGCCGCAATGTCATAGGGGTATGGGTTTCTAGTATCGCATAGGCTTCCTCAATCAAGCGCAGAGTCTTCTTTTGAAATCCCATCATCCACCTCCTCGCTTTCCCCTCAAAATGGTATCTCATCTTCATCCGCCGGAGTCTCGGCTTCGGCTTGCCACGCCTGAAGAACCGCTGTTTCGGCTTTCTTTTGCAGCTCCTCAGGCAATACAACGAGCCGCTTATACCGTCGCTCTCCATCCGGCGTCTCCCAGCTCTCAACCGGAGGAGATACCCACGGGCGTTTACCCTCTTGCTGAACTATCCGCCATGACCGAAACAGTGTCCGGCCTATGCGTAGGTCTACGAAAGCGCGGAGGCTGCCATGGTCTTTGACAGGTTTAATACACTCTATCTTGATGTCAATGCTCATATTCGTTTCTCCTCCTTCCAAGATGCTTCTCATCTTGGGGGTTTCTCAGGTGTATCAATTTTCCCTAATAAAATATTTTATTATTAGGGAAATTTGATACACCTAAAGAGTTATCAGTCGCCATCTACCTTTGTCATGCCATTTCCCTTGGCTAACCTTCTGGACATACCCTAATTCTTCCAGTTTTCGCAGAACTCGGATTTTGTTGGGTCGATATCCGCCCACCTCAGTAGGGATATCGTAGAGGGTAAATTCACCGTCTCCGACATTAGCCCTCAACCATTCCAGCACCTCTTTAGCTTTGCCCTGAATCGGTGCGTAGCCGAATTCCTTTCTCAGCATCGTTCGCCATGACCGGTAAACTTTGTTAGGATACGGCACGATGTTGACATTGTGTAGCCGGTAAACCCATTGTGGCCTGTCTTCTCCTCTCAGGATTCGCCCCTCGGCTTGTATCATGTCGGCCATTGGATTGTTGCGTAAATACTCATCTACCAGCTCGCTGTATTCAGGATACTTCGGGTCATGGTAGCCCCATCTCTCGATTTCAAACTCCTCATCAAGAGTCTTAAAGGTATCCTTGACCTTCCTGAAGCATTCCCGCTTCAATGTGACGCCGTATTCCGCCCTGATGTCCTCTATGATGGTGTTGGGATTGTAATAGTGCGCATTCAACTCGATACACACATCATAACCCGCAAATAGGTTTGTGCCCAACATGCCGTGATGCAACACGGGGATCTCCTTGAAAGTAAACTCCCTTTGCTCTTCCAAATCCTGGGTTGATACCGGAACTAACTTTCGTCCTTCGGCCTCGGCTATGTCCGACAGCAGATTGATGACCCTATCCTTAACCCATCCTCTCTGTCGCTTTTCATCTATTTTGTTTGCGCCCAGCGAGGTCACGATGACGATTCTCTCATCCTTATGTTTGCGCAGACATAGCCTGAAGAACAATCTCAGATTATCCCTTAGTGTGTCGTTCGGCGATGTGGTTCCTTCCGCTGCGTAAACCAGCCTTGATCGGCTTCCAGTCAAGTTAACTAACTGTGCGACATGCAGATTTTGTCGCCGGACGTAGTATTGCTCCCCTACGACATCGTGAATTTCCGTATCTAGCTGATTTGCCAAATAGTCCTTGGTAGTAGTAGCCGACAGGAACACTACAGTAGCCTGGGGATGGAACTTGGGGCGCCAGATATAGAATAACCCAGGTTGACGCTGGCCGTCTGTTTGCCAGCCATAAAATAGCTTCAACTTGTTGTCCAATGCGTAAACCAGCTCCGAAAGCATGAATCTGCGCAACCTCTCTCCATCTGTCCTGGGTTTAACCAGCTTGAGGATAGCTTTGATCTCCCTCTGGTTTAATTTCTCCGGTAGCCGGTCGCCTAGCTCCAGCGTCGGTGAAAAGTCCTCTCCTTCTCTGATTGCTTCCTTCATGCCTAATAGCACTTGTATGAATAATTCCACGTGAGCTAACGTTTCCCCGAACATCTCGGGGTAGTGTGCTAGATAGTTGGCTAAGTCATTGAAGATGGTTAGGTTGTCTTCGATGTCTCTCATAGTGAACCAGATATCCCGGCACAGTTTGGGCATCTCATCAACTACTACCAGCCGACGCTTGTCGTTGCCATATCGTGGATTAGTCAGAAAGTCGAAAAGATACGCGTGGGAGTGGGTAATTATCAAGGTGTTGGCATGCTTTGCCTGCTTCTTCTGCTGGGGATAATCACAATCGGGTTTACCACATCGGTATCCGCAGTAGGTTTTGGCGAAATAGTAAGAGTATCCGGCCTCGCAGAGCTCCTCGGCCTGGTGTCTGAATGCACATTCGGTTGCCGGATGAGTTCGGCCAAACAGATGTAAGACGGAATTTTTCTGTAACCTTGTTTCGTATTCGGCGGCGAGGTTGTGCTGCCCGACAGCAACAAGGATACGGCAGTCAACCTTGTTCAGTAGCTCCTCGATGATGCCCGTCGTCTTGTGTGTGCCGACGGGCATGTTTATGAGTATCTTCTTGCCTGAGAATGCGGGCAGGTGTTCGGCGATTTGTCGAAAGGTCTCGCGGGTTAGGCTTTGTGCTTCCTTCAGGGATATGATCTGGGGTTTGTGGAACCGTGGCCTGCGTTCATGTGGACCCCACTCGTCTTCGTCCACCCAAACGATATTGCTGAGGTATCGGTTCTCAAAATCTTCCCGCGAATGATTCTTCAAGAAACTCGCTGGATCCTCACCCAGTGGCATCTCAAAATATCCGACGGCGCGAGCTACCTCCCGTATCTTCTCCAACGCCTTTGTCCGTGCCTTGAATTCAGGGTCGCTCTCATCCGTGTCCATGTAGAGGATGACCCGTTTCCCCCACAAATGTTCGATAAGCTCATCCGTTAGGCTGTTTTTACCACCGAAGGATACGACGTTTCGGTATCCTGCACACCACATCGCCACGGCATTGAACTCGCCCTCGACGCAGAAAACCTCGTCATACTCGTTCAGAGCATCATGGTTGAAGAAGAATTCCTTAGGAACGCCTTTCATACCCATGTATTTGGCGGGGAAGTCATCATCGATAAACTCATCGAGTATCCGCCCTGTAGCCCAATAAACTTCGCCCTGATAGGTATAAGGGATGATGATAGCCGGCCTAAACCAATAGTCTGAGCCTCGACGGTTGATCAGAAATAAATCCCTCAGAGTTTGTTCTATCTCATTCGGGTTGAAACCTAGGCAAATCATATCGTCCCGAAACCAATGCCAATACCAGCCAGTATTCTCCTCGATATATTTTCGAGATTTGTTCAGGTTGTGGATAGCAAAGGGAATAGCGCCCAATTGAAAATGCTTAATTGCTTCCATAGTAAACCCGCGTCTGTTGATCAAATAGTCCCGATACTCATTCATCACTGTCAAGAATCTCTTAGCCTCTTCACCCCTCGTCTTGATCTCGCCTGTGAGAAAGTAATTCAAGCCTCTTATATACCATGTCAATATTTCAATCTCCTGCTCTGTCAGAAACCGTTTCGGTCTTTTAGGTAACGGCTTGACGGAAAACTCGATACCTTCTCCCTTCAGCACCCGCTTAATCTCATCGTGGCTCAAGTCGGTCAGGTGTTCTATCAGGTCGAAGACATTACCGCTAGCACCACACCCGAAGCAATAATAGACCCCGCGCTCTAAGTTCAGATAGAAGGACGGCTGAGATTCGTCATGGAAGGGACACAGGGTTTGCAATTCTGTCCCGCCCTTAACCCAATGGCCGTCCAACTGTATATTAAAGCGTCCCAAAATCCCCAACACATTCATTACTCCTATCCTTTTCTCTATGGTATAATTAACATAGTGACAAGAATGCCTCTTTTTAACCCGGCATTCTTGCCTCTCCAACCGTTTGCCCCGGTTGGAGAAGCCTTTAAAAGAGTGTTACCAAAGAATGCATGCGGGAGGATCGGGATTTCGCTCCCGATCCTCACTACGCTATCATCGTCAACTCCATTATAACAAACTTTCGCTTGCCTGTGAATCAGCTCTCTATCTATTTTCATCTTGTCCTCCTCATTTCATTTTCGCCTTGTCCTCCTGTGATTTTATTCAGGAAGACAAGGCGTTTGGTCCTTTGGCCGAAGCGGTTTATTTCTTCGGCTAGGGCCTGATATGTTTGAAAGGCCCTTGTTTGATCCTGGGTGTTTTCCCCTATTATTTCGATTTTCATTATTCCTCCTGTTAGGGGGTCCAGGACAATTTTAATCATTTCTTATCACCTCGAAGGCATTAATGCCTCTACTATATATATGCAAATTTTCTCCCCTCGAAAATGCGATCAGTTGTCGCCACAAAGAATCTTGCGGATTTCATTCTCTTTTTCTTTGAAAATCCCTGGATTCCCTTTGGTTCCCAGGTATCTTCCCACTGTGGATGGTGCAAGTTTCAAATCTTGAGCGATCTGTTTTTTAACTCCTCTATCTTGAGGGTTAACGTTTGGATCAACCTCCACAAGCTTTTGTAAGTAGAGGAATATCTGATATCCCGTTTTGCCCAGCAATTGTCTTAAGGCTTTTTCCTGTTGTGGGTTAAGAATGATGCGGTCTGGGGGTTGGGATTGCAGCTTGTCGAGTTCAGCGGTGAGTATTTCTAGTCTGGGCACTCCCTCGCCGTTTTGGTTAAATACCGGTTCGTCCAGGCTTACGGTTTGAGCTCTCTTTTTGGCTTCTTTCTTGAACCTGTAATCAATTCGGCGAAGATAATTAGCTAGGGTTGGTTTTTCTCCTTCCATTATGTCTAACAACTGCTTGATGAAATCCCGTTGTTTATCTTCAAACCACTCTTGAATATTCTTCGCTTCCTTTACAACTTCGGTTCTAATGAGTTCTTCTTTCTCATCGCCTGTGGTATCGCCTATTAGGAATCTCTTACCCCAAGTCTGTTTCTCGTAGGCGTTTCTTATATCTTCCAGGCTTTGTTCCCATTCAGATTCATCATCAAGTTTTGCTATCGCTAGGGCGAGCAATCCTTGTAGTCCCTCTGAAATATCCCCATACCGCCTCACAAATTCAGGCAAGCACATCTCTGCTGCGCAAAGAAGACTTGCGGAAACAAAAGCGACTTGTCTTGTGATTGGTTCGTAGTCTTGAGAGCTGCAGAACCAATCCAAATACCATTTTTGGTTGCCAATATCGTTGATCTCTACGCTTTTGTAATATGTAGCGTGTAAGAGATAAAGCAAGACAGCGTCCCATAATTCAGCACTAGGCACTTCAAGAAGATCGACTTTTTCCTCGTAAAACCTTTTTACCGCTTTATATTCCGGCTGGAAGATGTTATCGTATTTCCTCTGTCCCTCATCTTGCCCCCATCTGTGCACAAAGGCAAGTTCGAGGGCCTTCCTTAAAATACCAGAGTGGGCAGAAGCTACGATTATTTTTTCGCTTGCTAATTGAAAACCTCTTACCATGCCCTAATTCTCCTCCTTATTTTCTTGACTTTTCTTTGTTTCTGGGGTATTCTTTCATTACGCTGTTTTTCCCACGCCTCTTTGGTCGTGGGTTATTTTTGTTCGGTTTCTTCGCTCAATATACTATAGCTTGTTCTGCTTTGTCCAGAGTTATACCCACGGCCATACCCCCTGGTCGTGGGTTATTTTTTTTGTCTATATCAACCCCAGCCTCCTGAACCCTTCGGCGAATTCGGGATTCTCTTCGGCCAATCTCATTGCGGTTTCTCTGAGAGACTTAAGCAGGTCGAACTCGGCCTGCAATCTTTCTGTCCGTCTTTCTTCCTCTCTTAGCCTTGCTTCCAGTTCCTTGACTTTCTCTCTGTCAGCTCGTCCGTAGAGGTATGGGATGGTGATGATCGCCGCGATGATGGTAATCCACGCTGTGAGTAGGGCGACGGTGAGGGTTCGCTGAACGGTGATGATATTACCTTTCAGTGCTATGATATCGTCTTTTGCGGCCATTTTGCCCTTCATTTCGGACATCTCGCCTCTTAGAGCGATCAGATCATCCTTGGTGGCCATCCTACCTCTCATCTCGGCGATGTCCAGTTTGATAGCGGTTATCTCCTTTTTGATAGGTTCCAGCTCAGAGCGGATGATCTGCTCCACGTCTTGCCTTGTTAGCTCCGCAAAGGAAGGCAAAGCTATAGCAAAGAGCAAAGCTACGGCCACTGCGGTTTTCATGAGGATACCTCTCTTAATCCCTTTTCAAGCAGTTCTCTAACAGTGAGAGCCATTGATTTATTTCTGCGCCTGGATACTTCAAGCAACTTCTCTTTTAGCTCCAATGGCAAGTAAATCGACACTCTGACCTTTTCCTTAGAATCTCTCTGTTGCTGGATAAAAGGTCTTCTCTCCATTGTGTCACCTCGTTTTGGTGTCATTCTTAAGTAAGTATACCATTTTTATAACATGGCATCAAGACATAAAATTACCGATAACCATTGTTATGTTAACCAATGCCACAAAACCCGCATAATCGCTGAATCCACTGACGCTCTGTAACGCCCTGTGAGCCTCTCTTTCACCTCATCCCCTATCTTTCCCGTCTCCCCCTGTATCAGCGCCTCAGACGGCCTCTCAGCGCTTCGTCATTGCGGGGATCCCTGACTGGGAAGCTCCCAGCCGGGGACTGGCCACGGCGGATCAACCACAATGCATTTATAGCGCTTAGACGGCAACTCAGGCGTCTCTACAGGCTCAGGCTCGCGTTTTCGGGCTTCCACCTGGCGGATTATCTGGCTCACACGTTGCTGGGATATCTTGTATTCAGCCGCTAACTTCTTCTGTGACTCGCCGGACTTGTAACGCTCATATAGCTCTTGCTTGCCTTCCTCAGTAACTCTAACCGCCACTTTACTAGGGGTTGAAAAATCAACCCCTAGTAACTCTTTCGCCCACTTGCTCACGGTGCTTTTATCTACACCTACGATCGCCGCCGTTTCCCTTAAACTCTTGCCCTGCTTTCTCATTTCAACCGCCACTTGCTTCCTGAGCTCCTTATCTCGCCTTAGCTGCTCGTGAATTTCCGATATCTGCTCAGGCGTGAGTTGCCGACGGGCAATGTTAAGGGGCAATCCGAGAGCGAAAGCCTTATCTTCTGAGATATCAAGCACCCTGTATGGACACCCATCGCCCGCTATCAACCAACGATGGTATCCGTCTATGATTCGTCCATCAGGTAATTCTAGCATAGGATATTTCACCCCGTCAGGCTTTATGCTCGCCTCTAATGCTCGCCTTTCCTTACCCGATAACGGCGGGATTATCGATTGTACCCTGTCCCATGGTCGAAACTTCATCGCTCTCTAAGATGTAAATGTCATAACCCTCCAGCCTCTGTATTCGCCTTCTACAGAGGTTGTCTTCTAGATCGTTCAAAATTCTCAACTTGTAATCGTCTACCGAATGCCAGATAATAAGCCGACCAACCATGGCTGCCAGGAAAGAATTTATCCTGAAATCTATGTTGCGAAGATACCCCGATAGGACATAACACCTTGCTACCGGCAGTTCCAATACGTTCGCACCCTGGGCTGCTAGATGAAATGCCCTGCCACTTGTCAAGAAACTAGGATCAATAAAAGCCGAATCAAGCAAAGCCTCGGCAGGATTGCTAAGATAAGGCGAGATTAACTCTACCTTAACATTCGGCGAGACACTAAGCAACATCTGCGCTATTACACCACCACAGGGCGCTATCTCCACCACTCTGTCATACCCCTTCACCGCAATCAATGCTGCTACTCTGGCAGCTACATCCCTGTCTATCAACTGACCACCCGGGAAATAAATTAGACTATGCCCCACTAGCGCCCTGTATCGAGGATAAATTCGAGCAATCTGTTGCTCAGTGAGTTCCATCACCTGACTTCACCTGAGAAATGAAAGAGAGTTGAAATAGGCCGGTTGATCTGGTAAAATTATAACATCAGCTACTCTCATTTGTCAAGAGGTGAATGGGATTGAGAGTCGGATATACCATCTGGAAAGCCCAGGACCTACCAAACCTGCCCAGAATCCTCGAAACTATCGATCCGCTTGTCAATTATTACGTCATAGTAATACCATTCACCATCACACGCAAAAACGTGCTGAAACTCAGAGGTGGCATGTTCATAAAGTTTCCATTGCAGATAACTAGGGTTGCCCCAGCCCTGATCGACACCAGGAAACCGGTCTGGATAAAAGTTCAACTGCATCCATATGCACCTGATTTGCCAGATGATCTGGTGCCCAAATGGTGGCCGGGATACGTTTTCTCTAACCCGGGTAACACAGGAGCTATTCTAAAAGTGGTAACCCAAAGCATCATAGAAAGCATAGAATCAGCCGGTTTGGCCGTGGAAGGATGTATCTTCGCTACTGAACTGGCATATATGACGGCACACCGTAGATTTGTAAGACATATGCAAAGGTTCATCGATTGGCTGAAACAACATAATAAAGGCTATATCAAAGT
>Ga0164310_10001577_pt1 | contig 13009 bp, 15 predicted proteins | sample GuaBasSedimGuay1_FD_121795 | JGI IMG/M metagenome (GOLD analysis project Ga0164310, IMG submission 121795) | Subseafloor sediment microbial communities from Guaymas Basin, Gulf of California, Mexico - Guay1, Core 4569-9, 0-3 cm | ecosystem: Environmental > Aquatic > Marine > Hydrothermal vents... | reverse complement strand
TTATTAAAGATAATGGAAATGTAGGTATTGGAACAACAAATCCTGGTAAAAAATTAGAAGTTGCAGGAAGCACCAAGATAGGAGGTGATTTAAATGTAAATGGAGATACACAACTTGGTAATGCAAGCTCTGATAAGACAACTGTGAAGGGTGATTTGGAAGTTGCAGGGACTACTGTATTGAAAGATGATGTAAGTATAGATGAAGGATTAGTTGTTGGAAATCCTACAGAAGGAAATAAAGGGCCAGGAACTATTAATGCTCAAAAGATTTATGTAGATGGAAATGAGATTGGTGGGGGAGGATTTAGTGACTGTGAAATTGTTGAGAAAGAGTGTTGTGGAGCATTTTATATTGCTTGTGATGTTTCCTGCCCTTCAGACAAATGGTTAATAGCCGGTGGTGGAAAGTGTGGTAAAGGCAGTGGAGGAGCTTCTGATCTTGAAGGTATGATGGAGTCTTATCCAAAAACTGCTGGAAAAGGCGGAACTTGGCATATTTATGGAATAAGAGGTTATGTTAAAAATGGTGTAGATTGTGTAAAAGCCTATGTCCTCTGTTGTAAATAATAAAGCTTTTAATTTAACCCAAAACTAAATTTCTACCCTCGGAACACGAACAAATCTGAAGAAGCACTAATAGAAGGGGTAAAAATAAAACATACGAGCGGGCGAGGGGAATCGAACCCCCATATCGGGCTTGGAAGGCCCGTGTTCTACCATTGAACTACGCCCGCTTTGGTGGGCAGGGGAGGATTCGAACCTCCGAAGGGCAAAAGCCCGCCAGATTTACAGTCTGGTGCGATTGTCCACTCCGCCACCTGCCCATTTAGAAAAAAACTTTTTCTACTCTTTTTATAATTTTTTCTGCTACTTTAAGTGCTTTTTTGCTATCTTCTTCTTTATAAACTTCCTCAGGGATTAAAGGATATGGTACTCCATTAGGATAACGTGTAGGAATATAAAACTTATCCAAATAAATTAAATCTTTTTCTGCACCTTTTAAAAATTTCTCTTCTAAATCTTCTACTAATTTTTTTAAAGAATGCCCCCACGGGTCTTTATCTTTCAAAATCCATACCGCCTTTAAAGCTTTTTCTGCTGCCTGATGCGATAGAAAACAACTTAAAGAGAATCTTTTCTCTCTATTCAATATCTCTGCGCTTATCAAATCCTCCTTAGCTTGCCTTAACCACCGCAATGCTTCCCTTTTTTGTTTTTCCTGACTCATAAATTATTTCTGCTTCTTTTAAAATATTATTTATAAACCTACTGTATTTTTTCATCTCTTCAAATTCTTCTGGTGTATAGACAAATAAATTTATCTCTCCTTTCAGAAAAACACTAATCTTTTTTAAAAAAAAGTCAATGCGATCTAAAAATCTTCTTTTTGTATTTTTTACAAAAATAAGATCTATATCACTTTTTTTTGTTTCTTCTCCCTTTGCATAAGAACCAAAAAGAATAATTTTTTCTATATTGTATCTTTCAGCTATTTTCCTTAATTTCTCTATTTTCTCTTTACTTAACATCTTCTCTTTCCACAAGCCCAGGAGAGGATTCGAACCTCCAACCCCCTCATTACAAGTGAGGCGCTCTACCGTTGAGCTACCTGGGCTTGTATTTCAACTTTTTTATTGCTTTGGGTAAATATTCAATTATATCGGAGGCAATTAAAGAAGCTTGAGTCTTCTCTTTTACCGCTAAATCTGCCGCTAATCCATGAAGGTGAACTGCTATTTTTGCTGATAAAAAAGGTTCAACATTCTGTACTAAAAGTCCGGCTACTATTCCGGTCAAAACATCTCCACTTCCTGCAGTAGCCAGTCCTGGATTTCCTGTTTCATTCTCAAAGAGCTTTTTTCCATCAGTAATTATAGTCCTATATCCTTTTAATATGAGAATTAAATTATACTCAAAAGCAAACTCTTTAGCAAGTTCTTTCTTCCTCTTTTTTATATAATCTGTATCTTTTTTAATTAAACGAGAAAATTCTCCCAAATGAGGAGTTAAAATTAATATCTTTGCTTTTCGTTTTTTCAATATCTTAAGATTAGAAGCTAAAGCATTTATGCCATCAGCATCTACAACTAAAGGTTTATCTATCTCCTCAACAACTTCTAAAAAAAATTTCTGTGTGGAAGAATTTCTTGAGCCACCACATCCTAAAGCTATCCCATCTATTTTGGACAGAAATTCAACTAATTTCTTAAATGCTTTCTGAGAGAGAGTGCTCTTTTTTGTCTCAGCAAGAGGAAGACTCATCACTTCTGTAAGTTTTATCTCAAAAATAAAATTTAAAGACTTGGGTATCCCCACTGTTACAAGACCACACCCTGCTCTTAACGCTGCCTGAGCTGCTAAGCTAACAGCACCGGTTAAACCCGGTGAGCCTCCCAGAATAAGAAGATGTCCGTAATCTCCTTTGTGAGTATCAGGTTTTCTTTTGTGCAACTGCGGTAGCAACTGCATATTCAGGAATATGAGTAAGAGAAATAAGGATATCTAAATCAACATTTTTTTTAATTTTACAGAAAGGAGCACCATTTTTTTTATTAAGGATAATAATATCTTTCATAGTTAAAAAACAAAAATTTGATGTTGCTTTAATAATAGCTTCTTTTGCCGCAAAACGAGCAGCCAATTTCTGATAATAAAGCTTTCCCTGAGGTATTTTTTTTAATTCCTCATTATTAAAAATTTTATCTAAAAAGAATTTTCCCCATCTTTTTACTGCCTCCTCCATCTTTTTAATACTCACAATATCCACCCCTACCCCAACAATCATCTTTTTTTAATCAATTTAAGCATCTCTTTCACTGCTTCAGGAATTCCCACAAACACAGCATGAGAAATTATTGCATGACCGATATTCAACTCTTCTATCTCTTTTATCTTAACTATCTCCTTCACATTATCATAATTCAATCCGTGTCCGGCAGCAACTTTTAAACCTAATTCTTTAGCATATAAAGAGGCTTTTTTAATCTTCTCCAATTCTTTTTTTACTGAAGAGGCTCTTTTTGCCTCAGAATATCTTCCTGTGTTTATCTCTACCTCCTCAACTTCCAATTTTTTCGCTTTTTTTATTACCGGAATCAGTGGATCTACAAATAAACTTACCCTAATTTTTCTTTCTCTTAATCTTCTTACTACCTTTTCAACTTTTTTATAAATCTTTTCATCCTGAAGATTAAGACCTCCCTCGGTAGTCAATTCCTGCCTTCTTTCTGGAACCAGAGTAACTTTATAGGGTTTTAAATTTAAAGCAAAATCTACAATATCCTTGTTTGTGGACATCTCTAAATTAAAAGGAATTTTAATTAATTCTTTAATAAGTAAAATATCTTTTTCTTTTACATGTCGGCGATCTTCCCTTAAATGTGCAACGATGGAATCTGCTTTTGCATATTCACATAATAAAGCAGCAATAACCGGATCTGGGTAAGATGTTCTTCTTGCCTCTCTTAAGGTAGCTACATGATCAACATTTACCCCTAACCTCATAATCTTATCCCCTCAGTTAACTCTCCATTAACATAAAGCCAGACAATTATAGCCAGAATTAAAGAGATAAGTTTAAGCCAAAAATTGTTAAGAAATATACATTTTAAATCCCTTATTGAAAACTTTCTTTTAAAAATCTTCATTATGCCTCCTTTCGCAGAAGTCCTTTAAGAATAGTAAATAAATCTTCTCCAGAAAGATTACGTGTAAGCTGACCTGACACTGCTAAGGATATATTTCCTGTCTCCTCCGATACTGCTATTACAACCGCATCAGTCTGCTCTGACAATCCTACTGCAGCTCTATGACGCATACCTAAGGTTTTTTCCAGATTAGGATTATCACTTAAAGGGAAAAGGCAGGCACAACTTACAACTGTTTTCCCATCAATTATAACTCCTCCATCATGTAAAGGAGCCGAAGGAAAAAAGATATTCTCCAAAAGCTGGCTGCTTAATTGGGCATTTAAAATTATACCTGTCTCAATGATATTTTTAAGACCAAATTCTCTTTTTATAGCAATAAGGGCACCAATTTTTTTCTTGGACATATTTACACAGGCAGTGACAATCTCTTTGATCGTTTTTTCTACTTCTTCTTTTTTTAAAGGCATTGAGAAAAGATGAGGTTTACCCAATTGAATTAGACCTTCTCGCAACTCCGGTTGGAATATTATCACAATTAAAATCAAAAAAAAAGCAAAAAATTTCGTCAGAAGCCAGCTTAATACATAAAGATTTAATTTTTGAAAAACAAGAAAAGAAACGATAAGAATAATTAATCCTCTTAAAAGATAAACTGCCTTCGTTCCTTTTAAAAAAAGAAAAATACGATAAATAACATACCATAAGATCAAAATCTCAATTATTGCTCTTACACTTAAAAGACTAACTAAAATCTCTGTCATTAAAATTTTCTTATTGCTTTTACTATTTTAATTGCCTGATTTATTTCTTTTACATCATGAACCCTTAAAATATCTGCTCCTTTTAGAACCGCCACAACAACTGCAGCTAAAGTTCCCACCAGTCTCTTGTCTACTTCTACATTCAATACTTTACCAATAAATGATTTTCTAGAGATTCCTAAAAAAATAGGAAGATTTAAAAATTTAAACTCCTCCAAATGATTAATTATTTTTAAATTATCCTCCACTCTTTTGCCAAAACCAATTCCGGGATCAATCATTAATTGTTCTCTTTTCACTCCTTCTTTTAAACAAAAATTCACTCTTTTCTCTAAAAACTTGCAAATTTCTTTTATCACATCTTTATAGGTAGGATTAATCTGCATAGTTTGAGGAGTTCCTTTCATATGCATAAGAACACAGCCTAAATTATATTTTTTAATTAAAGAAATAATTTGGGGGGACTTTCTTAAAGCAGTAATATCATTGATAATATCGGCACCTTCCTCTGCTGCTTCTTTAGCCACTTTATATTTATAAGTATCTACAGAGATAAAAATATTTTTAAATTCTTTCCGTATTGCTTTAAGAGGAGGCAGGAGCCTTCTTAATTCTTCCTCCTCACTTATAGGTCTTGAAAAAGGACGACTGGATTCTGCGCCTAAATCAATTATTTTTGCCCCCTCTTTTATCATCTCCTCTGCTTTCCTTAAAGCTATCTCTTCAGGCTTTTTTCTTTCTCTCTGAGCCTGCATTAATATTCCATCTTGGGAGAAAGAATCAAAAGTTAAATTTATAATTCCACATATACAAGGTTGGGATAAACTTAAAACTCTTCCTCGCAATAATAAAACTTTTTTTCTCTCTCTTAAAAATTTTTTCAATTCAAAAGAAACTTCTTTTAAACCAAAAGGTTGTTTATTCAATTTCTCAATCAGTTTTTCCAACTGAACAGCAGTTGCAAAAATTAAAGCATCTGTCTTTGTTTTTCTAATTAGTGCTTCTCTTCTTATGGCTACCTCAGCCCCTAAAGCAAGTGCTTCTTGTTTCAGTATATTGGCAGCATAAGAGTTTAAGTCGTCTATCTTAAAAATTTTAAAATCTGCTTTAGGAAGCATAATTTTTATACCTTCTTTATCTACACCAATTTTCTCCATACATTCTTTTATTTTTTCCCTTTTTAATTCAAGAGGGTATATTCTCATCTTCTTCTTTTTTAAATCCTAAGATTTCTTTCACTTCTTCTGAAGTTAATACTTCTTTTTCCAAAAGTTTTGTAGCTAAAATTTTTAACTTCTCTAAATTCTCCTTTAAAATCTTCTTTGCCTTATCATAAGCCTCATCAACCAATCTTTTTATCTCTTTATCAATTAACTGAGCAGTGGAGTCAGAATAATCTTTATGTTCCACCAAATCTCTTCCCAAAAATACAGGACCTTCTTTCCTTCCCAAAGTAAGATTCCCCAAAATCTCACTCATGCCTAATTCTGTAACCATTCGGCGTGCTAATTTGGTTGCCTGCTCCAAATCATTTTGCGCTCCACTGGTTATATCTTTTAAAACTAATTCTTCTGCAGCCCTCCCTCCCAAAAGTACACATAACCTATCTAAAAGTTCAGACTTAGTTAAAATATATCTATCTTGCAAAGGAAGTTGCATCGTGTAGCCTAAAGCAGATATTCCTCTGGGCACAATAGACACTTTATGTAAAGGGTCTACCCCAGGTAAATATAAAGATAGAAAAGCATGACCTGCCTCATGATAAGCAATAATCTCTTTCTCTTTTTTTGAAATCACTCTGCTTCTTCGCTGGGGACCGGCAATTACTCTCTCTATTGCTTCCTGTAACTCTTCCATCTCTACTGCCTCTTTGTTTTTTCTTGCTGCTAAAAGCGCTGCCTCATTACATAAATTTTCCAAATCCGCCCCAGAAAAACCAGGAGTTTGCTTAGCAATTACACCTAAATCTACATTCTTTGCTAACTTTATCTTCCGTGTATGAACTTTTAAAATCTCCTCTCTTCCTTTCATATCGGGAGCATCAATCACAATGTGCCTGTCAAATCTTCCAGGACGAAGCAGAGCCGGATCCAGTACATCAGGACGATTAGTTGCCGCCAGAACAATTATTCCCTCCTCTGTCTGAAAACCATCCATCTCCACAAGTAGCTGATTTAAAGTCTGCTCTCTCTCATCATGCCCTCCTCCAATTCCAGCAAAACGTTGCCTTCCTACCGCATCTATTTCATCAATAAAGATTATTGCTCCTCTACCGCTTGTTTTTGCTGCCTTTTTTGCCTGCTCAAATAAATCCCTTACACGTGAAGCCCCCACTCCCACAAATAACTCCACAAAATCTGAACCACTGATACTGAAAAAGGGGACATCTGCCTCACCAGCTACTGCTTTTGCCAAAAGAGTTTTCCCACATCCAGGAGGACCCACTAAAAGAACTCCCTTAGGAATTCTTCCTCCCAGTCTCTGGAATCTTTTAGGATCTTTTAAAAACTCAATTACTTCTTTTAATTCTTCCTTTGCCTCCTCAATTCCAGCTACATCAGAAAAAGTGACCTTAGGAGTTTTGCCTTTTTCAATCAAATAAGCCTTAGCTTTACCAAAAGACCAAAGTTTTGAGCCTACCTGTGTTCCTCGTGAGGCTAAAAACCATAAAAAAAGAATAAATAAAATCATCGGGCCTAATGAATAAAACAGATTCACCCAGATAGTTTTAGGAGGTTCGATCTCAAAATTTTCTACATTTTTGGTAAGTAAAGTAATTAACTTTTCATCTTGAGAAGGAACATAAACAAAAAATCTTTTATTCCCTCTTTTCTCATTAAATTGCCCTTGAACTAAATCTCCTGTAAGTTTCACCCACCGAATAGTGGGATTTTTTAGATTATTCTCTAAAAGAGAATAAAACTCACCATAACTAAGTTTCTCCAATCCTCCCATGATGTAGGTAGAAACTATCCCCATAAGCCACATAAAAGCTAAAAAAAGAAACAACCAGAAAAAGAAACTTCTCATGAACCTAAATTCATTAGCTCTTTTTTTATTTTTCTTATTATTCATCCTCACTATATTATATTCTCTCTCTTTAAAAAAGCAAGAAAAGAGGGTAAAGTATAAAAATTACTTTTTCTTTATTACCTTAATCAAACTTTTTAGGAAATCTTTTTCGGCAAGCACTAACCGAAGATGATGGTTAACTAACAAGAAAAAGTTTTTAGGAGAGTTTCTAAATTCTTCTAATTTTTCCTCAAGCCATTTTTTTACTTTCTCTAAAAAAAGAAGACGCAGACGCAAAAGAGGAAGGATTTCTTTTTTATTTAAAAAAGGTAAAAAATAAAGAGCTATATCCCACTCAAGAAAAGGCCTTTTTTGAGAAAGAAGAGTCTCTTTGCATAAACGAAAAAATTCTTTTTCTCCACGAGGAGTAATATAATAGACATATTTTTTAAGATGATTCCTTTTTTCTCTTTTTTCTATTAATCCTTCTTTCTCCATCTTTTTTAAAGGATAATAAATCGATTTAAGCTCTAAGGGAGAAAACATTCCTAACTCTTTCTGGATAAACTTTTTAATATCATAACCTGAAGAGGGCTTTCTCTTTAATGCTCCCAAAATAATTAGTCTCTGAATCATCCTTCTTTAAATATTCCTATTTTTCTAAATTTCTCATAACGCAAGTTTAAACGTTCCTGCCAAGGAATTTTTTTTATTTCCCTAAGGTTATTCACAATTGCTTCCTTCACATTTTTTGCTGCCTCTTCATAATTACGATGCGCTCCTCCTTGAGGCTCAGAAATAATCTCATCTACAACTCCTAATTTCAAAAGTTCTTGTGCAGTTAATTTAAGAGCTTCTGCAGCCTCAGGTGCTTTTTTTGCATCTTTCCACAAAATTGCCGCACATCCTTCAGGAGAAATCACAGAATAATAAGCGTATTCCATAATTAAGATACGATCTCCTACCCCAATTCCTAATGCTCCCCCACTTCCTCCCTCACCAATAATAACAACAATAATGGGAATCTTCAAACTAAACATCTCTCTAATATTTTCCGCAATCGCTAAAGCCTGCCCTCTTTCCTCTGCCCCTATTCCCGGATAGGCTCCAGGAGTATCAATAAAAGAGACTAAAGGCAGAGAGAATTTTTCTGCTAATTTCATCGCTCTTTTTGCTTTTCTGTAACCTTCTGGATGTGCACATCCAAAATTTCTCTCAATATTCTCCTTTGTATCCTTTCCTTTTTGATGTCCTATGACAACTACTTTAAAATTATCTAACTTAGCAAAACCAGCAATTATTGCTTTATCATCCCCGAATAATCTATCTCCATGCAATTCTATAAAATCCTTCATAATCAGACGTATGTAATCTAAGGTTGTAGGTCTTTGAGGATGACGTGCAATTTGAACTTTTTGCCAAGCTGTCAGATTGGAATAAATCTCTTTTTTTAATTGAGCTAATTTCTCCTCTAAATTTTTTATCTCTAAGGATAAATCCACCTGTTTCTTTTGAGAAAATTCTTGTAATTCTTTTATCTTATTCTCTAACTCTATTATAGGCTTTTCAAAATCCCAGTATTCCATCCGTATTAATCAACAATGACAACTTCTGTTCCTCGAGGAACAATGTCAAATAACTCCTCAATATCTTTTTTCCTCATTCTTATGCAGCCTAAGGTAGACTGCTTCCCGATACTATCTCCATCCCTTGTCCCATGAATTCCATATCCCTTGATATTAAGCCCCATCCAGCGAGTACCTAAGACATTTTCAGGACTATCAGGAGGAATAACTGCTCCTGTCTTAAACCAGGTGGGGTTTTTAATTTTATTGATAATTTTAAATTTTCCTGTAGGAGTGGAATTGTTTTTCCCCGTAGCCACAAGATACGTTTTAAAAATCTCATCATTTCTTTTAAGAAAAAGTAAATTTTGTGATTTATCTACAACTATAGAGAATTTACAGGTATTCACCTTCAGTTTCTGCGTAGGATAAATTATATCTGAACTCAACTTATTTGCTCTTTTAATTAAAGCTACAGTAGTATTAAATTTTTTTGCTATTTTACTTAAACTATCTCCTTTTTTAACCACATACTCAATACTACATTCATCTAAAACAGGAGAAAAAAGTAAACTCATATTAACCTCTTCTTTAAACTTTCTTATTTTAAGAATCTCCTGAGGCTTGATAGCTTTTTTCTCTGCTTCTTTAAGTAAATTGCGTGCTTTAAGGAAATCTTTTTTTATATATGCTTTTTCTGCTTGTTTAAATAATAACTCTGCTTCATCTATAGTCTTTTTACTTTCAGAAGAATACTTGCTCTTAGAAAAATAAATCACCAAACTTAAACTGAAAATAACCGCTATAATAGTAATCAATGCAAAAAAGATATATCTACGCATAAAAAATAAGAGTAACTAAAATTCCAATTAAAGCTCCTACAAATACTTCAAAAGGAGTATGCCCTACTAATTCTTTCAGTCTTTCCTCTTTTATTTTACCTGCTTTATGAATATCCTCCATAATCCGATTTAATATCCTTGCCTGCACTCCAATAGAACGACGCCAAGTTTGTGCATCAAACATAGTAATTAAAGCAAATAAAGCCACCAAGGCGAATAAAGGAGAGGAAAATCCTGTCTCTTTCCCTATAGAAACCGCTAAACTGCATACAGCTGCACTATGTGCAGAAGGCATTCCTCCTGTTCTTAAAATCCAATAAAAATTAAATTTTTTTTCTCTGATCAATCCTATTCCTACCTTAATTCCTTGAGCTATTGCCCAACTTAAAAGAGTAAGCCACAATGGTTTATTTTTAAACATTTCTAAAAATTCACTCATTTTATTTTATTATAAAATCGCTTCAGGAAAAATCAAAGCCAAAGATTTTTATCCAAACTACGATAATGAATCGCTTCAGAAATACAATCTATATCTATTTTCTCTTTTTCTGCCAGATCCGCAATCGTTCTTGAAACTTTTAAAATTTTATCATAAGCACGCACACTTAACCCAAATTGATTAATTGCTTCCTTAAGCAAGTCTTTGGCTTCTTGGGTAATTATACAGTATTTTTTCACCTCCTTACCCTTCATTTGGGAATTAAAAAATATCTCTTCATTACGAAAACGTTCTTTCTGGATCTTTCTTGCCTTCTCCACTCTTTTTTTAATTTCTTGAGAAGATTCAAACTTCATATCTTGAGATAGCAAAACCTCCCATTTCACATCCTGAAGTTCAATATGAATATCAATTCTATCTAATAAAGGACCAGAAACTTTTCTGCGGTATCTTTGAATCTGTAAACCTGTACAATGGCAACTTTTTGTCTTTGAACCAAAATATCCACAAGGGCAAGGATTCATTGCAGCAACCAACAAAAATCGGGAAGGAAACTTTACATGGCGAGTAGCACGGGAAATCACCACATATCCATCTTCTAAAGGTTGCCTTAAAGCCTCCAAGCTATCACGAGAAAATTCAGGCAATTCATCCAAAAACAATACTCCATTATGCGCTAAACTTATCTCTCCCGGACGAATATTTGTTCCTCCTCCTACTAAAGCTACACTGGAGGAGGTGTGATGAGGATTGCGAAAAGGTCTTGTTTTTATAAGAGGATTCTCTTTGTTTAAAAGTCCGGCAATACTGTAAATCTTTGTTACCTCTAAAATCTCCTCAAACTCCATATCAGGAAGGATTGTGGGAATGCGCTGAGCAAGCATAGTTTTGCCTACCCCAGGAGGTCCAATCATTAAAATATTATGCATCCCACTTACCGCCACCTCAATTGCTCTTCTTGCAAAAACTTGTCCTTTAACCTCACTGAAATCAACCGAATAATTTGGTTTTTCTTCTAAAATTTTCTCCATATCTATCTTCAAAGGTTTTTTCTCTATTGTGCCTGTTAAGAAAGCCACTGTTTCTTTTAGAGACTCTACAGGATAAATCTCTATATCTTTAACCAAACCTGCCTCATACGCATTTTCCTTAGGTAAAATTAATTTCTTATTCAATTCTTTTGCTTTAAGTGCCATAGGAAAAATTCCTTTTATTCCTCTTACTTTCCCTTCTAAAGAAAGCTCTCCTAATATAAAAAATGAAGAAAAATCACAATTAAGCTGATAAGTGGAATTGAGAATTCCTAAAGCAATAGCTAAATCAAAATGTGTTCCTTCTTTTTTAATATTTGCTGGAGCTAAATTTACAGTTATTCTTGAAGAAGGAAACTCATAGCCACTATTTTTTATCCCTGAGCGAACTCTTTCTTTACTTTCTTTTCCTGAAGTATCTAAAAGTCCAATTAAAGAGATGGAGGGAAGTCCCCGGGAGACATCTACCTCAACCTCCACAGGAAATACTTCTAATCCCAAATATCCTAAGGAAAAAAGCTTAGAGACCATCCCAAAATTTGATTTTTATTATAACAGAATTCAGTCATTTAACAACGGAAAAATTGCTTTATATATCCTCTGTGTTAAAATAGTTTTTATGAAAAATAAAAAAATATATGTAGGAACGAGTGGCTATAATTATGAACACTGGAGAAAGATTTTTTATCCTCCTGATTTAGCCAAAAATAAATGGCTTTCTTTTTACACTCAGCATTTCAATTGCGTTGAGCTTAATGTAACCTTTTATCGTCTTCCTTCAAAAAAAACATTTATCAGCTGGTATAAGAATACTCCTCCTCAATTTCGCTTTGTTGTGAAAGGTTCTCGTTTCATAACCCATATAAAAAGATTAAAAGATTGCCAGGACTCTTTAAATATCTTTTTTGAAAATGTTTCTCTTTTAAAGGAAAAATTAATCTGTATTTTATGGCAGCTTCCTCCTTCTTTAAAGTTTGAATATAAGCGTCTTGAGAATTTTCTTAATCTGTTAAAAAAATATAACTGTCTTTACAGTTTTGAATTCCGCCATCAAAGCTGGTTTAATCAGTTAACTTATAAATTGCTGAAAGAAAATAAAATGAATTTGTGTATTGCCGATTCTCCCAATTTTCCTTCTCAAGAAGTTATCACTACTGATTTTGTTTATTTAAGATTCCATGGAGGAAGAATTCTTTACGGCTCAAATTATTCTTCTCAGGAATTACTCAGTTGGGCAGAAAAGACAAAAAAATGGCTAAAAAAGGCAAAGCTGTTATTTGCTTTTTTTAATAATGATGCTTATGGATTTGCGGTTAAGAATGCTCAAGAATTTAAAAAGTTATTAGGATTATGAAAACATATAAACTGAAAACTTTCACAATAGGAGGAAAAATAAATTATGAAAAAGAATTGAATCCTCAACAACTTAAAGTAGTAAAAGAAGCAGATGGCCCCTCATTGGTTTTGGCTGGTGCAGGAAGTGGAAAGACACGTGTGCTTATATATCGCTTAGCTTATCTTTTAGAAAAAGGAATAAATCCTCAGAATATTCTTCTGGTAACTTTTACTAATAAAGCAGCGCAGGAGATGATTCATCGTGCTGAAGCTCTCTTAAAACTAAATTTATCTTCTCTTTGGGCAGGAACTTTTCATCACATTGGAAATATCATTCTGCGTAAGGAAGCTGAGGTTTTAGGTTATACATCT
>Ga0164310_10001575_pt1 | contig 13013 bp, 14 predicted proteins | sample GuaBasSedimGuay1_FD_121795 | JGI IMG/M metagenome (GOLD analysis project Ga0164310, IMG submission 121795) | Subseafloor sediment microbial communities from Guaymas Basin, Gulf of California, Mexico - Guay1, Core 4569-9, 0-3 cm | ecosystem: Environmental > Aquatic > Marine > Hydrothermal vents... | reverse complement strand
GTGGTCCTCGCCCATCTCTGTTTCACCACCGGCGGGGAGAGTTAGCGCTCTCCCCGCTCTAAAACCCTTCGCCGCAGAGGCCGCATCCCCGCTTCTCCCGCAGGATTTGGCGCCCTCCCGGGGGAACCTCCCTCTCCTCACAAGTCAACCAACAAAAACGGCAGAATTATGGGACAACCTCGTTGCTTGGGAAAAATTATAATAATTGAAAGGACGCTCGTTAATACACTTCCCGTTTCGCTCTCATGTCGGCTCGCGAAAGCTATTCCTCAAAGAGTACACCCTCAAAGGCCTGAGGTTCACGTACCCCTTTGATGAGTGGAGCAAACCAATACCCTTTTGTTGAGAGGGCGAAAAAGAAGTGTTCAGCGCAGCACCCCGTAACATAGTCTATGCAACAATATATGAAGTTTCGCCGTACGATTGAACCAGACAGGGGAAGGTTCATGAATCAGATGTGTAATGTTTGAGGGCGAAATGGGTGTTGGATTTAGAAGAACCGAAGAGAGGTTTTTACCATGGGTGAAGTATCCGAAAAGGATGAAGGAATATATATCCATAGAAGCGGAATAAAGGTTCCATACCAGTGGCACGCCGGGGAGTACGCAACCAGGTTCTACACGGAGCTCAGGGACAACAAGAAGATCTGGGGAACCAAGTGTCCGGAGTGCGGTAAGGTCTACGTTCCTCCCAAGAAGACCTGCCCGGAGTGCTTCAAGCAGTGCTTCGAATGGGTGGAGCTGAGCGACACCGGGACGCTTCTAACCTACACGATTGTCAGGTACAGTGAGCCCCTCATCCAGCCTAGGGAGCCACCCTACGCCTACGGCATAATAAAACTCGACGGAGCGGACACGGGACTGGTGCACCTCTTGGGAGAGGTGGACCTGGACAAGATAAAGGTGGGTATGCGAGTGAAGGCGGTGTTCAACGAGAACCCTGAAGGAAACTACCTTGACATAAAGTACTTCAAACCGGTGGGGTGAAAAGGAGTGAAGGTTGGAATAGTTGGAGTAGCTCAGACAAAGCACGAGGGCAAGAAGCCCAAGCAGATCTTCGCGGACATGATATTCGAGGTTGTCACAAAAGCACTCGAGGACGCTGGACTGGAGAGGGATGACATCGAAAACGTGGTGACCATCTCCAACGATTTCTGGGATGGGAGAACCATTTCCAGCATGGCTGTCATGGACGCCTCGGGCTCGGTTGGCCGCGACGTGACAACCGTCGAGGGCGACGGAACCTTCGGCACCGTGATGGGTGTTATGCGTACCCTAGCCGAGTTCGACACAACCGTCGTGTGCGCCCACGCCAAGATTTCGGAGTGCAACCCCAAAGCGGTTTTCAACTGCGCCTTCGACCCCATATACGAGAGGATACTCGGGCTGGACGCGATATCCTCGTCAGCCCTCCAGGCCAGAAGATACATGGCAAAGTACGGAGCCACAGAGGAACAGTTCGCAATGGTTTCGGTCAAGAATCACAAGAATGCCTTCAACAACCCGTACGCACACATGCCTCTGAACATCACGGTTGAAGACGTTTTAAACTCGAGAATGCTCGCAGACCCGCTCAAGCTTCTAGACTGCTCACCAGTCTCAGACGGAGCAGCAGCAATAATACTCGCAAAAGAAGACAAAGCCAAGCAGATCACCGACAACCCTATCTGGATAAACGGCATAGGATACTGCTGCGACGCGCACCACTTGGGAGACAGGGACCTAGCGGAGACCACAGCTCTGAGAAATGCAGCCGAGAGAGCCTACAAGATGGCCGGAATAAAGAACCCCCTAAAGGAAATCGACGTAGCTGAGGTCTACGACGCCTTCTCCTACATGGAGCCGATGTGGACGGAGGGCCTGGGCTTCTGCAGAAAGGGTGAAGGCGGAAAGCTCTTGGAGGAAGGAGTTACCCAGATGGACGGTGAGCTCCCCGTCAACCCCTCAGGAGGCGTGCTCTCAGCCCACCCGGTGCTCGTTGCTGGATTGGTGAGAATAATTGAGGGCGTGCTCCAGCTCAGAGGAGAAGCGGACAAGAGACAGGTGCCCGACGCCGAGGTCGCACTGGCACACGGAATCAATGGTCCCTGCGGACAGTCGCACTGTGTACTCATATTAGGAAGATGAGGTGAAATGTTATGAGAAGAGTAGCTATTGTGGGTGTGGGTCAAACTCATCACAAGTCACACAGGCCCGACGTGAACGGAGTGGAACTCATAAACGAAGCCGTGCAGAGAGCCCTCGACGATGCGGAACTGACCAGGGAGGAGATCGACGCTATTGTGATAGGAAACATGGACCACTTCGAGGGCATAAACTACGTCGATACGTGGAGCGTCGACGGCTCCGGGGCATTCATGAAGCCGATTATGAAGATGACCACCGGGGGAACCACCGGAAGCACAGTCGCCATAGGCGGATACTACCATGTGGCTTCGGGCATGTTTGATGTGGTTCTCGCCATCGGCTGGGAGAAGAACAGCGAGTCGGACACAACCGCAGCTATAGCGACGTGCGCCAACCCCATACTCGAGAGAGACTTCTTTGCGGGCGCCATAGGCCCGCTGGCGACGGCCGCGACTGGATACATGGAGCGCTACGGCGCCACCGAGGAGGACGCAGCAATAGTCTCCGCGAGAGAGCACAACAACGCGCTAGACAACCCCTACGCTCACGTGAGGAGAAAGACGACAGTTGAAGATGTTCTCAACTCACCGATGCTCTCATACCCGATAAAACTGCTCGACATCTGCCCGAGGTCAGACGGCGCCTGCGCAATAATCTACGCCTCGGAAGAAAAGGCTAGGAAGATAACGGACACACCCGCCTGGGTGAAGTGCTGCGTCACACGCCACGACTACACGCACTTCGGAGACCTGAGTCTGGGTGAACGGGACGTCATCGCGATGCCCACACTGGAGGCGGCTTCGAGAGAAGCCTACAGGATATGCAAGATAAAGAACCCCCTCAAAGAGTTCGACCTCATGGAGCTGTACACGCCGTCCTCATTCGCAGGGTTGATGTGGCCCGAGTCTCTGGGCATATGTGGACCAGGCGAGAGCATCAAGCTCAACCGGGAGGGCGTCTACGACAAGCACGGTGAACTACCCATAAACCTTTCGGGCGGAGTAATCTGCACGAACCCGATAGGGGCAACAGCAATGATCAGGGTCGCCGAGGCTGCGCTACAGATAATGGGAAAGGCTGGTAAGCGCCAGGCACCCCACGAGGTCAACAGAACACTCTCAACAGGCTTCGGAGGATGCAGCTGGTCAGACATAGTCATCCTAGAGAAATAGTATGGAGGAACCGTGAATGGCTGAAAAGAAAAAGGAAAAAAGAGAGTACCTTGTCCTAACATCAGGGAAAATGTGGCAGCCCTACAACTGGTACGTCGGCGAGTACTGGACCAAGTTCTTTGACGGCTTTAAAGAGAAAAAGTTCCTCGGAACAAAGTGCCCGAAGTGTGGCGTGGTCTACGCGCTGCCCCGACAGGTCTGCGGCAGGTGCTTCGTCAAAATGGACGAGTGGGTGGAACTCGGACCAGAAGGTGTAATTACCGCTTTCACAGTAGTAAAGTTCCCATACATTGACCCGAACACCGGTGAAATAAGAAAACCCCTCCCGTTCACGACGGCTTCAATTAAACTGGACGGAGCTGACACCACACTCTGGCACTACCTCAACGAAACCGACGAAAGCAAAATAAAAGTGGGGAAGAGAGTCCGAATAGTCTGGCAGGAAGAAAGAAAAGGCAACATCCACGACATCAAATACTTCGAACTCCTAGACTAAACGAACAGGTTGACTGCAACCCGCTACACAGAGCAAAAACAAGCCAAACCTTCCTTTTCCCCCTTATTTATCCAGGTTTTCCCTCTTTCCCTCTTCTTCTTTTGAAAAAATTGATTGAAAAACTAGATTTGAGAGAGTGTTTAGACTATTCGATGAAAGCTTTTATAATGTCCATCGGGGAGACTGTTCCCGTAACGTCACCTTTTTCTCCAATTACGAGCAGGTGGTTTGTTCCGCCAGCGACCATTATCCTGATAGCGTTTTCAAGCGTGTCCTCCTCACCAATCATGATACAGGGGTGCGCACCGAAAAGCTGACACGCGGTCATAAAATCCTTGGAGACTTTAGCCACCGTGGCCTTATCAAGCTTAATGTCCTTAAGGTCTTCCGGATGCCCGGAGAGTTCCGGAAAAGCGTAACTCTTGAGCATGTAAAACAAGTCTATTTCGGTAATCACTCCCTCCACGTTGCCCTTTTCACGCACAACCAGAATTTCTGTCTGCTCCTTCGCCATAAGCTCGGCGACTTCCTTCATGTTGGTTCCCAACTCCACAAAAACAGCTTTTCTCACGAAGTCCCCAACCTTTTTATTCAAATCCATACTACTAAAACCTCCTCTGTTGGAATATACTAATAGTAAAAAAAGATAACCTGTATTGTTTTCCCTCATCCAGTACGCTTACAAACTAAGAGTATTTCCGGTTCTTTTAAACAAATTCCTTGTATACCTAAAGTTTGTCGGCAGGAAAGACTTTCTTCATATGAACGGAAATCTTTCAGTGCTCTGCGCAGTCCTGCCTGTGCATTTACCAAGAGCATTGAAAAAATAAAGATTGAAAGGAAGCCGACCCTCTAATGGGCAGATTTGAGTCCGCCGCCGCGAAGCGTGGCTCCCTCTACTTGTTCAACGTATCCATATCGCGTCTTCTTCTCTTTTTATTGCTTCAGCTCTGATAACGTCGGGCTCAAAAGTAGCCCAGGCTTCTCCGTCTTCATCATCAAAGCCGAACTGAACCGCCATTTTCGAGATCATAATCGGTTCTCGGCTCCAGACGATGAGGTCCCCGTCTGTGTTGTCACTCAGGAGACAAGGGTTGTCGCGGGACAAGAATTCTAGGAGTTTCTCGGCGTCCCTACACTCTTTAAATCTTATTATCACGAGGTCCGACGCCATTTCCGCTTTCCACCTCAACTTGCTTACGGAATTATTCTTGTGGGGGGTAATAATCTTTTTGGTTAACGCTGTTATTTTCCGGCTTGGAAAACTAGCGCGCTTCATCGCCAACATTAAAACCAGTACTGGGAGAGGGGATAATACACATGGGGAGGAGGGCGTTTTGGGAGGAGGGGGAAGATACAGATGATTAACAGTTGGCTCAGCAGTAAGTTAATAGCTACTGGGGTATTTAAATTTTTCCAATAACATTGGGAAAATCACAAAAATAAAACCTATTTTTGGATAAATATTTCAATAAAAATGGGAAATTCGCAAAACTAACAAGAATCCAAAAGCAATCAAAAAATTACAAGTGTCGTCCTAAACCAGGCCGATCTATGAAATCCTAATGACATGTTGCCTGCAACTAGCGGATTCAAGGTGTGTCCACACAGTAAGGTCAAACTCGAATACCCAAATAAGCTGAAAGCCCCTACGCCTCACTCTCAATGTCAATAACATATCAATTTATATACTTGTTACCTAAAAATATTTAACAGAAAAAAAGCTAAGACGATTACTGGAACTCGTACTCGAGAATAAGAGGTGAATTAACATTGGCTAGATCAGGGGTGGTTGTAGCCTCGCTCGTAATAACGCTCATAGCGGTAGTGTTCACAGTTTTACTAATGGAGGCAGGGGCAATTCAGGTGGGTTTTGCTAGTATCAGCTTATTTCTTTACAGTGCGCCTCCCCAGGGGATGATTGACTACATGACCGGTTCCATGGTTTTCTCTTCGATGCTGGGGCCGCCTCTCAGCTGGGGTGTTGGTCTCCTCGATATGCTCAATTCGAACTGGTGGCTGAACAACTACATGGCGTGGTACCTAATAATGATGTTCTTTGATTGAATGGATATATAGTTTGGTGAGGAGTGGTTTATAAGATGAGAGATACTGCTGAAATCCTAATAGTTGTTTCAACGTTGATAACAGTCGGAGTGGTCATATTCGCAGGGCTTCTCGCGGTGGCTGGCAGTTTCAACTCGCTCTTCAATGGCTTTTTTGGATACTATCTCTACCTTGTTTCCAGCAAGGATTTCCTGAAATTCATGTTCCTCTCCATGGTTTTCTCTTCGATGCTGGGGCCGCCTCTCAGCTGGGGTGCTGCTCTACTTAGCATGTTCAACTCGAACTGGTGGCTGAACAATTACATAATGTGGTACCTTGCGGAACTGCTTGGCATTCTCAGCTTTATCTAGATAGTGATGAACGGAACAATGGGCACAAAAGGTGCAGTGAACTTAACGAGCCGCTACCTAGTAAAAATTTTTCTCTTTTTTTAATTCTTGGTGTTCTGGTCAATTTTCTGCTTTTCGTATCTGTTTGAATGCTTTCTTTACTTTTTGAATATTTTTCTGTTTTTGGGTTGTTTTTAGTTTTGATTTAGCGTTTTTTATCCTAAATTGGGAAATGGTTTTCTATTCTTTTGAGGTGGTGGTTTGTCTTATTGAAGAGTGTTTTCTCTTATCTCTGAGTCTTGTTTGATATTGGAGGAATCTCAGAAATGGAAACACTTGAGGAACAGGTACCGATTGAGATAAGAATCGTGGACGAGTTGGATTACGAGGACGCAACCAAGTTCATGTTAGAGTTGTGCGAGCTCGTCGGTTCCAAGTTCGACGAGGAGAGATGGGAAAAAGCATTCTCGAAGCGTATTTCGAACCCCGACAGGTACCGGGGTTTCATCGCCAGGAGAGGAGAAAAGCCGGTTGGGATGCTCTTCGCAGAGATCAAAGGAGAAATTGGACAAATCACAAATCTGTACATAACCCTCGAGGAGCGTAACACCGAAATCGTGGGACCCATGAGAATCCCGAAGGACGAGAAACCCCTCTCAGAGATAATGGTTGAGAAAGCCTTGGACTTTTTCAGGGAAAAGGGCTGCAAAGAGGTGCGCATCAATCTGAAGAGGGGTGTAAGACCAGCCGAAATAATTTACAGCAGACTCGGATTCAAAGAAAAGTACATAGTCCTCTCGAAAAAACTGTAAGCAGCGGTTGTCTAGAAAATTAGTTTACACCAATCAACACTTTTTATCAGTTCTGTGACGGAGAGCTAGTATACCGCTTCCGTGAGTTTGAAGAGTCTGTCTGCAACGCCCTGTAGGGTGGAGCGATTCTTCAGGTCGGCGTGGTATACTTCTTTTTTTCTGGCTATTTTTTTCGCGATTTTTCTTAGGGAGGATATTCCCTTTAGACCCGCCATGGCCAGGATTGCTGAGCCTATGGCTGGTTCGTCTGTTTCGACGGTTTTTACGGTTTTGCCTGTCGCGTCTGCGATGATTTGGCATTGCAGTTTGCTTCTTGCTCCGCCTCCGCACAGTGTCATATCCCTTATTTTCTGCTTTGTGAGTTCGGAGATTATTTCTAGCATTCTGCTCAGGGTTATGGCGTTTCCCTCCATCAATGAGCGAAACATGTGGCCTTGGGTAAGGTTTCTCCTAGTGATTCCGATGAAGAAGCCTCTGACACGCGGATTGTGGTCGGGGATTCTTGTACCCATCCATTCGGGTTGAGCCACCAGGCCTTCGCACCCCGTGGGGGCCTTTTCCGCTTCTCTCTCCAGCTCCTCAAAGCTTTTGCCCACCAGCGAGCAGAAAGCGTCTAGGGGTAAGGTTCCGGCGTTTGTGGCGCCGCCTACAATGTAGTTCTCTCTGAGGTACGGCTTGTAGTAGATTCTCCCCTTCTCATCGGGAACGATTCCATCTACTACTCCGTGTACGACCAAGCTGGTTCCAATGTTTATGTTGACCTCACCGGGTTCTACTGTGCCTGTGGCTATGTCTCCTGCTGATGAGTCGGTGACCCCGTTGACCACCGGTGTACCCTCGGGTATTCCTGTTTCTCTGCTCGCCTCGGCTGTTACGTAGCCAACCACTTCGCCTGTGGGAGCTACTTGTGGCAGGTAGTCGAGGTTGAAGCCTATTTCTTCAAGAATCTCATTGTGGTAGTCTAACGTCTTTGGGTTGATGTGGGTTTTGCTTGCGATGTTGGGGCTGGTTACTATTCTGTTACAGAGCTTCATGGTGAAATAGTCGTTTTCGTGCAGGAATTTGTAGATTTCTTTGGAGATTCTGGAATTTTTGAGTAGCCATAGACACTTGGGAAGGGCTAGTGCCGCGTCAATGGGCAAGATTTCTTGGAACTCTCGTGCGGCGGCGCTTCGAGTGAGAATCTCATTAACCTCCTCCTGTGCTCTCTGATCATTATACATCAACGCGGCGTGGAGGGGTTCATGTTCCTTACTGATTGGAACTATTGTGGAGCTGGTAGCGTCGACACAAACAGCTGTTACCGTTTCTATCCTCTTAATGGTTTTCAGGAGGGAGCATAGACTCTTCCACACTTCTAGGATATTCCTTTCAGAGTGAAGAGGGTGAGGCTGCTTTATCAAACCGGAAATTTCGCGGGAGACAAACTCAGTAACCCCTCCGCTCTCACTTATAAGAGCTGCTTTTATCCTTGTGCTACCTATGTCGATTCCGAGGAAACTCATTCACACCATTCTCCAACTCTTAGCGTAAGAATCATCACAAGTAGTCTTAAAACCGCTTCATGTTTTCTTGTTTTTGCTTGTTCGGGAGACTGGGAACACCTCGACTCTGATTATCACTGTTATGGAGCATCGCTTTTTAGAGTTTATCGTTTGTGCTTGTGTTTGCCTGTATTTTCGGTTTAAAGTGGTGGGGCGCCTGATTTGTTAGCTAATTTGCATATAACATTTATATCCCTGTTCCCTATTCTAGCTTAAGGAATAATTCCACAGTGGGGTTGGATAATATTCTGAAGCTTACGGATAGGAATACAGTCTCTGTTGGTTGAGTTTTTCAAAATAATGTTGGATATGGGTAACGCTCTTTATGAGGCTAGTGAGGGGGTTCTGATGGGGGTGATAAAAGAGTGGAAAGAATACAGGTATGGTGTCTTCACGGAGCTTGTTTCTGTTACCAATTTATCGGTATCAACCTTTGTTTCCTTTTTCGAGGTCTACATTAAGGGTATGAGGGAAGGTTTCGAATTCTTGTGCGAGCTGATGAAAATCGTTGGGGTAGATTTGTGATAAATGCGTTACTTCTATTGATTTAATTTTCTGGAACCTGTATAACACTATTTTTTAGCCGGAAGTCTCTTTGAAGGGTTTCCACAAATTTATGGTATTATCTCGCAGCAGTTGTTGATTTTCGGATATTCAAAATCGGTTAGAGAGAGGACCCCCATGCTTATGAGTTCTACTATTTGCGGTTTGACTCTTTCGAGTTCTCTGATTAGGTGTTTAACTGTTTCACAGACTTTCCTGAATCCATCCTCACCCCAGTGTTTTTTCATGTTCGCATACAGGCAGCGCCCCCCGCAGATCCAGAAAACCTCGCATTCAGGACAGGGGTATCCCACCGTCATGCTGTTCCGTAGTTCCAAGGGGTGTGAGTTCCAGATGTCTCCCACGACAAATTCTGGGTCGTCTGATATCGGGCAGGCAGTGATTTTGCCAGACGGGTGGATTGCGAAAAAGTCGAGTCCCGAGCGGCAGCGAAGGGAACTCTTCTCCCCGGTGAGGAGCGTTCTCATAACGGGGATGAACGGCACAATTCCCGGGATTCTCCCATCCCGCTGAATCGTTTCGCACCATTCGTCAACAAGTTTGGAGATTCCCGGATTATACGATTCTCTAACCCACTCGTCGAAGTTGTGCCACTCTCCGTCCTTGCTCCAGATCACATCGAGTTGCCAGTGAACGTGGTCAAAAGAGGGATTCTTCAGTCTCAGCAGGTGTGTGACGTCCGAGTAAACGTCCGATTTCTCGGAGACGGTCATTCTCGCAATCAGGTCTCCACGGTAGCCTCTGCTCCTCACGATTCTCACGTTTCTCAGAACTCTCTTGTAGACTCCTTTCCCGCGGTAATAGTCTGTGGTTTCCTCTCTTCCGTCTATGGACACGAGTATGGTGTGGAACCTTCTGAGGTAATCCTCCCTAACCCTGTGAAGAAACCATCCATTGGTCTGAAGGATGAAAGCCCTAGCGGGTAGGACATCCATCATCCTCTCCATGAGCGGTATTCTGAGCAGTGGCTCCCCACCGTAAAACGCAACAACTGGTTCGGGATCCTTCTCAATAAACCTCCGCAAATCCCTTAACTCGTACTGAATCTCAGGATCGCTGTAGACCTCTTGGGAGCCGCCGCAGTATATGCAGTTGAGATTACAGCGCCTCGTGAGCAGCACGTGATAGTACAATGGTGCCACCCCGATTCCAAGTCCAACGATTTGTTGTGGAGAAATAAAAATTTAGCGGGAAAACATTAGAAAACTGCTACAAACTTGTATGGTGTACCCTTCGGTGATGCTAAATCCGAATAGTCTTGAAAACTGTTTTGTATCTTTTAACTTGAGTTTCACACACTTCTTCGAGGGGATGCATTCAGATTTTGAATCACTGCTCTTTTAGCTTTCTGAGCATTCTCTGAGCGTTCTCGAGCATGGCGTGGTCATTGTTAAAGAACACAAATATTCTTTTTGGGTTGACTCCTAAGACTCTCCGTTTAACTTCTTCTAATTCCTCGTCGGTGTACCAGTGTGAGTACCAGTCTGTTCTCCCGTGCATCCGCAGGTAAACCACTCCTCCAACGTGGAAGATTTCTCTGGGCAGGTCCGGGGCGTCCACGCTCACCAGGGTGACGCCGAGATTCTCAGCCCAGGCAACCCACTTGGTGTGGAACCAATCTCTGTGTCTGGGTTCCAGGGCGAATCTCTCTCCGAGATCAGCCTCTGAAACGAATTTTTCCAGGTTCTCGACGGTTTTTTCCCTGGGAACCGCTGATGGCGGGAGCTGGAAAAGGTAGAAGTCGATGCTTTCATCCAGTGGCTGGAACAGGTTCCGGAACTTAAGCCAGGTGCCGACCGCCCTCTCACTGAATCGGAAGACGTGGGTTATGTACCTGTTGACTTTTACAGCCCACCTGAACCCTTCTGGCGTTTTTCGAACCCAGCTCGAAACCATGTTCCGGAAGGGGAAACGATAGTAGCTCGCGTTTAGTTCCACGCTGTTTAGACCGGAGTTAGTTAGATACCAGTCGAATGAGCCTCCCTTGTTCCACGTGTACATCCATCCACTCGTCCCCACATAGACTTCGGCGTTCATGTTTCTTCACAAATAAAAATTAAAGATTAAATGTTTAATAAACATTTTTCGTTCTAATGAATTTAAGAAACAATTATTAATTATTAAAAAGCATATAAATGTAAACAGAATTCAATAATTATAAAATCAAAAACTTTATCTATCTCTTTGCTCAAGAAGGGTTAGAGCGAGAGAAATTTACACCAGAGAGGTGTGGTCAATCCGGGAGGCAAAAATCAGCGTTAAACCAGTGCATCCCTAATTCTAAAAAAGAAAACATTCCGAGCCGGAGCAAACTTGTTCCGCCTTCAAGAAGTATTCCACACCGAAAGCCTTACGATCACGCTTGGGAACTCTCGTGAATATTGTTCTAGAGATAAAGCAATCGGGAGGTCCAACTAGATGAGTGGTAAAGTTCTTGAGGACGTAAAAAAGGCGACTCATTACGGGGATTACAAGGGCATAGCGGACATAGTGTCCAACGCTCTAAAGCAGGGTGCGGATCCCATGGATGTAATGCAAGCCCTGTCAGAGGGCATAATATCGGTGAGTGGCGAGTACAAGACCAAGGGCATGTACCTGGATAACATCGTTCTGGCCGCCGCTGCCTTCGAGGTGGGAATGGCTCAAATCACTCCGATTTTTGAGAAGGAGAGAGAAAAAAAGGAACCCCTAGGAAAAATTGTGTTGGGAGTGGTCGAGGGACCCTGGACCATAGGGAAATCAATAGTGGCTGCGAACCTGAGAGCCCACGGATTCGAAGTCATAGACGCCGGTTCCGACGTGCCACCCGAAAAGATTGCAGAAACCACCGTGGAATCAGGCGCAAACCTCGTAGCACTAGGCATCTACCTCACCCACGCCGCCCCGGAGCTGGCGAAGCTGGATGAGGAGCTGTGGAAGCTAGGCGTCCGCCACAAGGTGCGCACGATCCTCAGTGGTCCTGCGAGTTCACCGCAGCTTGCTAAGAAATTGGGAATGGACGCTTACGCCCGGGATGTTAAGGATCTGGTGGCAAAAGCCAAGGAGTTTGCGGCCGAACTCCGTGAAGAATTAACACCATTGGAAAGGATGATGGTCTCTCTCAGGCACAAGGAGCCTGACCGCGTGCCCGTTGTCCCCTTCGCCCAAACCTTCTCAGCCAAGTTTGCTGGTATTCCCTTCTCTGTCTATGTGAGCAAGGGCTACGCTATGGCGGAGGGGCAGATTAAGGCCTACGAGGCGTTCGGGTGGGATGCGGTTTGCATGTCAAGCGACGTAGCCATTTACGCCGAGGCCTGCGGGGCGAAGGCTGAGTATCCCCATGATGACGTTCCCCGCATCGTGAAACCAGCGCTGAATGTTTGGAGCATGTACGACGACTTTAAGAAACTTGATATGCCTGACCCTTGGAAGTCGGGGCGGCTCACAGAGAGCCTCAAAGCAATTGAAATCGCGAAGAAGGAGCTGGGACCCGACGTACCCGTCATCGGCTGGATAGAAGGGCCCTTCCAGGGGGTTGCGCTACTAGCAGGAGGCGACCCCATGACTCTCTTCTACGTGAAGGATCACCCCGACGAGTTTAGGGAGATACTAGACTGGTACGCCGACTGGAACGTCGAAGTTGCAAGGGCGATGTACGAGGCGGGCGCTGATCTCATCGGAGCTGGGGAAGCGGCGGCTTACTGGATGTCTCCACAATTCTTTGAGGAATTCGCTTTGCAAGCGGAGAAGAAATCCTGCCAGGGAATCAACAAGGTCGGGCTCCCCGTTCTGATCCACTGCTGCGGATACGTCCCCCAGTGCATCCACTTCATAAAGGAAACAAACCCTGGGGGTGCGATTCAGTTCGACTACCAAGTGGACCTGGCGTGGGCCAAGAAGCTCATAGGGGACACGGTCACCATC